>Ga0105107_10002410_pt1 | contig 12305 bp, 9 predicted proteins | sample PPLLaktember2015_6_FD_79335 | JGI IMG/M metagenome (GOLD analysis project Ga0105107, IMG submission 79335) | Freshwater sediment microbial communities from Prairie Pothole Lake near Jamestown, North Dakota, USA - PPLs Lake P8 Core (1) Depth... | ecosystem: Environmental > Aquatic > Freshwater >... | reverse complement strand
CGCGACGAATAATCGCCTGGCTCAACCATGAGATCGTAGCCGCGCTCTCGCCGCGCGAAGTACGCTTGCGGCTCGAAGCGATCGGCGCCGAGCCCGAAACCAGCACGTCGGCGCGGGTCTACGAGTTGATGCGCCGCGACACCGACCGATGGCAGCGAGTGATACGCAGCGCCAAGGTCAAGCCTGACTGGGAGGACTATCCGCAATGAAGCTGACCGAAGCGGCACGGGTCGTACGAAGCAGGAACGCGGGCCACTCATGGAGATCGAGATATCACGTCATGGAAGTGGACCGACTCGAGCCGCTCTTCCCCGTAGAGAGCGAGGATTTGTAGGCGGTCCTCAGGGCTTGAGCGCGTAGATCTCCGGGAGGTTGCGCCAAGCGCCGCGCACATCCATCCCGAATCCGAAGACGTACCGGTTCGGCAGGCGCACGCCGACGAAGTCTGCGAACACCGGCTTTGCCTTGCCGATGTCTTTGTCGGCAAACACCGCGCTGTAGACCGCGCTGGCGCCCCGTGCGAGCAACCCGTCGCGTATGGCCGCGAGCGTGATGCCTTCGTCGAGGATGTCGTCGAGCACCAGTACCGTGCGGCCGGCGAGCGGTGTGCGCGGCCACACTTTCCACTCGATTTCGCCGCCGCGCGTGCGCTCGCCGTACCGGCTGACGTGCAAGAAGTCGAACTCGAGCGGAAATCGCAGCAGCGGCAGGATATGTCCGCTGAATACCACCGCCCCTCCCATCACGGTCACCACCACCGGGTTGGTCGCGGCCAGGCGAGCGCTGATCTCACCGGCGAGCCGGTCCAGCGCTGCGCTTATCACTTCCGCGCAGACGAGGCGCTCGGCGCTTCGCAGTACTTCCCACGCTTCGTCGTTTGTCAGCATACGGCTCTGGAATTGGAAACTGCGCAAGCCCCCTGCTCACCGGGCGAACGCTTCTGCGGATCAGCCGCTCTTCTTCAAAAGCGCGAGCAGGCCGGCTTCGTCCAGGATCGTGATTCCGAGCTCCTCGGCTTTCGCCAGTTTGGATCCGGGATCCGCACCCGCCACGACATAATCGGTTTTCTTCGATACGCTGCCGCTCACCTTCCCGCCGTGATCCTGGATGAGCGAGCGCGCATCGTCGCGACTGAGCCTGGGCAAGGTTCCCGTCAGCACGAACGTCTTGCCGGCGGCGGGCCCGCCGGATGCCGCTGCCTTCGCCTGTCCTTCCGGCCAACGAACCCCGGCCTTGCGCAACGCAGCCACGACATCGCGATTGTGCTGCTCGGCGAAAAAACGGGCGATGCTGGCTGCTATGACGGCTCCGACCTCCGGGACATCCATCAGGGTCGCTTCATCGGCGGCCACGATCGCATCGAGCCGGCCGAAGTGGTTCGCCAGATCGCGCGCCGTCGCTTCGCCGACGTGACGTATGCCGAGCGCGTACACGAGCCGGGCAAGCGTGGTATTGCGGCTCCTGTCGATCGCTGCATGCAGATTCCTCGCCGACTTTTCCCCCATGCGCTCGAGCTCGGCGAGCTGATCGACCGTCAGGCGGTAGAGATCGGCCGGGGTATGCACGATGTCCCGCTCCACCAGCTGGTCGACGATGCGCTCACCTAGCCCATCGATGTCCATGGCGCGCCGCGAGGCGAAGTGCAACAAGGCTTGCTTGCGCTGCGCCGGGCACACGAGCCCGCCGACGCAGCGACTAACGGCCTCGTCGGGCTCGCGGTAGACATCGGAGCCGCAGACGGGGCAGTGCGGCGGCATGTGGAACGTCCGGGCATGCGCCGGGCGTCGCTCGCCGAGCACCCGCACGATCTCAGGAATGACGTCGCCCGCACGGCGCACGACGACCGAATCGCCCACCCGCACGTCCTTGCGATGGACTTCGTCCTCGTTGTGCAGCGTCGCGTTCGTGACGGTGACGCCCCCGACGAACACCGGCTGCAGGCGGGCGACGGGCGTGAGCGCGCCGGTGCGCCCGACCTGAATTTCTATGCCGTCCACGACGGTGACCGCCTCCTCGGCCGGATACTTGTGCGCCAGGGCGAAGCGCGGCGCGCGCGAGACGAACCCGAGCGCCGTTTGCTGGCGCAGGCTGTTCACCTTGTAGACCACGCCGTCGATGTCGTAGGCTAGCGTCTTGCGCAGCTCCCCGATCCTGCGGTAGTACCCGAGCAATCCCTGTACACCGAGCACGACCTGGCGCTCGGCTGCCACCGGAAAACGCTGGGCTTCGAGGAAGTCCAGCACCTCCGAATGCCGCGCCGGCATGGCGAAATTTTCCGCCGCCCCGAGGCCGTAGGCGAAGAAGGTGAGTGGCCTGGCCGCGGTGAGCCGCGGATCGAGCTGGCGCAGCGAGCCGGCCGCGGCATTGCGCGCGTTGACGAACGACTTTTCCCCGCGTGCCTGCTGGCGCGCATTCAGCTCGGCGAACGCGCGCTTGAGCATCAGCACCTCGCCCCGCACTTCCAGCAGCGCAGGCGGGTGCAAACTGGTCAGGCGCAGCGGAATCGCACGCACCGTCCTCAGATTCGTGCTGACGTCTTCGCCCGTATACCCGTCGCCGCGCGTCGCCCCCTGCACGAAGTGCCCGTTCTCATAGACCAGGGTGACCGCCAATCCATCGAACTTGGGCTCGCAGGCATACTCGATGGCGCCGGCGTCGAGGCCCTCTCGCACCCGTCGATCGAAGCCCTCGACCTCCGCCTCGTCAAAGGCGTTGTTCAACGACAGCATCGGCACGCGATGCGTCACCGGGGTGAGCGCGGTCAGCGCAGTTGCGCCGACGCGCTGGGTGGGCGAATCGGGAGTTACCCACTCCGGGTGCGCTTCCTCGATCGCCTGCAGCTCGCGGAACAGTGTATCGTAGGCCGCATCGGAGATCTCCGGTGCATCCTTGACGTAGTACAGATAGTTGTGGCGCGTTATCTCCCCGCGCAGCGCCTCCAATCGCGTGCGGCTGCTGCGGGATGCGTCCATCAGGAGAACAACCGCGCAGCCAACGCACCCCCTGCCGGTATGCCCTGCGCCTTCATCGCCGCATGAACGCTGCGAAGCTGCTGTCGGATCACATTGATGCCCGCATCGGTCAAGCGGGCACGGTTGTCGTCGACGACGGTGGCGTCGAGCGCCTGGGCGAGGTGCCTGCCGATCTCGATCATTCGATCGAACACCCGTCCTCCACCCGGCACCCTCGGCACGTCCATGGTGAGCGTCAAGCCGGGCACCTGGGCTGCCCGCAACCGATCCGGAGAAAGAGCTTCACCCTCGATGTTCTCGGCCGACATGAGCACCGTGCCGTCCTCGGCCCGCAACACGAACCGACCGCTCGACTCGAGGGCAAATCCAGCGGATTCGAGCAGCCCGCGCACTTTCGTGCCAGGAAATCCTCCGGCACGGTTCGGAATCACGTTAAACCCGATCGAGATATCGACTTGAGCACAGAAGCGGTCGATCTCCGCCGCCGCGTGGGCAGCCTGATCGATCTCCGGACACCGCGACACGCCGCCCACATGCTCCGCGAACTGGTGTACGAGATCGCGCATCGTGGAGAGTTGCACCCGGTTGATGGCACCCGAACGGTCGGCGAGCTGGAGCGAGGCCTGTATCCGGGACAGCGCGAGCTCGGCGGCGCACGGCAGCGCAATCCAGTCGTTGCTGCGAGCATTCCAGCCGATCACACTCACCGGCTTGCCGATCGTTGCAGCCGCCTTAAGGAATTCGCCCAGTGCGGCGTGCGGGATCGGTTCCCCGGCTTCGATGTCGCACACGTAGTCGATCGGAGAAGCGGGCGCTTCGGCTCGCTGCACCGGGGCTGCGAGGGACTCGTCCCCCGATTCCGGGCCTGCCTCCCGGCGCCGCTCGCCGACCGCGTCGCTGTCTGCGGTCCCGGGGAGGTCGGGTGCTGCCGAGGCATCTTCCTGTCCCCCTCCAAGATGGGGCTCGATCCGCTCTTCTTCGCTTCGCGGGACTTCCGCATCGAGCAGCACATCGGCGGGTGGCCTCTCGTCGAAATTGCTTTCGACGCGGCGGCGGAACTGACGTTCCTGGAACCGATTGAACGCGTACACGCCCACGACCACGAGGACGCCGATCAGGATGAGGCCAAGCTGCAGGTCGCTCATGGCAAAAGTCCTGCTTCAGGCTGCTTGTTTTTCGGTGAGCTTCAGGGCCTCGTCGATGTCCACCGCAACGACGCGCGACACACCGAGCTCCTGCATGGTAACCCCGACCAACTGCTCGGCGATCTCCATCGTGAGCTTGTTGTGGCTGATGAACATGAATTGGGTTTCCGCAGCCATTTTTTTGAGCAGGTTGCAGAACCGTATCGTATTGGAGTCGTCGAGCGGCGCGTCGACCTCGTCCAGCAGACAGAACGGCGCGGGATTGAGCTGGAACATCGAGAAGATCAAGGACAGGGCGGTCAGCGCCTTCTCGCCGCCCGAGAGGAGATGGATCGAGCTGTTGCGCTTGCCGGGAGGCTGTGCGATCACCTGTATACCTGCATCGAGTATCTCCTCTCCCGTCAGTGCCAGCCTGGCGGTGCCGCCGCCGAATAGCGAGGGAAACATCTCGCCGAAGTGGCGGTTGACCTCTTCGAACGTCTTGCCGAGGAGCTCGCGCGTTTCCCGATCGATGCGGCGAATTGCGGTTTCGAGCGTTTCGAGCGCCTGCTCCAGATCGGCCGATTGGGCGTCGAGGTAAACCTTGCGTTCGCGGGCGACATTGAGCTCTTCGAGCGCCGCAAGATTGACCGCACCGAGGGCGGCAATCTCTTCGCCGAGGCGGGCGATCTCGGTGTTGAGGTGGCTCGATCGCACGCCGCGTTCGAGCTGGTTGCGAAGCGCGTCCTCGTCCGCTCCTGCTTCCGCCAGCTGACGCTCGAACTGCTCCTCCGTCAACCGAGCCTCCTGCTCCTTGAGGCGAAGCTCGCCGATGCGGTTGCGCAGAGGGTCGACCCGCTGCTCCGACTCGAGCCGTTGCTGCTCAGCGGTGCGCAGCTCGCTCTCGAGGCCTTGCTGGTCGTCGCGCACCTTCGCCAAGGCATCTTCACGCTCTGCACGCACGGCGAGTGCGGTCTGCAGCTCCGCGGCGAGCGATGTCTCGTCGAAGCGGGAAAGATCGACTTCGAGCTCCTGCTCGCTCTTCGAGAGCCGGCCATGCTGCTCGTCCAGCACCTGCAGCGCGGCGTCGAGATCCTCGATTCTCTGAACGCAGGTACGCTGGCTGAAGCTCGCGGCCTGGGCCTCGCGCTCCACCGTCTGGAGTGCGCGCCTCTGCTCGGCGAGCGCCTGCTCGCAGCGGCGAAACCCGTCGTCGGCCTCGCGCAGCCGGGCGTCGAGGTCGTGGCGCTCCTCGCGCAGGCGCTCCAGCCCGGCGAGCGCGATCGCGTTCTGCTCGGACTCCTGTTCGATCTGGGTCGCGATCTCGCCGAGCTCCGTCGCGATCTGAGCGCCTCGCTGCGTGCTGCGATCGGCCTGCTCCGACACGCGCAGTATTTCGAGTTCGAGCGCATGCGTGCGCTCCTGCGTCGAATCGATCTCGAAGCGCAGCGACGCGATGCGATTTCGCAGCTGGGCCAGCGCCTCCTCGCGCTCCTCCGCACCGCGGCGGCGATCGCCCAAGACCACCGCTTCGGCTGCGATCTGCTCGCCGATCTGATCGATCTCGCGCTGGCGAGACAGCACGCCGTGCAGCTCGCTGTCAGGCGCGTGAAAACTGACGCTGTGGCGCGTGAAGACGTGCCCCTCGCGCGTCACCAAGGTGTGGCCGGGTGGCGCGTGGTGGCGCAGCTCGAGGGCAGCCGCCGCGCTGTCGGCGACGTACACGCCCTGCAGCCATTCGCCCAGCACCGTCGCAACCGAACCATCGAGACAGGTCACGAACGCAACCAGCGGGTGCAGCCCCTGCCAGGGCTGCGCGTCGGCGAGGCTCGAGCCATTCTCGGCGCTGTAGATGGCGAACTTGGCCGGCGGACTTTCATGCCACCAGGATTGGCCTGCCTCCAAGCGCTCGACCGCGACGGCGTTCAATCGTTCCTCGAGCACGGCTTCGAGCGCATCTTCCCAGCCCTGCTCGATGCGCATCCCCTGCCAAAGCCGCTTGTGCCCCTCCAGGGCGTGACGCTCCAGCCACGACTTCATGTGCTCGCCGCGGGCGAGCCGTGCCTGCAGTGCCTCGAGGGCGGAACGCCTGGCATCGAGCGCCGTGATTCGCGAAGCGGTCGCTTCCGCCGATTGCTGCGCCTCACGCGCATGCTGCTCGAGCCGCGGCAATTCGGCATCGTTGCGTTCGAGCCGCTCGCGCAGATCGCGACGCTCCGCTTCGTACGTCTGCAGCTCGGCACGCAGCCCGGCAAGTGCGTCGTCGTCGGGGAGCACCAAGGCGGCCCGCTCCTGCTCGAGTCGAGCCGCGCGAACTTCGAGCTGCTGGAGGAGCTTTTGTGCGTGCTCCCGGCGAGCCTCCTGGACGTGTGCCTGCTGGTCGATTCTCGCGAGCTCGTCGCGCAGTTCGCGTGCCGCCTCCTGTGCGTCCTGGAACGCCGATTCGGCCTGCGGGAGCCGCTCCGACTCGGCAGCCACGCGCGCCATGAGCGCTTCGAGCTGGGTTGTCGCCTCATCGAGCTTCGAGCGCCAATCTTCGCGGCTCGCCCGCGACTGCACCTGTTGGGCGGTGCACTGTTCGAGGTCTGTCCTCGCCTGTGCCAGCTGGCTCTCCACCCGCGCACGGCTCGCACGCATGAACTGCAGCTGCTGCTCTAGCCGAGCCACCTCGGAGCCGGCCTGAAAGAATTCACCCTGAGCCGCCGATACCCGATCGCTGGCGGCGTAGAAGCTCACTCGTAACTCCTCGCCCCGCCTCTCGGCCTCGCGCAACCGCGCAAGCTCGGCATCCACCTCGACGGTGGCTCGTTCCAGCTCGCGGTTGAGACGAGCGCGCTGGGCGACGGCCTCCGATTTGCGCACGAGCCACAGCAACTGGTGGGCGTTGTTCAGGGCCTCCTGCAGCTCCTTGTACTTGGCCGCGACCTCGGCCTGCGCCTGAAGGTGCTCGAGCTGCTTTTCGAGCTCCTCGCGAATGTCGGTGACGCGCTGCAGATTGTCCCGGGTGTCTCCGATTCGCAGTTCCGTTTCACGTCGCCGCTCGCGGTACTTCGACACGCCCGCGGCTTCCTCGAGGAAGACCCTGAGCTCCTCGGGCTTCGCTTCGATGATCTGCGAGATCATCCCCTGCTCGATGATGCCGTAGGCGCGCGCGCCGACGCCGGTTCCGAGGAAAAGGTCCGCCACGTCGCGACGCCGCACGTGGATGCCGTTGATGTAGTACTCGGAAGCCCCTTCGCGCTCGAGCACCCGTTTGATCGAGATCTCCGCATAGCTCGCCCATTCGCCGGACACCTTGCTCAGGCTGTTGTCGAACATGAGCTCCACGGAGGCGCGATTGCCGGGTTTGCGCTCGCCCGCACCATTGAAAATCACGTCCTGCATCGTTTCGCCACGCAGGTGGCGCGCCGAGCTCTCTCCGAGCACCCAGCGAACGGCATCGATCACGTTCGATTTGCCGCAGCCATTCGGGCCGACGACGCCGACGATCTGACCTGGGATCGGGATGTGCGTCGGATCGACGAACGACTTGAACCCGGCGAGCTTGATTTCCTTGAGGCGCAAGACCGTGCTTCTGGAGTTCTGGATTTATAATGGTGTGGCTTTGGAACTCGCCCGCGGCAGTTGAATTGCGTGCCGAAGACGTAGCGGGCCGTCGAGCAGGCGCGATTTTAACCGATTTGGGATGGCTGTTAACCCTGGCGGACAAATCGGGATGGCCCCGATCGAATCCGCTGGGAACTGTCCCTGATACTTTGGCCCGTACTATCCGATGGCTACTCGACCCAGCCGGCGCCTGCAGACTTTCCCCAATCCGAACCCCGGGCGCGACTATCGCATCCACATGCAGATCCCGGAGTTCACGTGTCTTTGCCCGAAAACGGGCCAGCCCGATTTTGCCACGCTCGAGCTGGACTACATCCCCGAACGGCGCTGCGTGGAATTGAAAAGCCTCAAGCTCTACATCTGGTCCTATCGCGACCAGGGCGCGTTTCACGAGGCCGTGACCAACACGATCCTGGACGACCTGGTGCGCGCGGTGGCCCCGCGATTCATGCGGCTCACTGCCCGCTTCTACGTGCGGGGTGGAATCTTCACGACGGTGAGCGCCGAGCATCGCCAGGCAGGCTGGACGCCCGCGGAGCCGCTCGTTCTTGCCCCCGTCGCGATGGAAGCGAGCGTGCGAGACTGACGTGCGCACGACGACGGCTCGGATCGGCCTCTGGCTCGGTCTCGCCGCGGCGGGGACGTTCGGCTTTCTGCCGCCCGCGCAGGCACAGGCGACGGTCGTTGCACGGATCGGCGGCGAGGACTTTCCCTGCGATGCGTCGAACGAGCGTTACCGGCAGGGGTGTGCCCGGATCGTGTTCGGCATGGCGCGCGCCCGCGCGGAAGAAGACTTCATCGTGCGTCACGGCCTGCGCGCCACCGACGCGGAAGTTGCCGAGCTCGTCGCCTACAATCGGGCCTTCGATCTCCACGACAGGGATCAGCGCGCACGCAAGCTCGCCGACCTCAAGGCACGTCTCGCCGCCAGCACCGATGCGGCCGAGCGCGAACACCTCGAGCGGTTTCGCACGGTCCTGACGCGCCTCGCAAGTTACGAGGCCGACGTCGATGCCGGCATCGAAGAGCGCGTCGTGGTCCCGACCGAGACACTGGGCCGATGGGTCGAGACACACAAGCTCAACGCAGCGCTCTATCGAGTCTACGGCGGTACGGTGGGCCTGACCGCGGCCGGCCCCTATCCGCACGCCGCGAAAGCCGCGTTGGTCGCGGAATACGTCGCGGCGAACGGCGTCGAGTTCGTCGACCCCGAGATCGGGAGGCGCTTTCGCGCCTTGCTGCACGCCCCGCCGAAGCTCGTGTTCGTCGGCGAGAGACCGGACTTCACACCGTATTGGAAGCGCCCCATTCCGGCGTCTTACATGGCCGACTGACGCGCGGCCGGTTACGAATCGCCACTCGGCGGGGCTCACGCCGAAATGCAGTGCCTGCGCCGCGCGCGCACCCATATAATCCCGCTTTACGTTCCGCAAGCGAGCCTGCAGTGAATCCCAGCTTGAGTCTGCTGCACCCTTATGCGTTCGAACGGCTGAACGAGTTGCTCGACGGCGTTCGGCCCAATCCGGCGTTCAGCGCGATCAAGCTCTACATCGGCGAGCCGAAGCATCCCACCCCGGAGTTCATTCGAGCGGCGCTGACAGGTGCGCTGGACCAGCTCGCAATCTACCCGACGACGCTCGGGCTGCCATCGCTGCGCGTGGCGATCGCCGAATGGATGGCCAAGCGCTACGGCCTGGCAGACATCGACCCCGCAGCTCAGGTCATTCCGGTCAACGGCAGCCGCGAGGCCTTGTTCGGCCTCGCCCAAGTCGTGATCGAGCGCACGCGTCCGGATCCCGTGGTCGTGATGCCGAATCCCTTCTACCAGATCTACGAGGGCGCGGCGCTGCTCGCGGGAGCAAGGCCCGAGTTCCTGCACACGACCGCGGAGAATGGCTATGCGCTCAATCCGCGCCAGCTTCCCGACTCGGTTTGGGCGAAAGCCCAGCTCGTGTACGTTTGCTCGCCGGGCAATCCGACCGGAACCGTCATGGATCTCGACGATTGGCGGCAGCTGTTCGATCTGTCCGATCGGTACGGCTTCGTGATCGCATCCGACGAGTGCTACTCGGAGATCTATTTCGACGAGGATGCACCTCCGCTCGGCGGCATGCAGGCGGCGAAGCAGCTCGGCCGGGACGGCTTCCCGCGGCTCATCATGTTCTCGAGCCTCTCGAAGCGGTCCAATTGTCCCGGGCTGCGTTCGGGCTTTGTCTCGGGAGATGCCTCGATTCTCAAGCCCTACCTTCTGTATCGTACCTATCAGGGCGGCGCCATGCCGCCCGCCAATTTCATGGCGAGTGTCGTGGCGTGGCAGGACGAAGCGCACGTGGTCGAGAACCGGCGGCTGTATCGCGAGAAGTTCGATGCGGTGCTGGATATCTTCGGCGAGACCGTTCCGGTGGAAAAGCCACAGGCCGCGTTCTATCTATGGCTCAAGACGCCAATCGCGGACACCGCCTTCGCCCGCCGGCTCTACGCCGAATATAATGTCAGCGTGCTTCCAGGGAGTTTCATGGCGCGTAGCGCGCGCGGCGTCAACCCGGGGGAAGGGTACGTGCGTATCGCGCTGGTCGCATCCACCGCCGAGTGCGTCGATGCCGCAACGCGCATCCGAGAATTCTACAAAGGCCTGTAGCCCTCATGGATCAACTTCAAGCCACCATCGAAGAGGCGTTCGAGAACCGCGCTGCCATCAGTCCCGCGAATGCGCCAGCGTCGGTGCGCGATGCAGTCGAAGCCGTCATCGCCAGGCTCGACAGCGGGGAGTTGCGCGTGGCCGAGAAGTCTGGCGACGAGTGGGTCACGCATCAGTGGATCAAGAAGGCCGTCCTGCTTTCGTTCCGGCTCGAGGACAACGTCGTCGTCGACGGCGCCGGCACCAAGTACTTCGACAAGGTGCCCTCCAAGTTCGCGCACTACGATCAGGAGCGATTCGCCCGCGAAGGCTTTCGGGTGGTCCCACCCGCGATGGCACGGCGCGGCAGCTACATCGCGCGTAACGTCGTGCTGATGCCCTCCTACGTCAACATCGGTGCCTACGTCGACGAGGGCACGATGGTGGATACCTGGGCCACGGTGGGTTCCTGCGCCCAGATCGGCCGCAACGTCCACCTCTCCGGCGGCGTCGGCATCGGCGGCGTCCTCGAGCCCCTGCAGGCCAACCCGACGATCATCGAGGACGACTGCTTCATCGGCGCGCGCTCGGAGATCGTGGAAGGCGTCGTCGTGGGCGCGGGAAGTGTCATCTCCATGGGTGTCTTCATCAGCCAAAGCACCCGGATCTACAACCGCGAAACCGGAGAGTGGACTTTCGGCCGTGTGCCGCCCGGCTCGGTCGTGGTCGCCGGATCGCTGCCCTCCCCCGACGGCAAGTACGCGCTGGCCTGTGCGATCATCGTCAAGCAGGTCGACGCAAGAACACGCGCAAAAACGAGCATTAACGAGCTGTTGCGGGGTACCTGAGGCGTGCACCCGGGAACGGAGCGGAGGAGCTTCCCGGGGTCTTCAGTCGAGCCGGCTTACGCCGTAACTACATTCGTTCCCGTATAAACTTTGGACCAGTCGCGTCTGCAAGAGGACGGCATGGTACTGACTCCCCTGTTCAGGCTGATGGCGGAGAAGCACGCCTCCGACATGTTCTTCACTGCCGGCTCGCCCATCCAGATCAAGATCGAGGGCGATGTCATGCCGATCAATGCCCAGGTTCTGGACGCGAACGCGGTCCAGAAAATGGCCTACGAATGCATGACGCCCGAGCAGATCGAGCATTTCGAAGAAGAGCTCGAGATCAACTTTTCGCTGGTCGAATCGGGGGTCGGCAGCTTCCGCTGCAACGTCTTCAGGCAGCGCGGCACGGTCGCGATGGTGATCCGCCACATCAAGGTCAACATCCCCACGGTCGAGGAGCTGCGCCTGCCGCAGCTGCTGAAGGACGTGGTGATGGAGAAGCGCGGGCTCATCATGGTCGTGGGATCGACCGGCTCCGGCAAGTCGAGCACGCTCGCCTCGATGATCGATCATCGCAACCAGATGAAGGCCGGTCACATCCTCACCATCGAAGATCCGATCGAGTTCATGTATCGGCACGCGAAGAGCATCGTGAACCAGCGCGAGGTGGGCATTGACACGCGCACGTACAGCAATGCCCTGGTCAACGCGATGCGCGAGGCCCCCGACGTGATCCTGATCGGCGAATGCCGGGACCGGGAGACGTTTCAGGCGGCGCTCGCGTATGCCCAGACCGGCCATTTGTGTCTCACGACCGTGCATGCCAACAACAGCTATTACGCGCTAAACCGGGTCATCAATTTCTTTCCGCACGATGCCCGCAACAGCCTGCTCATGGACCTTTCGGTGAGCCTGCGGGCGATCATCTCCCAGCGTCTCGTGCGCGATGTTCACGGCAAGCTCTGCCCGGCAGCCGAGATCCTGCTGAACACGAAGCATATTCAGGAGCTCATCAAGAACGGCGCGGTTGATCAGATCAAGGATGCGATGGAGCAGAGTCTCGCCCCGGGCTGTCAGACCTTCGAGCAGGCCCTCTACAAGCTGTACACTCAAGGCACGATCGCGCTGGAAGAAGCGCTGGCCGCCGCCGATT
>Ga0105107_10002409_pt1 | contig 12309 bp, 4 predicted proteins | sample PPLLaktember2015_6_FD_79335 | JGI IMG/M metagenome (GOLD analysis project Ga0105107, IMG submission 79335) | Freshwater sediment microbial communities from Prairie Pothole Lake near Jamestown, North Dakota, USA - PPLs Lake P8 Core (1) Depth... | ecosystem: Environmental > Aquatic > Freshwater >... | reverse complement strand
CGGCCACCCCTCCTTCAAAAGGAGGGGAAACTTATTTGTTTATAAACCAGATAATTATAGTGGTTTTCGTTATTAAAATATTCTTTAAGTTGACGGCTATACCATAAATCCCTGGAGAATGAACAGAAGATCAGTTTACTGGAATATATTGCTGCCATTACTTACTGCCTGTTTCTTTTCCGTTATAGCTACAGCTCAAAGTACCAATCAGCTTAAACTCTCCGGAATATGGAGAGTCACCTGGAATGACGGTAATCATGGCCCAAATGGAATTGAACAATTTACCGGGATTAATCCATTGAATGACACATTAAGATATATGGATGTTCAGGTTCCGATGGATCTGAATACAGCCTTACAGAGGAAAGGTATGATCAGCGATATTAACTATGGTATGAATTATTTGTCTGCAAGGTGGATAGCGGAGCAATACTGGCAATATTACAGGCAATTTAATGTTCCTGTGAAAGCTGCAGGCAAATCGGCCTGGCTGAAATTTGACCGGCTTGATTATTCTGCAAAAATTTATCTGAACGGGCAACTCATCGGGCAACATGATAATGCTTTTATCCCTTGTTTAATAGATGTGACAGGAAAGCTGAAGAAGGGTAAGAATATTCTTACGGTCGGAATAGAAAGCGGACTGTACGATGCAGCGGATAAGAGTGTAAAGGATTATAACAATTCACTTAATGTGTATCTTAATAAGCGACATTGGCTTCGAAAACCCCAGTACCAGTTTTCATGGGACTGGAATCCACAGTTAATCAATATAGGGATCACAGGTGAAGTCTCTCTTATCTGGAGGGATGAAGCCAGGCTTGATAATATTGTTCCATTGATAATAATGAATAATGAACTGTCATCAGCAGATATGGTGATACGGACATTTATTGAAGGAACAAAAGGTACAGGTGATCTTACAGTTGAAGCAACCCTTATTGAAAAAGGCCAGCAGGTTTCCCGTCAAATTACTGCATCAGAAGGAATTAAACCCTATGAACTTAAGATGAGTGTCGAAAGACCTGAGTTGTGGTGGCCTGCAGGCCATGGTAATCCATATTTGTATACCCTGAGAATAGACATAAAAAAAGATGGTAAATTGATAGACTCCGGTTCAAGAAAAATTGGATTCAGGAAAATTGATGTTGACCGGTCACAGCACCCTGTTGAGGGTAATTATTTTACTATAAAGGTTAACAATCGTCCTGTTTTTATGAAAGGAGGCAATTGGGTTCCCGCTGATATGATTTATAGTACTGTTGACAGGAAACGACTTGAGAAACTTGTTGATCTTGCTGTTGATGCAAATTTCAATATTCTAAGGATATGGGGAGGAGGACTTTTTGCAGGTAATGAACTTCTGAGCTTGTGCGATGAAAAAGGAATAGTAGTCTGGCATGATTTTCTGTTTGCTTGTTCCGAATATCCGGGAGACGATTTAAAGTTTTACAATAATGTAAAGAGAGAGATAACCTGGGCTGTTCGTGAATTCGCTTATCATCCATCTTTAATTGTCTGGTGCGGTAATAATGAATTGGAATGGGGAACCTGGGGATGGGGGTATGCAAGCAGCGGGAAAGTTGTGCCGGATTATATCATTTACCATCATTTGATACCGGTGATAATGAAAGAGGAAGATCCATTTCGTTTCTATTGGCCAAGCTCTCCCTATTCAGAAAATTTTGAATTCCCGAATAGTCCAATAACAGGTGATCAGCATCCATGGGGCGTCTCACTTCAAAAAGACAGCACCAGCATCTGGGCTTACAGGGATTATGTAGATCGGTTCCCAAATGAAGGTGGAGTTCTTGGAGCCAGTTCCCCTGCCACCTTACGACAGTTCCTGCCTCCCGATGAACAGAATATCCGGTCCTTTTCATGGGATTTGCATGATAATATGATGAACTTTGTGACTGATAAAAAAGGGGTGACATATAAATTTATTGAAGACTGGCTCGGTAAAGACTATGCAGACATGGGTTTTGACGATTATGTCTTTGCCAGCGCATTACTCCAATCTGAAGGACTTATGGAATACATCAATAATTTTCACAGGCGGATGTACAGCTCTTCAAGTGCCATATTCTGGATGTATAACGACTCGTGGCCTGTTACACACGGATGGACTATTATAGATTATTATCTTAGGAAGAAACTGGCTTACCATCCTGTCAGGAGAGCATTTGAACCGGTATGTGTTGTGGTGGCAGAGGAAGGTAATAAAATAAACATCTATGGGATTAACGAAAAACAGGAACCATGGAAAGGCAAACTTCAGTATGGTCTGTTTGAATTAGGTGGAAAACTACCTGTTAACAAATCTGAGAATATTACGCTAAAGCCAAATGCATCCACACTAATTGCCTCATTCGAAAAGGATCTGTTCCTGAAAGCAGGAATTAAAAATCATGGAGCATTTGCCATTTTAAAGCAGAATGAGATAGTTATCTCCCAGCACAGGTTATTTCTGGCGAGATTTAAAGATCTTGATTTACCGGAACCTCAAATTTCAATCAATCAAATTGGCAGTAAGGTTATCATTACTTCTCCTGTTTATGTATGGGGGGTCTCGGTTGACATTGATGGAGAATCAGATATCCCTGACAATTGTTTTGATCTTCTCCCGGGCATACCTTATACTATTAATATTGACAATGGTGAAAAGGTCGAAGTAAAAATGACAGGTAATGACTTAATGCACCGGTAAAAGTGTGTTCTTAAAATTTCAAATGCACAACACATCAGGTTAAATTAGATTTTATTGGCATAAATGATGAAGAATATTAAATTATTGTTGATACTGGTAATTTTACTCTTTTACTCTATCGGTCTGCAGGGATTGTCTTTTTCTCAAAGTATTGACAATAATGGGGCTCTTAATAAAGAGTACAATTTATCTTCACTTGAATGGAAGTTATGGGGTTATCGTCCCGAGAGCTGGAAGCTGGATTTCAACTTTACCGAACTGAACGGTTCAAAAGCTGAATACATAAATATTCCGGCTAAAGTCCCCGGTTCAGTGCAAAAAGCATTAAAGGATGCAGACCTGATCCCTGACTGGAATACAGCAGATAACTATGTCAGGATCGAATGGATTGAGAACCGGCACTGGATATTTACAACCAGAATACCTGACGATTGGATAGCTAAAGGGAGAGTGTCAATCCTTCATTGCATGGGTCTTGATGATAACGGTGTGATCATGGTTAATGGCAGGGAGGCAGGGAAATTCAATAATACATTCATTCCTTACAGTTTCGATATAACTCTTTTCCTGAAGGAGAAAAACAATACTCTGGCGATAATTTTTGAATGTCCCCCAACATACCTTGGACAGATAGGTTATACCTCAAAGATAAAGGACTGGAAACCAAGATTTTATTATGGATGGGACTGGGTTCCCAGGTTAGTTCAGATCGGTATATGGGATAACATTTTTCTTGAGATCAGGGACAATGATCATTATGCAATTGAAAACCTTAAAGTGCTGACAAATGCTGACAAGGGGAAAGATCTCGGACATCTGGAAATTTCAGCAGAAATAACTCCAAAAGCTTATTACGGGAAAATGCGGATCCAGCTTCTGAAAGAGAGTGGTGAGAAAATATTAGATGAAACAGTGGCTGCGGGAGATCTTGGAAAAGGAAAAACATGGGATAACCTGAAAATTCGAAGATGGTGGCCAAACGGCTCAGGAGATCAGCCATTATACAAGCTGGCATGCACTTTAATTGATGCGGATGGAAATATCTGCCAGACGATTGAGAGGAGACTTGGTTTTAAAAATGCAGAATGGTTGCCCTGTAAAGATGCACTGCCGGAAGCTGATCCATGGATTTGCAGTATCAATGCCACTCCTGTTTTTCTTCAGGGCGTGAACTGGACTCCCATACGTCCCGGTTTTGCTGATCTGAAGGAGGTAGATTACAGAAAGCTGATCAAGACATATAAGGATCTTGGAGCAAATATTTTCCGGGTTTGGGGAGGCGGTTTTCCCGAAAAGGAATGGTTTTATGAGATCTGTGATGAAATGGGGTTAATGCTCTGGCAGGAGTTTCCCCTCTCTTCTTCAGGACTCGATAATTATCCTCCGGATACACCTGCTGAAATAACCGTAATGTCAAAGATTTCAGAAAGATATGTTACCAGATTACGGCACCATGTCTCTGTACTGCTCTGGTGTGGTGGCAACGAACTGTATGAATATGGTGATGTTGCACCTGTAACTGACAAACACCCGATGATAAGATGTATGAAGGAGATTGTCAAAGCAGAAGATCCCGGCAGGAGATTTGTTCCGGGTTCTCCGTCAGGGCCGACAATTTATGGCGGATTGGATAAATTCGGCAAAAAGATGAGCTGGGATGTACATGGGCCATGGACCCTTCCTTTTTCAGGATCGGACAAAACCATGAAAGGGGTAAGTGAATTCTGGAGCCTGGATGATGCACTGATGCATTCGGAAGTCGGTGTGGCAGGTGCAATGTCAGCGGAAATGATCAATAAATACTGTGGCGGTTTCTCAGCTCTTCCTGCAAATATGACCAATCCCTTGTGGCGCACTGTAAGCTGGTGGATCGAATGGGATGATTTTATCCGGGATAATAGTGGAAAGGAGCCTCAGACTATCGGGGAATACGTTAAGTGGAGCCAGAATCGTCAGACAGAAGGTTTGTCAATAGCTTTGAAAGCAAACAAATCCCGTTTTCCGGAATGCGGAGGATTTATAATCTGGATGGGACATGATTGTTATCCATGCCCGGTCAATACTTCAATAATAGATTTTGAAGGGAATCCCAAACCTGCAGCTTATGAGGTAAGTAAGATATGGAAATCGGGCAAATAAAGATCAGATATCAGCAATTTCCTGTTATCATATATAATACATTTTACCTTAAAGACCATGAATTACCTGAGAATCCTGTTATTATTACTGCTTCTGGTCGGATGTTCCACTGAACAATCAGTTGATACCGGGAAGAAATCTCCTGCAGACCTGGTAAATCCTCTGATTGATTCGCATAAATCGCGTTTTGATTATTTTATTTCTGCGGCAATCCCCTATGGAATGGTTTGCTTATCGCCTGACACACGACATGGTGATCTCTGGAATTCAGGGTACATGTATAATGAAAAGTATATTCTGAATTTTTCGCATATCCATAATGCCCAGACAGCAGGAATTCCTGTAATGCCTGTTACTGGGCCATGCAGAGGAAACATGGGGTTTGAAGCAAATAAGTCGCGATTCAGCCATGAAAAAGAAGTTGTAAAACCGGGATATCATAAAGTGTACCTTGAAGACTTCGGGATAACTGCAGAGCTTACTGCAACCTGCAGGGTTGGAATGCACCGGTACTCTTTCCCTGATACAGACGAGGCAAATATCCTGTTCGACCTTGGTGCTCACCTGGGACCTACAGATATGTCATACTCATTTGCCCGGCAAACAGGGATTAACGAAATTGAAGGGTATTCGATAATGGCTCCGACTTTCAGAAGGAAGAAGCCATTTATTGTTCATTTTGTGGCTCAGTTCAGCAAGCCGTTCAATGATTTTGCAGGGTGGAAGATACAGGGCATTGAAAAAACTTCTGCCATAATCAGACCCGAAAATGGTATTGTCTGCGGAGAGGGCAGCGGCGTTAACGTGTCATACAAAAAATTAAAAGAAGATGAACAGATCCTCGTTAAAGTAGCCTTGTCTCATGTGAGTGCACAGAATGCACGTCTGAATCTTGAAACTGAACTTCCTCACTGGGACTTCGACAAAGTTGTTGGAGACGCAACAGATTCATGGAATGAATACCTGGGGAGAGTAGAAGTGGAAGGCGGAACAAAAGAACAGCAGGTAAAACTATATACCGACCTGATGCATACAGCCTCTAAAAGGATATGCAGTGATGTGGATGGATCCTATGCCGACTGGACAGGTCCGGAACCGGTGATACGACAGGTAACCTTAGACAAATCAGGGAAACCGGTAAGGCCTTTTCTGGATGGAGATGGACTCTGGGGTTCTCAGTGGAACCTTAATATTATATGGTCGCTGCTTTATCCGGAATACGGGAACTGGATGGCAGAGACTTTCCTTGATTATTACCGGAATGCAGGAACTGTTTCGAGGTGTTCATGGGGAGGGAATTATTCATATGTGATGGTTGGAGATCATTCAGTTCCTCTTCTTGCAGCACTCATTTCAACCGGCAGGGCAGATTTTGATCCCCGGCTGGCATACGCCGGAGCAAGGAAAAATGCCTTTCCCGGAGGGATACGCGACCGTGCAGGATATGAAGCTTCAACAAATCCATCGGGCGGCGGAATAGACTGGTATGTCAGTCTGGGCTACGTGCCTGTTGAAATCGCCGGAAGGGGAGATGGTTTTCACCGCGGAGGAACCTCAATGACCCTTGAATATGCCTACCAGGACTGGTGTATTTCTGCCATGGCTGAATTATTGGGTAAAGATGAGGATGCGACACTCTTCCTGAAGCGGTCTGAAAACTGGAGAAATGTTTTTGATCCGGTTGCAGGATGGGCACGTCCGCGTCATGAATCGGGAGAGTGGATGGAACCATTCTCTCCTATCTCTATCGAGGGCAAATTTAATTCCCAGGGTTTTATTGAAGGGAACTCGGCCACATATTCTTTTTACGTTCCTCAGAATGTTAAGGGATTGATAACTGAAATGGGTGGCAATGAATTATTTATCAACAAGCTGGATTCAAATTTTATTAAAGCGACACCTTACAGGTTCATAACACCTCATGGGGAGCATGGGACCGGATGGGTTGACTATGAAAACCAGCCATCGTGCGAAATGGCACACCTCTTCAGCTATGCAGGAGCGCCCTGGCTGACACAGTACTGGGTGCACCAGGTAAAAGAGAAATCATTTGGAGGGACAGATCCTTTGAGCGGCTACAATGGTGACGAGGATCAGGGCCAGCTTGGCGCTCTGGGGGTGCTGATGGCTATCGGCCTGTTTGATGTTCAGGGATGTGTTGGTGCGGCTCCTGATCTCGAAATTACCAGTCCGTTATTTGACAAAACTGTCCTGAGATTTCCTTCCCTGGATAATAAGGCTAAGACCACAACATTTGTAATAACAGCACAAAGGAAAAATGCTGATGATATCTATATTCAGAATGTCAAGTTAAATGGTAAACAATGGGATCGTTTTACCTTTCCCGTGTCTGAATTTTTTAAAGGAGGTAAGCTTGAAATTGAATTGGGACCCGATCCAAATAAAAAATGGGGCATTAATCAATAATTTATCTGACCTGGCTATTTTGTTTAACTAAAATATAATGATACTTAGAATGAACAAACTGAACCTTTTCTTTCTGCTTTTAATAACGGTCATTTTTACATCTTGTAATGATTCCGATATCACCCGCTATGTAGATCCTAATATCGGCGGAGTGGCCCCGCTGCTTACAACTAAAAATCCAACTGTCCACAGACCTCATAGTATGGTCAGAGTCTTTCCTGTTACAAAGCCGGGTCTGGGAGACAGGTACCTGTCAGATAAAATTTTCGGCTTTGCGGTCAATATGCCAGCTTACCGGAATGGACATGTCACCGGGCTGATGCCAACGGTCGGAACAATCTCAGCCGATCATGATGCCAATGCTTCAACATACGACCATGATTTGGAGGAAGTCCATCCATGGAAACACACGGTTCTGCTTGAGGATCATAATATAATTGCCGAATGGACAACAACAGAAAGAGCTGTTGTCTATCGTTTTGATTTTCAGGAAAATGAGGTAGCAAATATAGTGTTCCGTTCAAACGGGCAGGCTTCATTTAAAATAAATGATTCTAATTCAATTCAGGGGTGGGAAGAGTCAAAAGATTCCAAGCAATATTTTTATGCTGAGTTTTCCAGACCATTCGATACAAACGGAATAGTCACCGGACGTGAATTAACTTCAGGCAATAAAGAGGTCAGCGGAAGAAGAACAGGAGCTTACCTTACATATAATGATCCCGGGACTCCTGTTGAGGTCAGGATCGGAATATCCTATATCAATGAAGTTCAGGCTAAGGATAATCTTTTCCGTGAAATGAGTGGGAAGACATTTGAGCAGGTATCCGAAGAAAGTTACAGGATATGGAAAAATGCACTCGGAAAAATTTATGTTGAAGGCGGAACTGAAAGACAACTCAGAATTTTCTATACATCATTATACAGGGGCCTGGAGCGAATGGTCAATATTTCGGAATATGGACGGTACTTCAGCGGGTATGACAGAAAAGTGCATGAAGATAATGGCCGGCCTTTTTATGTTGATGACTGGTTATGGGATACTTTCCGCAGTCATCATCCTTTGCTTTACCTGATTGAACCTGAGATGCAGGTTGATATGGTGCAATCATATGTTAATATGTACGAGCAGAGCGGATGGATGCCCACATTCCCTCAGTTTTACGGAGATTTCCCTGCTATGATAGGATTCCACTCCGCAGCATTGATCTGGGATACATACCAGAAAGGCGGAACCGGTTTTGATGTTGAAAAGGCATATGAAGGACTTAATAAAAACGCAATGAGCGGGACCATGCTTCCATGGAGAACCGGACCCATGTGCGCTCCTGATAGTTTCTACATCCGGAATGGATGGTACCCGGCTCTTCCGGATGGAGCTCCGGAGCCTGAACCAATGGTTGACGGCTTTGAAAAAAGGCAGGCTGTTGCGGTAACCCTCGAACACAGTTATGATGACTGGTGTCTTGCTCAACTGGCAAAAGCGCTTGGGAAGAGCGAAGATTATGAATATTTCAAAAAAAGATCACAGAATTTCCGTAATGTGTATAACCCGGCGACAGGCTTTATGTCGCCTAAAATGGCTGACGGCAACTGGGTCGAACCTTTTGATCCGAAATTATCAGGAGGTATAGGAAGCAGGATGTATTTCGCAGAGAACAATGCCTATATCTGGAATTTCAATGTTCTGCACGATATTCCCGGTCTCATTGATCTGATGGGAGGCCCGGAGTCATTTACCAGGCGGCTCGATGATCTCTTTAATGAACCGACACGAATTGCCAAATGGCAGTTCATGGGACAATTTCCCGATGCATCAGGACTGAACGGCATGTTCCCTGCCGGTAATGAACCTTCATTCCATGTACCGTATCTCTACAACTATGCGGGCAAACCCTGGAAAACTCAACGCAGGATAAGGGAAGTGATGGATATGTGGTTTGATGATGATCCGCTTGGACTTTCCGGCGATGAAGACGGTGGTGCATTGTGTTCATGGTATGTGTTTTCAGCTATTGGATTTTACCCTGTTACACCAGGCAACGGATTGTACACTATTGGAAGTCCTTTCTTTAAAAAGGTTCAGATAAAGCTGACTGATGGAAAAACCTTCACAGTCAAAGCTGATAATGTATCCGGACGAAATAAATATATTCAATCAGCCAAACTGAATGGACAACCGTTAGACAGAACCTGGATAAAACATAGTGAAATAGTTCAGGGAGGTAAACTCGAATTCACAATGGGTGATCGTCCCAATAAGGAGTGGGCAGATGATCCATCGGTATATTATCAACTGACAGATATTAAGTAAGTTATTGAGTCCATTATTTATATTGATCCTTGATTTAAGAAGTGGAGCTGTTAATTTAAAAACTGAATATGAGAAGATTAATAAGTATACTGCTGTTTAATGCAGTTCTGACAGGGGCAGTTACTGCTCAGGAAACTGAGAAACCGAATCCGAATGTCAGGGAGATAATCTTTGTGTTTAAAACTCATTTCGATAACGGGTATACCGATATGGCTGAGTCGGTGATAAATAAGTATTCAACTACCATGATGGAACAGGCGCTTGCAACACTTGAAAAGAGCCGGAGCCTTCCCCTGGAGAAGCAGTTTGTCTGGACGATGCCATCATGGCCGCTCGCCCGCATACTTCAGAGGTGTACTCCTGAAATAAAGTCAAAAGTGGAAGCTGCAATTCGTGACGGGTGGTTTGTTTATCATGGTTTACCCTTTACCTTTGAGACAGAGGCCGGCGACCCGGAAGTTCTTGTAAGATCGCTCTCTTTTTCGGCTGATCTTTCAAGGAGGTTCAATCTGCCTCTCCCGCGTGATGCAAAACTGACAGACGTACCAAGTCATTCATGGTTTCTGCCGACACTTCTGACCAACGCAGGGATCAGGATCCTTCATATCGGTTGCAATGCCGTATCAAGTTCTCCGGATGTACCTTTAATATTCTGGTGGCAGGGTCCGGATAACTCAAAGCTGATGACGATTTACTGGGGTAAAAATTATGGCACCAGCCTGGTCCCTGATGAAAGCTGGAAATTCAAAACATGGCTTGCTATAATTCATACCGGTGATAACCAGGGTCCTCCGGCTCCCGAAGATGTTGAGAAAGTACTTATACAGGCTCAGAAACTTGCTCCGAATGCAAAACTAAGAATAGGCAGAATATCCGATTTCTATGACGCTATAATGAAAGAAAATCCTGATCTGCCTGTGGTAAGAGGCGATATGCCCGACACGTGGATCCATGGATATATGTCAATGCCGCGTGAAATGAAGAGCGTACGGGCGTTGCAGAAAGATATCTATTCGCTCGAACTGCTTAATACCCTGTTAAACAACTGGACCGGCAAATCAGAAGATATCACCCGGTTTACTGCAACTGCAACTGAAGGAGCACTTCTCTGGGATGAACATACTTTCGGGATGGCGATGAGCCATGGTCATTCGGGTGACTGGTACTTTGGCAGGGAATTTCATGAAAAACGTGCAGCAGGAACATATAAGGAGCTGGAGGCTTCATGGGAAGAAAAAGGAGACCGTGTTTATCAGGCAGAGAAAGTGCTTCATCCTGCTTATGACAGAGAAATGAAAAGGCTTGCTTCATCGGTAAATTTTGATGGTCAGAAAATAGTCGTATTCAATCCTCTGCCATGGATACGTTCAGGAATGATCACGATACAACAGCAGAATAAAATTGAGGCTCTTAAAGATCTCAGAACAGGAGAGATAATACAGGCACATAATAAAGGAAATATCCTGCAATTCATTGCAAAAAATGTTCCTCCGTCAGGGTACACTACATATGTGCCGGCAGCAGCTGCCAAAAGAATCACTGTATCATCACCGCTTGCGGATGAGAAATCCGGTATTATAGAAAATGAGTTCTTCAGAATAAAAATCGATTCTGAAAAAGGGGCAGCCACTTCCGTTATTGACAAAAAAACGGGAAGGGAAATGGTCGATCCCAATTCCGGGTATGGATTTGGTCAGTATATGTATGAGCGGTTCAGTAAAAAAGAAACTAATGCCTATATCGACTCGTATCTTAAAGTACGATTGTCCTGGGGTATATCTGAGTTCGGGCGCCCTAACCTTGATGAAACACCCTACAGGAGAGTCAATGGAGGCAGGGCAAAGGTGACTTATTCTTCAGATGAATTCTCCGCAAAAGCATTTCTTTATTTTTCAAGTGAGACGGGTAATCCTCATAATTATTCTGTTTCATTTACTCTTTATAAAGATCTGCCTTTTATTGAGGTCAACTGGTTTATTGATGGAAAACAGGCTGAACCCTGGCCTGAGGCCGGCTGGATAAGTTTCCCGTTTAACCTTGATAGTCCTCAGTTTAAATCAGGCAGGCTGGGTGCCGTGATTGATCCGTCGAAAGATATTATTAAAGGTTCGGATTTCGATTTCAACCTCATTAACAGTGGTATAGCATTGCTTGATAAACAAAATAACGGTTTTGCTATCTGTACCCCGGATGCACCGGGTATCAGCCTCGACAGGCCCGGTTTGTGGAAATATTCAGGTTATTTCATTCCTCAAAAGCCAAATGTTTTTGTTAATCTTTATAATAACCAGTGGAGTACCAATTTTACTGAATGGATAGAAGGATCATGGTCAGCAAAAATGTATATCTGGAGTTTTCAGGATTATAGTAATGAACGATCCCTTATATCTCCATCAGAAGAATTCAGGTCTCCAATGAAAGCAACAATGGTATCAGTTAAACCAGGAACTTTACCTGCTTACAGAGATGGTATTAGATTATCAAAGAAAGGGGTGCTGGTTACATCTTTCGGGCCGAATGTATTTGGTGAAGGTACGATGCTCAGACTATGGGAACAAGCTGGTGAATCAGGAAGATGCAAAGTCACATTACCTTCGGGAATGATGTATTCAAATGCAGTTCCTGTCAATTTAAGAGGAGAAAAAACCGGGGATCCGGTTGTTATAAAAGACAATTCGTTTGAGATTGAAATCGGGGCTTATAAACCCGCTACCTTTTT
>Ga0105107_10002408_pt1 | contig 12309 bp, 11 predicted proteins | sample PPLLaktember2015_6_FD_79335 | JGI IMG/M metagenome (GOLD analysis project Ga0105107, IMG submission 79335) | Freshwater sediment microbial communities from Prairie Pothole Lake near Jamestown, North Dakota, USA - PPLs Lake P8 Core (1) Depth... | ecosystem: Environmental > Aquatic > Freshwater >... | reverse complement strand
GAGAAGAACATCGGGATCTGCAAGAAGAAGTGTTGCCAGGAGCCCGGTCGTAAAAGTTCTTACAAGCGCTACCTTTATCAGGGGTCTGCTTGGGATAATGAAAAAGGTGATAAAATAGTATCTGCTAATCAGGAGGGCAAAACAAGATATCTATTCGTGAAGGGGTCTTTTCTTCAGAACTCCGCCCTTGGCATTGCTGATTGGGAAACAATAAATAAAAGCATTTTCATCAACCTCGTTTACGAGTTTTTTAACTTTTCCGATTTCCAGCTTGGTTACAATTGTGAATATTATATCAATATCAGCAACTCCGTCAAGATCAGCCTGCCTGCCGATCATGCTGCGTTTTCCCTTGTAAATGGTCAGGCCCCGTCCAAACTTAGTCATTAAGATAACCTTCACCTTTGAACTCTTTTCTGAGATAATTGTGACTCCGGTGTATTCTTCAACTCCTTCAACAATATAATCAATTGTTTTTGATGCAGCCAGGTAAGTCAGGATTGAATACAGGGCAGATTCAATTCCCAGGATGAACGCTGCACAACTGAATATTATCACGTTAAATATCATTATCATATCGCCGATGGAGGTTTCACTTCTTCTCCAGATGTAAAGAGCAAGTATCTCTGTGCCGTCAAGCACCCCTCCTCCGCGCACTGAAAGACCTACCCCCGCCCCAAGAAACAATCCGCCAAAAATTGCTATCAACAGCTTATCATGAGTTATAACCGGGAAATCTATAAAGGCAAGCACCAGGGCGAGCCCGGCAATGGCAGCGAAAGCCTTAAATGCGAAGGTTTTTGATATCTGACTGTAGCCCAGTATAATGAAAGGCACATTAATAATAAAGATCAACAGGGGCAAAGGTATTTTCGAGGAGAATGAGATCAGCAGTGATATACCTGTCACCCCACCGTCAATAAACTGATTGGGTATAAGAAATCCTTTAAGGCCGAAGCTGGCTGAAAATATTCCGAGTATAATTAAGACAACACTCTTGATATTTTCTTTAGCACCTAACGACATGTTATGAATTTAAGTAAATGCTTATCAGCCTTTTATGGCCGGATGATAGGGCCTGTCACTTCCTGACAGCAATACTGTCGACCAGGTATCTTGAATCTCCCCTCCAGGGTAAAGGACCTTTTTTCTCGATGTAATGAACAATCACATTTTTCCCCTGAAGCGTGTCGTACATGATATTCACATTTTTTTTCAATACAGTAAACTGGAATTTTTCAGAAGCAAGAGCAACATTTGAAGTGCTTGCTACACTGCTTAGGATAAGTTCACCTTCGTATGTTTTGAAAATAATACCCTTATTCGAAAACTTCTGCAACAGGCCTGCGCGGTAACCTTCGCTGTAAGTGTAAAAATACTTTATGTAAACAAATATGGCAAGGAAAATGACAAGGAATGACAATACCCAGTTAAAGAACCTTTTTGTCTTTCTTACGGTTCCCGCCCATCTCGAAGGTTTCGCCGATGTTGTTTCTGAAGCCATTTTTATATTGTTTTTAAATTACCATTAACCAGCATCTTTTCCAAAGAATAGCGACCAATAAAGTTAGTTTATTTCTGTATAAAAGTAATTAAACTTTAAATATTATTCCCTGGCCATCGTAAGCATTTCAGAGTCTTCAGTTGAAAGCAGGTGGTTTCTTCTAAATCCGGCCAGCCTGAAGCCAGAGTAGGGTTATTCATATCTCTGTAAAAATGTTTGGCTGGAATCCTGTGCTTCAAAGAAGCCGGGGTTTTAAAGATGTAATTTATACTGACCAGCAGATAATATAAATGTAGTTATCTTTACCTGATCAAATATTGACATAATAGTGAATACACATAGTTTGAGAACTCTTGGGCGTACAGATATTATGGTTACCACCATAGGGCTTGGATGCTGGCAGTTCAGCAAGCAAAAGAACCTGGCCGGGAAATTCTGGCCCACCCTTGAGGATGACCTTATTGAAAAAGTTGTTGCTCTTTCGATTGAAGGAGGGATTAACTGGTTTGATACGGCTGAAGCATATGGCAGCGGTGCGTCAGAAATAGCTCTTTCAAAAGCTCTCCAGGCAGCAGGGAAAAAGAGAGGTGAGGTTGTAATCGCAACTAAATGGTGGCCGGCTTTCCGGTTCGCTTCCAATATCGGCAAGAGTATAAACAAGCGGATCAGTGCACTTGAACCATATCCCATCGATCTCTACCAGGTTCACCAGCCATTCAGCTTCTCCGGAGAGAAGAGTGAAATGGAAGCAATGGCTGAACTTGTTAACAGGAAACTTATAAAAGCCGTGGGGGTAAGCAATTTCAATGCACGGAGGATGAAGAATTCATGGGAAACCCTGCGGAAATCAGGTATCCCGCTTGCATCAAACCAGGTGAGGTACAGCCTCCTGGACCGAAAAATTGAATCCAATGGGGTTATGGACCTTGCAAAAAAGCTGGGTATTACTATAATTGCGTATTCACCTCTGGCACAGGGTCTGGTTACCGGCAAGTTTCACGATAATAAGGACCTGCTTAATAATATTGGCCTTAGAAAATACAGCTCACAGTTCAAGCCGGAAGGACTTGAGAAAAGCCGGCCAGTAGTGGACCTGGTGAAGGAGCTGTCAATTAAGTATAGTGTAACGCCATCGCAGGTAGCTCTCAACTGGCTGATTCATTATAATGGCGATACGGTTCTGGCAATTCCGGGTGCAACAAAAGAGATCCATGCAAAGGAGAACGTCGGAGCGATGTCGTTCAGGCTTTCTGATGAGGATATGGTGAGGCTGGATAATGTGAGTGCAATATTTAAATAACCGCAAATCGACTCCTGAGGTTATCTCAAATTGTCTGTTAATGACGAAAGAGTCCCTGAGTTGCTTTATTTGCTAAACATCTCTGAGAATGAGGTTTTATTTAAGATCGTTTTTAATCACCGGATTACTACTTTTGATCTCAAACAATCTTTCATCCCGGTCTTTTCAGGTAGGGCACACAAGTATTTCATTTGTTGATTCATCAAGAAATAACCGGAAAATCAGAACAGAGGTGTATTACCCTTCTGATACCGCAGGAAAGAATGTTGCTATCTCTGAGGCTTTTGCAGGAAAATTCCCTGTTATTTGCTTTGGCCATGGTTACCAGATGTCATGGAGCTCCTATAAATACATTCGTGATTCCCTCGTACTCCATGGATTCATAATTGCCTTTCCAAAGAGTGAGAGGGAATTATTCCCATCGCACATGGATTTTGCAATTGATATTGCTTTTATACTGGATGAATTGCTTGAATCTGCCAAAAATCCATCATCTGTATTTTATAACAGAGTTGATTCGATGAATTGCGCAATGGGTCACAGTATGGGAGGCGGATCAGCAATCCTGGCTGCACGATTCAGTTCTTCTGTTCGCTCCATTGCCATACTGGCACCTTTGGATACACGACCCTCTTCAATCAATGCAGCATCGGAGCTTGAGATACCTTCAATGATCATTGCGGGGAAAAATGATTGTGTAACGCGGCCAGAGATTCATCAACTACCAATATATTCCAACTTAAAAAGCCTTTCCAAAATAATTATCACGATCAAAGGAGGCAGTCACTGCCAGATGGCAGACAGAAATACTAAATGCAGGCTTGCTGAGTCCACCTGCAGGCCCGCTCCTGAAATTACCGATAAGGCCCAACATGCAATAGTATTAAAATACCTTTTGCCATGGCTGAGTTTCTACCTTAAAGGAGATATCACGTCAGCAAAACAATTTGATTCCTTATTAGAAAATGATCAATTAATTGAATTTGAAAGAGACAGACTGCTCACTATTTTTTAAGGCTTGCTTTTGAAAAAACATAATCGTCGATATCCACATTAAACTCTATTTCATCAATTACCAGTTCTGTACCCATCCCATCTTTCAGCATATCCTTAAAGACTATTTTTTTCGGGTACCAGCGATTGTTTATACGCTGAATATCTGATAACTCCGTTCTTTTAAGAAGGGTGCCACTTTTTGCATACATCTCCTCACGGAGGGGGATATTGCGTTCCTGATCGACCCACAGTTTCTGCCCCTGGTAAGCAATTTCCGGAACGAAAGCGGTAAGTTCTATAACCCAGCAATTATGACCATCAACCATTTCCGAACCGGTTACTTTTGCATTATACTGGTCCGTAAGCTTATTATCTTCCATCAGATCTTCGTATGAGAGATCAGAACCCATTACAGACTGACGCAGCATATGCCCTGCAATCTGTATTATTCGGTCGGTAGAGGGGGAATATATCCACAACTGGTCTTCCAGCTTAAGCATCTTTGTCCCCTGCTCGCGGACCGGGAACAGGTATTCTGTGAACGACTTATTCTCCCCGGCAGTCCATGTTTTTAGCCTGAAAGTACTTGTTGTTCTTCGTCCGTGGATTATCATTGATGATGTAAATATGCGGTTCTCAGATGACAAATTCTGATCTATCCTGTCAAGGATCTGTTTCCCGTCAGGTAACTGTGCATTCAGATTGCTGGAGCAAATAAGGAAGAGAACCAAAAATCTTTTCATGCTTCAAGTTCTTTAAATAATTGTGCCGTCTGACGTTTATATATTCCTATACCTGCAAGCATTGTACCAAATAGGGCTGAAAAGACTCCCGGAATAAATCCTATATACCATGCTTGCGGTGTTATGCGGGCTCTGAAGACCTGGGGCATCATAATAGATGCATTTTTCATCATTGATCCCAGGTCAATACCGTATGTCTGAAGGTAAAAAGAGATGCTCAGGCCTGCAATTACTCCTGCCAAAGAACCAAGAAAACCAATAATCAATGACTCCAGGAGCATTGTTTTGTAAACATGGCTTTTTTCCTCTCCTATAGCCAGGCGCATACCAAACTCCCCATATCTGCGCAATCCTCCAAGGAGCCCTGCATTCCAAAGGATTAAAGACATCGCCATGATGAAAACAAATACAAGAATACCCTGCAGCGTTCCAGAGTATTCAACAAGGAATCCCATATTATTTTGCTCGGCCAGACTTTTCATTATTAATGAAAACTCATCCTGCTCTGAAGTGTAACGGTCATTAAAGCGGTTTGCGATAAGGCTTGCTTCTTCATGATCGTAATAACCTGTCCGTGAGAATCCGAGAATTTCGCCGGTAGCATCATTCATATTCAGGGCTTCTCTGACATCCTTAATGTCAGCAATAACAGTACCGCGGTCAAGTGCGGTGGTCCCAAACTCAATTGTACCGCAGAGAGTAAAATTATAAAGTGCAAGTTCCCCGTACATAGTTGAACCTACCAGGGTAAGTGTATCTCCTGATTCCAGTCCCAGCTTTTTAGCAAATGTATTGCTAATCAATACTTCCCCGCTTTTACTGGGGAGGGAGCCGCTCTTTAGTGATGACGGAATATTCAGTCGTTCTATCTCTTCCTGATTTCCGGAAAGCATATCAATACCCATGCCCAATGAGGGTCCCTGAGCTCTCGTTTCCCCCGTATGATCAGGAACATCAATCAAGCCTGCAAAATAAATGCGTTCAACGAAATCCATTTCCGGGAATTGTGCAGAAATAATATTTTTCAGGCTGTCAGTTCCCAGGATTGCCAGATCATTGGGAGTCTGAGCGACATTTTCTGAATAGGCCCTGGTCATGATCTTAACATGCCCGGCAGCGAAACGTGCATTAAACTCTATGCTGTTGCCTATCACGCCAGTGATCCAGCTGTGAAATACAACAGTGAGCATTACTCCTGTTGCTGTGACAATAAACGGAAGAAGACTGCGGTGCTTGTCTCTTAAAAGTCCTTTGAACAGAAATCTGATCATTGTATCCTCCCTCTTAAAGCCTCAGTGGGATTTAACCGCGCTATTTTTCGTGAGGGCCAGTAGCTCACAATTGTTGTCACAAGCAGCACAATTATAATAGTCCCTGAGATCAGGGCAAGGCTGTAAACCGGATATAGTTTTGCAGCCATTGCAATGCCGAAATCCTTGCTTTCAACAGGGATAGAAATACCTCTTATGGCCTGTAAAGCCAGCAGGGGAATACCATATACGGCTGCCACCAGAGCTGCCAGCACCGAATGCATAGCTCCCTCAATAGTAAATAATTTAACTACCTGTCCGCGTGTCATGCCCAGCGCAACATAAGTACCTATCTCTTTCTGTCTTCTGAAAATTGACAGCACCTGGGTGTCAAACACCGCCAGCATAGCCATCATGAGGAGAATAGCCCATATTATAATACCTACAAAGCTTTTGGCTTTTATAATAGTCTCAATATCGGAGAGTAGTGTCTCCTGATCTTTAAAAACCCACTCGTCTGTATCTGCGCTCTGCCATCCTTCCCTGTCTGTTATCAGAAGGGTCGCTTCACCGGGAAGGAGCATCATTTCACGGACTATATCAATCGGAAGCCAGACCTGTCCCACATCAACCGTTGGGACGTTTGTTTCAAAAATGGCCGATATCTTTATCTCTGTAGCATCGAAGGTGCCGTTTTTATCTCTCCATCGGACAGTAACGTATTCGCCTTCTTTAAGTTGTGTGCTTTCGGCCATGGATCTTCCAATAATGGCAGGTATATCAACGCCATCTGATTTCAGTTTTGACGATGGCAGAGCGAGCACCTCCTGTTCCGGGGAGATCCCCTTGATAAGCACTGATTGCATCCTCCCATTGGGATAAATGGTTCCCTGTGATAAAAGCACAGGAACAATGGACCCGTTGTTTACGGAATCATTCAGAACATCCGGAATGGTTCCATGACTGTCTGAAAGCGTAAAAGGATCGAAGGGATCATAGGCTGCGTGCCAGTATTGACCTCCTCCGATTTCCCATTTGATCATATCGTTTCTTGCCTGCCTGTCCCATCCTTCAAGAAGGCCCTTAAGCCAGATAATTATTATAAAAGAGAAGGAGAGGACAATAACATTCAGCCAGGTTCGCAGACCTGCTCCCAGAATGTTCCTTAATGCAAGTTTAAATGCCAGCATTTGATTATCTCTCCGTTAGTTTTGTTCAATTCTTTCATCCTTTGCCACCTTGCCGTCAAAAAGGAAGATCTTCCTTCTGACGTAACCGATCACCTTGTCATCATGCGTTGCGAATATAAATGTAGTTTGCAGCTCGCGGTTAAGTTTCTCCATTGTCTGCAGTATATTATGAGAATTGGCGGCATCGAGGTTCGCTGTCGGCTCATCGGCGAGTACAATAGCAGGTCTTTTGACCATTGAACGAGCTATTGCAACACGCTGGCTCTCACCACCCGATAGCTGAGCAGGTTTTGACTTCATCTTGTCGGTGAGTCCAACCCATTCAAGAGCATCAAGAACCATTTTCTTTCTCTTTGATGCATCAATTTTCTGCAGCAGAAGAGGGAACTCAACATTTTCAAAAACAGTGTATACCTGAAAGAGATTGTAGCTCTGAAATATAAAGCCCAGCTGGGACTTTCGTATTGAAGCAGATGCTCCTGCAGAGAGGTTCCCGACTGATTCCCCCAGGATAATTGCTTTCCCTTCCGAGGGTACATCAAGCGTTCCGATAATGTTAAGCAGTGTAGTCTTTCCTGATCCGCTGGGACCAATCAACCCGGCAAATTCGCCCCTCCTGAATGAAAGATCAATGCCGTTTAATGCGGTAAACCAGCCGCTTCCCATTGCAAAATGCTTCTTAAGGCCTTCTATTCTTATTACTTCATCATTCATGTCGGGTTATGGTGTTAAAGCATTATATGTCAAGTACTAGCATTATTTGAATACCCTTTCCTGCAAAAAGATTATTGTCATCCGGGCCACCGTATAGAATCAGAACATCAGGATTCCAGAAAGCCATAAAATAAAGACTAATATAGTCATATTTAAGTTGAAGGTTAAGGTAACTGTACCATTCTTTCATTTCCCAATTGTAATAAACAAGTCCTGAAATGTTATGAGACAGCGACAATGGGTAGCTTAATGCCATGATTGAATAATTGCTTTTGATTTTTTCCTGACCCTGATCAGGATTATTCCCATAATGAAAAAATTCTGATATGAGATTCAGTCCGTTACCAAGGGAGAATGTGTAGTCTAATCCTATATTATAATAGGTTTCCCATCTGGTCATGAGTTGATTATCTTTGTCGTTGAGGTTTTTAGAATATTCAAACCAAAACCCAATGCCAAGATCCCATTTGCCATCCACAGCCATTCTGTTCTCACTAAAACTGGTTTCTGTTATAAGGGGTAAACCTGCATATAATTCTGAATAATCGGCCACACGGTTGTGATAACTCATTGCGATCTCACCCCTCGGAACAGGAAGCTGGAATCTTCCTCCGTATTCAGGAATATTTTTTACAGAAGGAACTGATTCCCATCCTTTTACTTTATCATTCCCATATAAAGTCCAGAGCCATATATTAATATTGTTACTGAAAAAATAGCGTCCGAGCAGTCCGTAAACACCATCTGTCAACTGCAAAGGATCACGGTAGTCCATTTTGTCAAACCACATCAGAGGCCGGAGAATGTTTGCTGAGCCGAAATTTATCTTCTGAAGACCAGCCCTGAGCTCAAAGTGAGATGTGGAATATCTGAGCCATGCCCTGTATGGCTTGAGGTCATAATTTGCAGTATCAAAGTCAGATCCGGTGAAAAGCAGGTTCCCATAGGTATTAACCGAGATCTCTGCATCGAGCTTGCTGTTTTTACCGAATTTCCACCATGGGCTGAGTGATGGAATATACCTTGCACCGGTCTGATATCTTAGCGGATCAGAAAAATTTAAACTGGCCCAGCCGCTTATCTGGTTCTGGAAGTCAAGGCCTGTATTCTGAGCTATAACAGACTGCAAGCCAAGGATAATTATTAAAAAAAGTATATAAATAATTCTTCTGGTCACCAGCGCATTATTTTTATTTTCGGGATCTGTTCTTTATTTTTTTGTAAACTGCAAAGAGACTGTATTTATCAAGAGCCCGGCCCAGACTTCTCCCCATAAGTATGAACTGAGAGACATCCTCCTCTGTGAACTCAATACCTTTTTTCTTCTTTAGTTCGATGAAGCGTGAGAGATCTTTGCGCATTGAAAACCAGAAAAAGAAGTTTACAAAGATCATAAAGAGAGCATAACGCCAGTCATTAAAGTAATACCAAAGCCAGAATACCATTAATACGTACCCGCCCCATCTCACCACAAGGACACTACCGGTGATAAATCCCAATATAGTAGCAGCGAGGTTCACCAAAAGCAATCCAAACCAGTTTATTACAAGAAGAATACCCAGTATCGGAGATTCTCCCCTGCCACCTTTAAACCGGTAGTAAACGGGAAGATTATGGCCAATAACTCCAAAAAGTGCAGTAAGCAAATAGTAAGGATCTGAAGTGAATAAAAGCATGACCAGAAGGGTCGGAACCGCAACTTTAATCATATCAGCAATTGAAGTCATACAGCCATACCTGGCTCCGATCTTTTTCGTCACAAGCGTTGCGCTTACCAGATCTGATTCGAAGGTTTCTTCAGAATGGGGAACCGGTTCTGAAAAGGATTCAATTTTTCTGTTTTTAGTGACAATGAAATAGACAATGCGGGCAAACGACACTGAACCAATAAGATATCCGGTCACACTGCAAATAATTGACAGCAGCCATGGGCTTTGATTAAGGAATACAATAGCTTCACTCATAATCATGGATAGTCAGTACTCCGTTTGAACCGTCCACCGTCACTGTTAATCCGCTGCCCAGTGTACACGCATTTTCTACGGATACCAGTGCGGGAATTCCCATTTCACGTGCAATAATTGAGCAATGTGAGAGCATACCGCCTGTTTCAGATACAATAGCTCCCGCCTTTACTAATATGGATGTCCAGCTGACATCAGAAAATGGGATTAAGATTACATCACCATTCCGGACTTCAGCAAAGTCCTCTGTTCGCTGTACAACTCTTGTTTTGCCTCTATAAATTCCGGATGATGTGCTGATCCCGGAATGATTCTTCTCTCTCCCTTTTTCGAGAATCGGAGCTTCTTCTCCGTAAATAACCTGAGGAAGAACAATATCCTTAGTCTCGGCCATCTCATTTTTCCGGTTTTGGATCACATCCTGGTATCTGTTCACATGTACTGCCGGATTGTTTTCCAGAATGCAATCAATCTCCTCTTTCCTGAGATAAAAAATATCATATTCGGAGTCTATGATCCCCTTTCCGGCCAGATCTTTTCCGAGCATTAGAAAAAGACTGCGAAAAAGACCATATCCAAATATATATAAGGAACTTATCTGTTCACGATATACTTTAAAATTACCCGCTTTATTATAGGTTTTATAAATAGAACGGCTTATTCTTAAACCTTTCTGCTGCATCTCATTAAGGGTATACATACCGGATCTGTTTTCATCCGGAGAGTAGCTCATAACCATATTATAAACCAGCTCAGGATTTTCCTCCCACTTGGGGACTGAGAAATCGTTACCGCTTTCGCTCAGATGGCCGAAATCTTTCAAAAATATATCAAACTCTCTGACAATGTCTTCAGCTTCTTTAATTGATCTTAGGGTATCCAGAGAGACACACTTCTCTTTAAGGTTTTCAGGTAAATTATCGATCTGCTTTTTGATCTTTCGAATTGAAGGGAGAGGGGTGTAAGAAATCAATTGAGGGAAGTCCTGCCTGAAATCGAGCTTGTCATAATCAAGATTGACTTTTGCCAGCTGTTTTTTAAGTCTCTTGTGATATAATGACATCAGCATCGGGGTCACAATATTGAGGTATGCCAGTCTTTTTCCCTCATTAAAAAGAGTTGAATAGATACCAGGATAAGAATCGATCATAAAATCTTCTTTCAATGACTCTTCAATCTTTTTATATTTTGTCCTGAGTTCGTGGTAATCACGCAGGAAAGTCGTTTCAAAACGGAGTTTGGTGTAAATAAATCTTATTATCCTGAAAGTGTGCCTCAGACTTCTGATACCGGGTTTAAAAGAAGGTTTTGAATTATCATTTCTCATCATCAGGTATTCCAGGCTATCGGCTGACATTCCGAACTGGCTGAATATTTTTCCCAATTCAATGATGTTGAAATATGTTTGATAATAAAAAAGCTTTGCGAGATCTTCGGGTTTTACATCCAGGGGGCCGGTGATCTCTGAAAGAAGACCTATCCATGTCCCGTTAACCATCGGAATATTCACCGACCATACAAGAGGTTTAATCTGGCCTGGCAGCATTTCTTTGGCCATTTTATTGGAATATATCTGAATATCTTTTCGTCCTGTTATCTGTCGTAGCTGGAGATAGTAAATTTTCTTGCCATCATACGCCCACTCTATATCAATATGCGATCCGTAATATCTTTTCAGCTTTGCGGTATCTGCTGCTACCTGCCTGATTACAGAAAAAAAGTGATGATTCTTATTCCCATCAAGAACCAGATCCTTTCTTATTCTCCAGCGTAAAGGTGTAATTCCCTTCTGAACAAGGTCCTCACCGAATCCTTCAACAGCCTCAATGACAATTTCCTGCTGATTTGTGACAGGATTGCGGCTGAAACTGACGCCAGCCAGCTTCGATGAAATCATTTCCTGAATAATGACGCCACATTTAAGTGCAGAAATCTTAGTTTTTCTCAGATATTCATTATCACATAATAATGATGATGAGTTCCATACCTCCTGTACTGCTTTCAGAATATTCTCCGTTCCCCGGACATTCATAAGGGTTTGAAACTGACCGGCATAACTGTACTCCTTCGAATCTTCGGCAGTTGTTGAGGAGCGAACGGCATAAGTTACATCCGGAAGGTGCAGAACCTCCTCCCTGAGTTCTTCAATTACTACTGAGCCCTCTTTGAGATACTTATCATAAGCCCAGGTTGTTACCAGGAAAGTTAAAGGGATGTTGAAACCATATCTGTGAAGGAAGATAAGGGAATTGGCCTTATTACCGGTCTCATCTGATTTCAAACCCGCTCTTAATCGTTTTATCAATGCAGTCTGTTTCATTCTGTTCCGGAACAGGAATATCGGACTATTAAAATACTATTTATTTTTTTAATCATTTTTCAGGATATCTGTTATTGAGGTCACTGCTGATTCGACAATATATTTGCGGTATTTACCAACCGGGCATCCGGCATAGATGCCTGTCGTTTTTCCTTCCCGAAAGGAACGTACCAGCGGCTTTTCCCAATCAGGATAGGGAACTGGCTCATTCGGATCGTAGCTGCTAAAAGCTTTGAACTTTTTTATAGCATGCAGGAACATGAGGTCAGTATTTTCGGCAATAAATTCTGTGGGAACCTCAAGTGCATAGTCGAATCCTTCATTAATG
>Ga0105107_10002406_pt1 | contig 12313 bp, 12 predicted proteins | sample PPLLaktember2015_6_FD_79335 | JGI IMG/M metagenome (GOLD analysis project Ga0105107, IMG submission 79335) | Freshwater sediment microbial communities from Prairie Pothole Lake near Jamestown, North Dakota, USA - PPLs Lake P8 Core (1) Depth... | ecosystem: Environmental > Aquatic > Freshwater >... | reverse complement strand
GGGTGATCCCACATGCGCCCGCGCGTCGCGAGTCCGATCCGGCTCGAGAGGTCATTCGCGAGCACCACCGCTGCGATCAGGTCTGCGCCGCTGACGCCGCCAACCTCCTCGGCCACCGCGAGCGCGGGCACGAGGCTCGCCGAGGTGGGATGCATGACCGCACGATCGTGCGTGTCGTCGAAATCGAACTGATGGACAGCGGCCCCGTTTGCGAGCACCGCGCTCGCGGCGGGCAGCTTGATGCCGCCGGCCCCGATTACGGTGCTAGTCGCTCGCCCGCCCCATTGGCGTGCCAGCGCGCGGATGGTGGCCACGTCCTCGCATGCGGTCCCGGCATAGACGCAGCCCAGCGTGTCGAGAATGCCAGCCTTTGCGGCTGCGATCGCTCCCGGCGGAAGATCCTCGTAGCGGACGCGGGCGAGGTGCTCCGCGATCCGCACCGAAGCATCGGGTTCGCCCGTGCTCGCCGCCTCGTGTGCGGCGCTCGTGTCTGCGATGTCGTGGACTTTGCCGCTACTCATGATTCTCCCCGCTTTGCGTCGCGCCTATTGTTCATTATTCCCGGATGCTCCGCCACACTCCCTCGTTTCGGGCATCCGCCCGGGGCGCGCCGGGCGTCGCGCGCAAGACGTTATGATTGGAGAAATCGGGGACAGACCCCGATTTCCAGCTTCGAGGAGACCGTATGCCGACACTGCGTCGCCGGAATGAGCCCGACATTCATTACGAAGTCGATGATTACACCGACCCGTGGAAAGACGCGCCATACATCCTGCTCCAGCACGGCTACGGTCGATCGTCGAAGTTCTGGTATCGATGGGTCCCCTATCTGTCGCGTTTCTACAGGGTCATCCGGCCCGACCTGCGCGGTTTGGGGCAATCATCGAAGGACTTCGATATGGCGAAAGAGCTCAGCACGGCGAGCTACCTTCGCGACCTGAACGCGGTCCTCGACGATGTCGGCGTGGAGTCGGTTCACTACTGCGGCGAGTCGCTCGGCGGCATTCTCGGCATGATATTCGCCGCCGAGCACCCGAAGCGCGTGCGCACGCTCAACTGCATATCGACGCCTCTGTTCCTCGATCAGGATTTCCAGAATCGCTCCAAGTTCGGCTATTCATCCTGGGAAGAGGCGCTCCGCACCCTCGGAGCGAAAGGCTATGCGCTCGCCAAGAACAAGAGCGACCGGTTCTCCCCGGATACGGATCCGGGCCTGATGGCGTGGTTCGCCGATGAGCAAGGGGCCTCCGACGTGGAGGTGCTGATAGCGATGCAGAGGATCGCAACCGGTATCGATGCGACACCGTACCTGCACAAAATCGAAGCGCCGGTCCTGTTCATCGCACCCACCGAGGGGCCCATCGTGACGCCGAAGCAGGAACAGCTCATGCGAGCCCAGATCCGAAATATCCGGATCGTTCACCTGCCGTCACGACATCACAATCTGCATCTCACCCAGCACATGGCATGCGTGCGGCACGTGCTCCATTTCGCCGCGCATCACGACGGCGTGGGGTGTCACGAATAGCGGTGATTCGTGCGCCGACAGGCTCCTAGGGCTTGACCGCGATCCCCGCCGACTTGATCAGTGCGGCCCAGCGCTCGGTGTCCTTGAGAAAATACGCCGCAAAGTCCCGGTCGCTGCCGCCGCGGGCCACCAGGCCGGCTGCCTTGAAGCGCTCCTCGATCTCAGGCAGGCGAATCTGCCGGTTGATCTCGCCGTTCCACTTCTGAATGATGGCCGTGGGTGTGGCGCGCGGAGCGAACATGCCGATCCACGACGTCGCCTCGTAGCCGGGCACGCCCGCTTCCGCGAAGGTGGGGATGTCGTTCGCGAGCGGACTGCGTGCCGGGGTGGTGACGGCGAGGATGCGAAGTTTGCCCGCGCGGTGATGCGCCGATACCAGCGTCAGGACGGTGACGATGCCGCTCATCTGCCCGCCCATCACGCCGACGACCCCGCCGCCGCCGCCCTTGAACGGGACGTGCGCCAGATCGATTTTCGCCATGGCCTTCAGCAGCTCCAGGGCGAGATGCGTCGACGTGCCGGTGCCCGCGGAGGCAATCGTGAGCTGGCCCGGTTGTGCGCGCGCCAGGGCGATGAATTCGCCCAGCGTTCGCGCCGGCAGTGCCGATTGCACCGCGAGCGCGAGCGGGGTCTCTGCGATCACGACGATCGGGGCGAGATCGCGGGTGGCCTTGAAGCTGAGGTTCGGATAAAAGCTCGGATTGGTTGCGATCGCGCTCGTCGTGGCGAGGATGGTATAGCCGTCGGGTTGAGACCGAACCACGATCTCGGTACCGATGTTCGTGCCTGCGCCCGGACGATTGTCCACGACGATCTGCTGCCCCCAGGCTTGCGAGACGTAAGGCAACACCGTGCGCACGGTGATGTCGGTCACGCCCCCGGGCGCATAGGGGTTCACGACGCGCACCGGGCGCGTCGGGTAACGCTCGGTGGACTCGGCCGCCAGCGCAATGCCGGCAAGCGCCGACAGGCACAGCGCGAGGCTGGGACGACGTAGTGTTCCTGACGACAAACGCATCGCTGCACTCCCCTCCTTTGGCCGGCGCGCCTATGCGCCGGGATCGAATCCGAGCTCGCGGGCGCCGTCCGCGATCAGCTCGTCCCACTTCGCCGGCAGCTCGACCTGCGCGCCGGTCAATTTCTTGGCGATCGACGTCTGCAGCCAGAACGCATGCGTTGGATGCGATCCGCCCGCCACCACGATCGCAATGTTCTCGGGTGCGTTCGTGATCGGCCACGGATCGTCCTGCATCCGGCCCGCGCCGCGATGCTCCATCCACGCGACGAGACCGCTGCGCTCGAGCTCGCTGCGCGGGATGCGCGAGTGTTCCCAGAGGTACGCCTGGATCGATCGCCTGGTCCAGCCGAGGGAGGCGAGCTGATTCGCCACCGTGCGCGAGAGAAGCAGGATGCCGGGCGTGCCGTCACGATGCGCGGCGAGACAGTTCGCGTTGTGGGCCTTCATGTAGGTGGCGATCCGGTACAGGCTCGCGCTCGCTTCGTTTTCCAGCGTTTCGCTGCCGATGCCACGGCGGATGATGTTGGCCGCCCCGGAGGCGACGTTCACGGCGACGCTGTTCGACCCTTTGAGGCATCCCATATAGTCCGCATTGAACGGCTCCCAGCCCGGCGGCAATCCCTCCTCGTCTTCGGCGAACACTGCATTGGTGTAGCGCATTGCGCCGAACATCGCCATCGTGCCGATGCCAGGCAAAGCACCGCCGACGTTCTGCTGCAGCAGGCGGATCGCGCGCCCGATCGCCGCGCCTGCCGGATGCCGCGGATCGGGGCCGAGCAGGCCGAATCCCGAGTTCAATCGCACTTCGCGTGCGGCCGGACCGTTCACGATCACGACGGGAAAGGTGCTGCTCGAGGTCGCCTGCCAGCCTTCGTGCTCGAGCGCCGGATCGAGAATGGCGCGGACCGCTGCGTGCAGGATGGGTAGATACTCGGGGCGCCCGCCCGCCATCGCGAGCGAGACGGCGAGCGTCTCCAGCGTGACGATGCCGCCGCGCGGCATGAACTTTCCGACCGGCGTCTCGCGCGGCAAGTCCGCGCCGCGCAGAATCCAGCTGACAAGATCCTCGGTCGGCGGGACGAGCGGCAGGCCATCGCCCCATCGCCGGCGGATCGCCATGGCGTTGAAGTTCGAGAACGCGGCCGAGTGATCGGAGCCCTCCACCTTCAGCATGGGCAACTCGCGCGTCCCGGCGCGCGATTGGGTCGGACGCCAGCGCGTGACGCCCTCGACGAAGCGGTCGACTTCGCGATCTACCTGGCTGATGTCGCTCTCGACCAGGAACATCTCGATCGGAAACACGACCATGGCGATGTCGGGTGCGAAGCCCAGCCCGGCCACCGCGTTGCGGATGACCGTTACGAAGTCACGGCGCCCCAGGACAACCGTGGGAATTCCATGCTGCTCGACCTTGGCGGCTGCACGGCCGCACTCTGTGGCGCAGCGCCCTCAAGCGGCGTTGCCGACGACGACGGCGTCGTACCCCTCGCGCACGATGGCCTCGATGACTTCGTCGGACTGGATCCTTTCCTTCGCGGGAATGTGTACGAGGGTCGAGTCGGGGTAGCGCTCCTGCAGGCGCTGGCGCAGCAGCGCGAGCGCGCGGTCGGCCTGCCACATCTCGTTAGAGAGCAGAGCGATCTTCTTGCCCGCCAGCGTATCGAGTCGCTCGGCGAACGATACGGTCACTTCGGTGGCCCCGCTGGGGTCGTAGACTTCCATCACGCTCCTCCTGTCCGCATGCACGTCGGAATCCCGGCCAAGTCTACAGAAAATCGGGCACCGACCCCAATTCGTTCTATCGGGGTCAGACCCCAATTCGTTTTCGCCGGTTTTGCCGACCCCGAGTCTGGGTCTGACCCCGGGTCTGACCCCGGTTTCACGGTTCCGCATCCTGGCGGGAATCGTCTACTATTCGAGAATCGGTCGCGAGGCCGTTATGGAAAGGAAAATGAATATGAGTCATGCCCACCAGCCGGACGACAAGCGTAAGCTGCTCGATTGGGACAAGCTCGAGGTCGGCGAAAAGCTCCCCGGCTTCTCCTACGTGCTCACGCAAGAGATGGTCGACGAGTATCGCAAGGGAGTCATGGACCCCGACGCGGCGTTCCCCACGATTTCCCACAAGGTGGACGTCCGCCCGTACAACACGGTCTATCGGGACAACGGTTCGGTGAACGCGCGTTGCGCGTTCCACTGCTACAACCCGCCCATCCCCGGCAAGCGCATCACCGTGCAGGCGTGGATCGCGGACAAGTACGCGCGCCGGGGCAAGAACTACATCGTCACGGAAGCCGTTTCGACCGACGAGGACGGGCGCCTACTCGATCGCGTCATCACCCATGAGTTGAAGCAACCCTCGGAGGTGGGCAAGAAATGGCAATAGCACGCAGCTTCAAGGTGGGCGACGCCGTTCCACCGCTCACCAAGACCATGACGCAGGAGGCGATCAACGCCTTCGAGAAAAGCGGCGGCGCATCGGGGCCCAGCCAGTTCACCGACCTCGAGACCGCCCGCCACACCCTGGGCACCGGCAGCACGGTGGCCTCGGGGCGCATGTCACTGACGTTCGCGATCGAGATGCTGCGGCGGTACTTCGGCGCGGACGTGTACAACCGCGGCGGTATCGTCGACCTGCGTTTCCTGCGCCCCGTGCGCCCCGGTGACTCGGTGACGTTCAACGGCAAGGTCACGGGAATCGCGAGGGAGGCCAATGGGGCGCGCGTGAGCGTCGAAATCTCCGGAACGAACCAGAAGGGCGACACCACCGCGGTCGGGAGCGGCTCGTGCCTCGTCCCCAGCGGATGCGTCCCGGCTGAAGAATAGCGCCACGAACATCGGCGCGAACGCTGCCGCGTCGAGGTGCTGTGATGGTGGTGGTTCGCATGCAGCGCGAGAAAAGGCGGCGAAACGCGCCGATTTCGCCCCGCGGGGCGATTCCAAAAATAATGATGGAGAAATGAACTTGACGAAGCACCGTGCACTTGCAGCCCGACTGCTCGGCTCTGCCGTGATGGTCGGGATGGCGACCTGCTCCATTGCGCAGGAGGATTATCCGAATCGACCGATCCGTTACATTGTTCCCTATTCCCCGGGCGGAAGCACGACCTGGACCTCGCGGCTGGTGGGCGAGCACCTGACTTCGGTCTGGGGCAAGCAGGTCATCATCGACAACCGGGCCGGCGGCGGCACCGTCATCGGCACGGAGGTCGGCGTCCGATCGAAGCCGGACGGCTACACGCTCATCTACATCGGCAGCGCGCTCTGCTCCAACGTCACCCTGATGAAGACGCCGTACGACGCGGAGAAGGATATTGCTCCTATCGCCATCGTCTCGCAGTACGAGAACCTGCTCGCGGTTCACCCCTCGGTGCCCGCGAGGACGTTGAAGGAGTTCATCGCGCTGGCGAAGGCGCGCCCGGGCGAGCTCAACTATGCCACCTCGAGCCACGGCGGTTCGACCCATCTCGCACCCGTCCTGTTCAGCATGGTGGCCGGCATCAAGATCACCCAGATTCCCTACAAGGGCGGCGGCCCCGCGGTGGCGGACCTGATGGGAGGGCAGGTTCAGTTCATCATGGCGGTTCCTGTGAACATCGTGGGGCACATTCAGAATGGCCGACTGCGCGGAATCGCCGTGACCGGAAGCAAGCGCATCTCGTCGCTTCCCGACGTGCCGAGCTTCACCGAGGCGGGGCTGCCCGACGTCTCGCTAAGCACCTGGCAGGGTCTGGGCGCGCCCGCCGGCACGCCGAAGGCCATCGTCGACAAGATCTCTGCGGAAGTCGCGAAGCTCGTCGCCATGCCGGAAACGAAGAAGAAGCTGGACGCGCAGGGATTCGAGCCCTACTACCAGAATCCCGAGCAGACGGCGGCGCTTATCAAGCGGGACATCGCTCGGTTTGCCAAGATCATCAAGGCGGGAAACATCAAGCTGCATTGATCAATGGCGGAGGAGAACCATGGGATTCAAAATCAGGCGGGTGGGACATCTGGTCCTGCGAGTGAAGGACATCGAGCGTTCGCGGCGCTTTTTTGAGGACATCCTCGGTTTTCCCGTCGTCGCTCAGAACGAGCGGGGGATGGTCTTTTTCAGCACCGACGTTGCCGACAACCACCACATGCTCGCGCTGGTGCCGGCAAAGCAAGGCGCGACCATGCCGGGGTCCGAGGCCGTCGGCATGCACCACGTCTCCTTCGAGCTCGGCAGCTTCGCCGAGTTGCAGGAGGCGTACCGCCGGTTCAAGGAGAACGGCGTGACGATCTGCGAGACGGTCTTTCACGGGATCTCGAAGAGCGTTTACTTCAACGATCCCGACGGCAACACGCTCGAGGTCTACTGCAACGTTCCCCCCGACGAATACCGCAAGTCGGTGCCCAATCCCTACTCGCGCTACGGCGGGATCGAGGACGAGCTGGAAGGCAGCGCTGCTCAGCGGCCCGGCACGGTCGCACCTTGATCTGCGCTTCTGAGCGCCAGCGCCTGGATCAACGGCTGGTAACGCGCCATCTCCGTTCGCAGCATCGTTGCGGCGTTCTCCGGATCCGAGTCCGAGATCGGATCCACGCCGAGCCGGATCAGCCCCTGGACGAAGGCTCAATCCGCCATCACCTGCCTGAGTGTTCCTCCTAAGGCTCCGGGCGCAGCCGGGCGCCCACCATGTTCGCGAGGATGACGAGCGTAGTGGAGATGGCAATCATGATGATCCCGAGCGCGGCGAGCCGGCCCCAAAGCCCATCGTCGGCGAAGCGCAGAATCTGCACCGCGAGCACCTCGGTGCCCGGCCGCGAGAGCACCACCGAAAGCGTCAGCTCGCGCACGAACATCGTCGCCATGAGGACCCAGGCCGAGACGATTCCGGGCACGAGCAACGGCGCGATGATCCGGCGCATCGTCGTGAGCGGCCTGGCGCCGCACACCTGCGAGGATTCCTCGAGATGCGCATGGATCTGGATGAATGCGCTCGCCAGCGGCCGGATGCCGTAGGGCAGATAGGTCGCGATGTAGCCGATGAGCAGCGCCCAGATCGTCGCGTACAGCGGCGTCTGGACGAAGAACCACATGAAGCCGACGCCGATCACGATACCGGGAAACGAGAACGACAGATAGCTCAGGGATTCGAGAATGCCGGCCGCGCGGGTCTTGACCTTGACGACGACGTAGGCGACGAAGATCGACAGTGCGACCCCCGCGGTGGCTCCCGCGACACCGAGGAAGAGGCTGTTCTTCAGCGACAGCAACGACAGCGGATCGGTCAGCACCGCGGTCCAATGCCGCAGGCTCATCAGCTCGAACGCACGCGCGCTCGGCGCCATCACGTAGGGCACGAACGAGGTGTAGATCAGCACCGCAACCGGCAGGATGGCCATGACGAACGACAGCAGCGCGACCGCGATGAAAAGCGGAATACGCGCGCCCTTCAACTCGATCACGGCGGGCCGATAGCCTCGACCCGAGATCGTCACGAATTTCTCACTCTCGGCGGTCATGGCACGGTAGATGAAAATGAGCGTCACCGAGGCGACGAGCACGCTCATGCCGAGCGCGGCGGCCTTGCCGTAATCGGTGGCGAATCCCGTTGCGATCATCTGGTAGAGATGCGTGGCGAGCACGTTGACGCGGCCGGGCATACCGATGACCGAAGGCGTGGCGAAGGAAGCGAGGCTGCGGACCACGCCGAGGATGAACGCAGCGAGAATCGCGGGCCGCAGCACCGGCAGCGTGATCCGAAAGAGCGTCCGCCACGGGCTTGCGCCGAAGACCCGCGACGATTCCTCCAGCGCCACGTCGAACGACGCCATCGCCGGGGCGATGATGAGGTAGGCGATGGGCAGATCGAGCAGCCCCTCGACCAGGATCATTCCCCAGAGCGAATAGATGTTGAACGGCGCGCTCTCCAGCGAGAAGGCACTCTTGATCAGCACGTTGATCATCCCGTTCGACGGATTGAGCAGCAGCGCCCAGCTCGCGGCAAACAGTAGATGCGGGATCATCATCGGGACGATCGAAAGGATGCGGAACAGGAACTTGAACGGAATGTCGGTGCGGTTGTTGAGGTAGGCGAGAAAGAGCGCGAGCACCGTTGAGACCAGCGACGACCCGAGCACGAAGACGACGGTGTTGAACAAAACCTCGAGGATCGCCGGATCGGTGTAGGCCGAGACGTACTTGTCGGTCGTGAAGCGACCGAACGCAGTCAGCCCCTCGGAAAAACTCCCCAGCGTGAGCATCACGACCGGTCCCACGGTGAGGACCCCGACGATCAGGATCAACCCGAACGTGAGCTTGGTGCGAGCGGGATCCATGCGCGCCCCGGCTCAGATGGCAAGCAGCAGACAGTGGGCGGGGTCCAGCCTGAAGCGAACGGCATCACCCTCGGCGAGCCTCGCATCCGGATCGATCTTGGCGAGCAGCACATCCTGCCCGACACGAATCTCGCCTTCGTAGGTCTCGCCGACGAAGACCAGGGAATCGACGCTTCCGGCGACCACGTTCGCCCCCCCGATGTCATCGGTGGTAACGTGAATGAACTCGGGTCGGATGCAGAGGGTCACCTCGGCTCCGACGGCAAGATCGCGTTGCTGACAGGCGATGGTTCCCAGCCCGCAGTCGACGATCGTCTGGCCGTTCGCGTGCGCGCGCACCTTCGCCTGGACGAGATTGGCGCGGCCGATGAAGTCGGCCACGAAACGGTGGTCGGCATCGAAGTAGATCTTGCGCGGGGTCCCCACTTCGATGATCTGCCCCGCACGCATGACCGCGATGGAGTCGGATAGCGCCAGTGCCTCCACCCGGTCGTGGGTAACGTACACCGCGGTGATCTTGAGCTCGCCGAGGAAGGTTCGCAGCTCCTTGCGGGTCTCCTCGCGCAGCTTGGCGTCGAGGTTGCTCAGCGGCTCGTCGAAGAGGATCACCTTGGGCTCGCCGACGAGTGCCCGCGCGAGCGCGACCCGCTGCTGCTGTCCGCCGGAGAGCCTGGTCGCGGGGCGCCTCTCGAATCCCTCCAGACGCACGAAGTGAAGCGTCTTCTCGACCCTCTGGCGCACCACGTCGGGCGCAACCCCGCGCACCTGCAGCGGATAGGCGACGTTGTCGAAGACGTTCATGTGAGGCCAGATCGCATAGGTCTGAAACACCATCCCCAGGCCCCGCTTCTCGGGCGGCACGGCGATGTTCCGATCGCGCGACCAGACGATGTCGTCGCCAATGCGGATCTCTCCGCTGTCGGGCGTCTCCAGCCCGACGATGCAGCGCAGGAGCGTCGTCTTCCCGCAGCCGCTCGGTCCGAGCAGCGTGAAGATCCGATTGGCGGGGATCGTCAGATTGACGTCATCGAGGGCAACGATCGTCTTGCCCTCGGAGACGTAGCGCTTGCTGACACCCGAGATCTGGATTTCCATGTGGGTTCGGGCGCGTCCCCGCGAAGCAAGACTCGCGGGGATCGCGCTGCGTGCAGCGCTACTTGAGTGCGAAAATCTTCTTGAACTCGGCGCCCCACTTCTGGATTTCCTCGTCGGGCAGATCGCGGATGGCGATGACTTTGGCCTCGCCGATGCCGGCGATCGGCGGATAGACGCCAGGCGCGAGCACGTATTCGCCGACGTCCTTGGCGAGCATCTCCATCGATTTCTTCGACAGCCAGTAGTCGACGAACACGCGGGCCGCGTTGGGGTGCGGTGCCTTGGCCGCCACGCCGATCGCGCGCGGGGTGCCCAGCATCGGCTGACCGACACGCGCCCAGTCGAGCGGAGCCGGGGCCTGGGTCACGATGTACTTCGGCATCGAGATCCCGATCGGCTTCTCGCCGCTCGCGATCGGCGCCGGCGTAGGACCGAGCGAGGCGACGAACATCGGCCGATTCGCGGCAAGCCCGGCGAGAAATTTGCGCCACTGCGCGTCGGACTTGAATGCGTGTTCACGCAGTCCGACCAGCCAGCAGATCGTGGTCGCATGGTTCGACGGATTGGGCATGACGATCTTGTCGCGCCACTTCGGATCGGTGAGGTCCTCGTAGCGCTTCGGCACGTCCGCGCCCTTCACGATCTCCTTGTTGTAGATCACCGCGATATATTCTATGCCGAAGAGCTGAATCCGGTCGTCCTTGCGGGTCCATTCGGGATAACCCGCTGCCGCCGGCGAGCGGTACGATGCGAGCACGCCCTTGTCCCTCAGCGTCTCCAGCACCGGCAAGGGACCCTGGATCACGTCGGCCATGAACTTGCCCGCCTCGAACTCCGTGATCGCGGTGGCCACGAACTTGGTAGTGGAGATGCGGGTGTACTCGCCCTTCACGCCGGTATCGGCGCTGAAGGCCTTGATGATCGGCTCGACCGCGGTGATGTTGGCGTAGAACGACGCCCGCCCCTCGCCTCGGGCGCGCTGCAGGAGGTCCTGCTCGGCCGCGGATGCACCGGCAGCCCAGAACGAAACGATAAGAGCGATCAGCAGTTTCTTCATGATTCTCTTCCCCAGTTGGTTACGCATCGCTCGGCGCATCGCGGTCGATTCCGCGCGCATGCGCCACGTCGAACATACGGGCGGCCCGCCGTCGTCGGCTTGACCTAGATCAGCGTCTTGTCCGAAATGTGGCCGAATGCGCATTCGAAACCGCACAGCCGTCGAGGATTGTCGGCCAAGATCCTCTGCTGGGTCGCCTCGTCCGGAATCCAGGTCGAATGGGGCGACGGGCGGCGCGCGGCGGCGTCAGAACTCGATGCCGTAATCATTTCTCGCCCGCTCGAGGATGGCCTCATCGGGCCGCTGATAGAGCAGCTTGCGGCTGACGAACGTGCCCATGATGCCTTGCACCTTGACTGCCGTCTCGGCCATCTTGAGCAGCACCGCCAGGCCGTCCATGATGAGTGCGCCTTCGATCTCTCTCACGCCGCGGCGTGCCTGCAAAACGGCATGCGAGCCGCACGGGATGATGACTTCGGCCCCGGCATCCACCGCGCGTTTGACGGCGGAATCGAACTCGTCCATCAGGCGCTGGTGGGCGGCGGCATCGGTGAACGCCTGGCGGAAGGCGGCCAGATGCGGAAAATTCATCGCCTCGATCGAGGCCAGTCGTTCCGTGAGGCCGTAGAGCTTGAGCTTCTGCCCGAACGAGAGCGCGAACTTCGGGTTCGGCGTGACGAGGGAGAAGCTGCGTCCCATCATGCAGGCGACGAGCGTGCTCGTCTCGAGAAAGCCGAGCACCGGAATGTCGAGAATCTCGCGCGCCTCGTACAGCGCAGGGTCGGTGGAGTTGAGCGAGACGAATGCGTCGTACTTCTGGGTGCCCTTCGCGCGCTTGCACTCGAGAATGCTCTCGATGATGTCGGGCGTATCGATCGCCTGGAAAATTCGGAACTGCTCGCCCAGACCGCCTTTGCGGGTGCCGTGAACGTCGACCTCGACGCCCGGCTCGACCACCGAGCGCAGGTGCTGCTCGAGGGCCGCGTGGTAGTCGGGGTTGCGGCTGCGCGAGGAAAAGACCTGAACCCAAATTCGCATCGGTTGCCTCCTCTGTCGAATGCGTCATCGGCGCGCAGCCGAGCACCAGGGCCCGCCGTGGTGGATGTCCTCGCGCGCAACGCGTCGTCGTCGTTCATTGCGGTTCGATGGACCGCGTTCGCGGCTATGATGCCCTATATCGCCACCGACACCAACTGCGGTCCTGTCATGTCGAGCGAGGGTTGTGCCGACATGCATCGAAGCTCGATAATCGACGCGAATCGTCACAGCATCCTGCACGGAGGAGCTCGCCATGATGCCGCCGGAATTC
>Ga0105107_10002404_pt1 | contig 12322 bp, 9 predicted proteins | sample PPLLaktember2015_6_FD_79335 | JGI IMG/M metagenome (GOLD analysis project Ga0105107, IMG submission 79335) | Freshwater sediment microbial communities from Prairie Pothole Lake near Jamestown, North Dakota, USA - PPLs Lake P8 Core (1) Depth... | ecosystem: Environmental > Aquatic > Freshwater >... | reverse complement strand
GCACTCTGATCCGCTGTCGGAACTCTCCCTTTTTCTTGAAGATCTTCACATCGCTGTCAAAGATCTCATCGTGTTTTGAAACCGAATTGATCGCTTTAAGACCTCCGACCGTCTCAAAGTTTTTACCGCCTTCAAATCGCACCTCGGTCAGCAGTGGCCCGCAGTCGGGATCAAAGTCGTTCGCATAGAGGTACCAGACATCATCAATGGTCGCTTTGAAAATGACCTCGATTTCGTCTCCCGCCTTTACATTTGTTTTGGAAAGTTGTATGTCCCAGGAAGTTGGAGTGAGGATCTGGGCATTGAGAAGGACCGGTACAAGGAAAAAGTAGATGAGAGGAAGTGTGCGCTGTAGAGGCTTCATATTTCATGATTCTGCTAAAATAACCAACTAACCCGGAAAAAAGTTGACCTATCTAGAAGTCAACCTCGGGCTGATTTTTCCAAAGGTCTTCCATTTTCTCCCTTTCGCGGATGAGTTTTGCCTGGCCGTTCAAAACCAGCACCTCCGCCGGGCGCAACCTCGAATTGTAATTGGAAGCCATCGAGAACCCATAAGCGCCTGCATTTTTAAACGCAAGGATATCTCCTTCCCGCACCTCGTTTAACTTCCGGTCGGACCCAAAGGTGTCGGTTTCGCAGATGTAACCCACGACCGTGTAAAGCTTTTGAGAACCACCGGGGTTTGAAATATTGACGATGTCATGCCACGCGTCGTACATCATGGGCCGAAGAAGATGATTCAGCCCCGAATTCACCCCGACAAATGTTTGCGAGGGAGTGGGCTTCACCACCGTGACCTTGGCGAGCAAAACGCCGGCTTCACTGACAATAAATTTTCCCGGTTCGAAATGCAGCTCGAGTTTTCTTCCATAGCTCTGACAGAATTCGTTGAAGACCTTCGTCAGTTTTAATCCCAGGTCATATACGTTCGTCACAATATCGCCTTCCCTGTACGCAACTTTGAAACCACTTCCAAAGTCGATAAACCTCAGGTGCGGGAAATCTCTTGCAACGCTGAAGAGGATGTCGGCCATTTTCAGAAACACTTCGCTTTCCGTAATGTCAGACCCGGTATGAATGTGCAGGCCATTCACTCTTACGTCATATTTCTTTACCACGTCATGGATATCGGGAAGCTGAAAAACGGAGATTCCGAATTTTGAGTTGCTGTGGCCGGTGGAGATCTTGTAATTTCCCCCCGCCATAATATGGGGGTTCAGCCTGATGCTGCAGGGATAGGAGCTTTGATACTTTTGCCCGAATTTCTCCATCGCCGAGAGACTGTCCAGGTTAATGGTGAGGTTTAGCTGGACGGCTTCAACGATCTCGCTGAAGTCCACCCCGCTGGGAGTGTACATGATCTGCGCAGGCTTAAAGCCGGCGCGCAGGGCGAGGCGAGCCTCCTCGATAGAAACGACATCGACGTCTGAACCGTGGAGCCTCAGCAACTTGAGTACAGAAAGATTGGTGAGGGCTTTTGCCGCATATTTTATTTTGATATCACAGCCGGAAAATGCCGTTTTTAAAGTCCTGAGCTGGTGTACGATCTTTTCCGCATCATACACATACAAGGGTGTCCCGAATTCTTTTGTCAGCGACAGAAGATCGATGTCCTGAATCCTGTAAGTTCCCGAAATAAGCTCCATTTTAACCCCCCAAAAATAAAAGGCCTAAATATAAAGCTGATTTAAACATTATCAGGGTTCTGCCGAAAGATTCTTCTAAATGAGGTGATGATTATTACTTTTGCCGCATGAAATCGCCAGAGGGTGTTTTAGTATACGGCCTGCAGCGTACATGTTCCAGATAAGTTTTCAAGCCTTATGAAATTGTATCATCGTGAGTCCGGTCAGGGCCAGCCGCTCGTCCTTCTTCATGGAATTTTTGGTTCGTCCGACAACTGGTTCACCCAGGCGAAGTTGTTTTCTGAACATTTCCGCACCTACTCCCTGGATATGAGAAACCACGGCCACTCACCTCACGATGACGTCTTTGATTATCCTTCCATGGCAGCGGATGTCCTGGAGTTCATAGAGACTCACAGAATTACGGATCCTGTGGTGATCGGACATTCCATGGGTGGAAAAGTTGCCATGAACCTTGCGGTAGCGCATCCTGATAAACTTCAACGACTGATCGTTGTTGACATCGCCCCGAAACCGTACAACATGTCGCACTATGTCATTCTCGATGGACTAAAGGCAATTCCTATCGAAAAAATTACGTCGCGGAATGAAGCCGATGATGCGCTTGCGAATTTTGTGGACGAGCCCGATGTAAGACAATTTTTGCTGAAGAACCTTCAGCGCAAGCCGGAAGGAGGTTTCAAGTGGAAGCTGAACCTGCAGGTTATTGACAGCAACATCGAAAAGGTAGGATTGGACCTTCAATTTGAGGGAAGGTTTGAGAAGCCAACGTTGTTTGTCAGGGGCTCGCGTTCTCATTATGTCAAAGACGATGATCTGGACCGGATCCACGAAGTTTTTCCCGCGGCGGAATTGGAGACCATGGATACGGGGCACTGGGTTCCCGCGGAGAAGCCCAGAGAGTTTGTCGAGCTGGTGGAGCGGTGGCTGAACGAAAACCCCAGGTGAAATGGACTTGAAATTAAATCGCGTGAAAGGACTTTTAACCGGCTGTGCGTCTCAAAAGGAGGGCGGCCCAGGTTTCGCGGTCGTCGCGTTTGATCTCTTTGAGGTGATGAAGTGTTGCTTCCGCAAGCAGATCCGGGATGTCGAGAGTAAAAAAACCGCTTAACAGTAAGAGGCCTCCGGCGTTCAGGAAAGTAGCGTAGATCCTGAGTTCCTCCATCAAAACATTCTTGTTGATGTTTGCGAGGATGATGTCGAATTTTCCCCTGAGATCAACCTTCAGGATGGTCCCCTGCTGAATGTGAATATTCCGGCAGTGATTGATCTCCGCATTTTCATTCCCGTTGATCACACTCCATTCGTCGATGTCGAACGCTTCCACCTCCCTGGCGCCGAGCTTTGAGGCCATAATGGAAAGGATGGCGGTTCCGCATCCGGCGTCCATCACACGTTTATTCGTGTGGTCAATGTCCAGCATATTTTTTACCATGAGGTATGTCGTCTGGTGATGCCCGGTTCCAAAAGACATTTTCGGAGTAATGATGATCTCGTAGGGATATTGCTTTTCCGGCTGATGAAAGGATGCGCGGATGAGGCATTTGCCTTCCACAAGAATGGGAACATAACTTTTCTCCCACTCCTCATTCCAGTTTCTTTTTTCGATGCGCGAAAAAGAAAATTCCACAGGCGTAAGGACGCGGTATTTAGCGAAGATTGCGTCCACCATCGTCTTATCGTAACCTTCTTGCTCAACATACGCCTCAAACCCATTCTCGTTCTCAAGAAAAGTATCAAAGTTAGCTTGCGCCAGCTCCGCGAGAAGGATCTCCGAATATTCAGGCTCGCACGTTACGAGCAGACGGGTGTGATACATGGATGTTAAAGGTTATCTGCCGCGATCATTCAGGCGAACGCCCTAATGCCCAATGCCTAATGCCCCAATATTCACGGCATGGCCTTGATGATCTCTGTGAAATCCCGGGATTTAAGAGAAGCGCCGCCCACGAGCCCGCCATCAACGTCGGGGTTTGCAAACAGTTCTTTCGCGTTTCCGGCATTGACGCTTCCGCCGTAAAGTACGGAAATGTTATCGGCAACGGATTTGCCGTATTTGGAAGCGAGGTGTTGGCGGATGACGGCATGCATCTGCTGTGCCTGCTGTGATGTGGCGGTCTTGCCCGTACCAATAGCCCATACGGGCTCATAGGCGATGACAACTTTTTCAACAGCGTCTGCGTCGAGGTGAAAGAGCGCTTCCTCTACCTGTTGTTTCACCAGCTTTTCGTGTTCATTTTTTTCCCGCACTTCAAGCGGCTCGCCACAGCAGAAGATGGGTGTGAGACCATATTTAAGGGAGATGTCCACTTTTTTCGCGAGCAACTTTGCGTCTTCTCCAAAATACTGCCGGCGTTCGCTGTGTCCGATGATCACATAAGGGACTCCCATCGACCGCAGCATGGCGGCAGAAACCTCGCCCGTATATGCGCCCGCTTCATGTTCGCTGCAATTCTGGGCGCCGACTTCAATCCGGGAATTTTTTCTCAGTTGATTCTTAATGGAAACGAGGTAAGGAAAGGGTATGCACAGCACCACCCGCACATTTCCTTTTACCTCATCTTCTACCATACCCATTACTTCTGAAGCCAGAATCCCCGCCTCTTCAAAAGTCTTATTCATTTTCCAGTTACCGGCAACAATCTTTTTTCGCATAGCTGATGATTAAAGGGCCAAATATAGTATTTGGCAAGGTTGCGCGATGGCAGTGGCAAAAGATTTTTCCTGCGCCGTCCTTGTTATCTGTTCTGGGGTTTGTAATTGGAGCTCTTGAACAGTGCCTGGGCATCATCCATGTTCATCAGCTCAGGTAAGGATTTTTCCGGGTGCGTCCTCATGTATTCCTTCACGATTTCCCAGCCTACCCATTGGCCGATCCTTCCGGGACATTTCTCTCCCACCTGTGTGGTGATCGGGCGGTCGCCGAGGTAATTCTTTTTGTCTATGACGTTCGTCGAGAACAGGACTTTATCCTGAATGAACCTTGCCCAGATCAGGTCCTCATTTTGGCGGGCACCCCTGATCTCGTCAGCAGTGTACCAGATCAGGATACTGTCCGGTGTGCAGGGGAGCATGTGCTTTGCGAAATAGAAAGACTTTCCATAGGCAACCATGTCGGCCAGTACAGTTCTGTCTTTCAGGTCCGTCTTGTTGAAGTGTGGACTGATACCATAGATGAGCAGACAGGAGGGAACGATGTCCTGCGGGTCGTATCGCCGCATAAGGTAATCGTATGTTTTGGGACGATAGGTTCCGTCGGGGCCGAGGAAGAAGTCAAGACTCACAAGGATAAGCGTGTCTGAAACAAAAAGGTCAGTATCCAGTCCTGTGATGAGCGTTCTGATTTTCGGGGGCGTGAAATCCGGATAGTAGTAGCGCAGGTTTGCAAAAGCCTGCCGGAACTGCGATTCAAGTTCGGAGCCATCGCCGAAAATTCGTTTCGTATCGCGGAGAAGTGTATCTATTCCGGGATTAGTGTAACGCCTGAACATCTCGTTAACAAAAACGGAATCGTTCGGGTACTCGGCCCTCCTTAACATTTCATCCCGTATCAGCGGATGGCGGGTGAGGAACGCAACGAGCTCCCCTTTTGACTGGATGCTGGCGAGGGTATCTTCCAGATGTCGGAAATCAAGCTGCAGGTCTGCTGACGAAACTTCGGGGACATAAACGCATGCTTCCTTTTCCGTTTCACTGCACTTCCAGAAGAGAAACGCAAGGAAGATCAAGATCAGTTTTTTCATGGGGGACAAAAATAAACATTTCATGGAATTCATTTCCTGAAGGGCACGGTCATGGGACTGTGGTCCGTGGACTTCTTACTCAAACGTAAGTTTGTCTTCGGGAGTATTCCGGGTGAGCCTTAAACTTTTGACTTTTTCCTTCACATATACATGCACAATATTGGATTGGTCGTCATGTGTTGCCATAATGATATCATTCCGGATGGTGATGGTCTTCCATTTTTTTACGCCTGGAACTTCAATGTAAAAGATAAAGGCGTCTGCTTCGGCTTCGTGACCCAGGTATTTAGTTTTGTGGGGCTTGCCATCCAATGAGATTTTAAAATGCTCCTGCAGATACTCCCCTACGAGTTCATCTGTCGTCACGTCCTTAGGGGGATTCAGTATCTCGAGCTCAGGCTGGCGCAGACTGTTTTGAAGGCTGAGCTCCAGATCATCGATGAATACGCGCATCATCACTTCCAGCGCCTGATCCTTTTCATCAAATTCGATTTCCGTAACCGAAACATGGATCGGATGGAGGTAAAAGCATATGGCAATAAAATGGATAAGGCCGCTGATGGTAGTGAACATAGTCATGCGTCAAAGTTAACCACCCCTCTAACAAAATAAAGTCCAAAAAACGTTTCTATTTACCCGGGTAAGTGTAAAAATACCAGCCGGGGCCAGAATTAGAACAGTTTGAAAACGAATTTAGCTGTATACTTGGTGCCGAAAACCTGAGAGACAGGAAAAATGAGCGAATTTGAACTGTACTTTGGCCTGGGTAAAGAGCACATTCTGGATGCGAACGGCTACGATCATATCCTGTTTGTGATTGCTCTTTGCACACTATTTTCAATCAGTGAATGGAAGCGGGTATTGGTCCTGGTGACGGCCTTTACCCTGGGGCATTCCATTACGCTGGCGCTTGCAACGCTGGAGATAATCAGCGTAAAATCAGAGCTGGTTGAGTTTCTGATTCCCGTCACTATTTTAATTACGGCGGTTTCAAATATTTTCAAAAAAACCGAGGCCGTTTCAGGCAGGACGTTGCAGCTGAACTACCTGTATGCCGCCTTCTTCGGGTTGATTCACGGAATGGGATTTTCGAATTATCTGAAGAGTATACTCGGCCGTGACGAAAGCATTTTTACGCAGCTTCTCGCTTTTAACCTCGGACTGGAATTAGGCCAGATCATAATTGTGGCACTTTTCCTGGTGATCGGTTTTATTCTGGTGGATGTTTTTGGCGTGAACCGGAGGGATTGGAAGTTGGTTATTTCCTCGGCGGTTGCCGGTATTGCGGTGATTTTGATAAAGGAAAAGATTTACTGGTAGCTGACGGCATCAAAGTGGCGATTGGCATTTTTTTTGACAGAAAGATGCTCTTATTTGCCTCATTATCACATGACTCATTAACCCAATAATACATGACACGTATTCTTGCATTACTTTTCCTATTTAGTGTACACGCGGGCCAGGCCCAGCAATGGCAGGGTAAGTTTGAACAACTTGACCAGTTGTTGCCGACACCAAACGAATATCGTTCAGGATCCGGCGCTCCCGGACCAAAGTACTGGCAGCAAAAGGCTGACTACTCGATCAGTGTTGAGCTGAACGATGATAATCAGAGCATCTCCGGAACTGAAATGATCACCTATCACAACAATTCGCCTGATGTGCTGCGCTATTTGTGGCTACAACTTGACCAGAACATCCTGTCATCTGAGAACACACTCAAAACGACGGAGACGGATAAGGTCGTCGATTCCTCCGCTGCGAAAACCTATGCGACGGAGGTTTCCGATTTTGAAGCAGGATTTAAAATCAATACTGTGAAGGATATATCCGGAAAGCCGCTTCAATATTTCATTAATAACACGATGATGCGGGTGGACCTTCCCCAACCAATGAAAAGCGGCGAGAAGATTTCCTTTGACATCGACTGGTCCTATAATATTGTTGACCGCAGCGTGTTCCGCCAGCGGAGCGGGCTGGAATATTTTCCCGAAGATGGGAACTACGTCTATACCATCGCGCAGTTCTTTCCGCGGATGTGTGTTTATGATGACTACAACGGCTGGCAGAACAAACAATTTTTAGGGACAGGTGAGTTCACTTTGCCTTTTGGCGATTACAAAGTTCGCATTACCGTTCCGTCAGACCACCTGGTTGCGGCCAGCGGTGTGCTCCAAAATCCGCAGGATGTTCTTTCGAAAACCGAGATCGAACGCTTTCAGAAAGCCAGGACTTCGTTTGATAGACCCGTTATTATTGTAACGGAAAAGGAAGCGATACAAAAGGAAAAGAGCCGCTCGAAGACAAAGAAGACCTGGGAGTTCCACGCAGAAAATGTCCGGGATTTTGCATTTGCCAGCTCGCGCAAATTTATCTGGGATGCGCAGGCGGTGAAGATCGGAAACCGGACGCCATTGGCGATGTCATTTTATCCGAGAGAAGGCAATCCCCTGTGGGAGAAGGAATCCACAAAGGCTGTGAAAAACACCCTGGAAGTTTATTCACGGATGACGATCGATTACCCTTATCCGGTAGCCATATCGGTACATACCGCAAGTATCGGTATGGAGTATCCGATGATCTGCTTTAATTTTGGCCGTCCGAAGAAAGACGGCAGTTATACGCCCATGCTGAAACAGGGAATGATAGGTGTGATCGTGCACGAGGTGGGCCACAACTTCTTCCCGATGATCATCAACAGCGACGAGCGTCAGACCCCGTGGATGGATGAAGGCGTCAATTCATTTGTACAGCTTATAACAGAACTGGAAAGGTATCCCGACATTGAGTGGACACGCGGAAAACCCTATAGCATTGTCAATTACATGCAGGGTGACCCGGACCTCATGCGGCCGCTCATGACAAATTCCGAGCAGATCGTTCAGCTTGGCGCTGAGCAATACGCGAAGGCAGCCACGGCGTTGTATATACTACGCGAAACCGTTATGGGCAGGGAGCTTTTTGATATGGCCTTCAAGGAATACGCGAATCGCTGGGCTTTCAAACATCCCAGGCCCTCGGATTTTTTCCGCACCATGGAAGATGCTTCAGCGGTTGATCTCGACTGGTTCTGGAAAGGATGGTTCTACTCCACAGATGCGAACGATCAGACACTGGAGACTGTGAAATGGTACCGCCTGGAAACGGGAAAATCACAACTTGAGAATAAAGGAATAAAAGCACAGCAGGGCGACCTTGCGTCGGGCTCCTCCGACGAAAATGATAATGATTTCAGCAATGGTCCGCAACCTTTCAGGCTTCTGAACACAGATCCGAAATTTTACGGCGAATTTTTAAGCCGCGTTGACGACCAGGGGATTATGGCAAAGCTCCAGAATAAGAACATCTATGAGGTGACCATTTCCAACAACGGGGGACTGGTCATGCCCGTCATCATTGAATGGACTTATAAAGATGGCACCAAAGAGGTTGAAAAAATACCTGCTGAGATCTGGAGATTGAATGAACAACGGGTCACCAAGGTGTTCGTGAAGGACAAGGAAGTGGCGAATGTCATGATCGATCCGGATATGGAGACCGCAGATATCAACCTTGAAGACAATATCTTTCCAAAGGTTCAGCAGCCATCGAGGTTTGATCAGTTCAGAAAGAAATCCAGATGAGTTAATTTTCAGGGACGTGATTGTTTTGCGTTCCCTGAAATTTATCTGTTCTGCTTCGACCGTTCTTTAACCGGTCATTTTACCTACGACTCTACTACTTTAAAACGACTATGCGCAGTTTAATAAAATTTATAACGTTGATCCTTCTCGTCTTTTTAACAGCAAGCGCCTTTGCCCAACAGCCTTCATTGTGGGAAGGCAAATTCGAGCAATTGGACAACCTGCTCCCAACACCCAATACCTACCGCACAGGTTCGGGAGCACCTGGTGTTGAATACTGGCAGCAACGCGCTGACTATGCTATCGAGGCAGAGGTCAATGACAAGACACAGGAATTGACAGGACACGAGACGATCACATATTACAATAATGCTCCTGAAACACTGAGATATTTATGGTTGCAGCTGGACCAGAATATCTTTGCCCCGGACAATCTAACCTCCAAAACGCAGACCGGAGTGGTGGTTGATTCCCTTCCGGCAGGACTCCTCAATGATATTTCGGGGATCAATCCTTCGGATTACAAGGGAGGTTACAGCATTAAATCCGTCAATGATGCTTCCGGCAAACCCCTGCGCTACATCATTAATAACACCATGCTGCGCGTGGATCTTGCTGCACCTTTAAAGACTGGAGAAAAGTTTGTTTTTTCTGTCGACTGGAGTTACACCGAATACAACAGGCAGGTGTTTGATGGCCGCGGAGGTTATGAATATTTCCCTGAAGACGGCAATTACGTCTACACTTTTGCGCAGTGGTTTCCCAGGATGTGTGTCTTCGACGACTATGAAGGCTGGCAGAACAAGCAATTCTTCGGGCGGGGCGAGTTTGCCCTTACTTTCGGAAACTACAAGGTGAGGATCACCGTTCCTTCCGACCATATTGTAGGCGCTACCGGCTGGCTTCAGAACCCGAAAGAAGTACTGACCGCCGAACAACAGGAGCGTTTTCAGAAAGCCCAGAAGACCTTTGACAAACCGGTATTCATTGTAACGGAACGCGAAGCCCGTCAGAAAGAGAAGACCCGGTCGGGCACAAAGAACACATGGGAGTTTCACGCGGAAAATGTAAGGGACTTTGCTTTCGCCAGTTCGCGTAAATTTATCTGGGATGCGATGGCCGTGAGGATCGGAGACAAAACCCCCCTTGCCCAATCGCTGTATCCAAAAGAAGGAAAACCTCTCTGGGAGAAAGAATCCACGAAGGCGATCAAAAATACGCTTGAAGTTTACTCTGAACGCACGTTTGATTACCCGTATCCAACCGCTTATTCAGTGCACGCCGCCAATCAGGGAATGGAGTATCCGATGATATGTTTCAACTACGGACGTCCCAATAAAGATGGTCGGTATTCACAGCAAACCCTGTCGGGAATGGTCAATGTGATCGTTCATGAGGTGGGTCATAACTTTTTCCCGATGATCGTAAACTCCGACGAGCGTCAGTGGTCGTGGATGGATGAGGGTTTAAACACATTTCTCGACAAAGAGACGATGCGTGTTCGCTATCCGACGTTATCCGGTTCGCGCGGTACGCCACTGGGGATCGTCCCTTTCATGAAGGGCGACAGAAGCCAGATGCGTCCCATTATGTCGATGTCAGATAATATTCGTCAGGAGGAGTTTGGCCCGAATGCCTATACGAAACCTTCCGCTGCCCTGACCATCTTGCGCGAGAATGTCATGGGCCCTGAACTTTTTGATGCTGCATTCAGGGAATATGGGCAGCGGTGGGCGTTCAAACACCCAAAGCCTGCTGACTTTTTCCGGACAATGGAGGACGCCTCTGCCGTCGATCTCGACTGGTTCTGGCGCGGCTGGTTCTTTACCAACGATCATGTGGATGTGGAAGTGAGTGAAGTAAAATGGTTCCGACTAAAAAGCGAAACTGCTGATCCCGAGAGTAAAAATGTTCGTGTGAAATCCGGCGACCTCGCATCAGGCGGCGACCGACAGGGTGGGAACGGCGATGATTTCAGCAATGGACCGCAGGAGTTTACCCTGATGAACACACCTCAACAACTCTATGGTGAATTCCGCAGCCAGGTGAACGACAATCAGATCCGTCAGAAACTTCAGAACAAAAATATTTACGAGATCACGTTTGCGAACAAAGGCGGCCTGGTAACCCCTTTGATCGTCGAGTGGACCTACAAGGATGGATCGAAGGAGATCGAAAAGATTCCCGCCGAGGTCTGGCGAATGAATGAGCAGGAAGTTACGAAAGTATTTATCAAGGAGAAGGAAGTCATCAACGTTGTGCTGGACCCGAATTTTGAGTTGGCTGATGTGGAGATGAGGAACAATGTATTTCCGAAGAAAGCGGAGTCGAGGTTTGACAGGTTTAAGAAAGAGAATTAGATTCCCATCAGGGAAGCAGAAAAAAGCCACCGGGAAAGGGTGGTTTTTGCATATGCGGCATATCATCGATTCGCCTCTTGATGAGATCGATGATGAAACGTCATCCGGGGGCCTGATGGTCTCCCAATCTCAGACGCTCGCAAAAAGTTTCGCGGCCCTCACCACATCAACGTTCCCTCCTGAGAGAATGATACCCACATTCTTGTTTCGGAATAGTTCTTTAGCTTTTAGCACCACGGCAAAAGGCACAGCGCCGGAAGGTTCAACAATGATCTTTAAACGCTCCCAGATAAGCCTCATCGCTGAGATGATCTCAACGTCGGATACCGTAATGATCTTCTTAACCGTCTCTTGCATGATGGGGAACGTTTTGGTCCCCAGGTTGGTCAGCAACCCATCGGCTACTGTGTCTGCCTGCGAGGTCTCGATCATACCACTTTCGAAAGAGCGGTACGCATCATCGGCTCCCTCCGGCTCCGCGCCAATAACCACTGTATGCGGTGAGAAGAATTTTGCCGACAACCCGGAGCCGGCGATCAATCCTCCGCCGCCTACCGGAGCCAGCAGGTAATCCAGGTAATTGATCTCCTGGAAGAACTCCAGGGCAACTGTTGCCTGTCCTGCGATCACTTCGTAGTTGTTGAAAGGATGGATGACATGGGCCCCTTTCTCTTCCACCACACGAAGCAACGTTTCTTCACGGGACCGGAGGTTTGGCTCGCATTCGAAGATCTCCCCTCCGTACCCTCTGACACCCTGTTTCTTTATCTCCGGGGCGGTTCGGGGCATGACGATGAATGCTTTGGCTCCCATGATCTTTGCGGCGCGCGCCAGTGCCTGCGCGTGGTTCCCGCTGGAATGCGTGGCAACCCCCCTCGCCCGCTGTTCCCTTGTCAGCGAAAGGACTGCATTCATAGCCCCCCTGGATTTGAACGCGCCAACTTTCT
>Ga0105107_10002403_pt1 | contig 12322 bp, 6 predicted proteins | sample PPLLaktember2015_6_FD_79335 | JGI IMG/M metagenome (GOLD analysis project Ga0105107, IMG submission 79335) | Freshwater sediment microbial communities from Prairie Pothole Lake near Jamestown, North Dakota, USA - PPLs Lake P8 Core (1) Depth... | ecosystem: Environmental > Aquatic > Freshwater >... | reverse complement strand
TGCTGCGCCAGTCGGGGACGCTCGACATCAGGAAGCCCGTCACCGAGCGCGTGATGGACTCGAATGCGCTCGAGAAAGAGCGCGGAATCACGATCCTCGCCAAGAACACCGCGATCCAGTGGCGCGATTACCGCATCAACATCGTCGACACCCCGGGGCACGCGGACTTCGGCGGCGAAGTCGAGCGCGTGCTGTCGATGGTGGACTGCGTGCTGCTGCTCGTGGATGCGGTGGACGGCCCGATGCCGCAGACCCGCTTCGTGACGCAGAAGGCCTTCGTGCACGGCCTCGCGCCGATCGTCGTCGTGAACAAGGTCGATCGCCCAGAGGCGCGGCCCGAGTGGGTCGTTAACCGCACTTTCGACCTGTTCGATCGCCTCGGCGCCAGCGAGCGCCAGCTCGATTTCCCGGTCGTGTACACCTCCGCGCTGCGCGGCGTCGCGGGCCTCGCGCCGGATGCGATGGGCGAGGACATGACGGCGCTGTTCGAGACCATCGTCGCGCGGTGCCCGGCGCCGGACGTGGACGTCGACGGCCCGCTGCAGCTGCAGGTGAGCCAGCTCGACTATTCGAACTACGTCGGCTCGATCGGCATCGGCCGCATTCGGCGCGGCACGATCCGACGCGCCATGCCTGTCGCGGTGATCGACCGCGACGGCAAGGTGCGCAACGAACGCATCGGGCAGGTGTTCGGCTTCATGGGTCTCGAGCGCGTCGAAGTCGAAGAGGCGAGAGCCGGCGACATCATCGCTTTCTCGGGCCTCGAGGCGCCGAAGATCTCCGACACGATCTGCGATCCGGACACGGTCGAGGCGCTGCCTGCGCTGGTCGTGGACGAGCCGACGATCAGCATGACCTTCGAGACGAATACCTCGCCGCTGTTCGGGCAGGAAGGCAAGTTCGTGACGAGCCGGCAGTTGCGCGAGCGGCTGCTGCGCGAGACGCTCGCGAACGTTGCGCTCCGCGTCGAGGAAACCGACGATCCGGACCGCTTTATGGTCTTCGGCCGCGGCGAGCTGCACCTCGGCATCCTGATCGAGAACATGCGCCGCGAGGGGTACGAACTCGCCGTGTCACGGCCGCGCGTGGTCGTGAAGGAAGTGGACGGGGAGCGGCTCGAACCCTGGGAGCAGCTGACCGTCGACGTGGAATCGACTGCCCAGGGCGCTGTCATGGAAGCGTTGGGCGCGCGCGGCGCCGAACTCACCGACATGGTGCCGGACGGCAAGGGTCGGGTGCGCCTCGACTACAAGATCCCGTCGCGCGGAATGATCGGCTTCCAGACCGATTTCCGCACGATGACGAGCGGCACGGGCCTCATGTACCACGTGTTCGATCACTTCGGTCCGGTGGTGGACCGTGCGCTCGCCGATCGTTCTGCCGGCGTGATGATCTCGAACGGCCGCGGGCCCGTGCTCGCGTATGCGCTGTTCAACCTCCAGGAACGCGGCACGCTGTTCGTCGGCCCGGGCGACCTGGTCTACGAGGGCCAGATCGTCGGCGAGACCAGCCGGGAAGGCGACATGGTCGTCAACCCGCTGAAGGGCAAGAAGCTCACCAACATCCGCACGCAGAGCAAGGACGAGAACGTCCTGCTGACGCCGCCGATCCGCATGTCGCTCGAGCAGGCGATGGAGTACATCGGCGACGATGAGCTCGTGGAAGTCACGCCCAAGAACATCCGCCTGCGCAAGCGCCACCTCACCGAAGGCGACCGCAAGCGCGCCGAACGCAGCGCCTGAAGGGGACTGAAGGGGACGCGCACCTTCATACTCGAAGGGGACTGAAGGGGACGCGCACCTTCATACTCGGACGCTAGGATCTCTTCTGGCCTCCGCGTGTCTTGTACTGCAGGGAACGGCCTGCGGATTTCTCGAGTTTGGCCAGGAACTCGTCCGATCCACATGGCAGGTTGCTCGGCGCATTTCGACGCAATCTCGCCAGGCATTCGCGCGCGACTCCTTGAGCAAGCCAGCCTGACCAATCCGTGATCCCGCTCAGGAGTGTCGAACACTGCTGCGGTTCGAGCAGGGGATCAATGCGCTGCCCGCAGCGCGCGGCCGCGCTCGACCAGGGGTAGTCTTCGGGTCTCGCAATGAGGCCTGCACGGACCGGATTCAGCTCCACATAGCGGATCGCATTCAGGAAGTGGGCTGAGTCGAGCGCGGAGGAGTAGTAGCGCCCCTGCCAGAGGTGTCCAATGACTGCGCGCTTCCGGTGAATGCGCTGTGCGTATTGGCAGTGTACCGCGCGCAGTGCGCGGTACATGCCGTCGTGATTCGTTGGCTTGACCACCAGATGAACGTGGTTCGGCATCAGGCAGTACGCAAAGATCTCGAGCCCGAATCGCCTCGAATAGGCGTGGAGGAGGCTCAGGTAGGCCTCGGGATCGCCCTTCGACAGGAACACCTGCTCACGGTGATTGCCGCGCTGCGTGACGTGGTGGGGAATGCCCGGGAAGACGGCTCGGCGATGTCTAGGCACGGGCGGCAAGTTAAGGGGTACGACGCTCACCTGTTGGCGGATTTGATGCGCAAACAGGGGCAAAATGAAGGTGCGCGTCCCCTTCGCGAACATGAAGGTGCGCGTCCCCTTCGTAAACGCGTCCTGGGTCACGGGTCGGGCCCGGTCGAACCGCGAACGGGGTCACGTTCGGTCCCCGGAGCATCCCCTAGCATCGCTGCATTACGTCGCATTCCGCAGGGAATGCGTCGGGCATTGGCTTGGGGTCCGCGTGACGGCAAACAACACGAGCAAGGTGGTGATGCTGAGGCAGTCCGACGTGACGGACGCGGCCTCCCATTCCCTGCCTCCGGCGCCCGCCCCGCAGCCCCGCAAGAGCAGCATTCATCCGACCCTGGAGGAGCAGCTTCTCGAGGCCGCCGACACGGCCGGCAAAATGCAGCTGCGCAAGCTCATCGAGATCGTCAGCCGCCAGTACGACGCCTACGAGAACGACCGCACCAGCCTCGAGACGGTCATGCGCCTGGCCTCGGACGAGGCGACCGCCACGACCGAGCGGCTCGAGCGCGAGAGCGTCGCGCGGCTGCAGGCCATCCTCGACCACGTCAAGGACGGCATCATCTCGGTCGACCACCTCGGCCGCATCGAGAGCATGAACCGCACCGCCGAGCGCTTCTTCGGTGTGCGCCAGAACGACGTTATGTCGGAGCTGCTCGATACGCTGATCCCCGACATCGCCCCGAACGGCGACCTGGCACGCGCGCTCGAGGAGCACGCGACCGCCCAGGAAACGACCCATTACGACCTCGCCGCGCGGGAAGTGGTGGCGCGCCACCGGCGCGGCGAGCTGATGCCGGCCGAGATCCTCGTCAGCATGATGCAGGGCAAGGCCCGGCCGACCTACATCGTCTGCATCCGCGACACCGCGGAGCGCTCGCGCGCCGAAGAGGCCCTGAAGGACAGCGAGGCGCGCTACCGCGTGCTGGTCGAGAACGCGCCCGAGGCGGTCGTCGTGTTCGACGTCGACACGCACCGCTTCGTGGACTGCAACGACAATGCGGCGAACTTCTTCAAGATGGCGCGCGAAGAGCTGCTGCGCGTCGGCCCGGAGCAGGTGAGCCCGCCCGAGCAGGCCGACGGCACGTCCTCGTTCGGCGTCGCCCGCGGCTACCTCGATAGTGCGATGGCAGGAGAGACCCCCGTCTTCGAGTGGCTGCACCGCGACTCGGAGGGCAAGCTGATTCCTTGCGAGGTGCGTCTGGTAAAGCTGCCGAGCTCCAACGGCGGCCTGATCCGCGCCAGCATCATCGACATCACCGAGCGCAAGCAGGCCGAGCTGATAGCCGCCGGCGAACGGCGCGCGCTCGAGAAGATCGCCTCGAGCGAGCCGCTCGATGCGGCGCTCGCCTCGATCACCGAGGTGGTCGAGCGTGTGCTGCCGGACGCGATCTGCTGCATCCGCCTGTACGACCCGGAGAAGCGTGTGCTGAAGCACGTCACGGGGCGCAGCCTGCCGCGCGAGTACGTCGCGCTGATGGACAACTACCCGGCCGAGATCCGCTTCGGTTCCTGCGCCGCGGCAATCGCGCTTCAGCGCCAGATCATCGTCCCCGACATCTCCAAGGACGCACTCTGGGAGCATCGCCGCGACGCCGCCGAGCGCGCGGGATTGCACGCCTGCTGGTCCACGCCGATTACCGGCGCGGACGGGCGCATTCTCGGCACTTTCGCGACTTATCTCAGGCGCACCGGGATGCCGTCGCGCCGCGACCTCGAGCTGGTCGGCCGCATGGCGCAGCTCGCGCGCATCGCCATCGAGCGGCGGCGCTCGGACGATGCGCTGCGCGAGAGCGAAGGCCGGTTCCGCGGCCTGTTCGACAACGTCGTCGAGGGCGTCTACCAGGTGACGATGGACGGATACCTGCTGTCCGCCAACCCGGCCCTCATCGCCATGCTCGGCTACGCCTCGCTCGAGGAACTACGCGCGACCGGCGCGACCGACGGCCTCTATGTCGACCCGGCGCTGCGCCGGCAGCTGATCGAGCAACTCAAGCGCGACGGCAAGCTGGTCGAAGCGGAGTACCAGCTCCGGCGCCGCGACGGCAGCGTCATCACGATCACGGAGAATGCGCGCCTGAACCGCGACGAGCGCGGCCAGCCGGTCGGGTTCGAGGGCACCGTCACCGACATCACCGAGCGCAAGCGAGCCGAGCAGCAGTTCTACGAGGAGAAGGAGCGGGCCGAGGTCACGCTGCAGTCCATCGCGGACGCCGTGATCACGACCGATCGCTCCGGAACGGTCGACTACGTCAATCCGGTCGCCGAGAAGATGACGGGTTGGAACGCGGACGAAGCCTGCGGCCGGAACGTCACCGAGATCGTCAAGCTCGTCAAGGACGGCGGCCAGGAGGTCATCGACGACCCGGTCAGCCATGCACTGGCGAGCGGCGACCCGATCCACCTCGCGGACCAGACGGCGCTCATCAGCCGACGCGGGCTCGAGGTGCCGATCCAGGCGACCGTGGCGCCTATCCGTGACCGGGCGGGCCAGACCGCCGGCGCGGTGATCGTGTTCAGCGACGTGAGCCGCGAGCGGCGCATGAAGCGGCTGCTGTCCTACCAGGCGGCGCACGATGCGCTGACCGGCCTCATCAACCGGCGCGAGTTCGAGAGCCGGCTGACCAGCGCGATCGAGTCGGCGCGCGCCGACCAGGCCGTACGCCACGCGATGATTTACGTCGACCTGGATCAGTTCAAGGTCGTCAACGACACCTGTGGCCACCCCGCGGGCGACCAGCTGCTGCGCCAGGTCACCGGGCTCCTGCAGGCGCGCGTGCGCGCGAACGACGTGCTCGCGCGACTCGGCGGCGACGAGTTCGGCGTGCTGCTCGAGCACTGCACGCCGGACCAGGCGCTTCGGATCGCCGACACGCTGCGCCAGGCGATCCACGACCTGCGCTTCCAGTGGGGCACGAACACGATGCAGATCGGCGCCAGCATCGGCATCGTCGAGATCGACCACCGGACCGAGACCGTCGCGACCCTGCTCTCGGCGGCCGATATCGCCTGCTACTCGGCCAAGGACGGCGGCCGCAACCGGGTGCAGGTCTACGACCCGGCCAGCGCCTCCGCGCGTCACCGCGAGATGCGCTGGCTGGCGCGGCTCACGCATGCCCGCGACGAGGGCCGGCTCGACATCGTGTTCCAGCCGATCGTGCGAGTTGCGGAGCAGTCGAAGACACGGCCGCATTACGAGCTGCTGCTGCGCCTGCTCGACGAGAACGGGGCGATGGTGCTCCCCGACGAATTCATCCCGGCCGCCGAGCGCTTCAACCTGATGCCGTCGCTCGACCGCTGGGTAATCGAGAAGGTGCTGCGCGAATACGTGCCGTCGACGCGCGACGGGGTGGAGGAGGCGGCCTTCACGGTGGCGGTGAACCTCTCGGGCACGACGCTCTCGGACCCGGGCTTCCTCGAGTTCCTGATCGACGCGCTGGAGGCGCACGAACCGACGCCGGGCGTGCTCTGCTTCGAGGTGACCGAGACGGCGGCGATCACGAACCTCGGCCACGCCAGCTACCTGATGCGGGAGATGGCGAGCCGCGGCTGCCTGATCGCGCTCGACGACTTCGGCAGCGGCCTGTCGTCGTTCAACTACCTGCGCACGCTGCCGGTCAATTACCTGAAGATCGACGGCAACTTCGTGCAGAACGTCGCCACCGATCCGGTCGACCGCAGCATGGTGGAGGCGATCGTGCAGATCGGCCGGGCCATCGGCATCGAAACCGTAGCCGAGCGGGTCGAGACGCCTGCCGTGCTCGACACGCTGCGCCGCATCGGCGTCGGCTACGCGCAGGGCTTCCTGGTCGGCCGCCCGACGTCGATGTCCGTTTTCCCCCACCGCAAATCCTGAAGGGGACGCACCCCTTCATATTCGTAAAGGGGTGCGTCCCCTTTGAAGGGTGGTCAGCGCTGGATGCGGGTGATCCGCCCGGCAAACATCTCAGCGACGAAGATCGCATCGCGAGCCGGGTCGTAGATCATGCCGCTTGCGCCGATGAGCCCGCTAGCCACGATCTCCGGCGCGGCATTCCGGTTCTTGAACCAAAGCAGTTGCCCCGGCGCGCCTGCCGACAGGTTCGTGGAGATCTGGAGCACGTAGATCTGGCTGCCGATCACCAGCACGTCAGTTGCGGAAGTCAGTCCCGTGAGCAAGTCCGACCACTGCCCGTTGTTCGCATTGACGATGCGCACGCTGGCGGCGCCAGGCGTGAATGGCACGCCGGTCAGCAGCGAAACGACGTACCGGCTTCCGTTCAGGTGGCGCACGGCCGTCGGCACGGCGTCCGAGAACGGCGGAATGACGCCGGGCGCCTGGGCCACGGGCGGGAAGCGGACGATGACCTGCGGCCAGCTGTTCCTGGCAACGCGCAGCAGGGCGTTCTGTCCCGAGTCCACCACCAGCAGGCTGTCGTCGTGCGCCGAAGCGATCATGTGGAAGGGATTCGACCCACGCACGTTGGTAGCCGGGTCGGGCCGGGCGTCCTTGAAATCCACCACGAGGCGAATCCAGACGCTCTCGCCCGACGCATTGTCGAGTTGCACCGTCTGGCCATCCGCGAGCGCGGCATGATCGGCCGGCGACAGTGCGAAACTGCTGTCCAGGCGATCAAGCGGTTCGTTGAAGACGAGCCTCAGGACGGAGCTGAAGATCGGCGACACTGATCCGGTTGCATTCGGGACCTGGCTCCCCGGCGGCCCGGAGGGCGAGAACCGCAGCATGTCGCCCTCGCCGATGGTCAGGTGGACGATGCAGCAGCCATCAACCGCGGGGGCCTGCGGCCCGGAGGGGCCGCCGGTCGTCTCTATGCCGGAAGGCAGGCCCGTCAGGATGGGCCGGACCGTTCCTGAACGATCCACCAGCGAAAGCTTGCCGTCGTTGGCGGCCGTGCCTCGCTCCGTCACCAGGAGGTTGCCCTGCCGGGTGAGATCGAGCTTCACGGGCCCGGTCAGGCCGGTTGCGAAAACCGAAGCCTGGTGGGCTTCTACTACCGGCGCCAGCAGGATGAGGCTCGCGGCCAATACTGTCGTGATCGAGTAGCGCATGTTGGTTATCCCCTGTTTTTGAATCGATACCACTCTCCAGGCGAAGCGGATTTCCGATGGAAAACTGGTCATCGATCAGGTGTCCGTTTCGACATCGAGCGGCCGCGTATGGACAGAAGAACCCGAACCTCAGTCAATGAGGGTGATCTGCCAGGCGATCCCGTAGGACGTAAACTCACTGCCGATCCGCGTCGTTGCGCCATCGTTCCAGTACAGCCTGAGCGACTGCCTGCGCGCGAGCGGCAGGGAAAGCGTCATTCCGTAGCGCGAATTCGACTGCCTGTCGTCCTTCGCGATGCCGTCAACCGTGGTTTCGCCGCCATCATAGTAGGTTGCATCGGCCGCGAGCCAGAGTCGAGGCCGGAACGTGTAGCCGACATGGACCTGGATACTCGCGAGCGGGTCCTGCTCGCGGCGTTGGCCGCCGAAGAAGTCGGAGTTATCTTCGAACAGCCAGACGCCGGCCGTCGCCTCGAGCGTCCAGCCGCCGTGCGGGTACGAAACGCCGATCTCCGGCTTGATGGCCCAGCGGTTCGTGCCCACGTTGATCAGCTTCTCCGGGTAGTACTCGCCGGTCGGCGCGGAGATCGTGAAACTCGCGCCGACGGTCGTTCGGGGCTTTCGCTGCGCGAACTCCGCGGCCGAAATGGCGGGATTCCCCAGCAAGTTCATGGAAAAACGAAGTTTTGTGTCGCCGAACCCGGAACGCGTGGCCTGCGCCGGCTCGCCGTCCAGCGTACCCGTGACGCGAGCGCTCGCGTGGCTTTGCACGACTCCGACGCTGGCCAGGTGCCCGAACAGGCCGAACGTGCGCCCGAGGCCGAGCATGGCGCCGTCGATCTCGGCATCGACGTTGTCGACGGGCAGGGAGGGGTCGGTCAGGACACCGCCGGTCGATCGTCCCATGCCGACCAGTACGAAAGTCACGCCAACCGGACTCGGCGCGAAGGCCCGCGGCTCGATCTCCTGCGCCTCGCCGCGGCCCGATACCAGGGCCGCGCTGGTGAGGCAAACTACAGCCAACAGGGATGTCCGGCTTTGCATGTGGAGTCAGTTTCAAGCATGAGGCGGGGGGCGGGCAATCGTCCGTTTGTGCAGGCCTTGCGCGGCGTTGTCGTGCTGCTGCCGGCATTGCTCGGCGGTTGCGCGCAGCTGCCACCGCGTGCGGCTGGTCCCGACACCACAGCGATAGCGCCGGCCGAAGGAGGAGCGTTGGACCGGCAAATCAGTCCTGCCGAGACCCTGCACGCCGGACAGTCCGGTTTCCGTCTCGTGAAGGAAGGCGCGGAAGCCTTCGTCGTGCGCATGCAGAGTGCGCGCCACGCGTCGCGCAGCCTCGACGTGCAGACCTACATCTGGCACTCGGACACGACGGGCGTCTACCTGGCCGGCGTGCTGCTCGAGTCCGCGGACCGGGGCGTGCGCGTGCGCCTGCTGCTCGATGACCTGGACGCGCGCGCCAAGAACGACGGCTTCGCCGCGCTCGCGGCACACCCGAACATCGAAGTGCGCATGTTCAACCCCTTTGTGACGCGCAAGGGGACGCTGGCGAAGGCAGGCGAGGGGGCGCTCAACTTCAAGCGCATCAACCGGCGCATGCACAACAAGAGCTGGATTGCCGACAACCGGGTTGCGGTCGTCGGCGGCCGCAACGTCGGTGACGAATATTTCGGCGCGGCCGAAGAGATGAACTTCGTCGACCTGGACTTCGCGATGATCGGTCCGGTCGTGCGGGACGCGTCCGCCTCGTTCGACAGGTACTGGAACTCGGCCTCGGCATACCCGATGGAGACGCTGGACCCGGAGGGCGTGAATGACGAGGCGCTCGCGCGGCTCCGGAGCCGTCTCGCGAAGCAGACCGAAGAAATGGCCACGAGCGTTTACGCCGAGGCCCTGCGCGGCGACGATGTCGTGCAGCGCATGCTCGCGGGCGACTGGCCGATGCGGTGGTCATCGCAGTACGAGTTTGTCGCGGATGACCCGGCCAAGGTCACCATGAAGAAGCGCGACGTCAGGCGCACGCATGTCGGTGTCGCGCTCGTGCCGATGCTCCAGGAGGCCGAGACGCGCATCACGATCATCTCGCCGTATTTCGTTCCGGGCGACGAAGTGACGGCGGGCCTTACGCACGCCGCCGGCAATGGCAGGGAAGTCCGTATCCTGACGAATTCGCTGATCGCCAACGACGTCGCGGCCGTGCACGGCGGGTATTCTCGCTACCGGAAACCGCTGCTCAAGGGCGGCGTACAGCTTTGGGAGCTGAAACCGATGGCGGGCGGCGCGCAGGCCTCGAGTCTGTTCGGCTCATCGGGCGCGAGCCTGCACACGAAGGCGTTTGCGGTTGACGGCAAGACGCTCTTTGTCGGCAGCTACAACCTCGACCCGCGCTCGACCTGGCTGAACTGCGAGCAGGGCATCCTGGTCGAGAATGCGGAGCTCGCGCGCGAGCTCGAAGCGCTCTTTGATTCGCACACGACCGGTCAGCACGCCTGGCGCGTGACCCTGGACGACGGGGACCTGCGATGGAGCGACGGCAAGGAGCAATTCGACAGCGACCCGAAGGCCACCGCCTGGCTGCGATTCCAGGCCTGGGCGACGAAGGTGCTGCAGCTCGACGCACAGCTGTGAACGAAGGGGTCAGACCCCGTCACGAATATGAAGGGGTCTGACCCCTTCAGAAGCGGGCGGTCAGGTAGAGCTGCGGACCCCAGTAATCGTACTCGTAGGCGCCCGTAAATCTGTTCTTCGTGGCTTCGAGGTCGAGCTTGAAGGCATCGATTGCGAGCCCGGCCCCGTAGCGGCCGCGGAAGCGGTATTCCATGTAGGCCCGCGCGCTGTACAGCGAACCCTCGGCATCCAGGGTGTCCTCGCCGAACTCGATGGTGAAGTACGAGGCGCTGGCACCCGCCGACCACGAGTCCGAGAAGTGGTGGTCGTAACGCAGTCCAAGGAGCGGCAGCGGCAGGTCGGCACTCGAGTCGGTCTCGCCGACGAGCTGGTTATTGTCCAGCGTGCCCACCACCTTGAGTGAAAACCGGTCCCAGTGGATGCCGAAGGTCCCGGCCAGCTCGTTCTTTTCGCTCTGCACGAACGAGTACGAGTAGGTGATCGGGATCAGGTCTAGGGACCAGTCCGACCGGAGCGACGCGTCTATGGGGAAAGTTTCGTCCCCGATCGTGATCTCCCGGTCGATCACGCGCGTCGCTTCCTGAGAAAAACTACTCCAGGTCACGCCGAGCCGGTGCCGCTGCGCCATGCGCCATTCGAAGCCGAGCAGGGCGCCGGACTGATCCCCGTCCAGGCCGAGATCGTCATCAAGATTCACGTCGTCGCCCGGTTCAGTTTCGCCGTCGATGCGTACGTCCGTACCGAAAGCCGGCAGGAACCATCCGGCGACGAACTTGAAGCGCTCGTCGCCCGGCTTGAGCGTGTCGGCGGACGCGCCGGTGCTGGCAAGAATCGCAATGACGCCGAAGCCGGCAACGGCTATTCGAGTGGCTCGATGTGTCATGTCTTCATCCCCGGGACCCAGTCGTAATCTTACACCGCGCGCCGCAATGCAGCGAGAAAACGCGCACCTGCCCGTACGTGCGGGTGGCGGGGCGAATGCCCGGCGGCAGAATCCACGTCCAATACTAGATGCGCGCCCGCAAGGTCAACATGAGTCGGCGAGGAGGGCCCAGGAACGACTGGTAGCTGGCGTCATTGAAGAAATTCAGCACGGAGTCGTAATAGGCCACCTTCTCGTCAAGAAGGTTTTCGCCTGCCAGCTCGAGCTGCAACGACGGGGTCCATTGCACGCCGAAGCGGAGCGCGATGTAGTGATAGCCGGGCTGCACCAGGCGTGGATCGGCCGAAAAACTCGTGTTGTAGGAGTCGGTCCAGTTCCAGTCCGCACGCAGGCTGGCTGTCCTGCCGCCGAGGGAGAACGACCGTTCGAACCCGACGTGGATCGACCACGGAGGCGTGGCAACCGGGTGCTCGCCAGAAAGGTCGCAAGTGCCCGGCAGGCTGCCGTCCGGCACCCGGCCGGGATAGCACATGCCGGTCGTGTTGCGCTTGTAGGCGAGCTCGGCAAAGGAGATGGCGATTTCCGCGAACACGCCCGACGCAAACAGGAACTCGCCCTCGATTTCCGCGCCCTTGAGCTCCACGCGCGGGACGTTGCCGACGGTGAACTGTGCGGTCTGAAACGAGGCGTCCTGGTAGTCGTCGTAGCGGGTCACGAAAGCCGACGCCGCCAGGCGGCCGCGACCGTCGGCGAACCGGAGGCGGCCTCCGGCCTCCAGGTGGTCGATCGATTCGTCGCCGTACTCGCGATCGGCGAGCGAGGCGTTGCCGAAACCGGTATTGAAGCCTCCGAACTTGCCGCCGCGCGCCCAGGTAGCGTACAGCATGTGCCGCGCGTCGATCGTGAACTGCGGAGTCAAGCTCCAGGTGAAGTCGTCGCTGGTCCGCCGGACCGTGCCGTTGACGGGTTCGCCCCCCGGACTTTCGGCAGGCAGGAGGACGTTCGCGACGACCGATGCGCCAGGTGCCGTCACGGCATTCGCGATCGAGGCGCGTTTTTCCTCGCGGCCCCATCGGGCGGCAGCGGTGAGCGAAAGTCGGTGTCCCAGCGGCGCGGTGACCTGTCCGAACCCGGCGACATGCTCGGTTCGCTGCCGCGAGTCGTGCCGGCCTTCCTGGCCCGGAATCGCGAGCGGGAGGCCGAGCGTGGCGGACCAGAACGGGTCAAAGGCCAGCTGCCCGT
>Ga0105107_10002400_pt1 | contig 12332 bp, 9 predicted proteins | sample PPLLaktember2015_6_FD_79335 | JGI IMG/M metagenome (GOLD analysis project Ga0105107, IMG submission 79335) | Freshwater sediment microbial communities from Prairie Pothole Lake near Jamestown, North Dakota, USA - PPLs Lake P8 Core (1) Depth... | ecosystem: Environmental > Aquatic > Freshwater >... | reverse complement strand
CTCAGCCCTCGGGGTCGGCCGCCGCCGCCTCGGGGTGCTCTTTTAGAAACCGATAGAGGGTGGCCCGCCCCACCCCCAAGAGCTTGGCCGCACGGGCCTTGTTGCCGCCGGTTTTTTTAAGCACCGCCGCCACCGTGGTCAGGTCGAGTTTTCGCCCCGGCCCGCGGCTGCCGGCGGGAGACTCGAACTCGCGGATTTCAAGCGGCAGATCGAAAGGCCGGACCACGCGTCCGGTGCACCGGACGAATGCAAACTGGATGGCATTCTGCAGTTCACGCACATTGCCGGGCCAGCGGTAGGCCGTCATCAGCGCCAGGGCTTCGCGCGACACCTGCAGCGGCTCGCGGCTGTAGCGCTCGCCGGCCTGCTGCAGAAAGTGCTCGACCAGCAGCGGAATGTCGTTCTGGCGGTCCCGCAGGGGCGGCAGATGGATGGGAATGACGTTGATGCGGTAAAAAAGGTCGTCGCGGAACCGGCCCCGTTTGACTTCCTGTCTGAGGTTTTTGTTGGTGGCGCAGATGATGCGCACATTGACGGCCGAGGTTTTCTCGCCGCCCACCTTTTCAAACGTCCCCGCCTGCAGAAAGCGCAGCAGGCGCACCTGCATGTGTTTGGAGAGCTCCGCGACCTCATCCAGAAAAACGGTGCCGCCGTCAGCCAGCTCGAAGCGTCCCTTCTTATCGCGGATGGCGCCTGAAAAGGCCCCCTTGACGTGGCCGAAAAGCTCGCTTTCAATCAGGCTTTCCGGCAGCGCCCCGCAGTTGATGGGCACAAACGGGGCGCCTCCACGGCAGCTTTCGGTGTGAATCGCCGCCGCCACGAGTTCCTTGCCGGTTCCCGTCTCCCCTGAAATGTTGACCGGGTAGTCGTAGTTGGCCACGTTGCGGATCTGCTGGTAGATCCGGAGCATCTTGGTATTGCGGCCGATGATATTGGCAAAAGCGGTCAGTTTTTCGGCCTGGATCTGGAGGCACGCCAGGTCGGCCAGGTCCCGGAAGGCGGCGAGCACCCCGAAGGCCTGGCCCCCGGGGTCGGTCATCATCGTCTGGGTCATCTCGATGCGGTGCCGCTCGCCGCTTTTGGAGGTGATGGTCAGCAGATAGCCGTCCTTGTCCAGCGGCAGCAGCGCCGGCAGGCGGCAAAAACTGCAGCGCTCGCCGCAAAACGGCCCACCAAAGGCGTCGTGACAGTCCTTTCCCAGGACCTCTGCCCGGCGACAGCCCGTAATACGTTCGGCTTCGCGGTTGAAAAAGAGAATCCGCCGCTCCAGGTCGTGGGCAATGATGCCCTCTTTGAGATTGTCCAGAATGCGTTCGAGATTTTCGGGGGTGACGCTCAGGCGTTGCAGAGCCAAATCGCTATCCGTCCTTTCCTGGGGCGCCGGCTTTTACAGCCGGCAGGGGATTTCACGGTTCAGGCGGATGGCGGCCAAGTCGATTTTCACGTCCCAGGCCAGTATTTCAACGCCGCTGCCGACCGCTCGGCGCAGACCCGCCCCGTACGCCGGGTCGATCTGCTCCGCCGGCCGGAAGACCCCGGCGTCCATCCGCTGAATCACAAAAAACATCAGGCACCGGCAGCCCTGGGCAACGAGCTGCTGCAGTTCAACCAAATGCCTGCGCCCCCGCGCGGTGACTGCATCCGGAAAGAGCGCCTGGCCGTCGGACACCAGGGTGCAGTTTTTGATCTCGACATAACAGGGGGCGCGATCGGTGGCGGAGAGCCGCAGGTCGATGCGCGAGTGCTCACCGACCCGGACTTCCCGTTTGAGATCGGCATACCCCCCCAGGGCCGGCACCTGCCCGTCGGCGAGCGCCCGGGCCACCAGGCGGTTGGGGACCAGGGTGTTGACCCCCACCAGCGAGCCCGGCATCTCGATCATCTCCCAGGTATAGGCGAGCTTGCGCCGGGGATCGGAGTGCCGGGAGAGATAAACGCGCCGCCCCGGCTCGCAGCAGCCGGTCATCGCCCCTGAGTTGGGGCAATGGGCGGTGACCGTTGCGCCGCTTTCCAGCTCTACATCCGCCAAAAAGCGTTTGTATCTTCGGACAAGTCTTGCGGGGGTCAGTTCGGGCCACAGAAGCCCTCCCGCACCGTTGGGCGCTGCCGCATACCCCATCATGCCCCCCTTTCCCCGCGCAGTTGGATGCATGCGACCGGGGGGAGTACCAGCCGGTTGCAGGTACCGGCCGGCCTTTGCCGCCGGTGGGTTACGGAAACGGGGAACTACAAAATTTTAATAGATCGCATCCTTTATCGTCAAGCCCAAATGGCGTCCCATTTCCATGATGGCGCCGGGTGGCGTCAGGGCAGCGCAGCCGGAGCGCCTTGGGGGGGCGCCGCCAGCGGTCTGCGAACCGGGTACCAATGGCCGGCAGGCTCTTCGTTTAAAAACGTCAGCGGCTTGTCTGAAACCGCCTGGAGCGGGGCATAGCGGTCGGGCAGGGCATCCGGCGGGTCTTCGGCCAGCAGCGCGCTGGCCGGTTCCCGGATCGAAAACTGCTGCCCGCCGGGTTCAAAATTACCGCTCGCAAGATCCCGCAGGGCCGATGGGCGATGGCGATAGAGGGTGACATAGCGAAAAGAGGGGGTGCTGCTGCCGTCGAAGATTTTAAAGAGCAGCTCGTTTTGCATAATCTTGCCCCGGCGGGGCGCCGCTGTGTCCGGGGGACCTTCGCTGACCGCAATCTCCCGGGCTGCGAAAACGGTGCGGGCGCTTAAAGCGCGGTGCAAAGGATCCAGCCAGGCGTCGGAATGCGCCTTCTGAAAACGTTTCAGCGCCAGCAGGTAGCGGCGGGCATCATCGATTCCGGCCAGCTGGCTCTCCAGGGTGAGGTTGCGAACCCGCTCGCGCCGCTGGCCCTGGACCCATTTTTCATCGTATTCGCTGACCAGTTGGCCCTCGCGGTAGATCCCAAAGCGCACACCGCCATCCAGCCGGCCCTGGTTCATGCTGCCCTCGATCCGGAACAGCAGGACGCCGTCCTGAAAGACCTGCAGGATGCCCCAGCCGTCGGCATGCCCCCCCTGGCAGGCGCCTTCCCACTGAAAGCGCTGGCCGGCCATCGGTTGGCTGTCGAAGACCTTGCAGCCGGTGTTTTCAGCTGCTATCCACTGATTAAACCCGCAGCCGGCCGGCGCCAAGGCCAACAGGGTGGCTGCCAGCAGCGCCAACCAGGGGCGACGCGCCCGAAGGGCGCCGATTTCCTTTTGATTTTTCATTCTCAACCGCCGGCAAAAGTGTTATCAGGCTGCTGCAAGACGCGAGGCCAGGACCGTGATGACGCGTTGGGGCGCATTGCCATCGGCAAAAGCAGGAATTTAATCGTCCCGGCACTTGCCTGGCGGTCAGGGGTTCGGTTTGAGGACCCCAGACCAAAGCAAAACAATCCCGAAGCGTTACGGGGAGACGTCCGTGTTATCCTTACAGCGCGCCTGGGCGCCGGTTGCAGCCATCGTGCTGGCCGTGCTGCTGTGGGCCAGTTCGTTTATCGCCCTTAAAATCGCCTTTCGACACTATGACCCGATGGTGGTCATTTTCGGCCGCATGGCCGTCGCCACGCTCTGCTTCGGGTTTCTAGTCCGGCGTATGGGCAGGACCCGTCTGCGCCGGGGCGATTTGAAGTTCATCCTGTTCATGTGTCTCTGCGAACCGTGTCTCTACTTTATTTTCGAGGCCAAGGCCCTGCAAAACACCACCGCCTCCCAGGCCGGCCTGATCACGGCCATCCTGCCCCTGCTGGTGGCCGTCGCCGCGGGCTTTTTTCTGAAGGAGAAGATCAGCCGCCGGACGATTGCCGGGTTCCTCGTGGCGATCGCGGGCGCATGCTGGTTGAGCCTCGAGGGCGACGCCACGGCCGACGCGCCCAACCCGGCGCTGGGCAACTTCTTCGAATTTCTCGCCATGGTCTGCGCCACCGGCTACATGGTGACCATGAAGTATCTGGCGGCCCGGCTTTCGCCGCTCTTCATCACGGGCATGCAGGCGGTGGTGGGCGGTCTGTTCTACCTGCCGCTGCTTTTTCTGCCGAGCACCGAGCTGCCCACCAGCTTCGAGCCCCTGTCGGCCTTCGCCGTCGTTTACCTCGGCGTTTTTATCACCCTCGGCGCTTACGGGCTCTATAACTTCGGCGCCAGCCGGATCCCCGCCAGCCAGGCTTCGGCCTTTGTCAACCTGATTCCGGTTTTCTCGATCTTCCTTGGTTGGCTGGTGCTCGGGGAAACCTTCAACCCGCCCCAGCTCGCCGCCTCGGCCCTGGTGTTCATCGGGATCCTCATAAGCCGTGATCGCGGTAAAACCCGCCGCCCCCGGCTGCGGACGGCGTGACCTCGGCGGCGTTGCCTGCGGCGTCAGAGGCGCAAGCGCGGCGATTTGCCCCAAGACCTCACAGCCACCCGCGTGGGGACGCCTTCAGGCGGTTTTCCAGGCGGAAAACCGCCGCAACAGCAGCAGCCCCGGAAGCGCGACAAGGGTGCAGAAAACGAAAAACAACTCCCACCCGACCCGCTGCGCCAGAAACCCGGTGGGGGCTGCGGCCAATACCCGCGGAACGCCCATCAGGCTCGTCAACAGGGCGTACTGGGTGGCAGTGAAACGTTTGTTGGTGATACTGGCCATAAAGGCCGCATAGGCGGCGGTACCCATTCCGCCGCTGAGGTTTTCAAACGCGATGACACCCGAAAGCGCCGGCAGGCTGTGGCCGATCTGCGCCAGCAGGGCGAAACAAGCGGTCGAAAGCGCCTGGAGGACACCGAAGAGCCACAGGCTGCGATGAATGCCCAGGCGCAGCATCAGCAGGCCGCCAACGAGGGTGCCGGCGACGGTCGCCCAAAACCCGAAAAGCTTGACCACCGCCCCGATTTCGGCCTTGGCAAACCCGATCTCCAGGTAAAAGGGGATCGACATGGCGCTGGCCATGGTGTCCCCGATCTTGTAAAGCAGGATGAACGCCAGGATCCAGACGGCCTCCGGACGCCGGAAATACTCGGACAGCGGGGCCACCACGGCTTCCCGCAGGCTCCGGGGCGCCCCGGCCGCCGCCCGGGGCTCGGGCGCCAGAACGGTCGTGACCACCCCCGGCAGCAGGCAGGCCGCCATGATGGCATAGACCAGGGAGAAGGGGATAAACTCGGCCAGGATCAGTCCGCCGCCGGAGGCCACCAGCATGCCCACGCGGTAGCCGTTGATGTAAAGCGAGGACCCCAGCCCCAGTTCACGGTCGGGCAGGTCCTCGCGGCGGTAGGCGTCGATGACGATGTCCTGGGAGGCGCTCAGAAAGGTCACCAGAAAGGCCACCAGGGCCACCCCGGCCGGGTTCCGGCGCGGGTCGGTCAGGCCGAGGCCGGCGATGGCGACGATCAGCGCCGCCTGGAACACCAGCAGCCAGCCGCGCCGGCGGCCCAGCCGCGGCAGGCTGAAGCGATCCAGGATGGGTGCCCACAGAAACTTGAGGGTATAGGGCAGACCCACCAGGGCCATCAATCCAATGACGGCCAAGTCAACCCCCTCGTCCTTCATCCAGGCCTGAAGCACCGAAATGGTCAACAGCAGCGGCAGACCGGAAGCCAGCCCCATCATGAAGGCCACCAGCATGCGGCCGCTGAAAACGGTTTTGAAGGTGCCTTGAAAGCTGTCGGCGCTCACGTGGGGCCTCCGGACCGGCCTGGGCGAAAGGCCAACCCCGTTAGCGGGATGATGGGTTGCCGCCAAGCGCTTTGCCGGAGACCTCCGCTGACGGGTTCAAGGGCCTCGCCAAAAAACAATGCCGGATCGTGATTGTCTTTTAGCCCTTGCACCGGGCTGCACCCGCCGGCAGATCTCCAGAGATCCAGGGCGAATCCGCCGGCCCGGCAAACCAGGACCCAGCACAGTCGCACGCCCTGGGTGTTTGCAGTGACCCACAACACAGTCTTTCAGAGGGCTGAAAACACAACAGCCATCATAACCGCAATTATAATGGCCATTGCAGCATTCGGCTCCCAGACGGTTATTTCCCCGGACACTGCGCCCGGACCGCGGCATCGATATTTTTGTCCCCGTAAGCCTTGTCGAAGCGCTCGCTGAACTCCCGCGCCAGTTTGCGGGCCCGCTGCTGGTAGGCGTCTTTATCGGCCCAGGTGTTTTCAGGAATCAGGATCGCGTCGGGCACGCCCGGACAGGTCAGCGGAATATCGAGGTGAAAAAGCCCCTCGGGTTTGAAAGCCACATTGCTCAGCTTGCCGTCCAGGCAGGCATTCACCATCGCCCGCGTCAGCGTGATGTCCATGCGTTTGCCTACCCCATAGGCCCCCCCGCTCCAGCCGGTATTGATCAGGTAAACTTCCGTCTTGTGGGTATCCAGTTTTCGGCCCAGCAGTTCGGCATACAGATGCGGCAGGCAAGGCATGAAGGGCTGGCCGAAAAAGCGCGAAAAGGTCGAAACCGGGTCGATGATGCCGGTTTCCGTGCCGGCCAGCTTGCTGGTGTAGCCCATCAGGAACCAGAGCATCGCCTGTTCGCGGTTGAGCCGCGAAATCGGCGGCAGCACACCGTTGGCGTCGGCGGTCAGAAACAGGATGGTGCGCGGATGACCGCCGGTGGAGTCGGCCTTGATGTTGGAGAGGAATGTCAGCGGGTAGGAGGCGCGGCTGTTGGGTGTCAGGCGGTCGTCGGTCAAGTCGAAGCCGCCGTCGGGGTAAATCATCGCATTTTCGACGATCGCCCCGTGCTTGCGGTAGTCGTCCTGGTGAAAAACGGCCTTGAAGATCTCGGGTTCCTTTTCGGGATTGAGGTCGATCAGTTTGGCATAACAACCGTTTTCGAAGTTGGCGATGCCGTTTTCGCTCCAGCCGTGCTCGTCGTCGCCCAGCAGGGAGCGGCTGGCGTCGGCCGAAAGGGTGGTCTTGCCGGTGCCCGACAGCCCGAGGAAGAGCGCCATGTCGCCGCGCTGGTTTTCGTTGGCGCTGCAGTGAATCGGCAGAATGTCCTCAAAGGGCAAGTAGTAATTCATTACCGTGAAGATCAGTTTTTTGACACTGCCGCCGTAAGCCGACCCGTAAACCAGGCCCAGGCGCCGATCAAAATCCGTGGCAATGGTCAGATTGGCGGTGCGCCCGTCCGGCAGCTGCCGCAGGCGCCCGTGGTATCGGCGCGTATCGATCTTGTCGTAGGGCAGCACCAGCAGGGTGAAGCCCCGTTCGGCAAAACAGCTGGCGTGAAAATTTTGCGGCAGCGGCCGGAACATGTTGAGGGTGAAAAGGCTCGTCAAAGCGCGATCCGAGACCGTCTGGACCGGAAGCACATAACTGGCGTCGGCCCCCACCACCCGGTCGGTCACAAAGATCCGCTCTTTGCGGCCGAGAACCTGCAGGGCGTCCTGCCAGAGCATCTCAAAGGTTTCGGGATCAAGGGGCAGGTTGTTGGGCGAATCCCAGTCGATGTTGGCTTCGGATTCAGGGCGCCGTACGAACACCGTATCCTGGGGTGCGCGCCCGGTGGACTCCACCGGCGTCCAGGTGGCCAGGCAACCGCTGGCGGCCACCAGGGCCTCTTTGCAGTCAACCGCCGCCTGAATGGTGGCTTCACGGTCCAGATTGCGCAACACCCGCGCGTGCCCCGCCACGACCTGGTCCAACGCTTCCTTAAATTCCATAATGTCCACCTTCTGATTCGAGAGCTGTTAACATATTGGGTGCACAAGAAAATATAGATGCAGTCCTATCCGAAATCGACGACGGGGCCGTCTGCGACGGGGGCCTGCGGGGGTGCCGAAGAGGAGGTCCGTGGGGGGCTGCCGGTTGGTAGCGGAGAACCAGCGCCGGGCAGCATCCACCGGCTGCCGGCGGGTTTGCCGCCGCCACCTGATACGGGCAGTTCCGGCGGCCACTGCAGCCGTCCCTGAGAACCCCGCCGCGCATGTCAGCCGTCCCTGTTGCAGATGAATTGATCCGCCACCGGGAATTGCTGCCGGATCCAGACCAGCACCTTGTCGAACTCGCTGCGGAGTTCGCGAAGGGCCTTGCCGCGATGACTGACGCGGCTTTTCTCCTCGCGCGTCAATTGCGCGAAGGTCTTTTCCAGGGCCGGGTGGTAAAAAATCGGGTCGTAGCCGAATCCGTTTTCGCCTGCCGGGACTTCGGTGATCAGGCCTTCGCAGCGCCCCTCGTAGGTCAGCGCCGCTCCGGTTGGAACCGCCACTGAGATCACACACTCAAAGGCGGCGCGGCGATCCGGCTTCCCGGCCATCTCGGCCAGCACCCGCCGGCAGCGTTCGGCATCGGTGGCCTGGGGGCCGGCATAACGCGCCGAAAGCACCCCCGGGGCGCCGCCCAACGCGGCCACCACCAGGCCCGAATCGTCGGCCAGGGCCGGCAGCCCCAGCACGCGGGCGGTGAAACTGGCCTTCTTGTAGGCATTATCATCGAAGGTCACCCCGTCTTCGACTGCTTCAGGGATCGGCCCGAAGTCGGTGAGGTCTTTGATGGTGACGGGGTAGCCTGCCAGGAGTTCGCGAATTTCGGCGCATTTTCCCTTGTTGCGGGTAGCAATAACCAGTGTGATCGGGGGGCGCACGTTTTGCTTACCTTTATAAATTAAATAAAAATTTCAATCTTTTATGAAACTTTTGGAAACCGCCCGGAATCCAACCGAATTGGCTTTGGGTATAAATCATGGTGCCCGCTTTGTAAAGTCTTTTCAACGGGATGCAGCGCCAAGAAAACCCTTTACAGCCCTGAGAGGCCTGGTATATAGGTTTGGTCGACGCAAGCCCGCAGCGGCTTTGCACCCTGCCGGCGCTTTGAAAAAAAGGCCGGCGCTTTCATCCCGGGGCATGACACCCCTGTGGTTTTCAGTCGGCCGCGATAATCGCCCCGGACGGACCTAAACCCGCCGCCGACCGCAGCGGCGCGGCAGAACACCGGCTCCCGGGCCGCAGCCGGCCGCAAGCAACCCAGACAGACCAATTCAGAAGGAACCCTGCGATGCACAAACTGTTGACCGATCAGGCCGGCCGGGAAATGCTCCTGCTGGGCAACGAGGCCATTGCCCGCGGGGCGCTGGAGGCCGGTGTCGCCTTTGCGAGCACCTACCCGGGCACCCCGTCGTCGGAGATATCCGCCAATTTTTTTCAGATCGCCCGCGAAAGCGATCTTTACTTCGAATACAGCACCAACGAGAAGGTCGCCATGGAGGTGGCGGCGGCGGCGGCCAATGCCGGCGTGCGCAGCATCTGCATCATGAAGCACGTCGGGCTCAACGTGGCCGCAGACCCCCTGATGACCCTGGCCTACGTGGGCGTCAAGGCCGGCATGGTGATCGTCACGGCCGACGACCCCTACATGTTCTCCAGCCAGAACGAACAGGACAACCGCTATTACGGTCGTCTGGCGGGTCTGCCGATCCTGGAGCCGTCCTCGGTGGCGGAGGCCAAGGAGATGGCCGCCTACGCCTTCGAGCTGTCCGAGCAGCTCCAGCAGCCGGTGCTTTTTCGGACCACCACGCGCATCAACCACTCCACCGCCGTGGTGACCACCGGCGCACTCCAAGCCCGCCGCACGAAGGGCCGCTTCGTCAAGGATCCCCTCAACTATGTGACGGTGCCGGCGGTTTCCCGCAAGCTGCACGCGCGCCTGCTGGAACGCCTGGAAACCGCTGAAAAGCTGGCGGGCGAAAGCCCCTTCAATTTCACCTCCGGCAGCGGCGACTGGGGGATCGTCTGCAACGGGGTCAGCTACAACTACGTCGACGACGCCCTGCGGGACCTGGGCATCCTGGACCGCGCCCGGATCCTGCGGATCGGTTTCTCCCACCCCCTGCCCGCCGAGCGGGTCAAAGGGTTTCTAAAGGACTGCAGCCGCGTCCTGGTGGTCGAGGAGGGTGAACCCTTCATGGAGGAAACCGTCAAGGCCTTTGCCCAGGAAGCCGGCCTGACGCTGCCGATTCGCGGCAAGGGGCCGGGTCTCTTCTCGCGCCTCTACGAATTCGACCCCGCCATGGTCAAAGGGGTCATCGCCGCCTTTTTCGGCGTGCCCTACAGCCCCCCGGCGATCCCGGACCTGTCGGACCTGCCGGAGCTTCCCCAGCGGCCGCCGACGCTGTGCGCCGGCTGCTCCCACCGGGCAACCTTCTACGCCGTCAAGAAGGCGACCGAGGGGCTCGACACCATCCACCCGACCGATATCGGGTGCTACACCCTGGGGTTTCTGCCGCCCCTCTCGATGGGCGACTTCCTGATTTGCATGGGCTCCTCGGTGGGCACCGCCGGCGGTTTCGCCCAGGTGACGGACCAGAAAGTGGTGGCCTTCCTCGGCGATTCCACCTTTTTCCACTCCGGCATCTCCGGGCTGGTCAACGCCGTCTTCAACAACCACAATTTCACCCTGGTGATCCTGGACAACGGCACCACCGCCATGACCGGCCACCAGCCCAACCCCGGGGTCGACATGCATGAACTGGGGATGGAAGGCTACGGGCGGGTGTCCATCGAGGCGGTCGTCAAGGCCCTGGGCGTCCAGCATGTGACCACCATCCGGCCCTACAACACCAAAAAGAGCATTGCGGCGATCCGTGAAGCCCTGGAATTCAAGGGGGTTTCGGTGGTTATCAGCCAGGAATTGTGCACGCTTTACGCAAAAAGCCTCAAAAAGCCCCGCGGCCGCGCCTTTTACGTTTCAGACGCGTGCAAGAACCACCGCGACTGCATCAACGACCTGGCCTGCTTCGCCTTCTACCTCCAGGACGGCCGGGTCAAAATCGACCCCGACCTGTGCGCCGGCTGCTCGGTCTGCGCCCAGATCTGTCCGGAAAAGGCCATCCGCCCGATCAAGGCCGAGGGCTGAGGGGTATCGGCGCCGGGCAAGCAGCGAATTTGCGAACCAGTGATCCTACGAACCGCAGACGGGGAAAAGTGCTCCCGCAGACCGATGACAGGATGGTCAAGATGGAAACGAAACGGTTAATCATTGTGGCGGTTGGCGGGCAAGGCAACCTGCTGGCCTCGCGGGTGCTCGGCGAAGCGGCGCTGCTCTCGGGCGTGGCGGTGCGCATGAGCGAAATTCACGGCATGGCCCAGCGGGGCGGCGTGGTGGAGTCGGCCATGGTCTTCGGCGACGCCCGCAGCCCGATCATATCAGACGGCGAGGCCGACATCCTGCTGGGCTTCGAACCCGCCGAAACCCTGCGGGCGCTGGCGAAATGCAACGCCAACAGCCTCGCCATCACCAATCTCAGCCCGCTGACGCCCTTTACGGTCACCATCGGCCGGGGCACCTACCCGGGGCTGGGACAGATCCAGAAACTGTTGCGGGCCAAGGTCCGCAAGCTGGTGGCCTTCGATGCCACCGCCCTCGCCAAGCAGGCGGGCAACGTGATGGCGGTCAACATGGTGCTGCTGGGCGCCCTGCTGCATGAAGAGGCCCTGCCCCTGACCACCGCAAACGTCAAGACCGCCATCCGCACGCGAACCCGCAAGGCCTTCGTGGAGACCAACCTGAAGGCCTTTGACCTGGGCTTTGAAGCCGCAGCGGGCGCCCCCAAAGGGTAAGGCCGGCGGCGGCCGGAGACGATGCGCGCCGGTTTGCCGATCCCCACAACAGCCTTTCACGCACGGCCGTTGGCCTTTGCCCGCGGCCGTTTTCTTTCCCCGACCCACGGGGCCCAGATCGCCCAAGCCCTCAGACGGCGGGATCTTCCGCGCCGAGCAGCGACCACCGAACCTGGTGGGCGTTTGGCACCACGGCAGCCACGTGGCGCTCGAAGAAAAAGTGCGCCACCACCACCAAGTCACCCCGGTAGGCGAGAATCAGCCGCCGGCCGTCGGGAACCGACTGCACCCGGCAGCGCGACAGTTCGCTCAGGCCGGTGCCGGCCGCCTTGAGCACGGCCTCCTTGGCCGTCCAGAAGCGGAAAAAACGCAGCTCGGGCGCTTCGCTCGAAAGCGCCCACTCGGCCTCGTCGGCGATCTTGCGGCGCACTCCCTCCGAAAAAGTCCGAATTTCCTCGAGGTCGATGCCCACCGGATGCGGGCTGACCACCCCGGCCACGTAATCGGGTTTGTGGCTGATCGACCAGTAGACCCCATTCACCGGGAGCGGGGCGCCGCGGTCATCCTTGGACAGATGCGGCAGCGCAACGCCGCTGCGGGCGGCGGAGACCGCCAGCGCCTGCCGCGCCCGGGCGCTGAGGTGCCGCACCTTGGCCGGGCCCTTGAGGCCGCGCTGGGCTGCGGCGACCGACATAATCACGGGGTAGAGAACGGCCACGCCTCCTGAATCCTGAAACCACGACCGTGAGCCCACAGGCCCATGGGAACAAACCGGGTTGGCTTTGCCCTCCGGGGCGGCCGAACGTTGCG
>Ga0105107_10002398_pt1 | contig 12334 bp, 8 predicted proteins | sample PPLLaktember2015_6_FD_79335 | JGI IMG/M metagenome (GOLD analysis project Ga0105107, IMG submission 79335) | Freshwater sediment microbial communities from Prairie Pothole Lake near Jamestown, North Dakota, USA - PPLs Lake P8 Core (1) Depth... | ecosystem: Environmental > Aquatic > Freshwater >... | reverse complement strand
TGGTACTTCTTCCGCTACTGCTCGCCCGGCTACGAGGGCGGGCCGTTCCGACCCGAGGACGTCGAGCGCTGGATGCCCGTGTCCCAGTACACCGGCGGGGTCGAGCACGCGATCCTGCACCTGCTGTACTCGCGCTTCTTCACCAAGGTCCTGTTCGACATGGGTCTCGTCTCGTTCACGGAGCCGTTCCCGCGGCTGATGAACCAGGGGCAGGTGATCTACGACGGGGCGTCGATGAGCAAGTCCAGGGGCAACGTCGTGGAGCCCATGCCGGTCGTCGAGCGTTGGGGCGCGGACACGATGCGCCTCACGATGCTGTTCGCCGGGCCCTTCGAGGACGACATCGACTGGAAGCTGATCTCTGGGGATCCGGACAAGCGTCCGGGCGTGACCAGCTGGCTCGCTCGCGTGTTCCAGGCGGTCGGCGACGCTGTGGAGCGCGAAGCGCCCGATCCCGAGGACCTGGTCCGTCTGACGCACCGCACGATCCGCGGGGTGACCGACGATCTGGAGCGCTTCCGCTTCCACACCGCGATCTCCAAGCTCCAGGTCCTCTCGAACGAGATGCGGAGTGCGCTCGACGCCGGGCACGGGGCCCGTGCGGCCGCCGAGGCGCTCGCCCAGATGCTCGCCCCGCTCGCGCCCTTCGCCGCCGAGGAGCTGTGGCGCGTGGATCTCGGCCACGCCGAGAGCGTGCATGGGTCGCGCTGGCCCGGCTTCGATCCGGAGCTCGCCCGTGAGGAGCGGGTCACGCTGGTCGTCCAGGTGGATGGGAAGGTCCGGGACCGGGTCGAGGTCGATGCGGACGCCGATGAGGCCGCCTGTCGCGAGCTCGCGCTCGCGTCGGCGAACGCGCGGCGCGCGATCGGAGAGCGGGAGATCCGAACGGTGATCGTGCGCCCACCGAAGCTCGTCAACATCGTCGCACGCTGACGCCCGGCCCCACCCTGAAGGGCCGTTCGACTCCCGCCGCCCCGACGGTCCCGCACCACGCTTGTGTCCGGAGGGTGCCCGATCGAACAGGAGCAACGCGCGATGGACGACTGGTACGAGCCCTACAAGATCAAGGCGGTCGAGCGGATCCCGATCACCACACCCGCCGAGCGTCGGTCGGCGCTCGTCGAGGCAGGGTGGAACACGTTCCTGCTCCGGTCGGACCAGGTGACGATCGACCTGTTGACCGACTCGGGGACCAACGCGATGAGCGACCGCCAGTGGGCGGCGCTCATGATCGGGGACGAGGCCTACGCGGGCAGCCGCAACTTCTACCGCCTCGAGGACGCGGTCCGTCGCTCCTACGGCTACCGGCACGTCATCCCGACGCACCAGGGACGGGGCGCGGAGCACATCGTCTCCCGGATGCTGATCCGGGACGGCGACACGATCCCGGGCAACATGTACTTCACGACGACGCGGCTGCACCAGGAGCTCGCCGGCGGTGCGTTCGTCGATGTCATCTGCGACGAGGCCCACGACCCCGAGAGCCGCTTCCCGTTCAAGGGGGACGTGGACATCGAGAAGCTGGAGAAGGTGATCGAGAGGGCCGATCGCGTGCCGTACGTCTCGGTGGCGGGGACCGTGAACATGGCCGGTGGTCAGCCGATCTCGATCGCGAACCTCCGCGCGGTCCGCGAGGTGACCCGCGCGCGCGGCGCGCTCCTGATCCTCGACGCGACGCGCGCGGTCGAGAACGCCTACTTCGTGAAGGAGCGCGAGCCCGGCTACGCCGACCGCACCGTCGCCGAGATCCTCCGCGAGATGTGCGACCTGACCGACGGCTGCACGATGTCGGCAAAGAAGGACTCGCTCGTCAACATCGGAGGCTGGATCGGCCTGAACGACCCGGACCTGGCGGCCGAGGCGCGCAACCTGTGCGTGGTCTACGAGGGGCTCCACACGTACGGAGGGCTCGCCGGCCGCGACCTCGAGGCGATCGCCGTGGGCATCGAGGAGTCCGTCGACGACGACCACATCCGCGCGCGGATCCTTCAGGTCCGCGAGCTCGGTGAACGGCTGGAGGCCTCCGGCGTGCCCATCGTCGAGCCGATCGGGGGACACGCCGTGTTCCTCGACGCCCGGCGGATCTACCCGCACATCCCCCAGGAGGGGTTCCCGGCGCAGCGCTTGGCCGCCGAGATCTACCTGGACTCAGGGACCCGGACGATGGAGCGTGGCATCGTCTCGGCCGGTCGCGACCCCGAGACCGGCGAGCACCGGCACCCCGCGCTCGAGCTCGTGCGGATCACGATCCCTCGCCGTGTCTACACCTCGAGGCACCTCGCGGCCGTGGCCCGATCGGTGGCGGCGGTCCACGCCCGGCGCGAGCGCACGGTCGGGCTGGAGATGGTGTTCGAGCCCACGTACCTGCGGTTCTTCCAGGCGCGCTTCCGCCCCCTCGGCTCCGGGTAGCCCCCGCGGCTCAACCGCTCGCTGACCGGGCCGATACCTGTGCTGGAGCCGTCCGCCGACGGCTCTGCGCGCGCGCCGGAGGAGACGTGACCGAAGCCATGACGCGGTCCGAGCCAAGACCCGGGAGTCGCCGGGCGAGCTTCGACGCGATGCGCACCGAGCGGTGGGTCGCGACGATCCGCCTGGCGGTCATCCTGCTCGTGAGCGCGATCTACCTCGGGTCGGCGTGGGACGGGGATGGGCCCAGCCTCCCGGCGATCGCCCTGCTCTCCTTCGCGGATCTCTACGCGGTCTGGAGCCTGGTCGCGTTCGCCGGACCGCAGGAGCTCGCCACCTGGCCGAAGGTGCTGAGCGTCGTCGTGGACGCGGCGCTGGTCACCGCCTGGGTGAGCATGACCGGCGGCGCTCACAGCGAGTACTGGGGGCTGTACCTGGTGGTGGTGATCTCCGTCGCGATGCGGTTCGGACTCATCGAGGCGGTGATCGCCTCGGCCGGGGTGTCGATCGTGTACGGCGCGGTCGCTCTCGCCGAGGGAAGTCTGGCCATGGAGCTCGTCCTCCACCGGATCTCGCTCCTCGTGATCACAGGGTTCGCGGCCGGCGTGCTCTCCCAGCAGCGCCACGTCCACCGGCGCCGCGGGGCGGAGTTCCAGGCCGTCGCCGAGGAGCGATCGCGCGAGCTCACCGTCGAGCGGGCGGAGGTCGAGCGTCTGCGCCGCGTGGATCTCGCGAAGTCCGAGTTCGTCGCGATCGCGGCACACGAGTTCCGGACGCCGCTCGCAGCCGTGATTGGCGTGCTGACCACGCTGGACGACCACGGAGGGCAGCTCTCCGCCGCCGAGCGGACCGAGCTGATCGAGGGCGCGACCGCGCAGGCGAGCCGCCTCGCGCGTCTCGTCGACGACCTCCTCACGATCGCCCGGATCGAGGACGGGGTGGTCCGGCTGGACCTCGAGCCGGTAGAGCCGGGGGACCTGCTCACCGAGGCCACCGAGGCCTCGGGGATGACCGGTCGGCTCGTCGTCTCCGTGGGGCCTGTCGGCCGTGTCGTGTGCGACCGAGATGCGATCGTCCGGGTGCTGACCAACCTGCTCGACAACGGTGGGAAGTACTCGCCCGAGGGCTCGAAGGTGCACGTCACGGTGAGCGCCGAGGGCGAGCTGGTGCGGTTCGCCGTCGCCGACCAGGGTCCGGGGATCCCCGAGGACGAGCGGGCCGAGGTGTTCGAGCGCTTCCGACGGTTGGATGGCGCGAGCTCTCAGCAGGGAACAGGGCTCGGGCTGTACATCTGCCGCGGACTGATCGAAGCGCACGGGGGCACGATCGACGTCGGTGACGGATCGCGTGGTGGCGCCGAGTTCTCGTTCGCGCTCCCGCTCGCCATCCCGGAGGAGGCCTCCGGTCCCGCCGGGCTCGGTCGCGGGATGGGCGAGGGGGGGCCGGCGGATCACGAGGGTCTGGTCGAGGTTCCCCCAGCCGCAGTGCGGTAGTTCACTGACGGCGGGCGACCCTACAGCTACGGTCATCGGGTCCTCCTCCGCACCATGGGGGGAGCATGTCCGGCGATATCCGTGAGCGTCTGAGCGCACTCTCGCGAGGCGAGCTGGCCGGCATCGTGGTGCTCGTCGTGGTCCTGCTCTCGGGGGTAGGCCTGTGGTACGTGCGCTCGCTGCCCAGGCCGGTGCAGGTCCGGGCGGAGCCCGCCGCCGAGACGTCCTCGCCGTCCCCGTCGTCCTCGCCCGTCGTGATCCTCGTCGACGTGGCGGGGTGGGTGCGCAGTCCCGGCGTCTACGAGTTCCACGAGGGTGATCGCGTGATCGACGCGATCGAGGCGGCCGGCGGCGCGCGGCGCGATGCCGCCCTCGAATCCCTCAACCTGGCGGCGCCCCTGGCGGACGGGACGCAGATCCTCGTCGCTCGACGCGGCGTGCCGGCGGTCCCCGGCGCCGTCGGATCCGGGACGGTCGGTGGAACGACCGCGCCCGGCGGCGAGACGCTGGTGAACGTCAACACCGCGTCGGCCTCCGAGCTCGAGGCGCTGCCCGGGGTCGGGGAGGTGATCGCTCAGCGGATCGTGGACCACCGCACCGCCAACGGGCCGTTTGCCTCGATCGACGATCTCCTGGAGGTGAGCGGGATCGGTGAAGCGACCCTGGAGGCGATGCGCGAGCAGGTCACGATCTGAGGACGGTCCGTGACGGCGGCCAGGATGCCCGTCGTCGCGTCGGCGTTCGCCGCCGGCATCATGGCCTGGCAGGTGGTGGGAGGCGTGCTCCCGGTGACGGCCTGGCTCGCGCTCGCGCTGATCGCGATGGTCGCCGGACCCCTGGTCGCGCCTCGCAACCGCCGGGGGGATCCCCTCGAACGCGCAGGTCTCATCGAGGCGACCTCACGGTCGCCGAGGGAGGCGCTCGTCGCACCGGCGACCCGGTGGAGCAGCGCGCAGGGCGTGGTCCTTGCCGGCCTGGTGGTCCTGGGGGTGGTGCTCGCGGGGGTGGGGTGGGGCGGGCTCCACGAGCGAAGGATCCGAGGCGCTCTGCTGCGGGAGCTCTCGCCTGCGACGGTGAGCGTGGAGGGGAGCCTCCGGGAGGATCCCCGGACACGCACCCTCGGCTGGTCGGTCGTGCTCGACGCGTCGGAGGTCCACTGGGGCGAGGGCGCGGCGAGCGTCCACGAGACGGTCTGGGTCGGCGGGCACGGAACGGTGCCCGACGCCGTCCGCGGCGACTGGGTGTGTGTCGAGGGGCTGGTTCGCGCTCCCGAGGGGGGGTCGGGGTTCGGCGACTCGCTCCTTCGCCGTGGGATCGTGGCCGAGCTCTCGGCGCGCGAGATCGAGCGAATCGGGCCGTCGTCGAACCCGCTCGTGCGCGCCGCGCAGGCTGTCCGACGGGTGGTCGGCGGGTCGATCCGCGAGCTCTTCCCACCGGCCGAGGCCGGACTGCTCCTCGGGCTCGCCCTGGGGGACGACTCCGGCCTGGACGAGGGCGTGGAGCGGGACTTCCGGGCCACCGGGCTCGGACACCTGCTGGTGGTCTCGGGCGGGAACGTCGCGATGGTGCTCGCCCCGGTCCTCGCGCTGGGCCTTGCCCTCCGGCTGGGACGGTGGCCGCGGTTCGCGCTCTCGCTCGGGACCGTCGTGTTCTTCGTCGTGCTCACGGGAGCCGAGCCCTCGGTGATGCGGGCGGGCGTGATGGCCGGGCTGGCGCTGACCGGGACGCTGCTCGGCCGCCCGAGGAGCGCCGGCGCGGTGCTCGCCGCGGCTGTGCTCGCCCTGTTGGTCGTGGATCCGTCCCTCGCATGGTCGGTGGGCTTCCAACTCTCGGTCGTCGCCACCGCGTCGATGGTGGCGCTGGCGACGCCGATCGCGGAGCGGCTGCGGGTGCTTCCAAGGCCCCTCGCGCTCGCCACGGGCGCGACGCTCGCGGCGCAGCTCGGGGTGACGCCTGTGCTCCTGTACCACTTCAAAGAGGTGCCCGTCGGGACGCTGGTCGCGAACGTCCTCGCGTTCCCCGCCGTCTCGCCAGCGCTGCTCCTCGGGCTCTCGGCGGCCGGTGCTGGGATCCTCGTTCCCGCGATCGGGCCCCCCCTCGCCTTCGTGGCGATGGGTCCGCTCCGGTACCTGGAGACGGTCGCCGACCGCCTCTCGACCTCACCCCTGCCATGGATCACGTCCGGCGGCGGGCCGTGGGTGCTGGTGGCCGGGCTGCTGCTGGTGGTCCTCGTCGGCATCGGGCTCCGGAGGGGCGGCCGGCCCCCGGTCCGCGTCGCGGTGGTCGCGGTGGCGATCGCGCCCATCCTGGTGTGGGGGTGGGCGGTCCGCGCGGGTCCCCCCGACGGGCTCACGATCCGGTTCCTCGACGTGGGCCAGGGTGACGCCGCGCTGGTGACCTCGCCGGGAGGCGCCAGCGTGCTCGTGGACGCCGGACCCGACGAGGAGCAGGTCGCGACGGAGCTGGTGGCGCTCGGCGTGAAGCGCCTCGACGTCGCCGTCGCCACGCACCCGCACGCGGACCACATCGCCGGCTTCCCCGCGGTCTTCGGCCGGATCCCCATCGGCCTCGTGCTCGAGCCTGGCTGCGACGAGCCCTCGCCCTCGTACGCGGCCTTCCTTCGAGCGGTGCAGGACGAGGGGCTGAGCGTCCGACACCCGAGGACGGGGGAGCAGCTCGCGGTGGGCGACCTTCGGATCGACATCCTGGGGCCGCCGACCTGTGCCTCCGGGACCGCCTCGGACGCGAACAACGACTCCCTCGTGCTGCGGATCTCCCTCGGCGACGATGTCGCTCTGTTCCCGGGCGACGCGGAGGTCGCCGCGCAGGAGTGGCTCATCGAGCAGGGGCTCGACCTCTCCGCCGACGTGCTGAAGGCGCCGCACCACGGCGGCGACACGTCGGTCGATGCCTTCTTCGACGCGGTCGGCGCCGGGGTGGCGGTCGTGAGCGTCGGGCGGCCCAACGACTACGGGCATCCCGTGCCGTCGGTGCTCGACGCGATGGCCGCCTCGGGCGCCGAGGTCCTGCGAACCGACCGCCTGGGCGACGTCGTGATCACCTTCGCGCCGGACGGCGCGCTGCTAGCATCCGCCGGGTGACCCCGCGAAAGGCTCCCGTTCATCTCCTCTGGGGCGAGGATGCGTTCCTGTTGCGCGAGGCGGCCCTCGAGATCGTCGGACCCGACATGCAGCCCCGGGAGATCGACGGGGCCGGGTGGCAGGGCGGGGAGACGGCGGACCTGGCGACCCCGTCGCTGTTCGGTGAGCGTCGAGCCCTCGTCGTGAGCGATGGCCGCGCCCTCCCCGACGAGGCCATGCGGGAGCTCGGAACGTACCTCGCGGCACCGGACCCCGACGCGCCGCTGGTCCTCTGCGCGACCGTGCCGGAGCGGGGCAAGGCCCCCGCGGCACTCGTCAAGCTCGTCGAGCACGTCGGGACCGTGCGCGAGGTGAAGGTCGCCCGCAAGGACCTCCCCACCTGGCTCGGCAGGCGGGCGAAGCTGCGGAGACTTGACCTCGCGCCGGACGGAGCCGCGATGCTCGTGGAGACGCTGGGGGAGGACCCCGCCACCCTGGATCAGGGCCTCGCCCAGCTCGCCACCGCGTTCGTCGGGCAGCGGCTGACGCGGGAGCTGGTGCGCGAGCAGTTCCGCGGGCTCGGAGAGCAGCACATCTGGGACCTGTGCGATCGGGCGTTCGGTCGCGACCTGCCAGGGGCGATGCGTTCGCTCCGGACCCTGCTCGAGGCAAGGGACGACCCGCTGATGATCCTCGGCGGCATCGCCTCCCGCCTGCGCGATCTCCTCAGGGTGCGTTCGCTGCCCGAGCGCATGCCGGTCGCCGAGCTCGCGAAGGCCGCGGGCCTGCGGTTCGACTGGCAGGCGCGCCGGTTCCGCGAGCAGGCCGGCCGGTTCACGCTCGAGGAGCTGGTCGAGCTCCACGGCCAGGTCGTCGAGGCCGACCGCGCGCTCAAGTCGGGTGCGAGCGACGAGGTCGTGCTGCCGGTGCTGATCGGGCGGATCGCCGGTGAGCCGGTGCGGGTCGGCTAAGCCTCGGACGGCTCGGACGGGACCGCGCGGTTCGCGGCCTTGGCCAGGCGGGACTTGTGGCGGGCGGCCGTGCGCTTGTGGACGATGCCCTTGGAGGTCGCCTTGTCGTACGCGCGGGACGCCTCCGCGAGGTGGGCCGTCGCGGCCTCGGCGTCGCCCTCAGCGACCGCGGTGTGCACCTTCTTCGTCGCCGTCTTGAGCGAAGAGCGCTCGGCCTTGTTCCGCTCGTGACGCTTCACGTTCTGACGGTTCCGCTTGATCTGGGACTTGATGTTCGCCACGGCGATCGAGTGTACCAGCGCGCGTGCCGCCGGAGCCCAGCCCCTCGGGCCTGTCGGGGCCCGTACCATGGGTCCGCCGTGACCGACACGACCCGCATCCGGAACTTCTGCATCATCGCGCACATCGACCATGGGAAGTCGACCCTGGCCGATCGGCTGCTGGAGATCACGCATGCGGTGGCCGACCGCGACATGCGCGAGCAGTACCTGGACAAGATGGACCTCGAGCGCGAGCGGGGGATCACCATCAAGGCGCAGGCGGTCCGGCTGGCGTACGAGACTGCCGGGACCTCGTACGAGCTCAACCTGATCGACACGCCGGGGCACGTGGACTTCACCTACGAGGTCTCGCGCTCCCTGGCGGCGTGCGAGGGAGCGGTGCTCCTCGTGGACGCCGCACAGGGGGTGGAGGCGCAGACGCTCGCCAACTACCACCTGGCCCGCGACGCCGGCCTCGTGATCGTGCCCGTGCTGAACAAGATCGACCTGCCGCAGGCGGATGTGCATGGGACGGCCCGCGATCTGGCGGAGCTCGTCGGCTGCGACCCGTCGGAGGTGCTCGCGGTCTCGGGCAAGACCGGCGAGGGGGTGACGGAGCTGCTGGAGACCGTCATCGCCAGGGTGCCCGCGCCCGAGGGGTCGATCTCGGATCCGCTCCGCGCGCTCATCTTCGACTCGACCTTCGATGCGTATCGGGGGGTGATCGCGTACGTCCGCGTCAAGGACGGCGCGCTGCGGACGCGCGCGAAGCTCCACGCCGTCGCGGCGCGGATGGATTGGGAGGCCGAGGAGACGGGCGTGTTCGCGCCCGAGGCGACCCCGATCCCAGAGCTCGGGCCCGGGGAGGTCGGGTACCTGGTGACCGGCCTGAAGGACGTGCACCAGGTGAACGTCGGCGACACGATCACGAATCAGGGTCGCGACCGAGCCCACGAGCCGCTGCCCGGCTACCGCGAGCCGAAGCCCATGGTCTGGTCGGGGCTCTTCCCGGCCGAGGGTGGGGACTACGGCGCGCTGCGCGACGCGCTCGACAAGCTGAAGCTGAACGACGCCGCGCTGGTGTTCGAGCCCGAGACCTCGATGGCCCTCGGGTTCGGGTTCCGGTGCGGCTTCCTCGGCCTGCTGCACATGGACATCGTCAAGGAGCGGCTGGAGCGTGAGTTCGACCTCGAGCTGATCGCCACGGCCCCGAACGTGGAGTTCCACGTGATCCGCGGAGACGAGACGCTCGTCGTGCACAACCCGAGCGAGATGCCCCAGCCCGGGACCTACGACCGGGTCGAGGAGCCGGTGGTGCTGGCCACGATCATCACGCCCAGCGACTTCCTGGGGGCGGTGCTCGAGCTGTGCCAGTCGCGGCGAGGCGAGATGGTGGACATGAAGTACCTGTCGACCACCCGGGTCGAGGTGCACTACCAGCTCCCGCTCGCCGAGATCATCTTCGACTTCTTCGACCAGCTCAAATCGCGCACGCGGGGCTACGCCTCGCTCGACTACGAGTCGTCGGGGTACCAGGCGTCGGCGCTCGTGCGCGTGGACGTGCTCCTGCACGGAGAGCCGGTGGATGCCTTCAGCAGCGTCGTGCATCGTGAGAAGGCCTACCCCTACGGACGCGCGATGGTGGAGCGCCTGAAGGAGCTCATCCCCAGGCAGCTGTTCGACGTGGCGATCCAGGCGTCGATCGGCTCGCGGATCGTGGCGCGCGAGACCGTGAAGGCCAAGCGCAAAGACGTGCTCGCCAAGTGCTACGGCGGAGACATCACGCGCAAGCGCAAGCTGCTCGAGCAGCAGAAGAGGGGCAAGGCGCGGATGCGGCGCGTGGGGCGGGTCGACGTCCCGCAGGAGGCGTTCATCGCCGCCCTGCGTGTGGACCAGCGGTCAGGGGAGCGATCGTGAGGGCGGGGATCTACGTCCACGTCCCGTTCTGCCTCACGCGCTGCGGCTACTGCGACTTCAACGCGTACGCTGGCCTCGGCCACCTCCAGCCGAGGTACGTGCGAGCGCTCCTGGCGGAGGCGTCGCTCGCGGCCACAGATTGGGGCGGCGTGCTCGTCGGGAGCGTGTTCCTCGGCGGCGGCACGCCGACCACGCTGGACGCTGCCGACCTCGCGTCGATCCTCGCCCACCTGCGGGATCGGTTCGATGTGACGCGGGACGCCGAGGTCACGGTCGAGGCCAACCCGGACACGGTGGACGCGCCGAAGCTCGCCGCCTTGCTCGACGCCGGGTTCGGGCGGCTCTCGATGGGCGCGCAGTCGTTCGATCCGGCGGTGCTCGCATCGCTCGAGCGCGTCCACGGAGCGCATTCGGTCCGAACGGCGATGGTCGCCGCCCGCGAGGTCGGGTACGCGAACGTCAGCATCGATCTGATCTACGGGGCGCAGGGCGAGACCGTCGCGTCGTGGAAGCGGACGCTGCGCGAGTCGATCGCGCTGGGGCCTGAGCACATCAGCGCCTACGCGCTCACGGTCGAGCCCTCGACCCCCCTCGGGCGACAGATCGCCCTCGGGGCGCGTCCGGCTCCGGACCCGGATCGGCAGGCCGAGATGTTCGAGCTCGCTTGCGTTCTGCTTGCGGAGGCCGGCTACCACCACTACGAGGTCTCCAACTGGGCCAGGCCCGGGTTCGAGTGCCGTCACAACCTCGGCTACTGGGAGCGCCGGCCGTACCTCGGTTTGGGCGCCGGTGCCCATTCGCACCGCGACGACCGCCGCTGGTGGAACGTCCGCCCTCCGGAGGAGTACCTGCGGCAGGTCGAGGCCGGACGGCTGCCCGTCGGTGGCGAGGAGCGCCTCGAGCCGTCGGACGCCCACCTCGAGGAGGTCTTCCTGCGGCTTCGGATCTTGGAGGGCGTCCCGGCGTCGTGGGTCGAACCGCGCACCGCCGAGCCGTTCCTGCAGGGGGGCCTGCTCCGCGAGCGGGACGGCGCGCTCGTCCCGACCGAGCGCGGCATGCTCCTGCTGAACGAGCTCGTGCTCGCCCTCGCCGGCTGAGCTCTCAGGTCACCGAGACGCCGATGAGCCGGCCGATCGCGAACGTCGCGGACGCGGCGAGCGCCCCGATGAACAGCTGGCGCAGGCCTCCGCGCACGAGCGACCGACCGGTGATGAGCCCCACGCCAGCGCCGACGGCGAAGAGGGCCGCCCCGGCCGCGATCATCGCGCCGACGACGGCCGCGGTGCCGTCCGCGAACACGAACGGCAGGACCGGGATCACCGCGCCGACGGAGAACGCCACGAAGCTCGAGACCGCCACACCCCACGGTGAGCCGAGCTCCTCGGGGTTCAGCCCGAGCTCCTCCCGGGCCTTGGTGTCGAGGGCGTGCTCGGGGTCAGACATGATCGCGGCTGCGAGCGCCTCCGCCTCCTCGCGCGGGATGCCCTTCGCGCGGTAGATCAGCGCGAGCTCGTTGGTCTCCTCCTCCGGCATGACCCGGATCTCCTCGGCCTCCAGCGCGATCTCACGCTCGAACAGCTCGCGCTGCGAGCGCACCGACACGTACTCGCCCGCCCCCATCGAGAACGCCCCGGCGAGGAGCCCCGCCACCCCGGCGAGCAGGATCAGTCGACCCGAGGCCTGACCGCCCGCGACGCCCATCACGAGCGCGAGGTTCGAGACCAACCCGTCGTTGACGCCGAAGATGGCCGCGCGGAGCGCGCCGGAGGCGTCGCCCCGGTGCCATCGCTCGCCGCGGACGATGCCGGCCCGTGCCGTGGCGGGAGACAGCCCCGAGACGACCCGGGCGTGGATCCGCTCGTCCACGGCCATCGAGGGCTTGGCGGCCGGCACGTCGTCGTAGTGCGCCGCGTCCGAGATCTCGGCTCGCTCGACGATCGGGAGCATCGCCCGAGACCCGAACCGGCGCGTCATCCAGATCAGGAGGCGGGCGCGGGCGGACGGACGGTGATCCTCGGGCCTCGGTTCGGGCTCGCCGAGCTCCACGAGCATGGCCGCCCAGTGTCGGGCGTGGCGCTCCTCGGCCGCGGCGAGCTCGAGGAAGATCTCGCGTTGCTCGCCCTCGGAGCGCTCGGCGAGCGCGCGGTACAGGGCAGCCCCGTCCTGCTCGGCCGCCCAGTGCTCCCGATAGGACTCGCCCTCACTCA
>Ga0105107_10002394_pt1 | contig 12343 bp, 8 predicted proteins | sample PPLLaktember2015_6_FD_79335 | JGI IMG/M metagenome (GOLD analysis project Ga0105107, IMG submission 79335) | Freshwater sediment microbial communities from Prairie Pothole Lake near Jamestown, North Dakota, USA - PPLs Lake P8 Core (1) Depth... | ecosystem: Environmental > Aquatic > Freshwater >... | reverse complement strand
TCTTGGGCGCTGTTTTATCAAGTCAACCCAGCGGGAAGGTGGGCGCAGCAAAGCGGAGCGAGTTTTTGCCATGGCCAAGGCGCACAACGCGGCTGTTCTGGTGTTGACCATCGACGAGGCTGGTATGGCTAAGACCGCTCAACGCAAGTTGGAGGTTGCCCGCAGGATCTACGATATCGCCGTCGGTGAGCATGGCTTGCGCCCCGAAGCCCTGGTTTTCGATACCCTCACCTTCACCCTCGCCACCGGTGACCCCGAGTTTGCCACTTCCGCTATCGACACCCTGGACGGTATTCGCCTGATCAAGTCTGAATTGCCCGGTGTACTCACCTCTCTGGGTGTGAGCAATGCCTCCTTTGGATTGGATGTCAATGCCCGTCCGGTACTCAATTCTGTCATGCTCTACCACGCCGTCCTGGCAGGACTGGATATGGCGATCATCAATCCCGCCCACATCACCCCCTACGCTGAGATCCCGGATAAAGAACGGATCCTGTGCGAGGATTTGATCTTCAATCGGCGTCCGGATGCCCTGCAGTGTTTCATTGAGCATTTCCAGCAGTCGGAGCAGACCACCAGCGACGACACTGCCAGGACCGACCCCACTCAGGGTATGACCCCCCAGCAGCGCTTGCACTGGCGCATCCTCCACCGCCATAAAGAAGGGGTCGAGGCAGACATTGATGAGATCATCAATGCATCCACTGAAAGAAATGCAACTGCTGTCAGTGTCCTAAATACCGTTCTCCTGCCTGCCATGAAAGAGGTCGGCGATCGTTTCGGCGCAGGTGAGTTGATTCTGCCTTTCGTGCTCCAATCCGCTGAGGTGATGAAGAAATCTGTTACCCACTTGGAGCAGTACCTGGAAAAGAAAGCAGGCACCACCAAGGGCACTGTGGTGCTGGCTACCGTCTACGGAGATGTGCATGATATTGGTAAGAACCTGGTTAAAACCATCCTGGTAAACAATGGCTATACTGTGATCGATCTAGGCAAGCAGGTACCCGCCGAGACCATCATCACCCAGGCAGTGGATGCCAGCGCTGATGCCATCGGCTTGAGTGCCTTGCTGGTCAATACCTCCAAGCAGATGCCGTTGATCGTCAACGAGCTTCAGCGTCGCGGTCACCAGATCCCGGTGCTGATCGGCGGGGCAGCTATCAATCGGCGTTTTGGCTGGCGCATATCTGTCACTGAGGATGGGCAGCCATACGAACCAGGCGTCTTCTATTGCAAAGATGCTTTCGAAGGTCTGGCCGTGATGGATGCCCTGGTCGAGCCAAAAACCCGCATGGAACTTCTGGCACGTTTACACCAGGAAGCTGACCACGAGCTAGGCCGGACCATCACTGCGAAGGCTGCCCCTATTCAGGGCAGTCGCTCAACAGTGGAACCCCAACCACTGGATCCCCATCGCTTCCAGTTGGGAGCACGTGTGGTGCGCACTATGCCTCTGGAGATCGTCTTCCAACATCTGTTCAAGAATGAGCTATTCCGCCTGTCCTGGGGCGCTAAGAATACCCATGGCCCTGAGTGGGACCGCCTGAAATCCGACTTCGAAGCTCGTTTGGATAGTATGCAACGTGAGGCACTGCGCACCGGTTGGCTCAAGCCTCAAGCAGTCTATGGTTTTTGGCCCTGTCAGGCAGATGGGAATGAGCTTGTGCTTTACAAACCCGAGCCAGTCATCCAGGAGAAACCCGTCCTGAAAGAAGCTGCCCGCTTCAATTTTCCCCGCCAGCCAGATGGTGACCATCTTTGTCTGGCAGACTACTTCTCACCGACAGGCGGAGCTGCACTCGACCTGGTCGGGCTGCAGGTGGTGACGGTTGGGCAGGAAGCCACTGAGCGCTTCGACCGTCTGCAGGCGGCCGGCGATTATACAGCCGCCTACTTCCTTCACGGGTTGGCAGTGCAAACTGCTGAAGCCACCGCCGAGTACCTGCACCAACATCTGCGCCGTGAATTAGGCTTACCTGAAGGCCAAGGCAAGCGCTACTCGTGGGGCTACCCGGCCATCCCGGAGCTGGAGGACCATCGCAAAGTGTTCGACCTGCTCCCGGCCGAAGGCGAGCTTGGGATGCGCCTGACCTCTGCCTATCAATTAGTTCCGGAGCAGTCCACAGCAGCCATCGTCCTCCATCACCCCCAGGCTAGATACTTCAGTGTTGGTGAAAGCCGCGTGCAACAATTGACCAATGATCGCCAACCTCAGAGATTTCCATGACCGCTCATTCCCCCAATCGCTTCCTCAACCATCTTGAATCCTCCAGCAGACCGCTGCTCTCCGATGGCGCAATGGGCACCCTGCTGGCGTTGCACGGTATCAGCTTCGATCAATGCTTTGATGCTCTCAACCTCACCGATCCGGATGTTGTTACCGCGATTCACCAAAGCTACATCTCCGCCGGTTCGGATATTATCCAAACCAATACATTCGGCGCAAACCGCTTCAAACTGGCAGCCCATGGATTGGAATACCAGGTGGATGAGCTCAACCGCCTGGGGGTCGAGTTGGCCCGGCGCACAGCCCAGGCTGCTGCCAGGGATGTGATGATCGCTGGTGATGTTGGTCCCCTGGGCGTCCGGATGGCACCTTTTGGCCGTGTCCAGCCCGAGGAAGCCCGCCTTGCATTTTACGATCAAATTACCGCACTTGTCCAGGCAGGCATAGATCTGCTGATCATTGAGACATTCAGCGACTTGTATGAGGTGCGCGAGGCTGTCAGGGCTGCGCGGCAGGTGGAGCAGCAGTTCGACCTGCGTTTACCGGTGGTTGCCTCCCTGACCTTCACCCGGGATGACCGCACCCTGTTAGGCGATTCCCCTGCCAGGGTTGCCAGGGAATTGATTGAAGCCGGCACTGACCTCATCGGAGTCAACTGCTCGGGCGGACCTGCACAGATCTGGCGCATATTACGCCAGATGCGCCAGGCTGCCCCGGATGCCCGCTTCTCGGTCATGCCCAACGCTGGCTGGCCTGAACAGGTTGGCGACCGCATCATGTACCCCGCCAACCCGGAGTACTTTGGTGAATATGCCCTGGCTTTCTGTGAGGCTGGTGCCAGCCTGATCGGTGGTTGTTGTGGCACCACCCCCCAGCATATCACTGTTATGCGTGCAGCCCTGGATCGTCAATCTCCCGATTGCAGTCCATCCATCCTGGAATTGACCATGCCCAGCGATGTTGAAGAACGCCTGGAGGCTCCAGAGCGTCAATCTCGCCTGTCAGTGCGCCTGGCTGAAAGTAAGTTTGTCCTCGCCGTCGAGATGGACCCACCTCGTGGTCTTTCCGCTCATAAGCTGCTGGCTGGAGCCAGCCTGCTGGCAGAGGCTGGTGCAGATGTGATCAATGTTGCCGACAGCCCTATGGCGCGCATGCGTATGAGTCCCTGGGCAGTCTGCGACCTGGTGCAACGCACAGTTGGCATCGAAACCACCCTGCATTTTCCCACGCGTGGACGCAACCTGCTGCGTGTGCAGGGTGATCTGCTCGCTGCGCATGCCCTGGGTATCCGCAATGTCTTCGTCGTAATGGGCGATCCGACCGCCATCGGCGATTACCCGAACGCTATGGATAATTACGACCTGGTACCATCGGGTTTGATCAAGCTGATCAAGCAGAATTTCAATTTCGGTCTGGACCACGCCGGGGCAAATGTCGGTCAGCCGACTTCTTTCTTTGTCGGCTGTGCGCTGAATCTCACACCTCAAAATCCTGATGTAGAGATCAAGAACCTGCACCGCAAAATAAAAGCTGGGGCTGATTTTATCCTCACCCAGCCCCTCTATCAGCCTGCCGTCGCCCAGGCCTTCCTGGAACGCTATACCGCTGCCCACGGCCCGCTTAATATCCCGCTCCTGGTGGGCGTGCTTCCGCTCTATTCCTCCCGGCACGCGGCTTTCCTGCACAACGAAGTCCCTGGCGTGAGCATTCCCGAGCCCATCCAACAACGCATCCAGGCTGCTGGCGACCGGGCACCTCAGGTGGGTGTTCAGGTCGCCCTCGAGCTGATCGAGCAGATGCGAACCTGGGCCAGCGGCGTCTACCTGATGCCACAATTCAGCCGATATGACTTGTCCGCTGCTATCATCGAAGGTTGTAAAAACTGAGAGTTATTGAGGGATTTGCGAAGCAATTGATAGTATTGGGGGTTGATACTGGAGAAGATCTCGCGTCAGCTAAGCACTGGAGGTGCTTGCATGGGTAAATCCCTCATCCGATTATGGTTCATCAGCCTCCTGATCGCCTGGAGCTTCGATTATCTGTTCTGGGAGAAATCCCCCGGCATCTCATTTGCTGTGTTCGTTATCCTGTTATTGATCGGTGGAATGGTCCTCAGTGCCCTGGAAAAACATTTTCCACCTCTCACCAGCCTGCTCTTGCTGCTGCCATTGGGTTTCTTCGCCGCTATGAGTTTTATCCGGATGGAACCTTTTACTACCTTTGTCAATATCTTGCTTTGCCTCATTTTCCTGGCTATTATTGCCTTCACCTATCTCAGTGGGAGATGGCTGCAATATGGTTGGGCTGACTACGCCATCCGCCTGTTCCGCTTAGGGATCAGCGCGCTTGTTAAACCTATCCAGGCCTGGGACAAACGGCTGAAGGATGCCCCGGCGGTACCTGCCACAACCTCTGCAGGCCGTCGCCGAGCATTGATTCCCGTCCTACGTGGGCTGCTGCTGGCGCTACCCGTTGTGTTAGTTTTCGGAACATTGTTATCCTCAGCTGATCCCATCTTCGGACAGGGAATTGAAGATTTCTTTGCCATCCTCAAGATCGAGAACTTGCCCGAATACCTGTTCCGCCTGGCTTATATCCTGATTGGTGGTTATTTATTGGTCGGTATCTACCTGCACGCCCTGACCACCACACGAGATGAGCATCTTTATGGGAAAGAAAAGCCGTTAGTGCCGCGCCTCTTGGGTTTTACCGAAGCCGCCATCGTTCTGGGCAGTGTAGTGACACTGTTTGCCATTTTCGTGGGGGTACAGTTTCGTTATTTCTTCGGTGGTCAAGCCAACATTCATATTGATGGTTACACCTATTCCGAATATGCCCGCCGGGGCTTCGCTGAGCTGGTGCTGGTCGCGATCTTTACCTTGCTGCTATTTCTGGTTTTGAGCAGCCTGACAAAACGCATCTCCCACGGTCAGCAAGTTGCATTTTCGGCCCTGGGCATCGCACTGACCGCCTTGATCTGCGTGATCCTGACCTCAGGCTACCAACGACTGCTGTTGTATGAAGCTGCCTACGGTTTCTCCCGCTTACGAACTTATACGCATATCTTTATGATCTGGTTGGGAGTGCTGCTGGCAGTATTGATGCTGCTGGAGCTGATCGGTAAGCTGCGCGCATTTGCCCTGGCTTCTATACTGGTAGCTGTAGGATTTGGTGTTACCCTCAACTTGCTGCCAGTGGATAGTCTCATCGCCCGTCAGAACATCCTGCGCTCCCAAAACGGTTCGGAGATAGACACTCAATACCTGGTAGCCCTCTACCCGGATGTCGTGCCCAGCCTGTGGCAGAAGTATAACGACCCCCAATTAGAAGTGAACCTGCAGGATCAGATCGGAGGGGTTTTAGCATGCCAGGCTGCCATCTACACCCCCAGTGATCTTCCCTGGCAGTCCTTCCACTTGTCCCGCTACCGCGCCGAGCGATTAATCGATGCCCATCAGGATGAGCTGACTCGATTCGATGCCAACCAGGATGAATTTGGTAATTGGACAGTGACCGTGGATGGACAACAACAGCCCTGCATGCCTGGTCGCTATATGGATTAACAAAAAGAACACCAAGAACGCAAATGGGTCGATCTCCCATTGCGATCCTGGTGTTTAGGATATCTCACTAATATTTTAATAAGCCGGGGGCAGCGGTTCGTCTGTCGGGAAGGACTCTTCGGGCTTTTTGCGCAGGGTAAGGATGCCGACGACCACAGCAACAATGATCCCCAGGAAGCCAAGGCAAATACCACCAAAACCTAAATACATTACATTATCATCAGACAAACCTAGAAAGTTTTGCTGTCCCATCCAATCTACCAGGCCAACCAGGCCAACGCACAGCGGCAGACAGGCGCAGATCAGCGTAACAACAATGGTAATGATGATACCGGTAGTCCTTTTATTCATAGTGTTTCCTCCGAAAGGTAGATTGGATTAATAGCATAAGTATACGGCAAAGTAAACCATGACGCAAGGATAATATTTGAATATACACTATATTCACCAGACTGGGTGGTACAATCCCCTGCATGCATACCCATGCATCCCCTCCACCGGTGCCACTGCTCAAACGCATCTTTGACCTGGCTATCACCATTCCCGGTCTCATCCTTACCTCTCCACTGTTGGTAGTGCTCGCCTTGCTTACCTGGGCTGCGCATGGTTGTCCGGTGCTTTTCCGCCAGACCCGTCCAGGCTACGGTGGGCAGCCTTTCGGCATATATAAATTTCGCACCATGACCGACACCCGTGATGCCCAGGGCAACCTGCTATCCGATACCGTCCGCCTCACCCGCATCGGACGTTTTATGCGGTCAACCAGTCTGGATGAGCTACCCGAATTACTCAACATCCTGCGCGGCGAGATGAGCCTGGTTGGTCCCCGCCCACTTCTGATGCAATACCTGAAATTATACACACCTGAGCAAGCCCGCCGCCACCAAGCCCTTCCGGGTATGACTGGCTGGGCCCAGGTCAATGGTCGCAACGCTCTTGATTGGGATGAAAAGTTCCGCCTGGATGTCTGGTATGTGGATCATTGGTCTATTGGGCTGGATATCAAGATCCTTTTCCTCACGGTCTGGAAAGTCTTAGGTCGTGAAGGCATCAACCAGCCCGGTCACGCCACCGCTGAAGAATTCACCGGCTCTGAATCCAGCCTCCCTCCTGAATAATCCTATCCGATCTTCACACTTTCCTCTACTATTAATTCCGTTATCTCAGTGGTGTCGCCCCCCTTTTACAATCAACCATCTACGATATTCCCATTAAATGGTTTCTCTGCGCTCTCCGCGACTCTGCGTTGCTCTCTTCTCAATCAGCGGATGCGCTATAATATCTCCCAATGGATTCCTCAGAACTCTACCGCCTGATGTACCGCATTCGCCGCTTTGAAGAGACAGTCCTCGAAAACTTCCCCCGCGGTGTCTTCTTTGGTACTACTCACACATATCTCGGTCAGGAAGCCAATGCTGCCGGGGTTCTTGCCCATTTACAACCAAACGATATCGTCTTCAGTAATCACCGCTGCCATGGGCACTTCCTGGCATATGGTGGCGATATGCACGCCTTGTTTGCCGAATTGATGGGCAGAGCCACCGGTGTTTGTGGAGGGCGCGGCGGTTCACAGCACCTGCACTGGCGTAACTTTTATTCGAATGGCGTCCAGGGTGGTATCCTCCCCGTAGCGGTGGGTATAGCTCTGGCTGAAAAACAGCTCAAGACTGGTGCAGTCACCCTTGTTTTTCTTGGGGATGGTACCTTTGGAGAGGGTGTAGTCTATGAATCACTCAACCTGGCTTCATTGTGGAGCGCACCTATCTTGTTCGTAGTGGAGAACAACCGCATAGCCCAAACGACGCCGGTTGAGCTGGCCATGGCCGGCGACCTGGCTGCCCGCTTCCACGCCTTCGACATCCCCACCAGTAGACTGGATACGAGCGATGTCCTCGAGATCCATTCCATGGCAGGAAATCTGATTCAGGATGTCCGCCAGAGGTGCCAGCCTCATGCACTGGTGATACATACCTGCCGTTTCGGTCCGCATTCCAAGGGGGATGACACACGTCCTGCTCAGGAGGTCGAATTTATGCGTCAAACATGTGATCCGCTTAATATCCATGCCCCCCGCCTGTCTCAAGCTGAACATCGGACAATTGAATCCCAGGTCAGTTTAGATGTGGCTTCTGCCTTCCAGGCAGCATCCGATGATCCATTCCCAACGCTTGGGTCCTAGAATACCCTTTTTCGATTACAATAGAATTTATGTCCATGCGCATCACTCAGCTGGAGAGGTTGTTCCAGGTAGCAGCGGTCGGCCTTGAAAAGGTCGATTTGTTGAACGCGCTTGCCCTTGAGCTGCGTTATTGTGACCTTGAACGCGCCATGGATCTTACTCGCCAGGCAGCGATACTTGCCGAATCATCCAGACCGGATGGCTCACCCTACACGCCTGGGCTGGCGCAAAGCCTGTACCTTCAGGGTCTGTTCGATATGCAGCGCGGTTTTTATGAAAATTCATACGAGCTGCTATCAAAATCATTGCAGCTTTACGAGAAAGAAGGCAGCCAACCAGAGATCATCCGTGGTCTGAGCACCTGTGGGCGAGTCTTAACCTACCTCAACGATTATCCGCACGCTCTGGATTATCACCTAAAGGCACTCAATATCTCCCGCCTGAACCATGATTGGTCAGCAGAATCTACCAGCCTGAACTCCCTGGGAACCTTATACACTCAACTCGGTCAATGGAACCAGGCACTGGAATATTTAAACCAGAGTCTGGAGCTTGTAAAAATAACTAATGAGCCTCTTGCTCAGGCAGACGCATTGGCTAACTGCTCAATCTGCCACTATCAATTAGGCGAGGAGGAGCGCGCCTTGCAAACTGCCCAGGACAGCTTGACGCTTTATCAATCCTTAGGCGCGCGCCAGGGTGAGGCCGAAGTTCTCAACAGCCTGGGTGTTATATTCCTGGAAAGAGGCAGGGTGGATCAGGCCCTGGAATATTTCCAACAGTCGCTAAGTATCTCTGAAGAGATCGGCGACCGGTTGGAAGCCGCCCGTGTGTTGCGTAATATCAGCAATATCTATCTCAGCCAGGAAGCTATCCCACAAGCTCTCACGAAGTTGAAGCGTGCCCTGGATTTAGCTGAGGAGATCCACTCACACCACGAGCAAATGTATATTCACCAGGCGCTGGCAGCCCTATACAAACAAACCGAACAGCCATCCCTGGCTTTGACCCATCTCGAGCGAGCAACTGCCTTGCACGAATTGATCTTTACTGATCATAAAAATCAGAATTTCCGCGGGTTGGAGGTCATGCATCGCTCCGAGACAGTTCATCAGGAGGCGCGCAGCTTCCAGCTTAAGAACATTGCCCTGCAGCAGGAAATTGATGAACGTCGTCAGGCTGAGCAAGCGCTGCGCCTTGCCAATGAGCAACTCTCAAATGAGGTAAAGGAGCGCGAGAAGTTGATCTCTGACCTTGATGCCTTCTCGCATATGGTGGCACACGATCTTAAGAATCCTCTTACCGCCATCACCGGCTACTCCACACTTTTAGCCTCATTACTGCAGGATTCTGGAAATAAGAAGGCTCTTAAATATCTTGAGATCATGACTCAGACCAGCTTCCGCATGAGCCGCATCATTGACGAGATGCTGCTCTTAGCCAGTGTCCGGGAGCAGCCAATCGAAACTCGCCCCTTGAGAATGGGCGAGATCGTTGACGAAGTGCTTGCCCGTCTTGACCACATGCTGGTCGACGACAAGGTGGAAGTCGTCCTCCCCACCGTCTGGCCGGTCGCTGTTGGCTATGGACCCTGGGTGCAGGAGATCTGGGCTAATTACATCACCAATGCCATCAAGTATGGTGGGAGACCACCAGTTATAAAATTGGGCGCCAATCACGCTGAGGGAGGAAAAATTCGGTATTGGGTGCAGGATAACGGCGCTGGTTTGAGCCCCGAGCAGCAACAGAAACTCTTTACCTCATTCACCCGTCTGGACGAGAGGCGCGGGCCAGGCTATGGCTTGGGATTGTCTATTGTCCAGCGTATCCTTGAACGACTGGGCGGTGAAGCAGGCGTGGAAAGTAGCGGTATCCCCGGCGAAGGCTGCAAGTTCACCTTCACCCTGCCATCTGCCACGACCAGCGACCAGGTGTGAGTAATCGAGGAGATATCCAATGGATTATCTTGAATACCAAAATCGGATCCACCGCGGAACGCAATTATTTGAGGCTGGCAATCTGCAGGCTGCATTGGAAGTCTTCCTGGGTCTGGTCAACAGCGATATCTCTGACATTGACAAATCTCTGATGTGCATCAATGTCGCTGTGATTTACGAGAAATCCGAGAACTCACCGCAAGCCTTGCAGTGGTACATGCGCGGTGTACAATACGAAAAATCCCACAGCCGCTTTGAAGTTCAGGAATATTTGGCGGTCTACTTAACTGAATTGGGTCGCCTGCGCGATAGCCTGAAGGTCTATGAGAGCCTGCTGCCATCCTCCCACTTGAAGGAAGAAGACAAAGTGCGCATCCGTCAGCGAATTGATGACTTGAAAAAAGAGATCAACAAGCCGGTTTATCGCCGTCCAGGTGCGCCTGAAGAATAACCCTTACCAATCACCAACCCCCTCATCCATTAATCATGCTTGCTGTCCTGGAATCTCTGAACACTGCCCTGCACCGCGCATTTGCCGCGGATGAACATGTAATTCTGCTTGGTGAGGACGTGCTTGACCCATATGGCGGCGCATTCAAAGTCACCCGCGGCCTGTCCACTGCTTTCCCGGATCGGGTGCGCACAACGCCCATCTCGGAAGCAGCGATCGTAGGCCTCGGCACTGGCATGGCATTGCGCGGCCTGCGTCCGGTTGTTGAGATCATGTTTGGTGACTTTCTCGCTCTGGCAGCCGATCAACTGGTCAATCATGCTGCCAAATTCCGCTGGATGTACAACGACCAGGTGCGCGTCCCGCTGGTCATCCGCACCCCGATGGGTGGCAGGCGCGGCTACGGACCTACCCACAGCCAGACTCTCGAAAAACTTTTTATGGGTATTCCTGGACTGCAGGTTCTCGCCCCTACCGCACTGGGTGACCCAGGCGAATTGCTCTATAATGCAATCCTTGAAAGCCAGGACCCTGTCCTGTTTATCGAAAATAAATTGCTCTACCTGCTTCCTGTGATAGAGCCTGCCAGCCTGGCAGATTTCACATTCTCGATCAAAACCACCGATCTGCAGCCTCCCGCCCCAACTTACATCATCACAATCAAGGGAGCACCAGCCCCAACACTCACCCTGACAGCCTACGGGTACATGGCTGAGCTGGCACGTCAGGCACTCCTCAGACTCGCATTCGAGCATGAGGTCTTTGCTGAATTGGTCGTCCCAACCCGCCTGGCACCTATCGAGGCAGAGGCGATCATTACCTGCGTAAAAAAGACTGGATGCCTCCTGACCGTCGAAGAAGGTGCCCGGACGCTTGGTTGGGGCAGCGAGGTCCTCGCTCTTTGCAGCCAGGCCATGGGAGCCGGTTTACGTCAATCCATGCGCCTCGCTGCCCAGGATCTGCCAATCCCAGCTTCAGGTCCGTTAGAAGCTGCTGTATTGCCCGACGTTGACGCCATCATCCAGGCAGCTCTTTTGTTTTCTACAGGATAGAAGCCATGTCCGATGCAATTCCTGTGATCATCCCTCTACTAAATCCAAACGAGCCTGAAGCGCTGTTAGCAGAGCTGCACATCCAGTCTGGTCAATCTATCGCTACTGGAGACAAACTCTGTACGCTGGAGACCACCAAGTCTACCGTTGAACTGCTGGCGGAAGCAGGTGGTTATGTCGCCGGGCTGAATGCCAGCCAGGGGCAGACTGTACATGCTGGAGACATCTTATGCTTCCTGGCACAGGTACCTGGCTGGCAAACCCCAACTCAAGAGAAACCTGACATCTCAACCAGCCATCTTCCTCCAGGGCTGCGCATTACCCAGCCAGCGCTGGTACTAGCCCGCCAACATGACCTGGATTTGAATCAGCTCCCAGCCGCTCAGCTGATCACGATTAAGCACATTGAGAGACTGATTACCAGACCGACCAGCTCGCACCTGGTCCTGCCAGATATCCCTACGAATTCTCTGCCCCTGGTGGTCTATGGCGGAGGAGGGCATGGTAAAGCACTGATCGACCTCCTGAGGCTCCTGGGTGGCTACACTATCATGGGCGTACTGGATGACAACCTCACCCCTGGAGAAAGGATCCTGGATGTGCCGATCCTGGGTGGAGCAGAATTTCTCCCCGAGTTGGTCGCTCACGGTGTAACACTGGCTGTCAACGCGGTCGGCGGGATTGGAAACGTCGGAGTGCGCGTCAAAGTCTTCCAGCTCCTTGCCGATGCCGGCCTGACTTGTCCGGCCTTGGTCCACCCACGCGCTTTTGTAGAATCGAGTGCCCAGCTTGCTGATGGAGTGCAGGTATTTCCACATGCATACATCGGATCCGCCGCCCAGATTGGTTATGGAGCCATCGTCAACACCGCTGCCATCGTCTCCCATGATTGCCAGGTGGGTGATTACGCGAATATCTCCCCCGGCGCCATTCT
>Ga0105107_10002392_pt1 | contig 12348 bp, 13 predicted proteins | sample PPLLaktember2015_6_FD_79335 | JGI IMG/M metagenome (GOLD analysis project Ga0105107, IMG submission 79335) | Freshwater sediment microbial communities from Prairie Pothole Lake near Jamestown, North Dakota, USA - PPLs Lake P8 Core (1) Depth... | ecosystem: Environmental > Aquatic > Freshwater >... | reverse complement strand
GAAGTTATTGTCGTCTTCGGAGAACGCCCGGCGCGTGCGATAGCGTGCCGTCAGCACGCCGACCGGTCCTTCGTCGCCTACGATCGGCACGCCCAGGGCGCAGACGAGCCCGAGTGCTCGGACCGCGGGGTCGGCATCGAAACGCGCCTCGGTGGCGTAGTCCGTGACGATGACCGAATCGCCGGCGGCGAGCACGAATCCCGGAGCGGTGCCGGGATAATTGGCGACCTTCAGCTGATCCTGCAGGTCCGCAGGCACGCCGTACGAGCCGCGGCAGACGAACTCCGTGTCGTGGCCGCCGAGGAGATAGAGCAGGACGACGTCCGCGCCGAGCGCTCGGGCGACAATGCCGGGCACCGCCGCAGCCACCTCATCGAGATCGCGCACCGCAATCACCCGCTGGCCGAGCTCGGCAACGTGCGCCTGATAGTGTGCACGGGTCATCGCATCGCGTGCGCTCTGCAGGCGGCTCACGTCGCGTATCGCCGCACACACGTAGACGGTGCCGTCGACTTCGGCCGGGCTCAAGCTGATCTCGACCGGAAACTCCCGCCCCGACTTCGTGACTGCGACCAGCGTCATGCCGACGCCCATGGGGCGCGCCGAGGGCTGCCGGACGTAGTTGGACCGGTGGGTTCGATGCCCGCCACGCAGGCGCTCGGGAACCAGTGCCTCGATGGGCTGGCCGATCAACTCGCCGTTCTCGTAGCCGAACATCCGCTCGCCCTGGGCGTTGACGAACACGATGTGTCCGCCGGTGTCGCTCACGATGAGCGCATCGGGCGCGGTCTCGAGCAGCTTGCGGTAGATTTCGGGCGTGGGCATGTCGATGGCCTGGGGCGGGTGGATGCGGCTGCGTCTATCCGCGTTCTCGGTGTCGCGGATCGTTCGCCGTCAAGCCTTCTGCACCGTGGCAGTGAAGATATAGCCTGCGCCCCGCACCGATTTGATGAGCACCGGCTTGTCGGCATCGGCCTCGATCTTGCGCCGCAGACGCGCGATCTGCATGTCGATGGCGCGGTCGAACGGCGCGGCGTCGCGGTTGCGCGTTGCCTGCAGGAGCCTATCCCGGGTCAGCACCTTGTTCGGATTCTCCACGAAGACCTGCAGAAGTTCGTATTCACCGGTGGTGAGCATGACTTCGTTGCCGCCGGCGGCGAACAGGCGCCGGCTTTGCGGGTCGAGCCGCCAGCCTTCGAACGAGAGCCCCGCGGCCCGCGCGGGAGGCTCGGCCTCGCCAGCCGGCGCGGTGCGGCGAAGAACGCTGCGCACCCGCGCGAGTAACTCGCGCAGATCGAACGGCTGGCTGACGAAAGCGTCCGCGCCGAGCTCCAGGCTGACGATGCGATCGACCGATTCGCCGCTGCCGGTGACGATGATCACGCCGACGTTGGAGTGCGAGCGGATGTGCCGCGTAAGGGTCAGTCCGTCCTCGCCGGGGAGTCCCAGGTCGAGCAGGACAAGATCTACCCGCTCGTGTGCCATCCGTTGCCGCATCTCGTCGCCGTTCTCCGCGACGCTGACGCGAAAACCATGGCGTGTTAGATAGTTGCGTATGAGGTCGCCGATCGCCGGCTCGTCGTCGACGACCAGCACATGGGGTGGGGAAGTCATGCGCGATTACTTGGCCAAGTCGGGACAGTTCGAGAACGTCGAACTGCTCTTTTGCGGAACAAAAATGCAATTGTACCGTCCCCGCGCCGACGCGGCGTTCCCCGGCGCCGCAGATGGACGTGGCAGTCCGATTCGGCAGGGAGTTGGCCTGGGCCCGGGCCCCATTCGTTGCCGGCGCGGCACTCGTTCCACGCGAGCGTGGGTGAGGGGGGCAGAGTCCGGCGCGCCGATGTGTTTGCGCGTGCAGCCCCTTGACCCGGCGCACGGATCCCTCACGTCGCTCGAGATGCGCGCCTGGAAAACACTGCGGCGCCGAGCTACAGCGTGCGGATACTCAGCCGCTACCGGCGCGATTGCTGCTCGCGCAGTTGCTCGCGCGATATGAGGCGGGCGAGCTGGGTCATTTCCTCGGCCAGCACTTCGATGATGTCGTCGATCGACACGATCCCGACCAGGCTGCCATCGTCCTCGACGATCGGCATGCGCCGCACGCCCTTGTTACGCATCCGTTGTATCGCGTCGAAGACGTCTTCCGTTTCGCCGGCGGTGATGAGCTCCTGGCCCATGATGTCGCCGATAGTCAGGGCGGCGGGATTGAGCTCCGGCGCCACGACCCCAAGAACGATGTCCCGGTCGGTGACAATGCCTAGCGGAATGCGCCGTCCGTGTTCCTCCCGCGTGACGATGACATCGCCGATGTGATACTGGCGCATCAGTTTCGCCGCCGCCGCCACGGTCGTCTCCGCGTTGGCGCACACGACTTCCCTGGTGCATATTTCTCCGACTTGCATGTTGACGATTCCTCTTGGGGTCTTGAAGGCGACGCAGACCAGCCGCCGATCCTTCGGGCCTGCCGAGACACAAGCAAGGCGCCGATGGCGGCGCCTTGCGAGGGCTCAGTCGATCTTTATCTGGCGCACGCGCCCGCCGGACTTCTTCGGCAGCACGAGCTGGAGCACGCCGTCCTTGTAGGTCGCATTGCACTGCGCTTCGTCGACATCGGTGCCGAGCGTGAAGCTGCGCGACACCGTGCCGAAATAGCGTTCGCTGCGAATGACCTTCTCGCCTTCCTTCTGCTCGCGGGTCTTCTTGACTTCCGCGCTGATCGACACAACATTGCCGTCGATCGAGACCTTCACGTCGTCCTTGCTGGCGCCCGGAACTTCGGCGTGAACGGTGTAAGCCTTGTCGTCCTCGCTCACGTCCACCTTGACTTGGCCGAGCCCGGCACCCTCGCCGGCGCCGATCCGCACCGGCCGCAGGAAGAAGCCCTTGAACAAGTCATCGAAGTCCGCGAAGGGGTCGTAACGCGTGATGTTTGCCATGACAGGACCTCCGGTGTCGTGTTGGTTGTCAGTGCGGCCATCATAGCCGCGCGTTCGGCGCAGACGTTGACGTAGGTCAATCCGCGGCTCGGCCATGCGAAGCCTCCGGCGACATGCGGTTCGCCCGTGCGGCGCATCCACTGCAGCCGGCATGGATTGCGATAGACTCTGTGCATAGTCGACAACGAAGGAAGCGCTGAAGACCATGAGCGAGGCCGCCCCCCAGATGCCCGTCCCGTTGCAGCCGCATCAGCTGCGCCGCCGCATCGATCCTGCCCGGCTGGGCGGTGCCAGCACGGCGGACCTCGAGTCCGTGTCGCAATTGATCGGCCAGGAACGCGCGGTCGAGGCGGTCCGCTTCGGCATGGCGATACGCCGCCCGGGCTTCAACCTGTTCGTGCTCGGTCCGCCCGGCATGGGCAAGCACACCCTGGTGCGCGGCTTCCTAGAGACGGAGGCGGCATCCGCGCCCTGTCCCTCCGACTGGTGCTACGTCCACAACTTCGAGCAGCCCGACCGGCCCCGGGCGCTCGAGCTTCCTCCGGGGCGGGGCTCCAAGCTGCGCGATTCGATGCGCAAGCTGGCCGAGGAGGCGCTCGCCGCGATCACCGCGATCTTCGAGAGCGAGGAGTATCGCGCACGACTGGAGGAAGTGGCCGAGCAGTTCGGCGAGCGCGAGCGCAAGGCCTTTCAGGATCTCGGTGAGCAGGCGCAGGCACAGAGCATCGCGCTGATCCACACGCCCGCCGGATTCGCCTTCGCACCGATTCGCGCCGGCGCGGTGATCAATCCCGAGGAGTACGAGAAGCTCCCCGAGGAGGAGCGCAAGCGCATCGGCGAGACGATCGAAAAGCTGCAGGAGCGCTTGCAGCGCATCATCCGCCAGGTGCCGCAGTGGGGCCGGGAGCGGCGCAACCGGCTGAAGGAGCTGCATCGGGAATTCACCACGCTCGCGGTCGATCATCTGGTCGCCGAGCTCGAAGCCGAGTATGCCGACCTGCCGGAAGTCGTGAAGCATCTGGCCGCCGTTCGCCGCGATCTCATCGACAGCGCCGCGCAGCCGCGGCACGGAGCGGAAGGTGCGCCCGAAGGCGGCGAAGCGGCGGAGCAGCCGCCGCCGTGGTTGCGCCGCTATCAGGCCAATCTGCTCGTCGCGCACGATCCGGCCGCGGGCGCGCCGGTGGTGATCGAGGACTTTCCGACCTACCAGAACCTGCTGGGACGGGTCGAATACCTGTCGCACTTCGGTGCGCTGGTCACGGACTTCAACCTGATCAAGGCGGGTTCGCTGCACGAGGCGAACGGCGGGTATCTGATGGTCGATGCCCACAAGCTGCTCATGCAGCCGCTCGCCTGGGACGCCTTGAAGCGCGCGCTGGTCACCGGAAGGATACAGATCACGTCGATCGGGCAGATGCTCGGCGTGGTCAGCACTGTCTCGCTCGATCCGCAATCGATTCCGCTCGATGTGAAAGTCGTGCTGTTCGGCGAGCGGATCCTGTACTACCTGCTGTACGAGTGGGATCCGGAGTTCAGGGAGCTATTCAAGGTCGCCGCCGACTTCGAGGAGAGCATCGAGATCGACGATGACGTGCTGCAGCTGTATGCGCGCCTGATCGCGACCGTCGCCAAGAACGAGCAGATGCTGGCGTTCGACGCGGCTGCGTGCGCGCGCATCCTCGAGCACATCATCCGAATTGCCGGCGATCAGGACAAGCTCTCCACGCACATGCAGAGTCTGGCCGACCTGATGCGCGAAGCCGATCACATCGCCCGCCTGGCGAAGCTTGCGACGGTCGATTCGGCGAGCGTCGTCGCGGCGATCGAGGCGCAGGATCGGCGCGCCGACCGCATCAAGCTGCGCATGCAGGATTCGATCGCCGAGGGCGTGCTGATCATCGCCACCGAGGGTGCCCGGGTCGGTCAGGTCAACGGCCTATCGGTCTACCAGATCGGTGCCAACAGTTTCGGCCTGCCGACGCGCATCACGGCCACGACCCGGCTCGGCACCGGCGAGGTGGTCGACATCCAGCGCGAAGTGAAGCTCGGCGGGGCGATCCACTCCAAGGGCGTGCTGATCCTTTCGTCGTTCCTCGGCGCCCGCTACGCCAGGCGCCAGCCGCTCTCGCTTTCGGCGAGCCTGAGCTTCGAGCAGACCTATGGCACGGTCGAGGGAGACAGCGCGTCGCTCGCCGAGCTTTGCGCGCTCTTGTCGTCGCTCGCGGATGCGCCCATCCGCCAGAATCTCGCGATGACGGGTTCGGTCAGCCAGCACGGGGAGGTGCAGGCGATCGGCGGGGTCAACGAGAAAATCGAGGGTTTCTTCGACATATGCCGGAGCAAGGGGTTGACCGGCTCGCAAGGCGTCGTCATCCCCGCGGCCAACGTGCGTCACCTCATGCTGCGCGAAGAGGTCGTCGAGGCCGCTGCCGCCGGACGCTTTCACATCTACGCGGTGAGCTCCGTCGACGAGGCGGTTGGCCTGCTCACCGGGCTTGCCGCCGGCACGCCCGATGACGAAGGAATCTACCCCGAGGGGAGTTTCAACCGCCGGGTGGCGGACCGATTGCACGCGATGACCGCGGCGCGGCGCGAGTTTGCGCTGGCGCAAAAGGGGGGAGCGCCTTCGGGAGAACGCGAGTGAGTGAGAGCCCCAGTTACCACGCCAGGCGCTTGATGCTCGCGCTCGATGCGGGCCGCTGCGTTGCCGCCGATGTCTCGCTCGCGATCGAGTTGGCGGCGCTGATCGGCGCCGAGCTGCAGGGACTCTTCGTTGAAGACAGCGACCTGCTGCAGCTCGCGCAGCTTCCCTTCGCGCGCGAGGTCGGCGAGCGCAGCGGGCAGGATCGGCCGATCGTGCGCGCGTCGGTCGAATCGCTGCTCAAGCGGCGGATCGAGCGCGTCGTCAGCGAGCTCGAGCGGGCCGGCAAGCAGCGTAACGTGCCGGTGTCGCACCGTACCGCCCGCGGCAAGGTGGTGCGCCAGGCGCTCGAGCAGGGCGAGAGCGGCGACGTGGTGCTGTTGCGTCCCCCCGGCGCATCCGCGCGGGTGGAGAGCAGACGCCTCGCACGCGCTCTGCCGGGGACGGTGATGGTCTGGTACGAAGATGGCCCGGCGTTTGCGGCCTCGCTCGACATCGCCTTGCACCTTGCCCGCCGATTGAGCGCCGGCCTGCTGGTCGGGTTCCCTGCGGGCAGGTTCGAGTCCGAAGCCGATGTCCGCGCACAGCTCGCGGCCCCGCTCGCCGGTGCGCCGGTCCCGGTGCGCCTGCGCGGTATCGCCGACGCCACGGTCGGCTCCGTGATCGAGGCGGCGCGCGCCGCGCGCGCCCTGCAGCTTGTTATATCGGGACACGGCACGCTCGCGACCATCGAGATGCTGGAGCGGATTCTCGACGAGCTCGCATCCGGGCTGATCGTCGTGCGCTGAGGCGGCGGTCGTGGCGGTTGCGCGATGGCCGCGACAAGCCTAAGCTGCATCCATCGGAAGCCGATGGTTGCGCGACGCGCGCGCAGCCGGCTTTCGCTTGATCTGAGTCAAGCAGGGCGGCGTGGGCGTCCATACCATCGCAACTGGGTGTTCGCATTGAGATCGGCAAAGGAGAGATGACGATGCCAGCGAAAGTAGCGCGGACCGGCGCGGCGCGTCGGTCGGTCAAGCGAAAGGCGGTCGATGTGAAGGAACCGACGAGCCGGGTGAAACCCGCCGCGACGGAGTCCGAGCCCGACGACTGGGCTGAAGTCGACTCGGACAGCGAACGGCTCGAAGAGGGCGAGATGGAAATCCTGCTCACCGGCCATGCTGCTACCCACGGGATCGAAGGCGAGGACAACTGGCTGATTCAGACCGAAGAGGAAAAATGGGGCGAGCGCTGATCTCGACGTCGGCGCCGGGTCGACATAAACTTGCACGCCCGCGCCCGACCCGCCATTGCGATCCGGGGACGCAAGCGCGGCTGGTGTGTCAGTACATTCGTGAACCAGACAACATTCGGCAGGAGCCCATTCGATGCAACACCCGGTAAGGATCACCGTCAGAGGCGCAGAGCGTTCGGCGGCGCTGGAGGAGGCGGTCATGCAGCGCAGCCAAAAGCTGGACCAGTTTTTTCCGCAGCTGATCGGCCTCGACGTGACCATTGCGCTCGAGGACCACAGCAAGAACCAGGGCAACCATTACGCGGTGAAACTGGTGCTGCAGATCCCGGGCAACGACATCGTCATAGACCAGCAGCGCGACGAGGACGCTTATGTTGCCGTCCGCGACGCCTTCGACGCGGCCGAGCGCCGGCTGAAGGACGTGGCATCGCGCAATCGCCCCAACGATCGGGCCAGGCGCCGCGCTGGCACCGCATGACACCTCGCCGCGAATCTCCGAGCGACAGCGCGCGCGCATGACCTGTGCTCATTTCGCGATCGTCCCGGCTGCCGGGGGCGGATCGCGATTCGGCGGTGCCCAGCCCAAGCAGTATCAGTCAATTCGAGGCCGCTCGATGCTCGAGCATGCCGTGGACGCGCTCGCGCGCCAGAAGTCGATCACATGCGTGTTCGTCGTGCTCGCGCCGGGCGACCCGGACTACGCCCGTTGCCGCTGGTCGGCGGATGCCGAGGTCATGCCGCTGTACTGCGGCGGTCCGACGCGTGCGTGCACCGTGTTCAACGGCCTCATGGCGATCCGCGACCGGGTCGAAGACGACGACTGGATCTGGGTGCACGATGCGGCGCGTCCGTGCGTGAGCCAGTCCGAGCTCGAGCGCCTGATGTGCGCCCTCAAGGGTGACGAAGTCGGCGGCCTGCTGGCGCTGCCTGTGGCTGACACCTTGAAGCGCGCGGACGAGGCGGGCCGCGTCGCTGCCACTGCGCCGCGCGAGGGACTTTGGCGCGCGCTTACTCCGCAGGTGTTCCGTTACCGGCTGCTGGTCGAGGCCTTGCACCGGGCGAAAGGGGTGGCGATCACCGACGAGGCGGCGGCCATCGAGGGCCTGGGCTTGAAGCCGCGCCTGGTCGCGGGCGCGGCGACGAACATCAAGGTTACGTATCCCGAGGATGCCGGGTTGGCGGCGGCCATTCTCGCCCAACGCGAGGGCCAGTGATGCGCGTCGGACAGGGATTCGATGTCCATGCCCTGGTGCCGGGCCGCAGGCTCGTGATCGGCGGGGTCGAGATCCCTTACGAGAAGGGGCTCGCCGGCCATTCGGATGCCGATGTGCTGATTCACGCCGTGTGCGATGCGCTGCTCGGCGCCGCGGGACTCGGAGACATCGGGCGGCACTTCCCGGACACCGATCCGCAGTTTCGCGACGCCGACAGCACGGTGCTACTCGGCGAGGTCGTGCGCAAGGTCGCGGCCGGCGGCTGGCGCGTCGTCAACGTCGACGCCACCATCATTGCGCAGGCACCGCGGATGGCGCCCTATATCGGGCGCATGCAGGAGATTCTGCGGGCGAACCTGGACGCCGAGTGCGCGGTGAACAGCAAGGCCAAGACGACCGAGAAGCTGGGGGCGATCGGACGCGGCGAAGGCATCGCGGCCGAGGCTGTCGCTCTGCTCGCCGCGCGCGGGTCGCCGCCCGGTTGATCTTCCGGCGCCGCCGCCGAGCGCGCTAACGGCATGCGCCTGTTCTTCGCCCTTTGGCCCGATGCCGGTGTCCGCGAGATGCTCGCGCGCTGGGCCGAGGCGTGCAATGCGAGCGTCCGCGGGCGCGCCACTCGCACCGAAAATCTTCATGCCACGCTCGCTTTTCTGGGGGAAATCGCGCCGCAGAAGCTGGCGTCGCTATGCACCCTCGGCGCCGAAATTCAGGGCTCGGCGTTCGAGCTGACGTTCGACCGGCTGGAGTACTGGCCGCATAATCGCATCGTGTACGCCGGCTGCAGCCAGGCGCCGGCCGCGCTGGGCGTGCTCGCCGAAGACCTGCGCGCCCGGCTGGGCGACGATGGCTATGCCGTCGACTCCCGGCCCTATGTCGCGCATGTCACGCTGGTGCGTGATGCGCGCCGCGCCCCCAAGGGCGTCTTGGTCGAGCCCGTGCTGTGGCAGGTGCGCGACATCGCCCTGGTGGAGTCGGCGCGCGAGGACGGGACACTCGTCTACCGGCCGATTCGGCGCTTTACGCTTTCAACCTAAGCCGCTATCCTCGCCGCAGTCTGGGGAGGACTGTTCGTGCTGGATCACGCACACATGTTCATGCGCGCCGCGCGCGAGTCGACCGAAACGTCGGCCGATGTGCTCGTGTTGCCGCAATGGACCGAAGAGAACTGGATCGATTTGCTGTCGCGAACCAGGCCCAGACGCGTCGCCGCCAGTGAGATCGTCATAGCGCGCGGCAAGCAGGAGCGCGGCCTCTACTTCACGGTCGCCGGAGAATACGAGGTGGGCGGAGCGTATATCGGCGGAGCGAGCCTCACGTGGCTCGCCCGAATCCCCCCCGGCAGCGTGTTCGGCGAGCAGTCATTCTTCGATGGCCTGCCGCGCTCGGCCAACGTGTGGGCCCAGTCCGATGGCGAGCTGCTGGTGCTGCCTTTCTCGGGCTACCAGCAGTTCGCGCTCGACGCGCCGGCGCTGGCACGCGATCTTGCGTTCGCGCTCGCCCGCATCCTCTCGCTGCGGCTGCGCAACACGACCGTGCGCGTGCATTGAGAGCCGCACGCTCGGCCCCCTTACAGGAAAATGCAGCTTTCCAGGTGCGCCGCCAGCTCCTTCTCGCTCAGCTTGGTGTAGTCCTTCTCGATCGAGTCGGACACCATCTGGCGCACGTGGGGATCGACCTGCTGATTGATGAGCCCCATGAAGTGGGGCGAGGCGACTAGAATCAGGCGCTGATAGGCATTGTGCGTGCGCCCGTGGTTCAACTCGCGAACCACTTCGAGCGCAAAGCGCTCGGCTTCGACCTCCTTGGGCGTTTTTGCAGGGTTATAGGCGCCATGGCCGTTGCCGCGACCCTGGAAATGCCCCGGCCTGTCCGACACGAGGTCCGCGCCTTTTTCCCGGCTGGCGGCATGTTCGAGCGTCTTGACGCGGGCGAGCCCCTTCTTGGGTCCTTCGTTGCAGTACAGGTGTGCCATCGAGGCGTTTGCAACCAAGATCCACGTGCTTGCCATTCGATCCTCCGCAATTGTGGGCAGGTAGTTTTGAGACTGTTTTCAGCCTAACGAGATTCCCGCGCGCCGATCTTGATCGAGATCATGCTGGCGCAATGGGGAGGGTGATCCGCGCCTCGAGGCCACCGCCGGAGCGGGGCAGCAGCTCGACGCGCCCGGAGTGAACCGCCGCGATGCGCTGCACGATGGCGAGCCCCAACCCCGCGCCGCTCGCGCCGCTGCGGGAGCTCTCGAGCCGGGTGAAAGGCTGCAGCATGCGCTGCGCCTGACCCTCCGGAATGCCCGGACCGCGATCGAGGACCGCGACGACGATCTCGTTGCCCTGGATTCGGGTTTCTATCTCGACTGGCGTGCCCGAATGACGCAGCGCATTGTCGACGAGATTGACGAGCGCGCGCTGAATCGCCAGCGGACGCAGCGGTTGCGCCGGAACATGGCCGGCGCGTGCGCTGACGGGCCGGCGGCGGCGGGCGTAGCGCTCGACAACCGCACGCACGATCGCGTTGAGGTCGGCGGCAGGATCCAGCGCCTCGCCGGACTCGTCGCGGGCGAAATCGAGGAACTGCTCGATGATTGCATCCATGTCCTCGATATCCTGGACCATGCCTTCGGTGATCGAGCGATCCGCGTTATCCAGGAGCTCGAGCCCCAGACGCAGCCGCGACAGCGGCGTGCGCAAGTCGTGCGAGACACCCGCCAGCAGCAGTGCTCGTTCCGACTCGGCGCGTTGCAGCGCTGCCGTCATGCGGTTGAAGGCTCGCGCGAGCGTGCGCAGCTCCGTTGCGCCGGCCTCGGCGATCGGCTGCGGGCGGGTCCCGCCGGCAAGCTGGGCTGCCGCCCGCGTCAGGGCACGCAGTGGATCGTTGATCCGCGAGACGATGAACCAGGCGCCGATCAACGCGAGAACCACCGCCAGGGCGCTCCAGCCGATCCACTCCCACGGGATCTGGCGCTCGATCCGCTCGCGCGGCAGCGCGAGCCAGTACTCGCCCCCGTCGATGCGGAAGCTCACCAGCAACCCGGAGAGACCTTCCTGTTCGAGCTTGAGCTGGGTGTGCTCGCCGAGCTCGTTGCGGACTTCGCGGGTGATGAGGCGCACGCCCTCGGAGTCGGGCAGATCGACCACGGGTTCCTCGTCCCCCGCCGGATAGATCCGAATGCCCTCGTGCTGGGAGAGATAGCGCAGGAGCTCGATGCGCTTCTCGGGCGCTGCAGTCACGATGGCAGCGCGGGTGAGGTTCACGATGCTCGCCACCTGCTGGGCGATGGCTCGCGCCCGCGGCTCGCTCTCCGATTCGTCGACAATCGCGATCCACGCGACCAGGCTCGCCAGCAGCAGCGCGGCGATCAGCAGGAAGGTCCGCCACAGAAGGGAGCCGGGGAGCAAGGGGATCGGTGGTCGCATTGCGGTGCATCGGGGCGCCCGGGCGCGGCGGGCGGCGCTGCGTCTTTCCTGAGTGTGAGGCGGGTGGCTGGCTCGCTTAGGGCTGCTCGGGTGTGCGCGGCAATCGCCCGGACGAGCGGGTTAGGACTCGGGCAATCCGCACCGTCGGTGCGGCAAACGAGGACAGATCGCGTGTCGGAATCTGCCGCTGTTTCCTCCGACAATGCATGGTTTCGGTACTCGGCCTCTCTCGCACGGGCGCGCGCTCACGCGGGCAGCTAGTTCTTTGCCGGCCTCTCGTCGCGCTTCTTGCCGTCGGGGACGAACACGTAACCGAATCCCCACACCGTCTGGATGTACGCAGGCCGGGCCGGATCGGGTTCGATGAGGCGGCGCAGGCGCGATATCTGGACGTCGATGGAGCGATCGAACGCCTCGAACTCGCGTCCCCGGGCGAGCTCCATCAGCTTGTCGCGCGACAACGGCGTGCGCGCATGCGTGGTGAGCACCTTCAGCAGGGCGAACTCTCCGGTCGTGAGCGGAACTTCCTCGTCGTCTTTCCGCAGGGTGCGGGTGCCCAGATCGAGACTGAAGCTGCCGAACTTCAGCACTTCGTCGGCGCTCGCCGGCGCACCCGGCGGCGGCGGCGGTTGCCTGCGGCGCAAAACCGCATGGATCCGCGCGACGAGCTCGCGCGGGCTGAACGGCTTTGGCAGGTAGTCGTCGGCCCCCATCTCGAGCCCGACGATCCGGTCCACCTCGTCACCCTTCGCCGTCAACATGATGATCGGGACGAGATTGGCCGCGGCCCGCAGCCGGCGGCAGACCGCCAGCCCATCCTCGCCCGGCAGCATCAGATCGAGCACCAGCAGGTCGAATATCTCGCGATTGAGCAGCCGATCCATGGCGCTGGCATCGGGGGCGGTCT
>Ga0105107_10002391_pt1 | contig 12348 bp, 8 predicted proteins | sample PPLLaktember2015_6_FD_79335 | JGI IMG/M metagenome (GOLD analysis project Ga0105107, IMG submission 79335) | Freshwater sediment microbial communities from Prairie Pothole Lake near Jamestown, North Dakota, USA - PPLs Lake P8 Core (1) Depth... | ecosystem: Environmental > Aquatic > Freshwater >... | reverse complement strand
TGGCCGGGGCGTGGGTCATGTACATGCTCAACCAGGCCGCGTTCACGTGGGGGTTCACGATCTTCGTGAATCCGCTGGCGGATGAATTCGGCTGGAGCCGCACGAGCATCACGATCGCGTGGGCATTGTCGCTCACCTGGGGCTTGCTGCTTGGGCCGTGGTTCGGCCGCTTCTTCGATCGTCACGGCGCGAAACCGGTCATGGCGATCGGCGGCCTGCTGGGGGGGCTGGGCTGGGTATTGCTGCCCACCGTGGAGAGCTACTGGACGTTTCTCGCCTGCATGGTCCTTCTCGTGGGTGCCGGCATCAACGGCGCCATGGGGCCGTCGATCGGATCCGCGGCGATCGCGCAGTGGTTCAAGCTGCGCCGCTCGCTCGCACTCGGGCTGTACTTCACCGGCTCCGGGGGTGCTGGCCTCGTGCTCATCCCGCTCATGGGCGCGCTGACCGAATCGCATGGCTGGAGAGCGAGCGCCACCGCGCTGGGTCTCACGGCTTTCCTGCTCACGGCCATCGTTTCGCCTTTCATGCGCCACAGGCCCGAGCAGCACGGCCTGAAGCCCGACGGCGACGCCGCGCCCGGTCCCGCGATCGCGAAGCCTCGGCTGTGGGACTTCGCCGCGCGGCTCCCGCTGCCCAGGCATCGTCCCGGCCTCGAGCGAGATTTCACCCTGGCGCAAGCGCTTCGTCACTGGCCGTTCTGGCTGTTCACCGTCGCGATCTTCCTGCGCTATTTCGGCATGGGCATCACGCAGGTCCACCAAGTGCCGCACATGCTCAGCCAGGGGGTGGGGACGCCAATCGCAACGGCCGTGCTCAGCGTGTCACTGATCGTGAACATACCCTCGCGCATCGCAGTCGGCTGGCTGGGCGATATCTACGACAAGCGCTGGCTGCTGAACCTCCTTGCCATCGCGGGCGGGCTGGCGCTTCTCGCCTTGGCATGGGCAGGGCCCGAGCGCGTCGGCCTGGTCTGGGTGTATGCCGTGCTCTGGGGCGTGGGACTTGCCATGCTGCCGCTGCAGGCCGCATGGATGGCCGACAGCTACGGGCGCAAGCACTACGGCAGCATCAACGCGCTGTCGAATTCGTTTGCCTTGTTCGGGCGCGTGGTCGGCGCGCTCGGGGCCGCCGTCGCCTACGATCTGTTCGCCGGCTACACCGCGATCATGCTGCTCGGCGCGGCGGGCTTCGGCGTCGGCGCGCTGCTGCTGATGGCGCTGCCTGCGCCGAACCCAATGCCCGGTCGCTGAGGAAGCGTATCGAGGCGATGACTCAGGAGGTCTCGATTCGCTGCGCGACGTTGTCCACCGACACGGGAACCTGCGCGTACATGATCTCGGGAGGCGCACCATACTTTTCCGTGACCATCGCCTTCCACTCGGCCGTATAACAGGCTTCGGCGTCGGCCTTCGACTGCCACAGGTAGATGCCGCCGGCGCGCGCACCGTCTTCGGTGACGTAGTAGTGCTTGCGTACAAGCCCCGCCTTGCCCAGGTACTTGGGCGCGGTCGTCCTGAAGGCGGCGCCCGCTTCCTCGACGCTCATGCGTTTCGGCAGCTTGAATGTCACTATGGCGACGATCATCGCGTTCACTCCTTGTTGGCTCATCCGGCCGGGCGAATGTTCTGGTTGACCCGGAAGAGGTTGTCGGGATCGTACTTGCGCTTGATCGCCGCGAGCCGCTGATAGTTGTCCCCGTAGGTGGCCTGCACCCGCTCCTGACCCTCGTCCATCATGAAATTCACGTAGGCGCCACCAGCCGAGTGGGGATGCAACGCGTCGAAGTAGGCCTTCGTCCAGTCGGTGATGCGCGCCTTGTTCGCCGGATCGGGATCGACGCCGACGATGACCGAGGCCCAGTTGGAGCTGCGATAACTGAATGCCGTGTCGGCTTTGCCGGTCTCGTGCACTCTTCCGTCGATCGGATACAGGTGCATCGACGATTGCATCGTCGGCATCTGAGAACCATGCTTGACGTGCAGCGCGATTGCCTCGTCGGTGAGCTCGTTCACGAAGTCGGCGCGCCAGTACCACTGGTGCCCCGGCGGATAGAGTCCGTCGAACACGCTTTGCAGGGCGGGGAAGGGAATCGCATGTATTCCGTACAGCGCCGGGGGACCGAATGCCTTCACCGGTTTGAACACATCCTCGGCCTGGTCGGCCGGCCCAGCATAGCACCATACCACGCCGCACATCTTCTTCAGGTGCAGCGCTTGCGGAAACATGGGTGCCGGAGGCACGGTGAGAAAGGCGAAGAAGCCGTTCAACTCGCGCGGCGCCTGGCGGATGAAATCGCGGTACCAGCGCATGACCGCGGCGGATTGCTCGAGCGGCCAGAAGGTGGGGCCGCCGATGATCTCCTTCACCGGATGGAGCCGGAACAGGAATGATGTGACGACGCCGAAGTTGCCGCCGCCGCCGCGGATCGCCCAGAAGAGGTCGGCATTTTCCTCTGCACTCGCGGTGACGGCGCGGCCGTCGGCGAGCACCACGTCGGCTTCGAGAAGGTTGTCGATGGCGAGGCCGTATTTGCGGCTCAGATGGCCGATGCCGCCGCCGAGGGTGAGTCCGCCCACACCCGTGGTCGAGATGATTCCGCTCGGGCAGGCGAGGCCGAAGGCGTGGGTCGCGTGATCCACGTCACCCCAGGTCGAACCGCCGGCCACGCGTGCGGTGCGCGCCTTCGGATCCACGCGCACGCCGCGTAGCCCGGACAGGTCGATCACCAGGCCGTTGTCGCAGACGCCGAGGCCCGCGCCGTTGTGGCCGCCGCCGCGCACGGCGAGCAACAGGCCTTGCTCTCTTGCGAAGCTGACCGCACTGATGACGTCGGCCGCATCGACGCAGCGGGCGATGTAGCGAGGCCGCCGGTCGATCATGGCGTTGTAGACCTTGCGCGCCGCGTCGTAGTCGGCATCCCCGGGCTGGATGACCTGGCCGCGCATGCAGGCTTGCAGGGATTGGATGGGCTGATCGTTCGGCATGGCGAGACTCCTCGTTCGGCAGTGGGGCAGCGCTGGACGCGACTCGAATCGCGTCTCGACGGCACAGCCTCCGGCGTTGGTTGAACGCCGCCGGCCCAGCCGTCAGATACGAATCCTAGGCGGCTGCCCGCCGGCGCGCATCGATAGACTTGATCATTTTGCCGTCTGGAGTATCGTTGGGCCCGCATAGTCAGGATTGACTATCATTTTCACGGCAATCGAGCACAACCCGGTCCGGCGCTAAACGAGGAGATAAGCCGATGGCGTTATTCCTGATCGAGCGCAATTTCGCCGAGCAGCTGGAGATGACCAAGGAGGCTGCCGATGCGGTCAAGCTGGTGAACGACGACGTGGGCGTGAACTGGCTCTTTTCGTTCCTGAGCGCCGACAAGAAGAAGACCTACTGCCTCTACGAGGCGCCCAGCATGGAGCACGTTCGCGAGGCGGCGCGGCGGGCCAATGTTCCCGCCGACCACATCGTCGAGGTGAGCCACCTGCGGCCCGAGGCGTTCACCTGAGCGGGACTATTTGCCGACGAGCGAAGCGCGCAGCGCGAACGCTGCCGCCTCGGTGCGGTTGGCCGTGCCGGTCTTGGTCAGGATGCTTCTGACATGGTTGGCGACGGTATTCGGGCTCACGAACAGGCGCTCGGCGATCTCCCGGTTGCTCCTGCCGCCCGCCACGAGGCGCAGGACTTCGACCTCGCGTCGCGTCAGCCCCGCCGGGTAGGTTTCGTCCTCCTGACCGATCGCTTTCTGCGCACGCGCTTCGGCGGTGCGCGCTGCCAGCGCCAGCATGCCGAGCGCCTGGCTTTCCGCCAGCGCCTCGTCGAGCAGGTTGAGGGCTCGGGGGCGATCCTCCGCCCGTGCGCGCCGTAGCAGCATCGTCGCGAACTGCTGCTTCGCATGCGCGAGCCACGGCCGCGCTCCCTGGCGCGCATTCATCGCGATCGCCGCTTCGAAGTGACGCATCGACTCGTCCCAGCGTCCCATCGTGGCTGCGAGCATCCCGAGATAGCGGGCGGCGGCGCCATAGCAGGCGATGTTCGGACCGACGACGATATTGCGACCGTCGTACGGAACGAGCATCTGGTAGAGGATGGATGCGCGCGCTGCGTCGCCGAGAAAGGTGCAGACGTCCGCGAGATAGGCGACGCACATGAGCCACAAGGCATCGCGCGTCAGTCCGCCGAAGCCGTCCTCGGCAAGCGTCTCGAACTGAGCGCGCGCGGCGTCGCGCTTGCCGAGCTCGGCGTAGACCACGGCGAGGCCGGGCCGCCACGTCGCAGTCGCGGGGGTTGCCCGGACGAAGTGCTCGACCAGCGGCGCGAGCTCCCCGAGCCTGCCCTGCTCGCGGCGCAGGCTGAACATCTGCACCCCGTACATGCCGGCCGCATCGAGGCCCGGCATGCGCTTGCCGAACTCGAGGGCTGCCTTGGCATGACGCTCCGATTCGGCGAACTCACCCTGGAACAGCGCCAGCATGGCGCGCGACGAGATCCCGATGTACTGATAGAACGGCTGGCCGAGCTCGTCGGCCTGGCGGGCGTATTCGGCGAATTCGGCGGTGCGCAGCTGGATGTCGCCGAGCTCCATGAGATCGAACAGGCGCCAGCTCCAGGCGTCCAGGGCCTGCTCGCGGTCCCCCACCTGCTGCGAGAGGCGGAGCGCTTCGAGCGTGGTCGCCATGCGTGCCTCGAACCGTTCAGGCTGCCAGCGCGCGGAAAGAACCGAGCGCAGGGCGGCGGCCAGGGTGGCCGTGTCGCCCAGGCGGCGCGCCATCGCGACCGCTTCCTCGTGCACGGCCATGGCTTCCTCGAGCCGACCGCTGAAGATCAGTGCCCGGGTGAGCGAGCCGAGCACCTCGGCCTTCAGCCTGCTGTCGTCCGCGCCCAGGCCGAGCAGCGCTTCCTGCAGCAACCCCACCGCGGCGTGGCCCTCCAGCCCCGGGCGAAACCTCGCCTCCTCGAACGCACAGGCCGCTCGCGCCAATTCGTCGGCGAGACCGAGGCTGCGCGCGCTCTTCGCCGCTTGCTGCAGCAGGGATTCGGCTTCCAGATTCTCGCCGGCCCGGGTCAGCGCATTGCCCAGCGCGATCAGCATCCGAAGCCGGGCGCACGAATCGGCCGAGCCCTCGAGCGCCTGCAGCGCGAGGCGGTAATGATGCGCTGCCGCCTCGTAGGCGAAAAGCTGGTCCGCGCGCTCGCCAGCGAGCCGGGCGTACTTCACCGCCTTGCCCGGATCGCCGCCCGGCAGGGCCGCGCAGTAGTGGTGTGCAAGCGCGGAAACGATGGGCACGGGCACCGGACCGTCCTGGTGAAGCGCCTCCAGCACGGCGCCGATGCGCAGGTGCAGGCGCGAGCGTCGCGTCGACGCGATCTCCTCGTAGAGCGTTTCCCGGATGAGAGCATGGCTGAACTGATACGCACCCGGTTCGGCCAAGGCCTCGATCACGCCCGCTGCCCGTGCTTCCTCGATCGCCGCATTGCGCACCTCCTCGCCCGGGTCCTCGGGCAGCTGCGCGAGCACGCGCAGCTCGAAGCGGCGCCCCATCACGGCCGCATCGCCGAGCACGCGGTTGCAATTTCCGGACAGCCGGTTGAGCCGGGTGCCGATCGCCTCCTTGATGCCTTCGGGAATGCGAGTCAGAGCGCTGCGGGAGCCTGCGCGAACGCCGCCTGGCGTTTCGGCGCCAAGCACGCCCTCCTGGACGAGGAAGCGCACCATCTCGGCGACGAAGAGCGGGTTGCCTTCGGTCTGCCCGTGCACCGTCGCGAGCAGATCGGACGGCGGCGATCGGCCGATGGCGGCCTCGATGAAGCGGCTCGTATCCGCGAGGCTCAAGCCGCCGAGCTTCAGGCGCTGGAACAACGGCTGCTTCGCCAACTCGCCGAGGGTGCTCGAAAGGGGGTGCGCGCGCGTGAGCTCGATGTCGCGGTAAGTGATCAAGACCAGCAGCCGGCTCGACGTGATCTCGGGTGCGAGAAACTCCAGCAAGCGCAGCGACGACGGATCGGCCCAGTGCACGTTGTCGATGATGAGCAGAAGCGGCTCCGCCGCGGCGGCGCGCTTCCAGAACTCGGCGAGGGCATCGAAGAGCCGGTAGCGCGACTGCATCGGGTCGGAACTGCGGGCCGCTTCCGCGCCGACGCCGCGCCGCGCGATCTCGGGCGCCAACTCGGCAATGTGGCTCACGGCGTCCTTGAGCGAGGGAGCGAGCGCCGTTCCTTCCTTCGCCTCCAGATAGCCGCGAAGAAGCTGCTGCCATGGCCAGTAGGGTGGCGCGCCCGGCTCCTCGTGGCACCGGCCCCACAGCACGCGCAGAGTGCATGATTCCGCGTAATCGCCGAAAACCTGGGCGGTTCGGGTCTTGCCGATGCCCGGTTCGCCGGCGAGCGCAAAGATCCGGCCGTGCGCTGCAAGCACGTGGTCGATCGCCGCGCCAAGCGCCGTGAGCTCGCGTTCCCTGCCGAGGAAGAGCTCGCCCACGCCCGCGGAACGCACCACAGGCACGCGGTCCTCGTGCGGGTGCGCACCGAGCGGCGCGCCGCACCCGTCGCAGAACCCGGCCGATTCCCGGTTCGGGCGCCGGCAACGCGGACAGAGCTTGGTCATGATTAGCGCATCCTCTCGCGAGCGCCGCCACGGCGCGCATGGGGGCCGTTCCGGGAGACGCTCGTACCCATAGTAGGCTACGAGTGGTGCTCCATCGCGTCAAACGCCGAGTCACGGGCGGCCCTCTTCAAAACCGAGCCGGGCTCGACCCCGGCTCGGTCTGGCGCGGTCTGGCGGTCTGCTTCGCGTCAAACGCCGAGTCATGGCCGGTTCTCCTGCCGACCTCTTCCTTAACGCGGACGCGCGGGTGGCGTAGACTCGGTTTTCGGACTCTTTTTTCCGGCACCCGCCAATGACCGACAGGCTCATCGATTTGGCCCCCGCACTCTTCATGGCTGCAGTGTTGGCGCTGGGGACGGTCGCGTTCGCGCGTGCCGAACCGATCAGCGTGCAGCGCGACAGCGCGCTTCGCGTCGAACCATCGCTCGGCGCGTCCACCGCCGGGACGGTCCGCCGGGGGGCGCGCGGCGAATCCCTCGGCAGGAGCGGCATCTGGGTCAACATCAGGACCGACGAAGGCACCGGCTGGGTCTTCACGTTCAACATCCGCTTCGGCGAGCGCGTGAGCGGCGGCGGCGATCTGACGGCAGCGGGTCGGATGGTATCCGCGCGTCCCTCGACCAGCGTGGTGAGCACGATCGGCATCCGCGGGCTTTCGGAGGAGGACTTGCAGAAGGCGACGTTCAATGCCGCCGAGATGCGCCGGCTCGACGGTTTTACCGTGACGGCGGACGACAGCACGCGACGCGCGCAGGAACGAGGGCTTGCCGGAGTATCGCTCGATTACCTGGAGGCGCCATGACGAGGGGCTTGTCACGAGCGCTCGTTGCGGCGGGCTTTCTCTTTTCTACCGGCCATGCACCGGCTGCGGACTGGGGCAGGCTGCTCAACGTCGTGCCCGATCTCGTCCAGACCGCGGGGATCAGCGAACAGGACGAGATCGCGATCGGCCGCGAGGTTGCCGGCCGGGTCCTGGGCGCCGCACCCTTGGTCGCCGACGATGCGCTGCAGGCCTACGTCAACACGGTGGGACGCTGGATTGCCGCGCAGAGCGAGCGGCGGCAGCTGCCGTGGCGCTTCGGCGTCATCGACAGCATGAACATCAACGCGTTCGCTGCGCCGGGGGGCATCGTGCTGATCACGCGCGGGCTCTACGAGATGCTCGAGAACGAGGCGCAGCTCGCCGGCGTGCTCGGCCACGAGATCGGGCACATCGTCAAGCGCCACCACGTGTCGGTGATGCAGAAGAGCGCGGCGTTGTCCGCAGGCGCGAAGCTCGTGCAGGGGCAGGCGCGCAACGAGCTCGTGCAGCGGCTGGTCGGCAACGGCGCCGAGGTGTTCGCCCGCTCGCTCGACAAGAGCGCCGAGTTCGAGGCCGACCGGCTCGGCGTGATTCTCGCCGCGCGCGCCGGCTACAGCCCCTACGCATTGGCCGACGTTCTGCATCACATCGCCGCCCGATCGGCCGTGGATGGTACGCTCGCGCTGCTCTACAAGACGCATCCGAACGCCGACGAACGCCTCGAGCATCTGGGGGATGCGGTCGCCCCGCGCGTCGAGAGCCTGCCCGTCGGTGCCGAGCCCAGCCTGCAGCGCATCGGTGCGGTGGCGGCGGAGCCGGCCGCAGCCACGCCGCGAGCGGACGCGCAGAGCTCCGCGCAGCCCGTGCAGTCCGAGTCCCCCCAGTCAGCCGTGCGGCCGCAAGCGCCCGCGGTCGATCCGGCACGGGTGCTCCGCGGACTCTTCGGCCGCTGAGCGGACGGACATCGCGGTGATCATGCCCTTGGCATGGTCCACGCGATCAACGACCTGCCGCGTTCGCGCCGCGGCGTGCCGTCAATCGATCCGGATGTTCGCCGTCTTGATGACGCCGCGATACCGCTCGATCTCCGACCTGATCAGGTCGGCGAACTGCTGCGAGTTGCGGTAGCCCGCGGCCATCCCGAGGCCATCGAGCTTGCTGACGGTCTCGGGCATGGCGAGCAAGGCGCCGATTTCGCCCGAGAGCTTGTCGACGATAGCCCTGGGCGTGCCAGCCGGGGCGAGCACGCCGGTCCACGTCTTGACGTCGAATTTCGGCAATCCCGCTTCGGCGAATGTCGGCGTCTGCGGCAGGGCTTTCAGGCGGCTCTCGCTGGTGACGGCGATCGCCTTGAGCTTGCCGCTCTTGACGTGCCCGATGATGTTGATCGGAACCGAGTAGAACATCTGGACGTGCCCGCCGATCAGGTCGACCATGGCCGGTCCCGCGCCCTTGTACGGAATGTGCTGCGTCTTCACGCCCGCGATGATGTTGAACAGCTCTCCGGAAAGATGGGTCGGACCGCCGGCACCCGACGAGGCGAAGTTGAGCTGCCCCGGCTTCGCCTTGGCGAGCGCGATGAACTCCTGCACGGTGTTGGCGGGCACGCCGGGGTGCACGACGAGCACTTGCGGGCTCACCCCGAGGCCCGCGACGGGCACGAAGTCCTTGATCGGATCGTAGGGGGTCTTGATGAGGCTCGAGAGGATGGCATGCGTGCTGGCGACCAGCATGATGGTATAGCCGTCCGGCGGGGCCTTCGCCAGGGTTTCGGTGCCGATCACGGTGTTGCCGCCGGGCCGGTTGTCGACGATCACGTTCTGGCCCCAGCGCTCGGTGAAGTGCTGGCCGACGAGCCGGGCGAGGACGCTCGTGCTGCCTCCGGGGGCGTACGGGGTGATGAATCGGATCGGGCGGCTCGGGTACTCCTGCTGTGCGCTGGCCGTGCCGCCGAGCGCCGTAAGCGCCCCTGCGGCCAGTATCGACGCAACCCGGGTGTAACGCTTCTGCATGGCTCCTCCAGTGATGACCTGCCGCCCGGCAGCTCACCGAGCGCGGGCTCTATATTCGTGACACGGCGCGCCGCCGATCGGATCGCCGGTCCGCGGCATGCAGCACGATGGAGCCTAACCTGTACGCAGCCAGTCTGCCAAGCTCGAATCTCGAGCCGGCGTCGCGAATGCGAGCGCCTTCCTGTGGCGCGTCAGGGCACGGCCGTGCGCCGGCGTGAGATCGTGTCCGCCTTATTCCGGAATGGCGCCGTATAGGAAGCCTGCCTCGAGCATCACGCCGGGCTTGCCGAAGCTGCTGAACCAGCGCTGGAAGATTTCCACGATGGCACCGCTGCGGTAGATCTGTGCCAAGCCGGTGTTCACCGCGAGACGGAAACTATCGTCGTTGCGCGGCAGCGTGATCGCATACGGCTCGTACGAAAGGTCCTCGGTGAGGAGGGTCAGCGCCTTCGCATCCTTCGCCTTCGGCGCCATGCCCATCAGCAGCACCTTGTCGCTCGCGAAGGCGTCGATCGTGCCCGCCTCGAGCTGGGCCAGCCCCTCCTCGCGGCTCTTCAGGGCCACGACACTGGCGCTGACCAACCGGCGCTTGAGCGCGTCGTGCACGGCCTTCTCGTTCGTGGTTCCGGACAGGACGCCGATCTTCTTGCCCGCCAGATCGGACAGCGTGCCTGCCTTGGACGACGAGCGCACCAACAGTCCGGTGCCGTCGATGAAGGTGTAGCTGGAGAAGCTGACCTGCTTCATGCGCGACAGCGTGACGGTGGTCGAACCGCATTCCATGTCCGCCTGGCCTTTCGCCACGGCTTCCATCCGGTTCTGCACCGTGACCGGAACCCACTTGATCTGGATGCCTTGCACACCGATTTGCTGCTCGATCGAGCTGACGACTCGCCGGCACAGGTCGATGCTGTAGCCCGTCGGCTGCTTCGAGGCGTCGACGAAGGAAAACGGAGCGGCGTCGCTGCGGTACGCGATGGCGATCGACTTCGTCTCCTGGATGCGCTTGAGGCGGCCGTCGAGCGCTTGCGCGCAGGCCAGGCCGGGAACGACGAGCAGGGCAAGAAAGAGTGCGGTCGAGCGGATCATGGGCAGTGGGTCCTGTCTTAGGAAGGGCGCAGGTTAAGTGATTTGGCGTACGGCAGCAATTGGACCAAAGTGCAAGCATTGGCTACCTGCGGTCTTCCCAGTCCGTCCACTCGACGTCGTGCGCTTCGAGGTACGCGCTCACCGCCTCGCCCACGGTAGCGAAGAAAGGACGCCGCCCGAAGCGGGTCATCAGCCCGAAGCGCTTGAGCTTGTCTTTCACGGGGTCCTTCATCTCGGCGAAGCACAGCTCGATGCCCTCGGCCGCGAGCGCATCGTCGAGCTCGCTCACGATATCCGCGGCGGTGACGTCGACGCTGGTCACCGGCTCCGCGGCCACGACCACCCAGCGCACGGGTCCGGGCGCGTCCGCCACGGCTTTCAGCACCCGTTCGTGAAAGAGCTCGGCGTTGGCGAAGAAAAGCGGTGCATCCCAGCGGAAGAGCACCAGCCCCGGGATGAGGCGCGCCTGCGGATAGCGCGTGATGTCGTGATAGCCCTTGACCCCGTCGACGCGCCCGAGAACGGCCGAATGCGGGCGCCAGCCGTCCCACAGAAACTCGATCACCGCGACGACGACGGCGATCGCGATGCCCTCGATGGCCCCGAACACCGCCACGCCGGCGAAGCACACCATCGAGAGCCAGAATTCCCAGCGCTGGATGCGGTAGATGCGGCGCAGGTCCGTGACCTCGATCAGTCCGATCGCCGAGGCGATGACCACGGCGGCCAGCGCCGTGTGCGGGAGGTGCTGCAGGAGATCCGGGGCGAACACGAGGAGCAGGGCGATCGCGATGGCACCGACCACCGCGGTGAGCTGCGTCCTGGCCCCCGCCGCCTCGGCCACCGGGGTGCGCGATGAGCTGCTGCTGATGGGAAAGCCCTGGAAGAGGCCTGCAGCGAGGTTGGCGGCGCCGAGACCGACCATCTCCTGATTGGGATCGACCGGTGCGCCCAGGCGGGCTGCGTAGGTGCGCGAGAGCACGCTCGTGTCGGCAAAGGAGACGAGCGCGACCGCGATGCCGCCGGTCAGGACGGGCACGAGGTCGTCGAAGCCGATCAACGGAAGTGCCGGCGTGGGCAGCCCCTGCGGCAAGGACCCGAGCACGCTGAGCCCATCCTTTCCGGCCAGGTCGAACAGCGCGACCGCGAGCGTGGCCGCTACCACCGCGACAAGAATGGCGGGCACCCGGGGAGCGCGTTTCAGCAGCAGGATGAGCGCGAGTGTGCCCGCGCCGACGGCAAAGGTCGTGAGGCTCGTCTTGCCCGCGAGTATTCCCTGCAGGATCGCCCAGATGTCGCGCAACGGCCCGTGCGACTCGAACTTGAAACCGAGGAGCTTCGGTACCTGGCTCAGAAGCACCGTGAGCGCGATGCCGTTCATGTAGCCGTAGCGGATGGGCTTGGACAGCAGCTCGGTGATGAAGCCGAGCCGCGCAAGGCCGGCGGCGACGCAGACGAGCCCCGAGACGATGGCCATCATGCCGGCCAGCGCGACCGCGCGCTGCGGGTCGCCGCCGGAGAGGGGCAGCACGACCGCCAGGATGACGGCGGCGAGGGCCGAATCCGGTCCCAGGACCAGGATGCGGCTCGGTCCGAACAGGGCATACGCGAGCAGCGGGACGATGGTGGCGTACAGTCCGTAAATCCCCGGCACGCCGGAGGCCTCGGCATAGGCGATGCCCACGGGCACCAGCATCGTCGTGAGCACTAGACCGGCAACGAGGTCGTGGCGCAGCCACCCCCGCTGATACTCGCGCGCCGTGACGAGTCCCGGGAGCCAGCGCATCCAGCCGGTGGCGCGCGGCCGGGTGCGCCCGCGCAAGGCGGGCGTTTCCTGGGGAGAC
>Ga0105107_10002390_pt1 | contig 12351 bp, 11 predicted proteins | sample PPLLaktember2015_6_FD_79335 | JGI IMG/M metagenome (GOLD analysis project Ga0105107, IMG submission 79335) | Freshwater sediment microbial communities from Prairie Pothole Lake near Jamestown, North Dakota, USA - PPLs Lake P8 Core (1) Depth... | ecosystem: Environmental > Aquatic > Freshwater >... | reverse complement strand
GACGCCGCGCCGATGAGCGCGGGCACGCCGTTCGCGAACGTGCTGCTCGTGGCGAGGCGCTCGGGGTAACACTCGCGCCCCGTTCCCCTCTTCCTTCCGGAGCACCGCAATGACAGTCCAACACGTCGGAATCGTCGGCGCCGGCACCATGGGCAACGGCATCGCGCAGGCCTTCGCGGTGGCGGGCGTGCCCGTGACGATGACCGACATCGGGGAGGCGCAGCTTCAGCGCGGTCTCAAGACGGTCGATGGGAGTCTCGATCGCCTCATCAAGAAGGACAAGATGAGCGCGGCCGACAAGGCTGCGGCGCTCGCGCGTATCCAGACCTCGACGAGCCTCGACGCGTTGCGCGCCGCCGACCTCGTGATCGAGGCGGCGACCGAAAACCTCGACCTCAAGCTGGAGATCTTCGGCCGCATCGACCAGGCGGCGAAGGCGGACGCGGTCATCGCGACCAACACCTCGTCGATCTCGATCACGCGCCTTGCCGCGGCGACGAAGCGGCCCGACCGGGTGATCGGGATGCACTTCTTCAACCCGGTGCCGGTGATGCAGCTCGTCGAGTTGATTCGCGGCCTGCAAACCTCGGACGCGACGTACGCCGCGGCCGAGGCGATCGCGAAGCAGATCGGCAAGCACCCGGTGAAAGTGAGGAACTCGCCGGGGTTCGTCGTCAACCGCCTGCTCTGCCCGATGATCAACGAGGCCATCTTCGCGCTCGGCGAAGGCCTCGCGACCGCAGCCGAGATCGACGCGGCGATGAAGCTCGGCTGCAACCACCCGATCGGCCCGCTCGCGCTCTGCGACCTGATCGGGCTCGACGTGGAGCTCGCGGTGATGCAGGTGCTGTTCGAGGGCTTCAAGGACCCGAAATACCGTCCCGCGCCGCTGCTGGTCGAAATGGTCGAAGCGGGGTACCTGGGGCGCAAGTGCGGGCGCGGGTTTCACCCGTATGGTTGACCGGCCGGCCTCCGCGGGCCCGGTTTGCTAACCGGCGGGTTTGCCGGCAAAATTCGCGTCCCCGCAAGGCCGGCCCGAGCCGGCGACGGCCCGGCACGAGGCCGGCGGGACGCGGCCACGGGGCCGCATTGCTTCCACACAGTCGAGGAGGGCGCCATGGCCGGCGAGCTGGACACGTTTCCGCGCCTGCTCTTGCATCACGCGCAGGTCCGTCCGGACCGGCCGGCGATTCGCGAGAAGGACCTCGGCATCTGGCAGACCTGGACGTGGAAGCAGGTCGAGGGCGAGGTTCGCGCGCTCGCATGCGGGCTCGCCGCGCAGGGGTTCAAGCGCGGCATGTCGCTCGCGATCATCGGCGAGAACCGCCCGCGACTGTACTGGGCCATGGCCGCGGCCCAGTCCCTCGGCGGCATCCCGGTGCCGATCTACCAGGACGCCGTCGCGCAGGAGATGGTCTACGTCTTCCACAACGCGGACATCGAGTACGCGCTCGTCGAGGACCAGGAGCAGGTGGACAAGCTCCTCGAGATCATGCCGCAGTGCCCGAAGCTCGCGCACATCTACTTCGACGACCCGCGCGGCATGCGCCACTACGCGCAGACCGAGCTGATGAGCTTCGACAACCTGCAGGCGATCGGGCGCGACTTCGACGGCCGCAATCCCGAGTTCTTCGCCGACGAGGTGGCGAAGGGCAAGACCACCGACATCGCGTCGATGTTCCACACCTCGGGTACCACCGGCAACCCGAAGGGCGTCACGCACACGCACCAGGCGCTGATCGCCGCCGGTCGTGCCGGCGCGGAGTTGGAGGGGCTCGATCCGTCCGACGAGGTGCTCGCCTACCTGCCGATGGCGTGGATCGGACAGAACATCTTCTCCTACACCCAGTCCTACGTCGTCGGCTTCTGCATGTCCTGCCCCGAGTCGGCCCAGACGGTGGGCGCGGACATGCGCGAGATCGGGCCGACCTACTATTTCGCGCCGCCGGCGGTGCTCGAAGGGCTGCTCACGCAGGTGCTGATCCGGATCGAGGACCTGTGGTGGGGCGGACGCAAGGCCTACGCGTACTTCATGGATCTCGCGCGTCGCGTCGGGGGCAGGATCCTCGACGGCCAGCCGGTGCCGCTCAAGGACCGGTTGCTGTACAAGCTCGGGAATGTGGTCGTCTACGGGCCGCTGCGCAATGTGCTTGGCATGAGCCGCGTGCGGGTGGCCTACACCGCAGGCGAGGCGATCGGGCCCGACCTGTTCGTCTTCTATCGGTCGATCGGCGTCAACCTGAAGCAACTGTACGGCTCCACCGAGACCGCGGTCTTCGTGTGCGTGCAGCCGAACGGGCAGGTGAAGTCCGACACCGTAGGCCCGCCCGTGAAAGGCGTCGAGGTGAAGGTCACCGAAAGCGGCGAGATCCTGATCCGCAGCCCGGGCCTGTTCCGCGAGTACTACAAGAACCCGGAGGCGACCGCCGAGGCGAAGGACCCGGAGGGCTGGTTCCATACCGGCGACGCGGGCTACTTCGACAAGGACCGCCACCTCAAGATCATCGATCGCGCCAAGGACGTGGGGCGCCTTGCCGACGGCACGCTGTTCGCGCCGAAGTACCTCGAGAACAAGCTTAAGTTCTTCCCGTACATCAAGGAGGCGGTGTGCTACGGCCACCAGCGCGACAGGGTGTGCGCGTTCATCAACATCGACTTCGAGGCGGTCGGCAACTGGGCGGAGCGGCGCAACATCGCGTATTCCGGCTACACCGATCTCGCCGCGCAGCAGCCGGTCTACAACCTGATTCGCGAGTGCGTGGAAAAGGCAAACCAGGACCTCGCCGCGGACCCGACACTCGGCGGCTCGCAGATCCATCGGTTCCTCATCCTGCACAAGGAGCTCGATCCCGACGACGGCGAGATCACGCGCTCGCGCAAGGTCCGCCGGGGCTTCATCGCCGAGAAGTACGCGCCGCTCGTGGACGCGCTGTACGGCGGCAAGCGCGAGTGCTTCATCGAGACGCAGGTGCGCTTCGAGGACGGGCGCACCGGGTCGATCAGCGCCAACCTCCAGATCGCCGACGCCAAGACCTACCCGGTCGAGGCGGCGAAGAAAGCGGCCTGACCGGCCCGGCGGATGCAGCACGCGCGCAAGATCGGCGAGCCGATCCTCACCGTCGAGGGCGTGTCGCTCTCGTTCGGCGGCGTGCGCGCGCTGCAGGACGTGTCGTTCGACGTCCGCGAGCACGAGATCCGCGCGATCATCGGCCCGAATGGCGCGGGCAAGAGCTCGATGCTCAACGTGATCAACGGGGTGTACCACCCGCAGGACGGCAAGATCACCTTCGCGGGCAAGGTGCGCACCGACGTCGACCCGCACGAGGCCGCCGAGCGCGGCATCGCGCGCACCTTCCAGAGCCTCGCGCTCTTCAAGGGCATGAGCGTGCTCGACAACATCATGACCGGGCGCAACCTGAAGATGCGCGCCAACCTGCTGCTGCAGGCGCTGCGGATCGGGCCGGCGCTGCGCGAGGAGATCGAGCACCGCGCGGCGGTCGAGCGGATCATCGATTTCCTCGAGATCCAGGCCTATCGCAAGACGCCGGTGGGCCGGCTGCCCTACGGCCTGCAGAAGCGCGTCGACCTCGCCCGGGCGCTCGCGCTGGAGCCGCGCGTGCTGCTGCTCGACGAGCCGATGGCCGGCATGAACGTCGAGGAGAAGCAGGACATGTGCCGCTTCATCCTGGACGTCAACGACCAGTTCGGCACCACGATCGTGCTGATCGAGCACGACATGAGCGTCGTGATGGACATCTCCGACCGCGTGGTCGTGCTCGACTACGGGCGCAAGATCGCCGACGGCACGCCCGACGCGGTGCGCAGCAACCAGGCAGTCATCGACGCCTATCTCGGGGTCAGCCACTGAAGAAACCACGATGCTGAAGAAGAACTGGCCCGTCGTTGCCCTCATCGCGCTGCTCGTGGCGGGCCTCGTCGCGCCGCTCGCCACCGGCGCCTCGCCGGTCGGCTTCTACGTGGAGGTACTGCTCGGCGGGCTGATGACCGGCGTCCTCTACTCGCTCGTGGCGCTCGGCTTCGTGCTGATCTTCAAGGCCTCCGGCGTGTTCAACTTCGCGCAGGGGGCGATGGTCCTGTTCGCCGCGCTGGCGGTCGCGCGCATGGCGGAGGTCATGCCGTGGTGGCTCGCGGCGCTGCTTGCGGTCGTCATCATGGTGATCCTCGCGTGGCTGATCGAGCGGCTGGTGCTGCGGCCGCTCGTGAACCAGGAGGCGATCGCGCTCCTAATGGCCACGCTGGGCGTCACGTACTTCCTCGACGGCTTCGGGCAGACGGTGTGGGGCAGCGACATCTACGAGATCAACCTCGGCATCGCGAAAGAGCCGGTGATGATCCTCGACACGCTCTTCCAGGGCGGGATCCTCGTCAACAAGGAGGACTTCGTCGCCGCGATTGCCGCCGCCGCGCTGGTGGCGGCGCTCGCGCTGTTCTTCCAGAAGACGCCCACCGGACGCGCGCTTCGTGCCGTGGCCGACGACCACCAGGCCGCGCAGTCGATCGGCATCCCGCTCAACCGGATCTGGGTGATCGTCTGGTCGGTGGCGGGGGTCGTCGCGCTGGTCGCGGGCGTGATCTGGGGGGCGAAGCTCGGCGTGCAGTTCTCGATCTCGCAGGTCGCGCTCAAGGCGCTGCCGGTCGTCATCCTCGGCGGGTTCACGTCGGTGCCCGGCGCGATCGTCGGCGGGCTGATCATTGGGGTCGGCGAGAAGATGGCCGAGGTCTTCCTCGGACCGGTGCTCGTCAAGGCGTTCGACCTCGCCGGCGGCGGGATCGAGAACTGGTTCGCCTACATGCTCGCCCTGCTCTTCCTGCTCGTCCGCCCGGAAGGGCTGTTCGGCGAGAAGCACATCGACCGGGTATGACGACTCCCCTCCCGCCCCTACCCTCACCTCCCCGCAAGCGGGGAGGGAGGGCGTAACCGACTGCTCCGGCGAAAGGCATCCCCCGCAATCATGCTTTACCGCGAAAACGGCCAGTTCAAGACGAGCTACGCCGCCGATCAGCAGATGCTGCCCATCCGGCAGGACCAGCTGTTCATGATCGCGCTGCTGGTGTTCGCTTTCGCGGTGATTCCGTTCATCGCGAGCGACTACCTGGTCCGCGCGATCCTGATCCCGTTCCTGATCCTTTCGCTGGCAGCCCTCGGCCTGAACATTCTCACCGGCTACTGCGGCCAGGTCTCCATCGGCCACGGGGCGTTCATGGCCGTGGGCGCCTATGCCGCCTACAACATCGCGATCCGGGTGCCGGGGCTGAGCTTCCTCGTTGTGCTCGTGCTCGCGGGCCTCGCGGCGGCGCTGGTCGGGATGATCTTCGGGATTCCGAGCTTGCGGATCAAGGGGCTGTACCTCGCCGTGGCCACGCTCGCCGCGCAGTTCTTCTTCGACTGGGTGTTCGCCCGGGTGAAGTGGTTCACCAACTACGCCCCGTCGGGCTCGGTGTCCGTCCCCAACATCGACCTGTTCGGCTTCGTGCTGGACACCCCGCAGCGGAAGTACCTCTTCGTGCTCGCGATCGTCGCGCTGTTCGCCCTGATCGCGAAGAACCTCGTGCGCGCCCAGGTCGGCCGCTCGTGGATGGCCATCCGCGACATGGATGTGGCCGCGGAAGTGATCGGCATCCGGCCGATGGCGGCCAAGCTCTCCGCGTTCGCGGTCAGCTCGTTTTACGTCGGCGTCGCGGGCGCGCTGTGGGGGTTCATCCACCTCGGCTCGTGGGAGCCGCTCGCGTTCAGCATCACGCTGTCGCTGAACCTGCTGTTCATGATCATCATCGGCGGGCTGGGCTCGATCCTCGGCAGCTTCTTCGGCGCGGCGTTCATCGTCGTGCTGCCGATTTTCCTGAACCAGGCGCCGACCTGGCTCGGCATCCCGATCTCCACGGGCATGATCTCGCACCTCGAGTTCATGATCTTCGGCGCGCTGATCATCTTCTTCCTGATCGCCGAGCCGCATGGGCTAGCCCGGCTGTGGGCAATCGGCAAGGAGAAGCTCCGGCTGTGGCCCTTCCCCCATTGAGCAGTAGGGCCGGGGGCGTCCGGAGGGGCGCTTATGGCGTATATTGGGAACTTCCGTACCCGGCAGTTTCCAAATACAGGCGAGGCGCGTTTCGACCCGCCGCGGACCGGGGCGGGCGTTCCAACCTGAGGAGGCAACAATGATCTTGAAAGTGATGACCGCGGCCGCGGTTGCGCTGAGCGTCAGCTCGGCGGCGTACGCGCAGGCCAAGGAGCAGTTCTTCCCCCTGCTCGTGTACCGGACCGGCGCGTATGCGCCGAACGGCGTCCCGTTCGCGAACGGATTCCAGGACTACCTGAAGCTCGTCAACGCGCAAGGCGGCGTCAACGGGATCCGGCTGACCTGGGAAGAGTGCGAGACCGGGTACGCAACCGATCGTGGCGTGGAGTGCTACGAGCGCCTGAAAGGCAAGGGCCCGACCGGCGCCACCCTGGTGCACCCGCTCTCGACCGGGATCACGTTTGCACTGACCGACAAGGTGCCGGCCGACAAGATTCCGCTCGTGACCGCGGGCTACGGGCGCGCCGACTCGGCGGACGGCACCGTGTTCAAGTGGAACTTCCCGCTGATGGGCACGTACTGGTCGGCCGCCGACATCCTGGTGCAGCACGTCGGCAAGAAGGAAGGCGGAATGGACCGGCTCAAGGGCAAGAAGATCGCCCTCGTCTACCACGACTCGCCCTACGGCAAGGAGCCGATCCCGCTGCTGACCGAGCGCTCCAAGCTGCACGGGTTCGAGCTGCTCCTGCTGCCGGTGACCCACCCGGGGGTTGAGCAGAAGGCGACCTGGCTGCAGATCCGCCAGCAGCGCCCGGACTACGTGTTCCTCTGGGGTTGGGGCGTCATGAACTCGACGGCGATCAAGGAGGCGGTCGCAACGGGCTACCCGCGCGAGAAGATGTACGGCGTGTGGTGGTCGGGCGCCGAGCCCGACGTGAGGCCGGCCGGTGACGGGGCGAAGGGCTATAACTCGCTCGCGCTGCAGCACTCCTCTGGCCGAACGACGGTGCACGAGCAGGTTCTGAAGCTGGTGCACGACAAGGGCCAGGGCACCGGGCCGAAGGACGAGGTCGGCGAGGTGCTCTACAACCGCGGCCTGATGTCGGCGATGCTCAGCGTCGAGGCGGTGCGCAAGGCCCAGGAGCGCTACGGCAAGAAGTCGCTCACTGGCGAGCAGGTGCGCTGGGGCCTCGAGAACCTCTACATCGACGACGCCGCGATCAAGCGTCTCGGGTTCGTGGGCATCCTCCAGCCGATGCAGACGACGTGCAAGGACCACGAAGGCGTGCGCCGCGCGCGCATCCAGACCTGGGACGGCACGAAGTGGATCGTCGGGAACGAGTGGTACGAAGCCGACGAGACGATCATCAAGCCGCTGGTCAACAGCACCGCCAAGCGCTACGCGGCGGAGAAGAAGATCGAGATCCGCGACTGCGCGAAGGACTCCTGACCTGACGGTGAAGCGCCGGCGCGAGCCGGCGCGCGCTCACCAACTGATCGTGCGGGCGCTCCGGCGCCCGCAGCCATTTTGCAGGATTGCGAGGCCATGTCAGCCGTTCCGAAGCCCGCCGTCGCCGAGCAGGCCTACCTCTCGGTGAAGAACATCGAGGTCATCTACAACCACGTCATCCTCGTGCTCAAGGGCGTGTCCCTGAACGTCGAGAAGGGGCGCATCGTCGCGCTGCTTGGCGCCAACGGCGCGGGCAAGACGACCACCCTCAAGGCGATCTCGAATCTGCTGCGAGCCGAGCGCGGCGAGGTCACCAAAGGCTCGATCGAGTTCGACGGCGAGCGCGTGGACGCGCGCACGCCGGCGGAGCTGGTGCGGCGGGGCGTGTGCCAGGTGATGGAGGGCAGGCACTGCTTCCAGCACCTGTCGGTCGAGGAGAACCTCCTCACCGGCGCCTACACCCGCGGGATCGGCCGCGCCGAACTGAAGCGCGACCTCGACCTCGTCTACACCTACTTCCCGCGCCTGCGCGAGCGGCGCGCCTCGCAGTCCGGCTACACGTCGGGCGGCGAGCAGCAGATGACCGCCATCGGCCGTGCGCTGATGGCGAGTCCGAAGATGATCCTGCTGGACGAGCCGTCGATGGGACTCGCGCCGCAGCTCGTCGAGGAGATCTTCGAGATCGTGAAGAGCCTCAACCGCAAGGAGGGCGTGTCCTTCCTCCTGGCCGAGCAGAACACCAACGTCGCGCTCCGCTACGCCGACTACGGCTACATCCTGGAGAACGGACGCGTCGTGATGGACGGCGAGGCGCAGCGGCTGCGCGAGAACGACGACGTGAAGGAGTTCTATCTGGGCGTGTCCACCAGCGGCCGCAAGAGCTTCCGCGAGACGAAGTTCTACCGGCGGCGCAAGCGCTGGCTGTCCTAGGACGAAGCGCGCGTGGCCGAGTTCTACGACGCGCTCGAAACCCGCGACCCCGAGGCCCGGGAGCGCGATCTCCTCGCGCGGCTGCCGCGGCAGGTCGGGTACGCGCAGAAGAATGCTCCCGGGTTCGCGCGGATCCTCAAGGACATCGATCCCCGCGCGATCGTCTCGCGGGCCGCGCTCGCCGTGCTCCCGGTCACGCGCAAGTCCGACCTGAAGGCGCTCCAGGCTGACATCCGGCCGCTCGGCGGACTGAACTCGACCCCGGTCGCGAAGCTCGCGAAGATCTTCGTCTCGCCCGGTCCGATCTACGAGCCCGAGGGTTCCGGCGAGGACTGGTGGCGCACCGGCCGGGCGCTGCACGCCGCCGGCTTTCGTCCAGGCGACATCGTCGCGAACACGTTCGCCTACCACTTCACGCCTGCCGGCTCGATGCTGGAGACGGGCGCGCTCGCCTGCGGGTGCACGGTCGTACCCACCGGCGTCGGGCAGACCGAGATGCAGGTCGCCACAATCGCCGATCTGCGGATCAGCGCCTACATCGGCACCCCGTCGTTCCTCAAGCTGATCGTCGAGAAGGCCGACGAGCTGAAAGCCGATATCGCGTGCCTGAAGAAGGCGATGGTCGGCGGCGAGTACGTGCCGCCGGCGCTGCGCGCCGCGCTGTCCGAACGCGGCCTGGGCATGATGCAGTGCTACGCCACCGCCGACCTGGGCCTCGTCTCCTACGAATCGCGCGGGCCCGACGGCCAGGTCTGCGAGGGCATGCTCGTCGACGAGGGCATCCTCCTCGAGATCGTGCGCCCGGGGACCGGCGACCCGGTGGCCGCGGGCGAGGTCGGCGAGGTGGTCGTCACGACCTTCAACCCCGACTACCCGCTTATCCGGTTCGCCACCGGCGACCTGTCCGCGGTGCTCCCGGGCGCGAGCCCGTGCGGGCGCACGAACGTGCGCATCAAGGGCTGGCTGGGGCGCGCGGACCAGACGACCAAGGTGAAGGGCATGTTCGTGCACCCCTCGCAGGTCGCGGAGGTGGTGAAGCGCCATGCCGAGGTGAAGCGCGCGCGCCTGATCGTGGACACCGCCGAAGGGCAGGACCGCATGACGCTGCACTGCGAGGTGGCGGGCGCGCCCGCCGGCCTCGTCGAGCGGATCGTCGCAACGCTGCGCGACGTGACCAAGCTGCGCGGCGAGGCGGCGCTGCGCTCACCCGGCGAGCTGCCGAACGACGGCAAGGTGATCGACGACACGCGCAATTACGAGTAGCGCGGCGCCGGCGAAGCGCGGCCGGCGCCGCCGGTATTCAGACCTTTTCAAGGGGAGGCTGCCGATGATCTCGTTGCCGATCGCGCTGCCGTTCGTCGTGCTCGTCCTCGCCGCCCTCGCCGCCGCGCTCGGGCTGCGCAGAACCTCCGTCCTGGTGTGGGTCGCCGCCGCGGCCCTCATGCTCTACTCGTTCGCGGGGCACGTGACCGACCCGCTCAGGATCGCGCTGTAGCCGTGGCCGCGCTCGCCCGCGCCCTGAACGCGCTCGCGCTCGCCGGCGTCTGCGGCGTGATGCTCTTCGCCTTCTACTGGCAGATCGTGCGCGGGGAGCTGCCGTGCCCGCTCTGCCTGCTCCAGCGCGCGGCGCTCCTGGGGGCGGGCCTGGGTCTCGCCCTGAACGTCCGGTTCGGCGCCTCGGAGTCGCACTACGGCGTGGTGATCGTCAGCTCGCTCGCGGGGGCGGCGTTCGCGGTGCGCCAGATCCTGCTTCACATCGTGCCGGACACCGGCGCGTACGGCTCCGCGCTGCTCGGCTATCACCTCTACACTTGGGCGCTCGTCGCTTTCGTCGTGCTGATTGCGTTCGCCGGGGTGATGCTCTTCATCGAGGCGCAGTTCGTCGAGGGTGTGCACGCGCTCCGGCCGACGGCCGCCGCGCAGGCGCTCGGCTGGCTGTTCGTCCTCATCGTCCTCGCCAACGCGGTGTCGACGCTGCTCGAGTGCGGCTTCGGCCCCTGCCCGGACAACCCGACCGGCTACGAGCTGCTGCAGAAGTAATCGCGGTTACTGCGGCGCCTCGGACTTCCCCTCGCTTATGATCGGGTCGAGCCGATCAACCGAGGGCGGGCGATGACGTGGAAACCGATGCTGGATGGGGTGCGGATACTTGCAGTCGAGCAGTACGGCGCCGGGCCGTTCGGGACGCTCTTCCTCGCCGACCTCGGCGCCGAGGTGATCAAGATCGAGAACCGGGGTGACGGCGGCGACGTGTCGCGCGTGGTCGGGCCGCACTTCCACGCCGCGCTGCCCGAGACGGCCCGGAGCGTCTTCTACCAGGGCCTCAACCGCAGCAAGAAGAGCATCACGCTCGACCTCGCCCGGGCCGAGGGCAGGGCGGTCTTCCACCGGCTCGCGGCGCGCGCGGACGCCGTCGCGAGCAACCTCCGCGGCGACGTGCCGGCGAAGCTCGGCATCACGTATGCGCAGCTCGCGCAAGCGAACCCGCAGATCGTCTGCGCGCACCTCACGGGTTACGGCCGCGAAGGCGAGCGCGCCGCGTGGCCCGGCTACGATTACCTGATGCAGGCCGAGGCCGGCTACTTCCACCTCACGGGCGAACCGGACTCGGCGCCGGCGCGGTTCGGGCTGTCGCTCGTCGACCTCATGACCGGCGTCGCGCTGGCGGCCGGGCTGCTCGCCGCGCTGCACGCCGCGCGTCGCGACGGGCGCGGGCGCGACGTCGACGTGAGCCTGTTCGATCTCGCGCTCGCGAACCTGAACTACATCGGCCACTGGTATCTGAATGCGGGCGCCGCGACCGGCCGCATCCCGCGGTCGGCGCACGCGTCGATCACGCCCTGCCAGAGCTATCGAACGCGGGACGGCTGGATCTATCTGATGTGCAACAAGGAGAAGTTCTGGGTCGAGCTCTGCCGCAGGATCGACCGGCCGGAGTGGACCGACGACGCCCGCTTCCGGCGGTTCCCCGACCGGCTGCAGCACCGCGCGCTGCTGACCGAGCTCATCGACGAGGCGCTGCAGGCACGGACCACCGGCGAATGGCTGGCGCACTTCGCGGGCGCCGTGCCCGCGGCGCCGATCTACGACGTCACCCAGGCGCTCGAGAACCCGTGGGTGAAGGGCAGCGCGCGCATCGAGTCGATCGCCGTCGACGGCGGCCGGCCGCTCGCGCTCCTCACCAATCCGTTGCGCGGCGAGGGGCTGCCGCTGCGCGGCCGTCCGGCCCCCGCGCTCGGCGCCGACACCGACGCAGTCCTCGCCGACGCGGGCTATGCGCGCGACGAGATCGCCCGGCTGCGTGCGGAAGGCGTCGTATAGCCCCACCGTCGCACGAGAGGACCCCATGAGCTTCTATGCCTATCTCCGCGCCGCCGACGCGCGCTACCAGGAGCGTTTCGGCCTCGACTTCGAGGAGTTCAAGGTCGGGCAGCGCTTCAAGCATCGCCCCGGCGTGACGCTCTCGCAGCAGGACAACGCCGACGAGGCGCTCGACACGCTCAATTCGGCGATGCTCCACTACGACGCCCACTACGCCGCGCAGACGGTGTGGAAGAAGCCGCTCATGGTCTCGACGGTGACGCTCCAGCGCGTGATCGGGATGGCCTCGCGGACGTTCGGCCGCAAGCAGGCGATCCTCGGGTTCGCGGAGATCGCGCTCACCGGCCCGGTGTTCGGCGGCGACACGCTGTACTCGGAGTCGGAGATCCTGGGCGTGCGCGACGGCGGCATGCAGCACGGCATCGTGACCGTGGTCTCGCGCGGCGTGAACGCGGAGGGAAAGGAAGTCGCGAAGCTCACCTACGATCTCGCCGTGTACAAGCGTGGCCACCATCCCGACGAGGCCGGGGGAGCCTCGCTGCCGCCGGTCGAGGAGGAGCGGTTCATGCTCTACTCGACGGGCCCGGACGGCGCGCTCGTCGAGCGGTACGG
>Ga0105107_10002389_pt1 | contig 12353 bp, 11 predicted proteins | sample PPLLaktember2015_6_FD_79335 | JGI IMG/M metagenome (GOLD analysis project Ga0105107, IMG submission 79335) | Freshwater sediment microbial communities from Prairie Pothole Lake near Jamestown, North Dakota, USA - PPLs Lake P8 Core (1) Depth... | ecosystem: Environmental > Aquatic > Freshwater >... | reverse complement strand
GGATAGGCCATCGCCGGATTGTGGAAGAGCCGCAGCTCGTCCGCGTTGGCCAGCGCCGCCGCCGCCGAGCCCGATTGGGCGAACAATGCCGCGGCAGCGGTCGGGAACGAGATCCGGATCCAGCCCGATCCCGCCGGCACGAACATGGCGTCGGCCGAGAGCGCCATGTTGACCGGGTTCATGGCCTCGAAATCGAGGAACAGCAGGCGCAGCGACAAATCGCTCGGCCCGAAGTTGAAGACGTCCATTTCGATGCGCGTCACACCGGCGGCAGAGTAGTCGCCCGCCCATTGTGCCGCGTTGAAGACGGCGAGGCGGCTGCCCGGTCCATCGCCGCCGAGCGCCTCGAGCTGAAGGAAGTGGTCGGTGCTGCCGGCCGGGCCGCCGGTAGCGAGCGTCGGCGGTGCGGGATGTCCGCCCGAGCCCACCTGCCACCCGAGCGTCGTGCCGCTCTCGAACGTATCGACCTGACCGAGGCCGATCGCTCGGGCCGCCGGAATGCCTGCAAGTTGAACGATGGCAAGCACCGAGCACAGCAACGCCACAGATGTACGCATCTCATACCCTCGTTGGAGTTGGAGGCGGGCGGTTCGACGTCACGACGGCGAGTTAACATCCCGCGGATCGGTGCATCGGGGCAATCCGACATCGCCGGCTGCCCCGGCATTTGACCTACTTGATTCCGAGCATCCCCTTGGCCTTGCCGAGTGCTGCCATCGACTCGGTATGCTTGCCTTCCTTGTGCAGCTTCTCGCCCTCGGCGCGGAGCTTCTTCAACTCACTCATCTTGGCGGCATCCAGCTTGGCGCCCGGGAGCGCCGCATCGATGGCCTTCATTTCGTTCGGACAATTGTGGGCGAGGGCGGCGGAGGCGGCGAACGTCAGGACGATTGCTGCGAGCAGACTGCGCATGTTTGTCTCCTGTCGAATAGGTCAAGGTACCGCGCGCGCATGGTAGCAGGTTTGCGTCGCGCGTCGTCAGCCGATCGTGCAGGCATCCGAGCCGCAGCCCAGATCGCGATCGGCCTCGGCGAGCAGCTTGTCATAGTCGGCGGGAAGCGCAATGCGTCGGCCGGCGACCGACGGTGAATAGCCCTGCAGCCAAAACGAGTTTGTCGGGTGGCCGCCGCCCGCAACCACCAGGATGAGGTTGTCGGCCTTGGCCGCGATCGGCCACGGGTCCAGCGCGAGCGATGCGCGCGTGACCGGATCCGAGTCGACTTCGATCCACGACACCGAGCCGGAGCGCTTCAGCAATTCCATTGGTATCTTCGAGTGCTCCCACAGGAACTCGCGGATCGAGCGCTGCGTCCAGCCGAGCTCCGCCATGCGCTGGGCGACGATGTTCGGGATCATCAGCACGCCCGGCGTGCCGTCGACGTAGCCCGGGATGCAATGCAGGTTCGGCGCGCGCAGGAAGTCGGCCATGCGGTACATGCCCTGCAGTGCATCCTCCTCGGCGGTTTCCTTCCGGGCGCTGCGGCGCCGGATGTTGGCCGCGCCGCTCGCGAAGGCGAGCGAGATCGAATTGGTGCCGGGCGAGAAACCGTGGCGCTCGCTCGCGTGCGGCGGCCAGCCGCTCGGCAAGCCTTCCTCGTCTTCGCCGAACACGGCGTTGGTGTAGCGCATGCCGCCGTAATTGGCCATCGCTCCCGTGCCGGGCAGTGCGCCGCCGAGGTTCTGCTGCATGAGCCGCAGCGCGCGGCCGATGCTCGCGCCCGCCGGATGCTGCGGGTCGGGCCCCAGGCAACCGAAGCCCGTATTGAGGCGGATTTGCTTGCGTATCGGTCCGTTGACGATGACCACCGGAAACGCGCTGCCCGAAGCGGCCTGCAGCTGGTCGGTGCCCATGGCGGGATCCAGGAACGCTTCGACTGCGGCGAGCAGCACCGGCAGATATTCTGGCCGGCCGCCTGCCATCGCGAGCGCGACGGCGCAGGACTCGACCGTGACGACTGCGCCGCGCGGCGGCATCTTTCCGAGCACGGTGGACTCGGGAGCCGGCGCGCCGCGCAGGATCCAGTCGACCCGCTCGCGCGTGGGCAACCACAGCGGCAGGCCGTCGCCCCAGAGATTGCTGATCGCGAGCTGATTGAAGCGCGTGAGCGCGCTCTCGTAGGAATCGGCGTCGAGCGCGATCATGTGCCCGCGCTCGCTCGCGGCTGCGCCCGAATCGAGCTTCCAGCGCATCAGGCCGTCGTAGAACTCCTGCTTGCGGGCTTGCACGGGGGCGATGTCGCTCCCGGGCAGGAAGATCGGCATCGGGAAGGTGACCATCGCCGCCGCCGGGGCGAGGCCGATCCCGGCAACCGCGTTCTTGAACACGCCGACGAAGTCCGCGCGGCCGAGCGTGACCGTCGGGATCCCTTCTGCTTCCAACCTAGCGGCTGCACGGCCGCATGCTGTGGCGCAGGAGCCTCAAGAGGCGTTGCCGACAATCACGGCGTCGACCTCTGCCGCCTTGACGAGCGCCGTGGTGGACTCCGTCGGGATCTCCGCGTTGCCCTGCGGAAAGCGATCGATCGGCAGCACCTCGGCGCCGGGAAAGTCATTCTCGATGAGCGACTTCAGCAGCGGCAGCATGCGGTGCGCCTGCCACTGCTCGTTCGTCAGGAAGCCGATTCGCTTGCCCGCAAGCGTGTCGATGCGGGCCGCGTGAGACTGCGTCACCTCCAGGGTGCCCGTCGGATCATGGAATTCGAAGCGCATGGGTGGTTTCCTGTTCGCTGGTTGCGGAGGAATCGGAAAATCTGCGGCGCACGCAGCCGTCGCGCGCCGCGCCGCGTTGTCGACGCCCTCGAGCTGCCCGCCGGAACACGTTGGCCCCCGCTTCGGGCGGGCAGCCATGCGATCTACGATTTCGACTGACGGGATGCGCTCCAGGCGCCCGTCTTGGCGCCGGTTTTCATCGCGCCGTCGATTCGCTCGCCGCTGACGCGCCCGCTGTAGGTCGTTCCGCCGGCGCTGAACCGGATGCGCTCGCCGTCGAGCTTTCCGTCGCTCAACGTCAATGCACGGCCGTTCACCGTGAGCGTGCCCGATACATTCTGAAACTCCTGCTGGAGCTGCAGCGTTCCCTGCGGCGTTTTCCACGTGCCGGCGACCTTGGCCGGGACGATCCACAAATAGGCCGTGCAATAGCTGGTGCAGCCCTCGTCGGCGCCAGCCGTCACCGAATCGTCCCACTTCCATTCGCCCATCGTGAAGGAGTTGGAAACGATGCGGGTGCCGGGCTTCATGTCGAGGATCTTCGGGCGCAGCCGGATGTTGATGTCGGGCAGCAGAAACATCGTCACGACGGTGGCCTGCGAGAAATCGGTCTCGAAGAGGTCGGCGCGCTTGAACTCGGCGCGAGCGGCAACACCCTCCTTCTCCGCGTTGCGCCGGGACAATTCGACCATGTCCGGGTTGTATTCGATGCCGAGTGCCTTGGTCCCTCGCTTGGCGGCGGTGATCACCGTGCGGCCGTCGCCCGAGCCGAGGTCGACCAGGAAATCCTGCGGCGTCACCTTGCCAAGCCTAAGCATCCTGTCGACCAGCGCCTGTGGCGTCGGCACCCAGACGACGTCCTTGCCCTGCTGTCCGACCTGCGGTTCATAGCCTTCCTTCGCGGGCGTCTGCGCGCATGCGGCGGCGGCAGACATCAGCAGTGCGAGAAGGCAGCGCGTGAGTACTGCATTCGGGTCCATTCGATATTCTCCGTGGGCTAGCGAGGTTGCGCGACGGTGCTTTGCCGTCGCGCCGGAGGCGAAATCATATCCGAGCGCGACCGCGCATGCCCGCGTCATTTGCGCTCGCGCGCCGCCTTGCCGATCACCTGCACGCCGGCCCATTCCTCGAAGTGGGTGATCAAGGTCGAGGAGTCGCGCTTGGCCCCGCCGTGGTTCACGCCGTAGCCCCAGAGCTGGCGCGCCATGTTGCCCAGGAACATGGTGACGCCGAGCCGCTCGGCCTCCTTCATGCAGAGGCTGATGTCCTTGTAGGTGATCTCCATGTTGCTGCCGTAGTCGAAGGTTCGCGGCAGCACCGAGCGCGGCATCTTGTGCAGGGTGCAGTTGTTCGCGCCGGTGCTCGAGTTGATGACCTCGACCATGGCGTCGGGATCGAGCCCCGCCTTGGCGCCGAGCACGAAGGCTTCGTAGGTCGCAGCCGTGGCGATCTGCGAGAGCAGATTGTTGACGAGCTTCATCATCTGCGCCTGGCCCGACTTGCTGCCCATGTAGTGCACCTTGCCGAGCGCTTCCAGCAGGCCACAGGCCCGATCGAACGCCAACTGTTCACCCGAGACGATCACGGACAGCTTGCCCTCGCGCGCACGCTGGACACCGCCGCTGATCGGCGCGTCGAGCATGTGAACCCGGCGCTGCGCGAGCTCCTTGCCGAGCGTCTCCGCGAACTCGGGCCCGGTCGTCGAATGATCGACCAGTATCTGGAACGCGTTGCCGTGGGTAAGCCCGTTCGGCCCGGTCACGACTTCACGCACCGCGTCCAGGCTCGGCAGACAGGTGAAAACGATGCTCGCCTCCGCGGCGACCTCGCGCGGAGATCTGGCGGCGCGTGCGCCGGCTTCCTGCAGCTCGCGCACGGCGCCGGCGGCGATGTCGTGCACGATGACGTGATGGCCCGTATCGATCAATCGGCGCGCCATGGGTGCGCCCATCTTGCCCAGACCGATGAAGCCGAGCCGAGGTTTAGATTCGCTTGCGCTCATGGTCCTCCTCGCTCATGCGGTACGAACGTGCGCAACGTGATCCTGTCGGCCCAGTTTAGCAGTCGCGAGAGGTCCTGGCACGAGCACGGAGCTGCGATTGCTCCGGCGCGTGCCGTCGGTCGAGGGCCGGCGTGCGGGCGCGTCAGCGTGCGGCCGCCCGTTCGCCGAACCGTCCCGCCTGATAGTCGGCGATGGCTTGGCGTATCTCGTCGTGCGTGTTCATCACGAAGGGTCCGTACTGCGCGACGGGTTCGCCGAGCGGCCGCGCGGCGAGCAGGATGAAGCGGGCGCCGCCGTCCGCAGCGCGGATCTCGCATTGCTCGCCCGCCGACAGCACGCCCGCTGCCCGGGGCGCAAGCCGGCGCTCGGCGCCTGCCGGCCCGACCGCCCCCGTCCCCTCGTAGACGTAGATGAAAGTATTGTGACTGGCCGCGACTGGGTGCCGGAACACGCCGCCAACGGGCAACTCGACATCGAAGTAAAGGGGAGCGGTGCTCCCGCCCCGGATCGGACCCGTCGTGGTGCTGTCACCGCATTGCAGCGAGCCGGCGATCACCTTGACCCGGACCCCGTCGGCGAGCGTGACCACGGGAATATCCGCCGGTTGGACGTCGCGGTACGCGGGCGGCTGCATCTTCTCGGCTGCGGGAAGATTGATCCACAGCTGGAAGCCGCGCATCCGGCCGCGTTCCTGCTGCGGCATCTCCGAATGGATGATGCCGCGCCCGGCCGTCATCCACTGCACCCCGCCGCTTCTCAACTCGCCGCGGTTGCCCAGGTGGTCCTCGTGGCGCATGTGGCCGTCGAGCATGTAGGTGACGGTTTCAAAGCCCCGATGCGGGTGTGGCGGAAAACCCGCGACGTAGTCGTCCGGGTTCTCCGACGAGAACTCGTCGAGCATCAGGAACGGGTCGACGCGCATCTCCGGCGAGCGCCCGATGCTGCGGCGCAGCTTCACTCCGGCACCGTCGGAGGTGTCGAGCGCGGGGATGACGCGCTCGAGCGTGCGGGTGCGAAGCTCGGTGTTCGTGTCCATGGGTGCTCTCCTGTCCGCACTAGGCCGCCCAGCGCTCGCCGGTCGCAGCCGCATCGATTTCCTCGAGCGCCCGGGCGAGCGATTCGCGCTTGACCTCCTCGCCGAGGGCGAGCCCCTCGGCCAAGACGAAGCGTACGGGTTCGATTCCGAGAAAGCGCAGGAAGTTGCGAACGTAGTCGGCCTGCGGGTCGGCATCGCCGTATCTTCCGCCGCGCGCTGCAAAGACGAAGGCGCGCTTGCCCGTCAGCAGTCCGACCGAGCCTTTGTCCGTGTAGCGGAACGTCACGCCGGCCCGGGCCACGTGGTCGAAGTAGGCCTTGAGCGTGGAAGGAATGCCGAAGTTGTACATGGGCAGCCCAAGCACAATCGCGTCGGCGCACTTCAACTCGCCGATGAGGCGGTCCGAATACTCGACCACTGCCTGCTGCGTTTCGGTGCGCTGGGCGGCCGGCACCGAGAAGGCGCGGAACCGGGCGGCGTCGAGGTGCGGCACGGGCTCGAGGGCGAGATCGCGCTCGATCAGCGTCGCGCGCGGGTTGCGTGCCATCCATGCGTCGACGAAGGCACGCGCGAGACGGCTCGATTCGCCGCCGCCCGAGTAGATGCTGCTGCTGAGGTGAAGCAAGGTGTTCATTCGAAGTCTCCGGTTGGGTTCTTTGTCGCCCAGCCATTAGACGATTTATATGTTCGATCAAAAAGCGCAAAATTTCGGGATTATCTATCGATCGAATCGATATGTCGCTTCCCCGCATCACGCTCGAGCAGTGGCAGGCCCTGACCGCCGTCGTCGAAGCGGGCGGCTATGCGCGCGCCGCCGAGGCGATCCACAAGAGCCAATCGACGCTCACCTACGCGGTGCAGCGCATCGAGGCGCTGCTCGGTGTGAAGCTCTTCGAGCGCCAGGGCCGCAAGGCGGTGCTGACGGCGACCGGGCGGCTTCTCTTCCAGCGGGCGCGGGCGCTGGTCGACGAGGCCGGTTTGCTCGAGCACTCCGCGCGTGCTTTGTCCGCGGGCTGGGAGGCGGAGATCACGCTCGCCGTCGAGATGATCTTTCCCAACTGGCTGCTGCTCGAGTGCTTCGAGGCGTTCGGCGCGGAAAGTCCGCACACGCGCATCGAGCTGATCGAGTCGGTCATCGGGGGCACGCCCGAGGCGATCGAGCAAGGGACGGTGAACCTCGCAATCACCGCGCGCGTCCCGGAGGGCTTTCCCGGCGAGCCGCTGATGCGCGTGCGCTTTGTTGCCGCCGCGCATCCCGAGCACCCGCTCAATCGGCTGGGGCGCAAGCTTTCGTTTCGGGATCTGCGCGCGCATCGCCACCTCGTCGTTCGCGACACGGGTTCGGCGCGCAGCAAGCTCGAGGTCTCGATCGATGCGGCGCAGCGCTGGACCGTGAGCCAGCTGGCGACGTCGATCGAGGCCGCGCGCCTGGGGATGGGGTTCGCGTGGTTTCCGGAGGAGCGCATCCGGTTCGAGCTCGCGCAGGGGCTGCTCAAGCCCTTGCCGCTCGCCGAGGGCGCGCAACGCTACGCGCAGCTCTACCTCGTCGTCGCGGATCGCGAGCTCGCCGGCCCCGGCGTATCGCGCCTCGCCATGCTGATACGCGAGGCCGTCGCTCGCTCGTGTCCTGACGATGTCACGCCCGCGACGAGCCGCACATCAGCGCGGCCGCGGCGCTCGAATCGGCAGGCGCACGGGCGCTGAACGTGCCGGCCGGGGTGCGATCGGCGCGCTGCCCGAGGTGGGGCCGTTCTTCAGAATAGCTGCGGCTGCTCTCGCCGCGGGTGCGTGCCTCGGCCGCCACTACGCGCGTCCGCGCTGAGCGCAGGCGGGTGCGAATCAACGCGCCGGGCCGCCGGGAGCCCGCAGCGCCGAGGCCAGCTCGCGCACGTCGGCGAGGTCCTCCAGGCGCTCGACCAGCGTGATGATGCGCGCCACCTGCGGCTCGGGCAGGCGGCCCCCGGCGGCAGTGCGCAGCTTGTCGGCGATCTCGGCGCGGGTGAGCGGATCGACCGGATCGCCCTTGGCGCCGTCGCGCCGGTCGATGTGCACCGCGCCGCTCGTCATTCGAGCTTCCACCGTGGCGGCGGTGCCCTCGAGCGATGGATCGGCGTGCACGCTCACGCGCTCTCGCGTGAACCGGTCGACCGCGGGATCCTGATAGCGGCCCGGCTCGAACTGATCGAGCCAGCAGCGGCGGTCGTGCAGAATGATCCCGGTCACATAGGGCGCAGACAGCAGCGCCTTGAACTTGTCGTTCCAGGGAAGCGTCCCGTGCATGTCGTACACGGCCTGCGAAAGTCCGACGCGTATCGCCGCGACGTTGTCCGGTCGCAGATCGTGCTCCCGGATCAGGGCGAACAATCCGGTCATGGCGGTCTGGATGGAGCTTGCTGCCGGCCAGAGGCGCAGTGCGATCTGGGCGAGCATCCAGTCGCGTCCGAGGCCCGCGACGACAGTCTCGGGCTTGCCCCCGTCGGCATACGCGTTGTAGATGCCGCCGTCCGGATGGGCGAGGATCTCGGCCGACGCGCGGAAGTCCTGCTGCGCGAGCAACCCCGCCATCAGGCCCGAGAGCGCACCGCGGCATTGATGAAACTTGATCGTCGGCGTGCCCCAATGGGCGAACGTTCCCGCGGATTGGCTGCCCGCAAGTCCGAACGCGTTGCGCTGCTGCTCGGCGCTCAGCCCGAGGAGCTTCCCCAGCGCGGCCGCGCCGCCGAAGGGGCCGACGACTCCCGGCGAGTGCCAGCCGCGCGCGCGAAACGATGGATAGTTCGTGCCGAGCGCGACCCGCACCGATGTCTCCAGGCCGGCCGTGACCGCGAGCAGCAGCGCCTTGCCGCTTGCGCCGTCACGCTCCGCGATCGCGAGGGCGGGCGGGATGACCTCGGGAGTGGTGTGATACAGCGTCGGCCGGTGCACGTCGCACACGGTGACCGCCGTCACCAAATAGCCGTTCAGCAGCGTTGCCCCGGCGAGCGAGAGCCGCCTGCCGGCGATCACGCTGGACTCGCGCGACCGGCCCAGCGCCCGGGCGAGTGCCCGAACCTGCCGCACCTCGTCGCCCTGCTGCCCGGCGATCGCGCTGGCGAAGGCGTCGAGGATCAGGTCCTTGACACGCTCGCGGACGGCTGCCGGGATGTCTTCGTACTTCAGGCTTGCAATGAAGCCGGCAAGCTCGGCGGTCGGTGTGGCGGACATGATGACTCCGGCGTTCCGGTCGAACGGCGAGCTCCTTTCGGCGCGGCTGACGCTGGCCGCGGCCGATTCTAACGCCGGTCCGGAACAAAATTCGATGCGAGTCCATTGAATGGAAAGCGCGGCGCGCGATTTTCCGTGCGATGCGATATCCTCTCGGCCATCCCATGAAGATTTTCTACGGTTGGCGCATCGTTGTGGCCGGCAGCGCTTTGCAGTTCCTGCAAAGCATGCTGCTCAATCAGGCTTTCGGAGCCTACGTGGCAGCGCTGGTCTCGGAGCGTGGCTGGAGCAAGACTGCGCTCGCCGGTGCGGCATCGCTGAAGTCGACCGAAGCGGCGCTGCTCGGGCCGGCGCTGGGGTGGCTCATCGACCGTTTCGGCTCCCAGGGCATCATACGAGCGGGGGTCGTGCTCTTCGGCATCGGCTTCATGCTGCTCAGTCAGATCGATTCGCTGACGGGCTTTTACGCCGCCTTCGTGGTTCTCGCCCTCGGTGCGAGCATGTGCAGCAACATCACCGTGAGCGTGGCGATCATTCACTGGTTCGAGCGCCTGCGCGCGCGGGCGCTGTCCTCGCTGCAGTTCGGCCACGCGCTCGGCGGCATGTTCGTCGTTCTGGTCGCGTGGTCGATCGAGGGCCTCGGTTGGCGCGTGACGGCGTTCGCCTCGGGCGTGCTCATCATCGTGGTCGGCTGGCCGATGGCGCGCATCATCCGCAGTCGGCCCGAGGATCACGGCGAAGTCGTCGACGGCGCGGCGCCCGCGACCGTGGTAGCGGGACGTGCCGCTGCGTCCTCGGGGCGCGCCTTTACCGCGCGCGAGGCGGTTCGCACGAGCGCGTTCTGGCTGATCTCGCTCGGCCATGGCTTCGCGCTGTTTGCCGTGACTGCGGTGAACGTTCACGCCATCACCCACGTCAAGGAGGGCTTGGGCTACTCGATCGCCCAAGGGGCATTGGTCATCACGCTGGTGACCGTCGGGCAGTTCATCGGTGTCTTACTCGGCTGGGTGCTGGGCGAGAAGTTCGAGAAGCGTCTGGTCGCCGCGGCCTGCATGCTCATGCACATGGTCGGCTTGCTCATGCTCACGTATGCGACCGGCCCGATCGTGCTCGCCGCCTCGGCGCTGATCCACGGCACCGCCTGGGGCCTGCGCGGGCCGTTCATGCAGGCGATCCGGGCCGACTATTTCGGCCGCCGCTCGATCGGCATGATCATCGGCCTGTCCTCGATGATTACCGTCATCGGCCAGATCGGCGGTCCGCTCATCGCCGGCGCCTTCGCCGACGTGTACGGCAACTACCGGGCGGGCTTCACCCTGCTCGCCCTGCTGTCCGGCCTCGGATCGCTCTTCTTCGTGCTCGCCAAGCCGCCGAAGTAAGCAATCGGGGTCTGACCCCGCTGTGGATAAGTATGGGTTGGGGGCCGTCCCCGACTCATCGATTCGGGAGCAGGCGCTTGGGAATCGCGCCGTAGACGAGCTTCACGTGGTTGACGGCCTCGGCGATCCGGAAGTCGACGCTCAGACTGGTCAGCGCATAGGCCTGCGCGGCGCTCAAGGCGGCGCGCGCCTGCAGGAATGCGACGCTCTCGTGGACGGCGAGGCTGCACGCTTCGTCGAGGTCGGTCGACATCGCGGTGACGTAGTGCCAGCTCGCGTCCTCCGCGCGTGGCCAGCGCATTTCGCGGCCCGCCCCGGGGTGCACGATGAATTGCAGCGTGGGGGTGAGCGATATTTCGATCGCGGTGCCGTTCACCTCGCCATCGCCCTGCAGAGCGTGGCCGTCGCCGGTGAAGAATTGCGCGCCTTCCTGGAACACCGGCAGGTAAAGCGTCGCGCCGCGGGTGAGAACCTTGAGGTCCATGTTGCCGCCGAACGCCCCGGGCGGGCGCGTGTTGGCGGGGGCAGCATCGTCGGGCGGCGCCACGGCCATGATGCCCATGAAAGGCGCGAGCGGCAGCTCGATGCGCTCGGAGAACAGCGCGACGTTGCGGCTGCGGTCGATGCGTATGATCTGGCGGGCCACGCCGGAGAGCAGACTCGGCGCCGCACCGACGTTCGGACCGGAATTGTTGGTGCCGTAGTCGACGCGCAGCGCAACGTCGAGGATGCGCACCTCCAGCATGTCCCCGGGACGCGCCGGCTCGATGTAGACCGGACCGGTGAGCACGTGCGAACCCGCGCCGGGCGTGCGTTCGACGTCGCGATAGATGGTCTTGACGTCGTTCAGCACCTCGGCCGCGGCGATCCCCGCCTCGCCGAAAAAGGCCACCGGATCGATCCCCGCGGTCAGCCCCTGCTGCGAGACGGTGTCCATGCTGACGACGGCGCCGGACTGAACCTTCAGCGCGGGCGCTGCGTTGGCCGGAATGAGGCCCCAGCTGACATTGCCGGGGACCGACTTCAGGTGCGCGTCGACGCGCGGGCTCGAATCGGCAGACACGGTACGCTCCTCGAGTCTCGGGGTGGCAGGCAAGTCGAACATTTCGCGCCGCGGGCGAGCGCAGGCGCGTCGGAATCGCCCCGGCGCACGCCGGAGAGTCGGCGGCCAGGATACCGCAATTTCGCGCCGCGACGGTTTTCTCGTGCCCGGTTCTAACGGGCCGGCTTCGCGACCGGAGCAGCGGCCCGGATGGCCTGCACGGCGCGGAGCGATCGCGAGCCCATCCACCGCACGCCGCCTGCGTCGATGAACTCGATCGGCGCCTCACGCAACTCGAGGATGGAGACGTCGCCCGGGGCCCCGAGATCGAGCGTGCCGAGCTTCGGTTCGCGCCCGATCAGCCGGGCAGGGTTGATCGTGGTCATCGCGACGACTTGCTCCAGGCCGAATCCCAGGTTGAGAAACCGGCTCATCACCGCGGTGAGCTGCGGCGGGGGCAGCGCGCCCGTCTGCAGCGCCGGCGCACCCGTCGAGATGATATCGGGCGCGAAACCCCGAGCGATGGCCGCGCGTGCTATCGCCGGGTCGAAGTGCTCTCCCCCATGGCCGACGTCGATGACGACGCCGCGGCTGCGCGCAGCCAGCGCGGCGGCGCTCAGCTTGCCCTCGGCGACGAAGTCCAGACGCGCCGGGCTGTAGGCGTGGGTCAGGATATCCCCGGGTCGGAGCCGTTCGAGCAGCTCGCTCGGCTCGCGGACCATGCCGGCGATGTTGCACATGACCCTGCCACGCGTTTGCGCTGCTTCGACGACGGCGATCGCGCGCTCGAGTGCGCCCCGCGCGTCCCGCACGCCGGCGGCCGCAGCCGGCTGGACGGTCACACCGACGACCAGGTCGCGATTTTGCGCGAGCATGCGGCCGAGCGCGCCGACATCCGCCACGTTCGGATCCGGCGGGGCGGGCGCCGCCTCGCGCGCGGCGCCCGGACCGCCGAGGTGGACGAACGCATAAACTCGGCAG
>Ga0105107_10002388_pt1 | contig 12355 bp, 10 predicted proteins | sample PPLLaktember2015_6_FD_79335 | JGI IMG/M metagenome (GOLD analysis project Ga0105107, IMG submission 79335) | Freshwater sediment microbial communities from Prairie Pothole Lake near Jamestown, North Dakota, USA - PPLs Lake P8 Core (1) Depth... | ecosystem: Environmental > Aquatic > Freshwater >... | reverse complement strand
GTTGCGGCCGCCTTGGTGTTCGAACCAGGGGCGGAATGGTCCCGCGCGGCGGGGCAAGAAGTCCCCCGGCGCGAGGTCGTGGAGATCGCACCGGCGATGAACGATGCGGACGAGGCCGTGCTCGGGCGGCCCGTCGCTTTCGCCGCCGGCGGTGACCGTCTGTACATCGCGGACGCCCTGGATTGCGCCATCAAGGTGTTTTCGAGAGACGGCCGGTTCATCTCGTCCTTCGGGCGGAAGGGCGGCGGCCCGGGCGAGCTCTCTTTTCCTTCCGGCGTCGCCGTGGACGGGGACGCGATCATCGTCGCCGATAAGCTCAATCTCCGCATCCAGGTCTTCGACGGGCAGGGGCGGGCGCGAGGCGGCTTCAAGCTGCCTTATCCGCCGGATAGGGTCTTTGCTTTGGGCGCCGGACGGCTTCTCGTGACCGCCAACCCGACCGGCCGGCGGGCGGGCGAGCGGCTTCTCCATATCCACGGAGCCGACGGCCGTCTTGCCTGGGAGGGTCTCGAGGCGCGGACCTCTTCCGACGCCGCGTTCGATGCCATCCGGAATATGATCGTGGTCTGCCCGGGACGGGACGGGGATTTCTTCGTCGTCTATCGGATCGAAGAACGGGCGATCCGGCACTTCTCCGCGTCGGGAGCTCTCCTTAGAGAATTTGCGGTCGACGAGCGCCACGCTTTCAGGACCATGAACGCGCCCTCGGCCCGCGGATCGACGCGGCTGGCCGGCTTCTGCTGGGCCGCGTCTCAGGACGGCGGCTTCCTTTATCTTTCGGCGCCCGAGACCGTCGGCGGGATGGACTTGGGGCCGGGGAGGACGGTTTCGGTCGTCGATCGGGAGGGCCGCCTCCGGTCGGTTCTCGTGCTGCCGTGCCCCGTCCATCGCTTCCTCGTCGCGGACGGGCGCCTCTTCGGCATCGACGACGAGGGCGCCATGCGGATCTTCGAGGTCGGCCCGTGAAACCGGGCTTTCCGATCTTCACCGCAGCCGCGCTCGTCGCGGCGGGGCTCTCGGGGGCGGGCGGGGTTCTCGTCGACATCCGCATTTGCTCGAGCTTCGACGAGGCGGTCCCGTCCGGCTCCGGCGCCGTTCTCCTCGTTTTCTTCTCGACCGAGTGTCCAGTCTGTTACGAGGAGCTCTTCGAGTCCCGGTATCTCATCGATAAGGGGAAATGGCCCGTCGCCGTGGTCGGCGTCGCCCTCGCGCTCAGGGACGATCTCGAGGCCTTCCTGCAAAAATTCGCCTGGACGTCCCCGGTCGTCCTGGACCGGCGCAAGGTCCTCTTCCGGAAGTACAAAGTGAGCGTCGTTCCCGACAGGGTCCTTCTCCTCGGTTCGGAGGCGGTCTATCGGGACGACCCGTATATCAGTCCGGCAGCCCGCCGGCGGGAGTTGACGGAATGCTTGATGCGGCTCTTCTCGCAATGACTTGGCGCGTCATGCGCCGGCGGCTCGTTTCGTCGCCGCTCGCGGCCGTCGCCGGCTTGGCCTTTCCGGCGTTCCTCATCTGGGCCGTCGTCGGTCATTCGTACGGGACAGCGGCGAAATTCTTCTTCTTCCTCCTGCCTCATGTCTTCCTCTTCGCCGCCCAGGATGCCGTCCGAAGCGACATCGAAAGCGGCGCCCTCGAGACCGTGCTCTTCATCGGCGGCCGGTTCCGGGGCTACTTGGGAGCGAAGCTGTTCATTATCGCCATAGCGGCCGGGGCGTATGCGGCCGGGCTTTTCGGCCTGTTCGCGGCCTGGGGCCTGGCCGTCGGAGGCTACGAGCCGGCTTTTGCCCTCCGCTTCGCGCTGGCCCTTCTGGCCGGGCTCTATTATCTCGCCCTGGCCGGGGCCTTGAGCCATTTCCTGAGGGCCGGATCGAACGTGCTGGTCCTGATCCTGGCCCAGGCGGCCGCCGTTTTCGGGCTGTTGGCCACCGCAGCGTCGCGGCCGGGCCTCATCGACTATGCGGCATCCGGGCGGTTTCCCGGTCCCGGCCCCAAGCTCCTCTTCGGGGCCCTCACCGCGGTTCTGCCCAACGTCATCGTGTCGGGCCGGATCTCGATCTTTACCGGGGAGATCGCGGCCGGGCTCGGCTTGGCGCTTTACGCCCAGTGGCGTCTCCTCCGCAGGCTCGAGATCGGGAAATGAGAGAGGAACGATCATGATCGAGGCCCGCAAGCTGGCCAAGAGGTTCGGCCGCATCGAGGCGGTTCGCGATGTCAGCTTCACGACGAAGAGGGGGACCATCACGGCCATGATCGGCGAGAACGGCGCCGGCAAGACGACCACGCTCAAGCTCGTTCTCGGATTTTTGCGGCCCGATTCGGGCACGGTCGCCGTCGCCCCCGGCCGGACCGGATACGTGCCCGACCGGCCGGCCTATTTCGCCCGGCTCGACGGCTGGTCGATCCTCGGCCTGGCCCGCCCGCATCGCGGCCGCCGCGGCCCCGGGAACGGCCGCGGCCATTCGGCCTCGGTGCTCGCGGCCGCGAGGAGCCTTCTCTTCGACCCGGTCCTTCTCCGGCGCCTTCCCGCTTCCTACTCGGCCGGGAACGCCAAGAAGTTCTCTTATATTCAGAATCTCCTGATCGAGCCCGATCTCCTCGTCGTCGACGAGCCTTTCTCCGCCCTCGATCCGCCGTCCATCAAGTGCGTGCGGGACGTCTTTTGCGGCCTGCGGGCGGACGGCAAGACGGTCCTCCTCAGCTCCCATATGCTGGCGGAGATGGAGAAGATCGCCGACGGATTCGTCGTTCTGAGGCGAGGCCAAACGGTCGCCCACGCCGGTCTCCGGGAATGGCGGCTCCTGCGCTCGGCCCGGCCTGGCCCGGACCTCGAATCCGTCTTCCTCAGGCTGGCCGGCCTCTGAGCGGGGGCCGGGGCCGCCGGCTAGATGACCGTCCCGTCGGGGATGACGGCGTCTTTAGGAACGACGACGATGCCGTCGACGATGGAGTAGCTCTCGGCCGTCTCCGAGGCCACGCCCCCGGCGTTGATGAGCCTGACGCCGTGGCCGATCCGGGCGTTCTTGTCGACGATGGCGTTGCGGATCTCGCAGTCGCGTCCGATGCCCATGTCGGGCACGCCCCGGTCGCGGTTCCGGGCGATATCGTCCAGGGATTCGTAGAGATCGGCGCCCATGATGACGGCCCGCTCGAGCCGGCTGTTCTCGCCGATCCGCGACCGGATGCCGATGATGGCGTCGCGGATGCGCGAGCGGTTGACGATGCTGCCCTCGCAGAGGATGGCGTTCTCGACGTCGGAGGCGAGGATCTTGGAGCCGGGGAGGAACCTCGGATAGGTGAAGATGGGCCGCCCCTCGTCGTAGAAGTCGAATTTCGGCAACGGCCGGGTCAGGTCCATGTGGGCGTCGAAGAAGCTCCGGATGGTCCCGATGTCCTCCCAATAGCCGTCGAAGAAATAGCCGCAAACCTTCCGCTCGCCGAGGGCGTGGGGGATGACCTCCTTGCCGAAATCCCTGGAGTCGGTGTGGGCGAGGAGGTCGCGGAGGACGCTCTGGCTGAAGACGTAGACGCCCATAGACGCGAGGTGGGTCCGGCCGTTGGCCGGGGTGTCGAACTGGTCGAAGACGCTCTCGTCGACGCGCATTCGCTCGATCTCGGCCGGGTCCTTGGGCTTCTCGCTGAACTCGGTGATGCGGCCGCGGCCGTTGACCTTCATGACCCCGAACTCGTGGACCTGATCGGCCGGGACGGGCGTCACGGCGATGCTGATCTCGGCGCCCGACGTGATGTGGAAGTCGAGGAACTTGCGGTAGTCCATCCGGTAGAGATGGTCCCCCGAGAGGATGAGGATGAGCGCCCGGGGGTCCTCGATGTAATCGAGGTTCTTGCGGACGGCGTCGGCCGTGCCCTGGTACCAGTGCCGGTTCTCCAGGGTCTGTTGGGCCGAGAGAAGGGTGATGTAGTCGCGGTGGAAGCTGTCGAAGCGGTAGGTCGTGAAGATGTGGCGGTGGAGGGACTCGCTGGCGAACTGGGTCAGGACGAAGATGCTGCCGACGTTGGAGTGGATGCAGTTGGAGATGGAGATGTCGATGAGGCGGAACCGCCCCGCCACGGGGACGGCCGGCTTGCTGCGGACCTTGGTCAGGGGATAGAGCCGGCTGCCCTGGCCCCCGGCCATGATGATGCTGACGGCGTTCATGCTCGCCTCGAAGACCGCGTGATATCAGCGTGGCGCCTCCCCCGGCGCCTCCCCCCGCGCCGCTGCGGGCGCCGCGCTTGGATCATGCGCTTTCCCTATTTCGCGGCGTTCTGCACAGGCGCCAGGTCGTCGATGATCCACATGCCCCGGCCGTTCGTGGCGATGACGAGGGCGTTGTCGCGCGGGTGGATGGCGATGTCCCAGACGTAGCTCGTCGGCAGCCCCGAGCCGAGGACGCTCCAAACCGCGCCGCCGTTGCGGCTGACGTAGACGCCCGTGTCCGTGCCCGCGTATAGGATGTCCTTCGACTTGGGGTCCTCGCGGACGACGTTGACCGGTCCGCCGGGGATGTTGTTCGCGATCGAGGCCCAGGTCTTGCCGTAGTCCGCCGACTTGAAGAGATAGGCGTTGAAGTCGTCGTCGTGCCGCCCGACCAGGGTGACGTAAACGGTGGCCGCGTCGTACTTCGACGCGACGACCTTCCAGACGTGCTTGTTGTAGGGGAGCCCGGCCGTGATCTCCGTCCAGCTGTCGCCGCTCGTCTTCGTCACCCAGACGCGGCCGTCGTCCGTGCCGGCGTAGATCAGGCCGAACTTGAACGGCGATTCGTCGACGGCCGTGATCGAGGCGTAGGGGATGGCATAAGGCCAGTTCCCCTGCTGCGCGGCGTCGTTATAGGTCAGATCGGGACTGATCCTTTCCCAGGCGTCGCCCTTGTTCATGGACCGGAAGAGGTACTGGAAGCCGTGATAGACGACCAGGGGGTTGTGCGGGGACAGCGCCGTCGCCGCCAGCCACTGGCCGCGGTAAGCGGGCTCGCCCTCGGCCGCCTTGGGGTAGATCTCCGCGCTCGTCCACTGGCCGTCCTTGTAGATGGAGCGCTCGAGCCGCCCGTAGAACGAGGAGGAGTATTCCGTGTTGGGATCCGTCGGGTCGACGGCGATGAGCGTGCCCTCGCCGCCCGGCGCGGTCTCCCACCGGGGCTGGGCCTGGGCGAAGCGCCTCCGGCCGGCCTGGGGCGCGCCCGGCGTGGGTTTCCGCAGCGGGATGAGGCCGCGGTAAGTGCCCTGGTCCTGAACCGAGCCGTAGGCCCAGAACGGCGTCGAGTTGTCGAGGGTCACGTTGTAGAACTGGACGCAGGGGATGCCGTCGTGGAAATCCCGCCAGGACTTGCCTCCGTCATAGGAGATGTTGACCCCCCCGTCGTTGGTGTTGATGAGGTGGCTGCTGTCGTGAGGGTCGATCCACAGGCCGTGATGGTCGCCGTGGAGCCCTTCAGAGTAGAGGTTCTGATAGGTCTTGCCGCCGTCGGTCGATTTCGAAAGTCCCAGGCCCATGATATAGACCGTCTCGGCGTCGTTGGGGTCGACGCGGATCTGGCCGAAGACCCAGCCGTACGTGCCGCCGAAACGCTCCATGCCCGCCGGACTGACCTTGCGCCAGCTCGCGCCGGCGTCGTCGGAGCGGTAGACCTCGGCGCCGACGATGCCTCGCTGGAGGGGCCGGCCGTAGGAGTCCCTTTGTCCCGGCTTCGGTTCGGCGCCGGGCGTGTGGTTGTCGACATAGGCGTAGAGCGTGGCCGGCTTCGTCCGGCAGAGGTCGATGCCGATGCGGCCGGTGACATTCGTGTCGGGGAGGCCGCTGTCGATGGGCGTCCAGGTCAGGCCGCCGTCGGTCGTCTTGAACAGGCCGTCCTGGCCGCCGGGGACGGGATCGCTCCAGCGCTGGCGGATGCGATTCCAGGTCGCGGCGTAGAGCGTGTCGGGGGCCTGCGGGTCCATGACGATGTCGTTCGCCCCGACCTTCTCGCTGACATAGAGGACCTTCTGCCAGGTGGCGCCGCCGTCGGTCGTCTTGAAGACGCCCCGCTCGGGGTTCGTGGTCCACTCATGGCCGGTCGCGGCGACGTAGACGATGTCGGGGTTCTTCGGGTGGATGACGATGCGGGCGATGGTGTATGTGCCCTCGAGGCCCATGTGCTTCCAGGTCTTCCCGGCGTCGGTCGACTTGTAGATGCCGATGCCGGCCGTCGAGGCCCGGAAGATGTTCGCCTCGCCCGTCCCGACCCAGACGATGTTCGGGTCGGACTCGGCGACCGCCAGGTCTCCGATCGAGAGCGTCGGCATGTCGTCGAAGAGGGGCTCCCAGGTCGTTCCTGCGTTCACCGTTTTGAAGACGCCGCCCGTGGCCGCGGCGGCATAGAAGACCGTCCGGCTGCCGAAGGGCACGGCGACATCGGTGCACCGGCCGCCGAGGTCGAACGGGCCGATGAAGCGCCAGCGGACGTCCTTGAAGGGCGATTGCTCCCTCATGGCCTGGTGGGCCTCGAACGCCTTGAGGCGCAGGGCCGGATCGGTGTTCTCGATCTTCTTCGCGGCCTTGGCCGGCGCTTTGCGCTGCGGCGCGGCGGCGAAGGCGCCGACGACGAGCACGGAGGCGGCCAGGGTGAGGGCGAGGGTCGAACGCTTGGGGTGACGCATGGGTAACCTCCCGACAATAATCATGCTGCGAAGGCAAACGTATGCCATTTTGCCGACGCCTGTCAACCCTTAAATAGGGGACACAATACTATTTTCCGATTTCTTTTTGGGTCGCTATTTCGGAAAATAGTATTGTGTCCCGGTTTTCTATGATAGGACCTTGAGGAGGCGGTAGTCGGATTCGATGTCGGTTCTCTTGGCCTCGCCGGCCGCGCCGAAGGGGAGGAACTCGACCCGGCCGCAGACGAGATGGACGAGCCCCCCGGTCCGTCCTGCAGCGAGGGCTTCGACTGCGGCGTTGCCCAGCCGGGCCGCCAGGATGCGGTCGACCGCGGTGGGCCGCCCACCCCGCTGAACGTGACCGAGGACGGCGATGCGCGTTTCGAGCCCCGTCGCGGCCGTCACAGCCGACGCGATATCGGCCGCCGATCCCCGCCCCTCGGCGACGACGATGATCCAGCTGGCCTTGCCCCGCCGCCTCCCATCCTTGATCTCCTCCAGGACGGACTCGAACGGTACGTCCTTCTCCGGGAGCAGGACCTCCTCGCAGCCGCCGGCCAGGGCGACCTGCATGGCGATCCAGCCGCACTTGCGGCCCATGACCTCGACGACGAAGATGCGTTCGAGCGACGTCGCCGTGTCCCTGATCTTGTCGACGGCGTCCAGGGCCACATTGACGGCCGTGTCGGCCCCGATGGCGCTCTCGACCCCGGGGACGTCGTTGTCGATCGTGGCCGGAACGCCGACGACAGGGAAGCCGTGGCGCCCGGCGAGCTCCCGGGCCCCGGTCAAGGACCCGTTGCCGCCGATGACGATGAGCCCGTCGATGGCCCGGGCGCGCAAATGGGCCAGAGCGGCCTTCTGGCCCTCTTCGGTGCAGAACTCCTCGGCCCGGGCCGTCTTGAGGATGGTCCCGCCGAGGCCGATGATGTTGGAGACGGAGCGGCGGTCGAGGGGCACGAAATCGCCCCGCATGAGCCCTTCGTAACCGCGCATGACGCCCTCGACGGCGAGCCCGCGGGCCACGGCCGTGCGGACGACGGCCCGGATCGCCGCGTTGACGCCGCCGCAATCCCTGGTCAGAACGGCGATCTTCTTCATGCGCCGATTATATCAAAAACCCGCCGTCCCGGTCTCCGTATGATAGAATACCGGTTAAAAGGAGAATGACCGCAATGGCCAACAAGAAATTCGCCTTCGGCTGCCTTGGGATCGTCATCCTCGGTCTCGTCATCATCGGCTTTTATGTCACGGGGGTCTATAACTCGCTCGTCGGCCTCGATCAGAAAGTCCAAGCCCAGTGGGGCCAGGTCGAGAACACCTACCAGCGCCGGGCCGACCTCATCCCCAACCTCGTTGAGACGGTCAAGGGCGCGGCCGCCTTCGAGCGCGACACCTTCACGGCCGTGACCGAGGCCCGGGCCAAGGTCGGCCAGGTTCAGATCAACCCCGGCCAGATCACTCCCGAATCCCTGGCCCAGTTCCAGCAGGCCCAGGACGGATTGTCCTCGGCCCTGTCGCGGCTTCTCGTCGTCGTCGAGAAATACCCCGAGCTCAAGGCCACCGAGGCCTTCAGGGAGCTCCAGGCCCAACTCGAAGGCACCGAGAACAGGATCACCGTCGAGCGGATGCGCTTCAACGAGACGGCCCAGGCCTTCAATACCAGGCGGAACCGTTTCCCGGCCGCCATCATCGCCGGGTTCTTCAGCAAGTTCGCCGAAAAGCCCTACTTCAAGGCCCAGCCGGGAGCGGAGACCGCCCCCAAGGTCCAGTTCTAAGCCTCGCCGGCTGGTCCGACCGTGTTCTGCGCCCGGCTCCGTCGACCGCTCGTGATCCTGGCCCTGGCCGGGATATTGGCGGTCCCCTGCGCCGCCGGGCAGGCCGGCATCCCGCCGGCTCCGGATCGATGGGCGACGGACGAGGCCGGCTTTCTCTCCCGGCAGACGGTCGCCGCCCTCGATGCGCGCCTCGAGGCGTACGAGCGGCAGACCGGGCACCAGCTCCTGGTCTGGATCGGCCGGACGATCGGCGATAACGCCGTCCTCGAGGACTGGGCGGTCCGGACGTTCGAAGCGTGGAAGGTCGGCCGGCGCGGCCTTGACGACGGGATCGTCCTGTTCATCTTCACCGAGGACCGCAAGATCCGCATCGAGGTCGGCTACGGTCTCGAGGACAAGGTCCCGGACATCTCCGCCTACCGGGTCATCAACAACATCCTCGCCCCCGGCATCAGGGACGGACGGCCGGATGAGGCCGTGGACGCGGCCGTCAGCGCCCTCATCGGCTTCATCTCGGGCGACGAGAACGCCGCCGGAGAAGGGGCGGGCCGCGGCCGGGGGGAATCGACGGTCAAGAGCGTCTTCACCGGGATCTTCATCTTTATCCTCGTCGTCATCTTTATCACCAACCCCTCGCTCGCCCTGTGGCTCCTCATCAACATCCTGAGCGGCGGCCGGGGAGGGGGCGGCGGCCGCGGCGGGGGCTGGGGAGGAGGCGGTGGCCGCTCCGGCGGCGGCTGGGGCGGCGGCGGTGGAGGCGGTTTCAGCGGCGGCGGCGGGCGCTCGGGCGGCGGCGGCGCTTCCGGCGGATGGTAGAGGATGGTCAACGAGGAGGGGCGATGACCGTGCACAGCCGGCCCGGGCTCATGAAGACGATCGACGTCGACCGGATCAAGGCGGCCATCGGCGCGGCCGAGCGCGCGACCTCCGGCGAAGTGCGCGTCTCCGTGGCCCGTTTTTTCTGGGGCGGCGTTCGCGCGGCCGCCGAGCACGCCTTCGCGAGGCTCGGGATGGCCAAGACCAAGGACCGCAATGGCATCCTCTTCTTCATCGTCCCGGCCCGGAAGAAATTTGTCGTACTCGGCGACGAGGGCATCCACGCCAAGGTCGGTCAGGAGTTCTGGGACTGCCTGGCCCGCCTGATGTCTGACGAGTTCCGGAAGGGCGAGTTCACCGAGGGCCTGGTCAAGGCGATCGGGGAGGCGGGCAGCCAGCTCGCCGCCCATTTCCCTTATGATGCCGCGGTCGATATCAATGAACTTACCGACGACCTCGATTTCGGGGATGCGGAGGGATGATGGCCAAATGTGCCTCTCCGCTCTTCCCGGTCTCAATAGGGACCGCCGATCGAATAGGTGGGCCATGAAACGTCCCCGGTTCATCTTCTTTTTGTGTTTAGCTCTGGCTGCGCTTTCCGGTGCCCGCCCTCTCCTCTCGGAGTCGGGACAGACGACCGGCCCTTGGCGCCAGCTGGCCGCGCCGGAAAAGGCGGGATGGTCGCTCGAAAAGCTGGCTGAAGCCCGGGATTTCGCCGAGAAGATCGGCTCGGACGCGGTCATGGCGGTCCAGGACGGCCGCGTCGTCGCGGCTTGGGGTGATGTCTCGCGGCGGTTCGAGCTCTATTCGGCCCGCAAGAGCCTCGTCAGCTCCCTGGCCGGGATCGCTATCGCAAACGGCACGCTGGACACGGGCAGGACGCTGGCCGAACTCGGGATCGACGACGCTCCGCCCCTCCTCGAGGGCGAGAAACAGGCCAAGGTCATCGATCTCCTGCGCTCCCGCTCCGGCATCTACCACCCCGCGGCCAAAGAGACCGCGGACATGAAGACGAACAGGCCAGCCCGGGGGAGCGCCAAGCCGGGAGCGACCTGGCTCTACAACAACTGGGACTTCAACGTCGTAGGGGTCATCCTGGAGAAAGCGGCCGGCAAGCGGCTGTTCGAGGAATTTGAGCGCCATATCGCCGCTCCGTTGGGCATGGAGGATTTTCGGGCCAAGGACGGCTATGAGCAGTTCGAGAGAAGCCTGTCGCGATACCCCGCCCATGCCTTCCGGATGTCGGCCCGGGACCTGGCCCGTTTCGGCTGGATGTTTGCCCGGCTGGGGACTTGGGACGGCCTTCAGATCGTGCCCCGGGACTGGGTGGCCGAGAGCACGCGCGTCCACTCCGAGGTCCGGCCAGGCACGGGCTACGGCCTGATGTGGTGGGTCTATCCGCGGGGCGGCCTGCCCGCGTATCAGGCGCTCGATCCTCACGACAAGTACGCGGCGAGCGGTAACTACGGCCAGCTCGTCCTCGTCATTCCCGGCGCGCAATTTGTCCTTGTCCATCTGGCGGCCTCGGACGACGGCCGCGGCGTCGCCGGCCGCGACATCTGGAAGCTGGCGGACATGATCCTGGCCGCCCGGACGGGGCCCGCCGATCCGGCCGCCCAGACGAAACCGCTCGAACCCGTTCTGTTCCCGAACGCCGCTCCTGTGCCGCCCGAGTGGGCGGAGATCTCGCTCGAGATCGAGGCGCTCAGGGCGTTCGTCGGCACCTACGAGATCAAGCCGGACCAGACGGTCGTGATTACTCTCTCGGGCGACCGGCTGACCGCGGCCGCGACCGGGTTCCCGGAGATCGACCTCTTCCCGGACTCGCCGACCTCGTTCTTCGCCAAAGCCGCCTCGGTGCGCGTCAAATTCGAGCGGGACGGGGCCGGACGCGTCACTGGCCTGGTCTTGAGCTACCGCGGCCAGGACCTCGCCGCCCGCCGCAAAATATGATATAAATTGGCTCGGAATTCCCACGGAGGTCCGATGAAAAGAACAATGCTCACACTTCTCATTCTTGGGTCCTTGATCGCGGCCTTTGCGGCCTGCAAGAAGGAAGCCGCCCGGCTGACCTATCCGGAGACGAAGAAGGTCGACCACGTCGATGACTACTTCGGCACCAAGGTGGCCGATCCCTACCGCTGGCTCGAGGACGACAACGCCGAGGACGTCAAGGCCTGGGTCCAGGCCCAGAACGCCGTGACCTTCGGCTACCTCGACACGATCCCGTTCCGGCCCAAGATCAAAGCGCGGCTGACCGAGATCTACAACTACCCGCGGTATACATCACCGTTCCGCGCCGGGGAATACTACTTCTTCTACAAGAACGACGGCCTGCAGAACCAATCGGTCTGCTACATCCAGAAGGGGCTCGACGGGGCGCCCGAGGTGTTCCTCGACCCGAACGCCCTTTCGGCCGACGGCACGGTCCGGGCCTCTCTCATCGGGCCTTCGACCGACGACCGGTACGTCGCGGTCTCGCGCGGCGAGGCCGGCTCCGACTGGTCCGAGATCCGGGTCATGGAGATCGCCACGAAACAGGAGCTGCCCGACCGCGTCCAGTGGGTCAAGTTCTCGGGCGCGGCCTGGCACGGCGACGGCTTCTACTACAGCGGCTACGACAAGCCCGCCCCGGGCGACGAGCTCAAGGCCAAGAACGAGTACCAGAAGGTCTTCTACCACAAGCTCGGCGACCCGCAGGAGAAGGACGCGCTCGTCTGGGAGGACAAGGAGCACCCCTTGCGCTACGTCAGCGCCGGGACGACCGAGGACGAGAAGTGGCTCTTCCTGATCCTCTCGGAGGGCACGAGCGGCTCCGAGGTCTGGATCAGGGACCTGACGAAGAAAGCGGCGCCGCTCACCCTCCTGGTCAAGGGCTTCGCCTACGACAGCTACCCGGTCGAGGTCGTCGACGGCAAGGTCCTCGTCTTCACGAACGAGGACGCTCCGAACTTCCGCGTCGTCCGGGTCGACCCGAACGATCCGGCCAAGGACAAGTGGACGACGGTCATTCCCGAGAAGTCCGAGGTCCTGAGCGGGGCCGGGACGGCCGGCGGGTTCATGTTCTGCAACTACCTCAAGGACGCCAACACCAAGATCTATCAGCACACGCTCGACGGGGCGCT
>Ga0105107_10002387_pt1 | contig 12355 bp, 9 predicted proteins | sample PPLLaktember2015_6_FD_79335 | JGI IMG/M metagenome (GOLD analysis project Ga0105107, IMG submission 79335) | Freshwater sediment microbial communities from Prairie Pothole Lake near Jamestown, North Dakota, USA - PPLs Lake P8 Core (1) Depth... | ecosystem: Environmental > Aquatic > Freshwater >... | reverse complement strand
GTTACTTATCGCAAAATATTTCTCAGTTTCGTCGGTGCTTCTGTTCGTTATTGCCGGTGCAGTGACGATTGTGTATTATTCAATTATCATCCACCAGGATGCCCAGTTAAAAGCGGGGCTGTTACAACTCATTGGATCTGTTTTTCATACCAGAAAGTAGGATATAGCCGCATACCAGTGACGTGCGTCCCCGATGATATCAAAATATGCCATAATTAATGAGGTTACGGTTGCTCTGGCATCTGACTCCGATCCCCCGCTGTTTTCAGCACCGCATGAGAATGGGATTGTGTTATACGAGGCTGCAATGCATCTATGCGAGACCGAGTATCTGGAAACAGGATCCGAATAGGAGTGGTTGAAAAAAATTAATTTTCTGCGGTTCTTTTGATGAGTATCACGGTTCCCAGGAACATGATAATGAATGCAGCAGGCAGGAATGTCGAGGGAAATTCAGGTGTGGGTATTGCCTCTGGAGATTCAACTGCGTTACCCGGATTACCCGGGTTACCTGTATCACCCGGGTTGCCTGTATCACCCGGGTTACCTGTATCACCCGGGTTGCCTGTATCACCCGGGTTACCTGTATCACCCGGGTTACTTGGATCTTCCGGGTTACTTGGATCTTCCGGGTTACCTGTATCACCCGGGTTGCTGAGATCACCTGGTTGATCAGTTCCCGGACCACTTGATCCCGGACCACTTGATCCCGGACCACTTGATCCCGGAACAGAAGAGTATCCCTGTCCACCTGAACTATCCAGGCTGCCCAGGTTACTTTGACCACCCGGGCCACCCTGGTTACCCTGACCGCTCTGGTTACCGGGAATACTCTGATTTCCCGGGTTGCCTTGATCGGGTTGGTCCTGATCATAGAAGGTAAGAGAAATACCTACGCTGACGCAGAGGAATAACAAAATTAACAAAGTAATTAATTTTTTCTTCATATAACCCATACCCCGGGGCACATTTTTGATTTAGTTCTCCAGAAGACGTGTTAGAATTAGCCTTAAATATAATAATGCAAGGCACCGGTGCGTTGCATCCGCCAACGGAACGCGAATTTCATTTTTATTATTTTTCCTGAACGGTTATTTTATCCAATCGGAACTTTTTATCGATCGATCCTCACCGCATCGAAGGTGGAAAGAAAGGAGAAGGAATAAAAATGAAAAAGAAATGCTCTCAGTCTAACCATAAACATCAGGAAAACACCCCTTAGCCCGACTTGAGTAAATGAACATGACCTATTTTCAATCGGAATTCAGATAGCCGGGAACCTGAACACAGCGAATATATTCAGAATTAACAAAGTTCCTGAACGGGCAATAAAGACCATTGATAGTGTATTAAGACGAATTATCGGCTCGTTTGACTAATTTCCACGTGTTAATGCATCCACATTGATCGGCTGGATAGTATGACTGTCCCTGAAATTGTATGCAAAAATAAGCATCTGATAATTTTGCTCAGTAGAAACGTACATGAGTCACGGACTCAGGCAAACATGATGAATAACCCTGGGTTTTTCATGGTAAATTCTCAAAATATTTTTCTTAACGCTCTTTTGGGGCTATGGCCTGCTGTACCTCCGCCCCCGCCGCTGTGGCATTCCCGGAGCGTTGTCTCCTGATAAGGTAATACAACGCCATCGCAAAGCGCAGGGGCGGTTCGGGGGGACAGGCACGGTCCCCTCCGTAACCAGGTGCTTTACAATTTGTTGAAAACTCACGGTTTTCTACAATGCCGATAATTTTTATTATGTTTCAAAAAGTGTAATCAGCATAATACCAACAAAAAAGAGTATTGACAAAAAAATGCTCAGATTTGTGGGTTCCATGAAAGTCTCGGCCTTAAGGAATAAATCACCCGGATCCGGATTTACCTGGGGAGGAATTGTAGAATAATAAGGACTATAAATTATCTGCAGAAATGCAATTACCAGACAAAAAGCGATGATTAATAACATTATTTCTTTCAATTTCTTTCTCATAAATGTACAATTACAAATTTACCTATAAAAATGAATTCATTTTTTTATGCACTTTATTATATACTAAAATGAAATTGTATCGAGATATGAGGACGGATTTTCCCAATGAAGCCATACTGTGGCTCTGGTGAAATCCTCACAATATTTTTCTCAATGTCCTTTTTGGGCTTCGGCAGGTAATTTCTCCGCTCCCGCCGCTGTGGCAGCCCCCTGAAGCGATAACTCAAGGGAAGGTACTACAACACCATCGCAAAGCGCAGGGGCGGTTCGGGGGGACAGGCACGGTCCCCTCCGTAACCAGGTGCTTTTACAATTTTTTGAAAACTCAGGGTTTCTGAAGAGCCGAAATCGATGGGAAATCTGAATATCCGTTACTCATGGATCCGGGTTTTGCAGAGCCTGAATAATCCTGCCCCATCCACCTCAGACAGGTACGATCGCACGAATCCTTGCAAGAGACCATGCCACTACTCTTTCATAGTAGGAAATCATCCTTCCGGAAAACCCGGGCCACGGCTGGAATTCGGGGTCTGCATACACTTTGTCGAAAGAATACCCCATTACCTGTTTCGATCCGGGATCGATGAGAACGGTGAGCAAACCCCCCTCCCTTGCACCGGTCCCCTTCGCATCAAAGATGAAGTTCCCGAGACTGTAAGCAATAACTGACCCGTTGTATATCTCGAGGTCCTGGATAACGTGAGGGTGGTTCCCGACGATAATATCCGCGCCGGCATCTGCAGCCATGTGGGAGAGTTCCTCCTGCCTCATCGAATGCGTGGAATTGTATTCTTTCCCGAAATGGAAATTCACCACCACAATATCTGCCTGGCTTCGCGCTTGTTTTACTGACTGGATTACCGTTTCTTCTGATGCGTTCCATGGCCTGGGGTAGTCTCCGGTGGAATAGTTATTGCTGAGGTATCCACTGGCATTAGTATAAAAGCAGACATCATTGAATCCCAGGTAGGCAACCTTCACTCCGGTCTTGTCAAAAATGAGCGCTTTCTGGATGGTGTCCCCGGGTTCCTCGTTCGCCCCTTCGTAATAAATCCCTGCAGTGGTCAGATGCGATAACGTATCGTTCATCACCGCCGGTCCATAGTCCAGCGCATGGTTGTTCGCTACCGTCATAATATCAAACCCTGCATAGACGAGACCGTTTACGGATTCAGGGGGCGCTTTGAAACAATAATGTGCATCCTTATCGCACACGGCAGTGTTCGCATCCGAAAGGGTGGATTCAAGGTTGCCCATCGTGATATCACCCTCACTGAGGACATCGTGCACATGCTCAAAGGGAAAAGCCGGACCTTCCCGGGCTATGATGTCCCCGATTGTTCTGGAGAGAAGCACATCTCCAACAAAAACAAGGCGGAGGGGAGGGGTGCTGATGGCGGCAGGTTTGTCGGATAATGGCCGGTAATTATTGTCCACCGACAATGCAACAAATCCAGCTGCCAGCAGGATTATCACGAGAATAATAGCATTGAATGCGGTGATTTTCATAACCCTGTCCGGAGTCTCTGATGTTTTTATGACATTATTTCTGGTTTACCGTAATAAAACAGGTACCTGCACGAAATAGCCGCACCCTGTCCGGAAACCGGTCTCCCCGGGCCTTGTTTCATACGATGCAGTCTTTGTTAAGGGAACCTTTTTGAAACCGCATGCGAAACTACTATAAAATCATCTCATTTAACAGGAAACCGCCCAATGATCATTCCAGAAGTCCGTGATGCGTACCAGTCTGCAAAAATCTGGACTGTATTTTGTTTTTTAATGCTGGGCGGATTTGTCCTTACCCAGAAAAACAGTTACATGGAAGTTGATGCCCTGGGCATATGGGTCCTGACCTGCCTGATAATGTTATACCTGTCGAGAAAAAAACCCGACCGGTTTTCCGACAACCAGCAACGAATGGTTCTCCTTATGGGCATTCTGATGTGCATATTCAGCTTTGTCAGTATTCCGCTGGGTTTCACCAATCCCCCCTATTCAATCGGCGAACTCTCGCTGTTGCTGGCGGGTATCGGGGTCCTTGTATTTGGTCTGCTCAATTTCAGGTCTCTGGCTTTGCCGGTATCCATTCCGTTTATCGCGGTTGTGGGTTTTGCCATGTACGAACTGTTTATCAGGAATGAAGACTGGATTACTGCCCCGATCATACCCTTTATTGTAAGCCTCACCATCAGTTTATTGAACCTCTTTGGCATCAGGGCTGTTTCTGATGGTAATGTCGTTTCATTTATTTCACTGACCGGGAGCCCGGTCTACCTCTCCATCGTCTCGGACTGTACCGGAGTCTGGTCACTCGGTACATTTACGGTGACGGTACTGATCGTCCTTTCAAGTTTTTCAAAGAGTATCTCGAAAAAGAGCATCGTATTGATAGGGATTGGATATATCGGGACGTTTTTTGCAAATATAATCAGGATACTGGTGGTATCCCTGAGCGGGTATTATTTTGGCCCCTCGGGATTGATCGAACAGGTCCATGTCCACATCGGCTGGATTGTCTTTTCCCTCTGGTTGATAATTTTCTGGTACTATTATTTTACCCGCCAGATCGGTGTCTCCTTTTTCAAAAAGACGGCGCCGGAACCCCAGAAAAATACGTGAATCCGGGCCCGGTATATCATCCCGGCCTTTCATGGATACCGGATATCCAGATTGCCACGGATTCCCGTGGATCCCATATCGGGGGATGCCCTGCTGACGGGAGTAAAGCCCGGGGGACGTTACAATGAATGATTCCCATGGAAATTGAACAATTCCAGAAATTCCGGGAAGTACCAATTCTGGTATAGCGATGACTGCGCCGCCCCCGGAGGGACGCCCCCGCGGCGCTTCAATTACCTTAAAATCTGCCCTGGCCTTTCAAGAGTCTGTTACAGATGACAGTCGTATCTTCACAAATTTTCATGGTGAGACCAATTCCCGTTCATGCCTAGTTCTATGGCTGTATTCATGATCCCAGAGAAGGTAATACATCACCATCGCTTAGCGCAGGGGCGGTTCGGGGGGACAGGCACTGTCCCCTCCGTAAACAGGTGATTTACACTCAGGGTTTCTACTCAGCCTATTGACAGCGGACCTGAGATCAACGGGGCGGGTGGAATCAGGATACGACACGGGTTTAACCCGCATCAGTGCTGCATATCACGACCCGACCGGCATAAGAATTCACCCTTAGTCCCGTTCCCCCGACATGAGTGACTTTACCTTTCCACGGAAGGGTTTGATGACATTGGTATACCCTTTCTCAGCGATGCCTGAGAGGAATGAATTCTTTTTCATGGAGAAGTATACCTTGAGTTCGGGATCAAATTTCGACGCATAATAGGAATGGAGTCTTTTGTTTCCTGCAGCACCCATCGTAACATAATACCGGAACCCCTGTTCCTGGGCTATCCGGACCGATTCCCACATAAGAAGGTCGTTCGGTGAGGGAGACAGGGGGATTTTTGGTTTGGGGCTGCCGATCCAGCTGTAATGGGTATCTCCGTACTGGATATCTATGGATCCCGAGACAATTTCATTCTCAGATTTTGCAATAAAAATCACCAGAGCGTCTTTGAAGGCCTCGTATATTTCCAGGAGATAGTCCCTCGAGACGGTGATGTTTTTTCCCTGCTGTCCATACCGGATATCCATCATGTCGAGGATGGCACAATACTCTTTTTTCCCGCCGGTTTCCACGGTGATTCCTCTTTTTCTGGCCCGGTTCAGGTTCTGGCGCAGTTTTTTATCAACTGTCCGGGCCAGATGGTCATATCCCCGGCTGAGATCGATAACATAGTCATAGCGGATTTCTGCAGTGTACCCTGACCAGGTAAAGGGACGTGGATCCTGAAGCGCGGGAGAAAGTGATATGCTGACATAATCTGCTTTCAGGTCATGCATGATGAAATTTTCAACGGAATTCTGGAATTCGAGGTAATTGTTTTCCCGTTTCTCCTGGATCAGGGTTTCATACTCAACAAACGCCGGCCCGAGATGAAAGAGTGCTGCATGGGGCGGCGGTGAAAATACCATGCGGAAAGGTCCGTTTTTTTGAAAAAACAAGGGAAATACACCAAGAGGAACGCTGTTTTTCAGCCCGATCACCGGGTACAAGGTCGACCGCGTGTGTTTCTCAGTGATTTTCAGCCAGTTCCAGAGATGAAACGGGGTTCCATGGGGGGACCGGGAAATAATTGAATCCCATTCCTGTGCGTCATTATCCCGGGCGATGCGAATTTCAACGGTCATGGAAATGTAATTTTTCTGTACCGAAATTACGTGTATTTTCTTATTGTCTTTGCCTGCTATTGATAGTCTGTGTATTTGAAGTTCGTAATAAAAAAAGCTGCCTTCACCGGAACACTGCCTGATTTTTCGGTATTCCCGTCCCGACAATCGGGGGAGATCCCGGGAGAGAGACCCATGCAGCCCTTCGTATATTTGCACAAGGAAGGTAAAAAAAAGTTACGAGATAATTTTGAAGTAATTATTGCTCGTGTCCGTGATCGCCGTATAGGTGGTGCCGGTGATCCGGATCCGGTAGTCGGTCCCCGTCGCCAGCGTGGTGGGGATGGTCCAGCTGGTGAACATACCATCGTTGGGGGTGCTGGACGAGATCGTCTTACTCACGACGCCTCCCTTCAGCAACTCAATCTTTACATTGGATTCCACACTCCCGGATGAGGACCAGGCCCAGGTGATCGTTGGTCTGGTCCCACGGACCCACGTCTCCCCCCCGTTCGGGGTGGTAACCGTGATTGCCGGGGATTGCGTCACTGGCGAGGTAATAGTGAAATAACTGCCGGTGTCCGTAATCGCAGCATTGGTGGTGCTGGTGATCCGGATCCGGTAGTCGGTCCCTGTTGCCAGCGTTGTGGGGATGGTCCAGCTGGTGTAGGTGCCATCGTTGGGGCTGCTGGTCGAGATCGTCTTACTCACGACGCCTCCCTTCAGCAACTCAATCTTTACATTGGATCCTGCGCTCCCGGACGAGGTCCAGCTGATCGTCGGGGTGCTTCCACGGATACAGGATTCCCCGCCATCCGGTGCTGTTACCGTGATGGAGGCAGGAGAAGGTGTTGCTGCCGTGGTGATGCTCAGGTAATTATTGCTCGTGTCCGTAATCGCCGCATTGGTGGTGCTGGTGATCCGGATCCGGTAGTCGGTCCCTGTCGCCAGCGTGGTGGGGATGGTCCAGCTGGTGTAGGTGCCATCGTTGGGGCTGCTGGTCGAGATTGTCTTGCTCACTATACCCGCCTTCAGCAACTCAATCTTGACGTACGATCCCACACTCCCGGATGAGGTCCAGCTGATCGTCGGAGTAGTCCCCCGGACCAGCGTCTCCCCTCCATTGGGGTCGGTGACCGTGATAGCCGGAGTAGTGACACTTGCTATGGAAGACGTACCCGTGGAAAGAATATACGACGCCATCTTCCCGCCAATGACAAGATACCCGTTGTCGTAGGAGATGGTGCCGAAATCGCCTCCGATCTCAATTGAGTCAACGAGTTTGATCTGCGCAGGATTCGAGATATCAAATGCCCTGACATCATCGATGCCGTATCCCGCTGCATACACGATGGAGTCATGGATAGCAAGGGCCCGGGCATACCATACTCCGGAGTACGTGAGCTGGCTCATGCGTTTTGGCGCCCTGACATTACTGAGGTCGATCGTTACGATCGAGTTTCCGACTGCTGCCACCGCGACGGTCCCGCGGATTTTGACGTCCGAATAGGACGTGCCCGGTTCGAAGGTTGTAACCGTGACGGGGCTTTTCTTGTTGCTCACATCAATGATATGGAGTCCGTCAGAAGACGCTACGACAAGATAATTAGTCCCGTATTTTGCCTGGCCGCTGCCGGCGAAATCCTCGGATTTTGAGACATAGACCGGGGCCTTGATATTGGTCATGTCAACAATTCCCTGGTCGGTATAGACATAGTTGCCATCCGCAAGGACTGCAGTGGCACTTGTGCCAAAATGATAGAGGGACATCTGGGGATTTACCGGATCAGCAACGTTAATCACGCTCAATGATGACCAGGAACCTGCAACATAGAGGTTACTGCCGACGAGGTCTATGTCCCCGTTTCTTCCAAGATTACTGATGAAGGAGATCTCTTTTGGTTTTGACGGGGTCTTTACATCGACGGTCCAGATGCCATCATTATGTGCACCGATATACAGATAGCCGCCACGCAGCACCACAGAATCAGCCCCGCCCACGACCATCACACGGGTCAGGGTTTTTGGAGTTGTTACCGTGTTTGTATCGTAGATGCCAAATCCCATTGACTCCTGGGCAAGGAAGGTATAACTTTTGGTCGGATAGATCCCTTCGTTATAGGATCCGGCATCTGATGCTTTTCCTACGAGAACAATGTTCCTCGGGTTTGAGATGTCGAAGATATCGAATCCCTGGTACCTGACCGAGACATAGGCGTAGTTTCCGAGGATCCTGATATCGTTGGCATTGATTCCCATCTTATTCATTACTTCATAGGGTCTTGCCGGGTTGGTGACATCGATTACCCGCACACCGTTGTGGTATTCGGTAATATATGCATACCCGTCCTTGACGGCAACTCCGGAAATATAGTTAATCCCGTTATCGGGGGAATAGCTCCCGACCAGCCGGGGAGTTGAGGGTATGCTGATATCGAGGATATCCAGGCGGTTATCGGTTTCCAGCCCGACATAGAGGTAGTTGCCATTAATGGTACCGCGCCAGGGCATATTCCGCCCGGCAAGCCCGATTGTCCTGACCAGCCGGGGGGCGGCCTTATTGGAGATATCGATAACCTCGACACCGTCACCAGGTGAGAGGAGATACGCATAGGTGCCCTTGATGAGCACATCTGAACCTCCGCTGCTAATGGATGATACTATCACCGGGCTGGAGGGACGTGAGATATCAGCAATAACAAACTTTGACGTTGCGGCGATGTAGAGATACCCGCTGTCCACGGTTACACCTTTCACTGAGGATCCAATCGGAAGCTGAGAAAGTGCACTCTTCCACGTAAGGGCTGATATTTTTGCACTTGTTGAGACATCATAGGTTACCACTTCGCTGCCCTGACCAGCGTACAGGTAGCCGTTTGATTCCACAAGGTCAAACGATGGGCCGTTGGAGAGCGTACCGACTTTCTGCAGACCAGCGGAAGCGACACCGGGAACAGCCAATGCCATAAAACAGAGGGCAGTCACCAGAAAAAAACTTCGCGATAGACTAAAAATATTCATTGCCTCTACTGTTTTGCCTGACCAGTGATAAATGTTCAAACCCTTCAGGGTTAGATCATTGAACCTGCAGGATACATGGTGGGCCCGTCTTAAGGTCGCACGAACCTGCAGGAACGGACTCGGTCGTGGAGGATCTGAGGATAAAATGAGTCCTGAGATCGAAGGTAGGGTCTGGCAGTAAAAAATTAACTATATTTCTGCTCTGAAGAATTCATCATTTTATAACGTTTCTGGGGGCTTTGCCCCCGCCACTGTGGCATCCCCCGATATGATATCTGGGGAAACAGGCAAGAACGAGTATGGTTCTCACCCAAAAATGCTGAAGGTACGATTGGCATCCAGGCTCTTGAGAGGCCAGGGTCGGAGTTTTCAGCTCATTGAAGCGCCGCGGGGGCGTCCCTACGGGGGCGATAACTCCAAAGAAGGTAATACAACACCATCACAAAGCGCAGGGGCGGTTCAGGGGGACAGGCACTGTCCTCCTCCGTAAACAGGTGCTTTGCATTGAAAACTTAGGTTTATACCAGCCGATATTTCAGGTTAGCAGGAATTATTTTATAACGTTTCTGGGGGCTTTGCCCCCGCCACTGTGGCATCCCCCGATATGATATCTGGGGAAATCCGTGGAAATACTTGAAAATCCGTAAACAATTGGTGGAAACCTGTAGAAGTCCGTCGAAATCCGTGAAAAATCTGAAAATCCGTTACTCACGTAAAATCGGGCTTTTCTCAAGATCCGGTACGTCATTTTTTCTTACAGGTGAACAGGGAGATGACGGTAGAGATAATGCACCGCCCTGTTCAATACATCTGCTATCTGGTCCACTATTGTCTGATTACCCGTACCGGAAGATCCTGATTGCTGTTCTTTTTGCTTGTCCTGCGATCCGGATGTCCCTACGGCCATTTTCGTACTGCCGGCCGACGACGGTGTGACTTTGTAAATGGTAATGGCACCAAAGCCACCGCAGTACACGTATCCTTTGTAGAAGGCAGTGTTATCGCAGTCGCCGTCGATTGAAACCGCATGATCGACGATGACCGGCTTTTCCGGGTTGGCAAATGAGACCATGATCATGTTACCGTTCCCAATATTCCTGCCTGTAACAAAAACGTCGGTCCCGTTGCTGGTAATTGCACGCCCCTGGAGTCCCACCCTGATGCTTCCCGCATCCCAGTGAATTGCATTCCTGTCGGCGACATCCAGGACTTTTACATAATATTTGCTCCCCGATTCGACAAGGGTATAGATTTTCTCCGTTTCCGCGTCGTAGGACATGCTCTTTTTCAGGAGGGTATCGTTACCAAAGGAGAAGGTGTTTTCAATGACGGGGATATCAGAGGCGACATTTACTACCCTGAGAGACTTTGTACTCGCAGCCAGGAGGTAGTGGTCGTGGTACGGGATCAGCTGGCTGTATTGTGAAATGACATCGGGGGTTGAACTGATAAGTTTCGGCTCTTTTGTATCTTTCATCGTATTATCATAAATTCTGAATCCGGAGGGTGTGGTCATGTAAATTCTTGCATCGGTTGCGTACGAGGTAAGTGCATTGAGTGCTTTGGCATACATCCGTGACCGGGGTGAGAAAGCCGGTTTCTCGAGGCCGGTAAGGTTGACAATCCATGCCCCCCCGCCGTTGCTCCCCAGCGAGGTATAGGAATAGTTCCCGACCCAGGGCATATCGAACATCCGTGGATTATTGACCGACCATTCAGCAAGCGGACGCGAGAGGGCCGTTTCTTCGGGAACCGTGATATTCCAGTACCAGCTGCCGAGGTTGCGGCCGGCATGTCCCAATACATCTATCGACCCGATGGTTGTCGGCGCAAGCACATAGGCAGAGGAGGGGACATTCAGATTTGTTGAGAATACCGGATTGGTTTTGTCGGTGGTCGTGTAGATGGCGGTCCCGGCAGAATTCCTGGCCATCACGGCAACATTTCCGTTTGAAGATATCTCTTCAGAATAGCCGGTACTTGCCTTGTTGCTGCCCACCAGCCGGGGGATTCTGCCTGAAATATCGTATATCCGTATCCCGTTATACCGGATTGAAACGAACAGATAATTCCCGGAAACGTCAACACCCACCGGGCCCTGGCCTTGGGTGAATTTTTTTGTGTCAGTCACGACAGGATTTGCCCTGTCCGTAACATCGACCGTAAACAGATTTTTTGCATTAAACTGGGGAAGATACACGGTATTATTCTTGTAGGCGATGTAGCTGAACCCATAGGTCGGGTTGCTGATGTCGGGGAAGGTCAGGTTCGATACGTAAACAGGAGTTGCCGGGCGGGAAATATCGTATATGGTCAACTTAGGCGCATTTTCACCGCCATGCACGCCATAGAGATACTTTCCATCCGTGGCCAGGTTTCCTATCCGGTTTCCATATGAGGTGATGTGCTCCGGGTGTGCCGGGTCAGAAATATCAAAGACTGATAACTTTGAACCCGACAGATACGCATAATTCCCGGCTACGACGACATCTTCAAAATTATATGCCGAATCTGATACCGTCCCAAGAACACGGGGGTGCAGTTTATCCTCAAGACCCGCAATGGTGAAGGTATTTGAAGTCGTCGCATACAATTCCCCCCCGCTCGCATACAACGACTGTACTTTTTCCTGGAAGAGGATTTCCCCGCTATAATCCCTGTACGTAAGTGAGGACAGGTCCACACCGGGTGCGATATTGTAACACCGGATGGTGTTTCCCTCGGCATTATACAGGGTATCATCCCGGATGAAGTTACTGAAGGTATTGGCAGGCATTACTCCGACCTGGTGGAGATGGGAGGTGCCGTCAACGGCAAAACCTGTTACCGGCAGAACGAGTACCATGAGCACCAGCATCGGATACAGGAGTGCTTTTCGGAAAGGGTTCATGGATGATACCTCATGCAGCTGACTCTGATACACGTATCTTTCATCCGCAACAGATACGTATTTGGATTCCTGCATCCGATTCAACGGGTTTTAAGTTGGTTTCCCGGGTTTCATTTCTTGTATACGGGGAAAAGTTTTATGGGCAATGAATTGCTGTGAGGTGGGATGAAAAGCCGGGAGATCTTTTTTCAGACAGACCCACCCCGGGTAACCTGCCG
>Ga0105107_10002384_pt1 | contig 12360 bp, 13 predicted proteins | sample PPLLaktember2015_6_FD_79335 | JGI IMG/M metagenome (GOLD analysis project Ga0105107, IMG submission 79335) | Freshwater sediment microbial communities from Prairie Pothole Lake near Jamestown, North Dakota, USA - PPLs Lake P8 Core (1) Depth... | ecosystem: Environmental > Aquatic > Freshwater >... | reverse complement strand
GATAGGCGCTGATCGGCGTTCGAGTGACGACCTGCACGACGGATGGCGACGCCTTCTCGAAGAGTTCGATCGTCGCCTGTTCGCTTGCCGCCAAATCCCCTCGCGGGGTGACGGCGAGTTGGTAGCCGTTGACCTGGAGATCGGTCTGCTTGCCGCAGGACGTCAGAAGCATGACCAAGAGCGTACTGGCGATGCACGGTCCAAGCTTGAAATTGCGCATGAGGCATCTCCTTCTCTTGAAAGCACGTACAGCCCCAACCCGCATGTGATCGAACAACCTCCGACGCCAGAGCCGCTGCAGGCGACATTTCCAGCCAGCAACCCGGTCGCCATCCTCAAGCCCGCCTGCCAGCACGAACCGACCGAGCTGCCGCACCGGTGACGGGCGGTGGCGGCGCCGCCCGAGAATGGGGCTCGGTTCGTCGCGTGAGGCGGGTTTTACCGGCTTTCCATCAGGAATTCGCCCGGCGGCAGGTCGTGCACGAGACCGAGGAACTCCTTCCAGGGCGTGGCGCCCCAGACCTCGGTCGAGGCATGCCCAAATGTCCGGACGATAGTTGCGACCTTGGTGGCCGTCTCGATGTTCGGCGCGGTGAAAATATCAACATAGTCAGCAGGTCCGAGTACGGCGTAGCTGCCGATCCACGCGACGTCCGGGCACTCCGATCGGATGCGGTCGCTTACTGCGCGTCCAAGCGCCTCAAGTGTCCGCGGTGACTTCAACCCCTCGTGCGACAGGCGCGTCAGCATGATGAACGTCGACATATTCCCTGCTCCTTCAATTCAACGCTGGTGAGGAGAAACTGAAGTCCGGCGTCCGTCGTTGACCGGCGTCAATGCTGGCTGCCTCGGAGTGCTCCAAACAGCCAACAAAGGAGCAGCCATCATGAGCACCGGCCTCGCTGTTTTCGATACGACCGTTCAGGAGACCAATGAATGGCTGAGAGCCATCGAGCAGCGTCTGCGGCCGTGTGAGCGTCAGCAGGCGTACGCCGCTTTGCGCGCCGTGCTCCACGTGCTGCGCGACCGCCTGCCGACGGATGCTGTTCTTGGCCTTTCGGCTCAGGTCCCGATGCTGATGCGCGGCCTGCTGCTCGAAGGCTGGCGGCCCGCCAGCGGCCCTTCGAGTGTCCGCGATCCGCAAAGATTCATGGAGGCGGTCGCGGATCTGCTGCCGCCGGCTTTCCCGCGGGAGCCCAATGCTGTGCTGGAGGCGGTATTGGCCGTTCTATGCCAACGCGTGAACGAGGACGAGGCGCGTAAGCTGATCGAGCACATGCCAATTCCACTGCGCGGCTTCTGGCCCGCGCATTTGCGCGACTGACCGCTGAACCAGGAGCAGGACCGATGCCAATAGCTCTTCAGATCACGTACGGTGGCGGGTTGACCGCAAGTGAGGCGCTTAGCCGCCGCATCAGCAAGGAGGCAGAGAAGCTTGAGAAGTTCCAGAAGCGCATCGTTGGATGCCGGGTGGAGCTAACGGGCAGAAGTGGACGACGCCGGCACGGCGACCTCTTCGCGGTGCGACTGCAAATCTCCATTCCCGGCGGGCGCGATATCGTTATCGACCGCAATCCTGATGCGGATCATGCCCACGAGGACCCTTACGTCGCTATCCGTGACGCATTCAACGCCGCCCGGCGCCGGCTCCAGGATCGCCATCGCCGGATGGAAGGCAAAGTGAAGGTGCACGAAGTGGCGCTGGAAGGGCGGATCGTGCGGCTGAACAAGGATGGATACGGCTTCATCGAATCCACCGACGGACAAGAGGTCTATTTCCACCGCAATGCGCTGCGGAACGAACAATTCGGGCGCCTGCGCAAGGGCGCTCACGTACGGTTCTCGGAAAGCGAAATTGACGGCTTGATTCAAGCCTCCTCGGTCCATCTGACTGGGAGCAGAGAATGAGCAATCCTCATGACGGCCAAGTTTGTCGCTAGCGTTGTGATCGCGCCGTCTGCACCATCAGGCTTCCGCAGGGTCGGTCGGTTTCATGACGTCTGCCGCCATGCGTTCTTGAGGGCGGAGGGCTCGTTGGCGAGGCTCAAGATGGCATCGCTCCCTGTAGAGAACCAGCTGGAGATTGCCGCAGGCTTGAGCAGGATCAACACCCGTGCTGACGCGAACTGGCAATATGGTTTTTTCAATACAGGAGGTGCAAATGACCACCAAGGAACTGACCCGCGCTAAACAGGCTGAGCCCGCCCCATCCAGAGCGACGCCCGTCGCCTATAATCGCTTCAGTCCATTCGATTTCCTGCAGACGGAAATTGACCGCGTATTCGACAGCTTCAATGGCTGGCCGACGGCGGCAGCGGACCGCTCTTTCTCGCCCAGCATGGAGGTCACCGAGACAGACGGGACGATCGAAGTCTCGACCGAGTTGCCGGGCATGGATGAGAAGGATGTCGATATCAGCATCGCCGACGACATGCTGACCATTCGCGGCGAGAAGAAAGTCGAAAAGGACGAGAAGAAGAAGAACTATCGCCTGATCGAACGGAGCTATGGCGCATTCGAACGGCGCGTCTCCCTTCCGCAGGGCGTCGACGCCTCCAAGATCAAGGCGAAGATGACCAAGGGCGTGCTCAAGGTCGAGGTGCAAAAGCCGGCTGCGGCCAAAGCCCAGCAGGTCAAGATTTCTGCGGAATAGTTCAAGCGCTTGGGCGGATCGTGGCCCGCTACAGCAACGATCTGCTTCAGTGTGGACGGGGAGTTCATCTCTCGCCCGCGCTGCTGCGTCCCGCGCCCTCCCCCGGTCGCGGGACGCAGTTTTTTTGGGTAACGCATGGCAAGGATTGATCTGCGTCAGCGAGCAACCCTGTCAGCGCGCGAACATATCCCGAGCACGCTTAATCGATCAGGAGGCCGCTATGAGAGTCAGAGATATTCTTGCCGTCGTTACCTCTGAGACGGGCGACGAGCACGTCATCCGCTTCGCCGAGCAAATCGCCAAGCAGAACGCCGCGATCCTGTCGAGCCTGGTAGTCAACTGGTTGCCTACCGTGCCCTTCGTCACGGAAGGATGGGCGGTCGATCCGTTCTGGGGCGATCTGGTCGTGAAGGCGCAGGAGCGGCTCGAGAGCGAGACCGCCAAGATCCGGACCCGCCTGGAGCGCGAGCAGGATGTTGCGCGGCCTGAGTCACTGCTGCTCGAAATCGGCGCTGCGAGGTCTATTATCGGCATGCGAGCGAGACATTCGGACGTGACGATCGTCGGCCGGCCCTCCAAAGCCAATTCGGATTCTGCGCATGCGATTCTGGAAGGACCCCTGTTTGAATCCGGCCGGCCCGTCATCGTCGTTCCGCCGAACTGGAAGACCCAGGAGATCGGCCGATCGGTTCTTGTCTGCTGGAAGCCGACACGGGAAGCCGCCAGGGCGCTCGGCGATGCGGATGGGTTCCTGTCTTCTGCAGACCGCGTGACCGTGGTCACCGTGGACGCCCATCCTTCGGAGGAGGGCTACGGCCAGCATCCAGGCGCCGATATCACAGCCCATCTGGCCCGGCGTAATATGAAGGTGGAGCTGGTGAACCTTGATTCCGCCGGCCGGAGCGAGACCAAGGCGATCCAGGATCAGGCGCTTGCCGTAAACGCCGATCTCATCGTCATGGGAGGCTTTGGCCGGTCGCGGATGAGCGAGTTCATCTTCGGGGGCGTCACGCGCGAGATGCTGAAAACGGCCAGCGTTCCGGTCTTGATGTCTCATTGGACGCCGTTCGAATTGGCGTCGGTCGTACCAAAGGAGCCAAATCCAGTCTTCGCAAAAAGTTGCAGTCAACGACCATATCCGCTGATCCCGTCGTCGAGTGCGGAGACGAGGGTTGTCTCACAAGCGATTTCATCCGTTCGGAGTGTGTTTCAGGTCCCCTGCGCGTTCGAGGCCGGCATGTGAGACGCAATGCTATTGATGTGAGTCAAGGAAACGCCGCGCCTTAAGGCTATCTGGGTAAACATCAGCGGTTTGGAGGTTGGCAGCAATGGTTCAGCATGGTGCGACGGAAACCGGATCAGGGGTTCAGACCGAAGACATACGAAGGATCTGCGGCGATATCTCAGACTGGAAGCTGGTTGCCATAGTCGCGCTATCGCCGGGCACCAACGATCTTGAGCTGGCAGTGGCCTGGGCTGACAACGAGGATGAATTCCGGCAGCAGCGCCCGCTATCGGGCATCACGGCTCAAATTTACGACATACTGACATCCGACGAAGAGCCAGACGAAGAACGCTGAGGGGGCTCATTGGCCATCGGCCTAGATGCTCTACCAGCCTGCTAGGTTGAGGGCGCATTGCTAGTTGTGCCGAAGACGGCAACGATTCGCTCCCGCATCGGGAGCTCAGCTGAATTGATGAAACGCAAGGCGCTCGTGCTCCGCTCGGCTTCAGCCGCGGCGCTCTGGCGGAGCCACAGGCGCTCTCATGTCGCCGGAAAGGAGCGCCTCGTTGAGACGCATCAGCAAAGCTTCGCGGGCCTTGTCGTCTGGCGCGGCGTCCAGTTTCTCGCGAAGAGCCGTGAAAAACGCAACGCGCGCATTGTGCCAGTCAAGCTGCGACATCGCTTCCGAACCGATCCTGGGTGCAGGGCCTTTCAAACACTCCGCCGCCGCCATTGGCCTGAGGCGATAGGCTTGGTCCAGCTGCGCAATGGTGACGCGGTCCCCAACCAGACCGCTGCGGACAAGTCGCGATCGAAGACCGTCGAGATTCTGGGCCTCCCCATGAGTCAAAAACACCGTTCCAGTGATCGGACTTCGAGACTTGATCCACCTGACCAGACCCGAGGCGTCCGCGTGTCCCGAGTAGACGTCAGTCTCCCGGATGCGCGCCCGAACAGAGATCTCATCGCCCTGAATGCGCACGTCGCGCCGGCCCTCGAGCAGCAGCCGTCCGAGCGTGCCGACCGCCTGATAGCCGACGATGAGAACGGTGGCGTCCTCGCGCGGCAGCAGACGCCGGAGGTGGTTTCTGACGCGACCGGCATCGCACATCCCGCTTGCAGCCACGATAATGTGCCAGCCGCGCTGACGTTCGAGTTCGCGGCTTTCGGCGGGGCTTTCGCTGAAACGAAGCAGTCGGGATTCGCGCAGGGCGCGGAAAGGGTTCGCGCCCGATTGCCGCTGGCCGGACCGCAAGAAGACGTCGCTGGCCTTGATCGCCAGCGGACTGTCGAGAAAAATTGGTCCCGGTGGCGCCTCGGTCTTTTCCATCAGATCGAGCAGATCGACCAACAGCTCCTGCGTTCGTTCGACCGCGAATGCCGGTATCAGCATAGGACCGCCAGCAGCATGGGCCGTCTTGAGTTCATCCGCGAGAGCCTTTCGTCGCGCGTCGGTTCCGACCGCAGCACGCTCAACCCCGCCATAGGTGCTTTCGACGATGACGTGGTCAACGCCAGATGGCCCCTCGGGGTCATCGGCAAAGTCTCGCGCTCCCGGACCAACATCGCCGGAAAAGCACAAACGGAGGGGAGGGGACTGCTGTTGCAGTTCGATCTCGACCTCGATCGATGCAGACCCGAGAATGTGGCCCGCGTTCCACCAGCGCGCCCGGAAGCCTGGCGCCACGGCGGTCCAGGCATCGAGTTGAACTGTCTGAAACAAGGTCAGCGTCTCACGCGCATCGGCGGCGGTGAAGATCGGCTTGAGGTCAGATCTTCCACGCCTGCGATTCCGCCGGTTCAGCTGATCCACCTCAATTTCCTGAATGGTTCCCGAGTCAGGGAGGAGAACGGCGCAGAGATCGCGCGTGCCGCGGGTCGCGTAGATAGGGCCCCTGTATCCGGCCAGGACAAGCTTGGGCAGGAGGCCGCTATGATCGATGTGCGCGTGGGTCAAAAGGACGGCGTCAAGGGACGCCGGGTCGAACGGAAAGGGTTCATAGTTCAACTGCTTCAAGGTCTTGGTGCCCTGAAACATGCCGCACTCCACCAGAACCCGGACGCCTGCGGCCTCCAGAAGATAACAAGCGCCGGTGACACAGCCTGCAGCGCCGTAGAAGCGGAGTGTTGCTTCTGTTTCCATTGCCTTGCTCCGGGCGATCATGAACGGCTTGCAGCAAAGACCGGTTTCGCCATGACGCCCGACACAGTCAGCTCGGCGCATGGTAACTTCGAATGCCGCTCGAACGGCCGGGCGCCGGTGATCAGCGGCGCCCGCACCCCTGTCAGCCGCCGACAGACACCTTGTCTTCGACGCTGGCCACTCCCGGCGCCGACCACGCTGCCGTTTCGGCAAGCTCCCGCTCGAACCAGGCGCGGACCTTTCCGTCCAGCCGGACCTTATCGCCGTCGACGGTCACCCGGATACGGCCCGCGTCCGTCGCCGCCTGACGTGAAAGAGCGTCCTCGATCCGCTTCTTCACATCCGCTGGCTGAATGCGCGGTTTCACCTCGATCAGGTTGGTGACGCCGCGGACACCCTGCAGGTTTCGAACAACGTTTTCCGCTGCGGTTTTCTCGAACTGCCAGGTGAGCTTGCCCGTTAGCGTAACGTAGCCCTTCTCGACCTTGGCCTTGACCGCGCCCTTGGGCACCGTGGTGTCCCAGTCAATGACGTTGGCGACTCGCATCGCGATCGATTCGTCCGAAAAGGGCTGCGCGAAGGGGCGGATCTGCAGATCCTCGACATATCCCCGTACGCCGTTGACCCGCTTAACCGCCGCCTCCACGTCGAACTTCTGCGCGTAGGTCGCGACATAGCCGGTGAGACGCACGATGCCGTTTTCAACAGCGATGCCTATGTCGTTGGCGTCGAAGGACGGATCCCACTCGAGTTCGTCCTGCACCTGTTTCTTGAGGGCTTTATCGTCCATAATACTGCTCCTTTGCTCATCGCCTCGTAGGCGAGCTTTTCAAATTCGCAGAGATGGTGGTTTCCATATTGACGGCGATCAATGAGTTGTGGAGGAGAGCGCGCCAAGCGGTGGTCGCACAGGCGCCGACGCCCCAGAACGCCGGCAGATATCCAGAACACCGATACCCAGGCACAGAACACCGCAGCGACAACTGAATCAGAAATGCGGTCGGCGCCTTGGGGCGATCTGACGTGTCCGCATGAAAGCAGATTGAGCACTGTGCGGGTCAGGGCGCTTGCGGCGCCGATTGGCCAATCAGACCAGCAAGAAAGGTCGTGAAAGGGACGATGTCCTGATCGACACTCGCCCTTTCGAGCGCGGCCATGTACGCGGCGCGCTTCTGAGTGGGAATGATTCAGCGCTTTTCCGGGCGGTTCGTCGACTATCGGAAATCCAGTCTAGCGCGCTGAAAACTCTCAAAAATCTAATCGACACCTATCGCCATCTTTCGCCGAGCAGCGTGACGGTCTTGATCCGCTCCCCAACGCTTTCTCATCCGAAGCCAGAAAATTCGGCTTCTAGGCGCCTGGTCGGTCGAAATCGCGGCTCACGCGTAGGCTTTTTGAAAGAGGCGGATCATGTCCTTTCAGCAATCAGAAGAGGGTGCGGCCAGGCTGCACCTTCCTAAGCCGAGGCGTGAGGCGAATTCGTTCATGCATCTGCTTGGGTGGCGCCGATCGAGCCGGACATTCTCCGACCGGGAGCTTGATTCCCAGTTGATGGCGGATTTGCTCTGGTCGGCGTTTGGCGTCAGCAACCGTGATGGGTATCGCACGGCGCCTTCTGCACGGAACTGGCGCGAGATCGACGTCTTCGTCGCGCTTGCCACCGGCTCTACAGGTTCGACGCATTTGCAGAGAATTTGGCAGAGATATCGAGGGACGATCTTCGCGCCGCCACGGGTCAACAGGACTATGTGGGTTCACCTATTGCCTGCGAGCGCGTCTGGACCTTGCGCGCGGTCGATGACGAGGGCGAGGTGATGGAAATAGTTGTGCGAATCCAGTTTGACACGCGAGCGGCATCCCGATCGTTGCCGCGGCTATTGCGCAATCAGCCTGTCGAGCCGGAGACAGCCATCACCGACGGTCCGCGTTCTTATCTCGCTGCTCCTGAAAAGCTTGACCTTAACGTCAGAAATCGCCCGGCCACCTGCGCGATATCTATCGTGTCGCGAATTCACTTCTTCGAGTCGACGACGTGAGCGCAAGATCCAGTGCGCCAAGTCTCGCACATCTGCGCAGCCGGTTTTGGAGACACAGCTGCGCTCTACGACACCTTCAACCTGCAGCGGCATCTGTTGCGTCGGAATTGCGTATTATTCAAATACGGTCGGGCTCCGCCTGGAGCGCAGCGGTACGTAGTGTTATTGGTCCACGGAAAGCTCAGCACAAACGAACACAACCAACGTGAAAGTTCCTCTTCACCTAATCGTCGCGGGAGTTCGCGGGGTGTCGTGTGTGTCGGTCCTCGTAAGCGAACGAGGCTCTCGGATTAGCAACACATCATTGGGCGCCGCTTCGAGAATCCGTTTTGCAGTTCCGCCCAAGCGCACATCGAAAAGGCCGCCTTGGCCGTGTGTGCCCACAACGACGAGGTCGACCAGTTTGTCGTGCATGTACGCGCGAATGATCGCTTCGGGACGTCCGTGCTCGAGAAGCACCTGCAGGTGTCGACGCTGGTCGCTGTTGAGTTGAGAGGCCTCCATGAACTTGTCGCACGTTTCCTTCTCCATCTCCGACCATTCGCGCCTGAAGTTCGGACGATCAAGAAAACCGGCGAACGGAATTTCCCATGCGTGCAGCAGCGTCAGCGACGAAGTGGGAAAGAACCGGGCCGCTGCTGTAAGTGCATGTTGGGACGGCGAAGAGAAATCAGTTGCGACCAATACCTCTCCGTATGGCCGGAGACGGCTTTTGACAATCAACAAGGGGGTTGGCGTCTGCCGCGCCAGCCGCTCGACAGTAGTGCCGAGGAAAGAGCGGCCAAGCGTCTCGTCCCTCGCAATGCCGGTTATAATCAGATCTGCGCCGATTTCGCGAGCGACAGCATGTATTGTACCGACAGTTTCGCCTTCCACCACACGAATCTCTACCGACTTCAGTTCCTCGCGCATATCGCGACGCAATTGCGCGCTTACGACGGACGTTCGATCGGGCAGGCGCCGCCAGCTGGGCAGGTCGAACTCGCGACGCTGTTCGAGCGGGTTCTCATCATGCTCTATCACATTGAGTACGACGAGATGTGCGTCCCAGAGTCGTGCAAGGTGCGCCGCGCGATCCAAGGCGCGATCACAGCGGCTGCTGAGATCCGTGGCAAGAAGAATTGTTTTTGGCGGTCCCAGGCTCCAAGAGGGATCGCTCATCGTGCACTCCCACTCTGACATTTTGGCCTAGCCTAATGACCCTCTCAAAGCTCGTCTTGATGCACGTCAAGAAAGTCTCGCCCACGATGCCCAACTGAAGCAATCGACGCAGCGCATGCCCGCTTGGGCGCTTGATTGGTGAGGCCTGGCGCCTGCTGAGGCGCTGAATCGGCGATCGATAGCGTTGCGGGGATCAAGGTGTGGCATTGGCCGACTGAGCGCCTTTTCAATCGGAAGGTCGGCGTCCTGTTGAAACCTCAGGGCCATTCTTGATGCCCGTCAAAGTCGCAAAGCGGTGAAGGCGAACCTTCTCGACATCGATTCGGCAGATCACAGTGAAACGGAAGCGCTTCTTGAGCAGGCAAAAAAAGTCCGCGCCGATCTGATCGTCATGGGCGGGTATGGACGTTCGGCAACGACACAATTCATCTTCGGAGGCGTGACAAGGGAGATGCTCGTGACGGCCAAAATTCCGCTCCTCATGGTGCATTGATCGCGGGCTTCACGTCCACCGCTAGGCGCCGATGCGCAATCTCGTGAGTCATCCCTTGCTTCTCGCGGGCTCGTTCGGTCTAGCCCTCATCGGATTTGCGAGCTGGTGGTGGCGCTCACGATTGCGCAGGATCAATGCCGACCCAGCGTCTCCGCCTAAGGTGGAAATATGAGCTACGTTGCGGCATCCTTGGCGCCGGGAGAAACACTCGTTGTGAAAGCGCGGCTGCACTGGGTGTTGTGGCTGCGCGCAGTTCTGGTTCTGCTGGTGTTTGGCTGGGTCGGCATCGGCATATACTGGTTCATCAGAGATGCATTCTTCCTGATGAGCACCGAAATGGCTCTCACAAGCAGGCGGCTCATCTACAAGACGGGACTCCTGCACCGAAGCACCTCCGAACTGATACTCACCAGCATTGAGGCGGTGAAGATCGAGCAAGGCTTCTGGGGTCGGCTCTTCGGCTTCGGCAGGCTCAGCGTCCATGGCACAGGCGCTGACGTGTGGAAGACGCCGCTCATTGATCGGCCGTTGAGATTTCGGCGCGCGATAGCCGAGGCGCGGCCCGCAGCGATGTCCGGCGCAGGCTCCGGGTCTGGAGGCGAGTTTCCGCAGCGAACCACAATATCATTGCCCCGACAGAAACGAACGACCTCTGCTCGCCGCTAACGGGCAAATTCAAATCGCGGTCACTGGCGGGGAAGATTGCACCGGAATGTAGCTTCGGTGGATATCGCGCGCGGAAAATGATAATCTCATCTCGTGGCCAATGAGCCTGCGGGTCATGAGACGAATGCTCCGATACGCGCCTCCTTTGCACTTCGCTCAAACTCTGGAAAGTCTCCCGCAAGCCCGGAATGGCGCACGATAGGTTCAGCGCATCCCCTCTGGACGTAACGCCAGGCTGAGCCGTCCCGGCAATCCATGGCGTCTGAAAGGGGCGAGGTCTGGCTTCGACCGCCCGAGATGCTTGTCGATCCGGTGAGAGAGTCTTGTTGAAGCCGAGGCCCATCCTTGATGGGCGTCAATGCAGGAGAGCACGTTGCGGCAATGCTTAATTATATGGAGGCCAAGGTGCTATGAAAGACATAGTCTTCCACTTCGACAGCTATCCAGATCCTACACCTGCCGAAGCGATCGATCAGGCTGTGGAGTTCGCCGCTCTGCTCGGTGCGGAGATCACGGCTCTCGCTGTCCAGGCGAGTTTCAAGCCACCCGGCAACTGGCTTGCCGAGCGGCTCATCAACCTGAGCGGACTTTGCGCTCACGAAGAAGAGAAGAGCCTGGCAAACTGCAAGACGGCGATCGCTACCTTCACGGAGCGGCTTGCCACCGCCAATGTCAGAGGGAAGGCGCTCCTTACCAAAGCTGAACCAGCACTCATGGGCGATCATGTAAGCGTTCATGCGCGGACGCGGGATCTCTGCCTTGTTCCACTAGTGAACAGTCTCGACGGCCAGCGGTCAGTCGCAGAAGCTGTCCTGTTCGGGTCAGGGCGGCCAGTTCTTCTCTACCGGCCCGGCGCTGCTGACTTACCCACTGGAGAACTGGATACGGTTGTCCTGGCCTGGGACGGCAGCCGCTGCGCTGCCCGCGCGATGGCCGACGCGCTCCCCATCCTGAAGAAGGCGCATCAGGTACGCGTGCTTACGGTCATCAAAGAGAAAGCCGAGGCAACGCCCGGATTGGGCACGGACGTCATTCGGCACCTGCGCCTTCATGGAATCAACGCCGTAGCCGATGAAGTCGATATCGGGAGTCAAAGGATCGGGCAGGCGCTGTCTGACTTTGCGAAGATGCACCACTCCAAGCTGCTCATCATGGGCGGCTACGGCCGCTCCAAAATGCGCGAGTTCATACTGGGAGGCGCAACGCAGCACATGCTGCATGAACCAGATGTTGCCGTCATGCTGTCGCACTGAGGCGATGACGCCTGCTGCGACCAGCTAGCCGCAATTACTCTACCCCAGGCGCACGTCGGAAGTGTGCGCCTTCAGCGCAAAGGAGCAGCACATGCAGGGACTGCAAGTCTTGGACGACGCTGAAACGGTGCAGAGACCGCTGGTGGAGGCTCTGGCCAGGGGGGCGGTGGACAGGCTGTCGCCGCCGGTCGAGCACATCCAGACACACCTCAACCATGTCTTTCTCTCCGGGGCGCGTGCTTTCAAGCTGAAACGCGCGGTGCGGTTTCCCTTCGTCGACTTCAGAACGTCCGACCGGCGCAAGGCCGCCTGTGAAGCGGAAGTCTCGATTAATACGGCGCTCGGGAGCCCGTTCTATGTCGGCGCCGTTGCAGTGGTGCGGAAGTCAAACGGCCAATTGGCGCTCGGCGGTGACGGCATCGTGGAGGACTGGATGGTCGAGATGCGTCGCTTCGATGGACGACTGCAGCTTGATGTGATGGCGAGCGCTGGCTCTCTCTCGGTGGAAGTGGTCGAGGATGCGACGTCGGCGATTGTCGACATGCATCGCAAGGCGCCCGCGGGTCAGCTGGGCGGGCACACCGCCGACTATCGACAGACCATACGCACCCTTGAGCGTACCGAGGCGGAGGCAGCCGCCCGTCTTGGGCTCGAGCCGGGGCTCCCATCACCCTTCGAGGCGCTTGATCGCGAATTGGCGCGCATCGGCCCCGTCATCGAAAAGCGCCGG
>Ga0105107_10002382_pt1 | contig 12366 bp, 12 predicted proteins | sample PPLLaktember2015_6_FD_79335 | JGI IMG/M metagenome (GOLD analysis project Ga0105107, IMG submission 79335) | Freshwater sediment microbial communities from Prairie Pothole Lake near Jamestown, North Dakota, USA - PPLs Lake P8 Core (1) Depth... | ecosystem: Environmental > Aquatic > Freshwater >... | reverse complement strand
TACCCCAGTTAAAGGAGTGGAAGCTAGCCTGCCCAAAGACTGAGCTTGATCTTGTTTTTCCAAACGCAAACGGCAATCCGATTGACGCCAACAATTTCCTGAACAGGGTTTTTAAACCTGCCATCAAGAAAGCGAAGCTTCCCCAGATCAGATTCCACGACCTGAGACACACCTATGCAAGCCTTCTGATAAGCCAAGGAGAGAATCCGAAATACATCCAAAACCAGATGGGACACTCATCCATCCAGGTAACCTACGACATCTACGGCCACCTGATCGCTACCGAGAATTCCGAGTCAGCAAGCAAACTCGGCACGATTTTCGGTGCAGATTGGCGTACCGGTAGCAAAATGGTAGCAAAATAAAAAAAGGACTTAACCGGAAAGAGCTAAGTCCTTGATATTTCTGGTGCGCCCAGGGTGATTCGAACACCCGACCTACGGATTCGTAGTCCGTTGCTCTATCCAACTGAGCTATGGGCGCTGAGCTTCTTCATACCTAAAAGAAAGATGGAGGCATTATAAGCACTGAAATGCGGGATATCCAGCTCTTTTAGCTCCTCCGGTACCCCTTGGGCACGGGTTTCCCATCCACATAAACACGCTTTTGCTCGTCAAGAGCAAAACGCCCTCTTGAAATCATCTCAATGGTCATGGGAAAGATCTTCCAGTCCCCTGCTTCTTTGAGCCGGTTCTGATGCTCTTCTGCAACTTTAAGCAGTTTCTCCCTGTCGGAAACGAGAAATTCCAAAGGCTCATTCAGTTGGACCTCAATGGGGTTGGAAACCATAAGAAGGGGACCGGTGTCTACACCCCTATCCGTCCAGATGGTCGAGGATCTCAGAAGGCTCTCTCCCTCGGCAATGGCGTCGACCACAGCGTTGTCCCCGACGTATTTTCGGTCCCCTGTTGGCGTCAGCACGGAGAGATCAGCGGGGTGGACGTTGATGCACCGGTCCAAAGTCAAATAGCTCATATACCCTCCAAGAGCAATCACATCCACCTCAAAGGCCTTGACAAGAGTGGCGGCCACCCGATCAAATTCCCGCCTAGCCTCCAATCCTTCCGGTGTGGTGACCATCCTCTTGAATGCCCTAAGTCTGTGAAAGGTCCGTATGTCATAGCTAATATAGGGGATGCCCGTGTCGCAGGCGATGCTTTCTCCGTAGCAGGAGCCATCGGAACGATCACTGAAAATGAACACTACCTCAAAAGGAGAGACCCCCTCCCTTGCTTTGAGAAAGGTCTCCCTTTCCAACAGACGGAGGATATTCGTGCCGGACCCGGACATGAAGCCTGCGACTCTCATGGGACGGCCGGCTGCATTAGGATCGAAAATGGGAACCAACGCCATAGACATAACCCCATTAGAGAAGGGAATGTTCCCCGCCGTAAGTAGAAAGGTTTTGAGATCCCAAGTACTCTGCACCCTGCGAAGAGGGTGGAGAGAATAAATCTGAACTCGGTAGCGTTTTAGATTAGTATCTTAAACTTAAACATGGTTGTATATCAAGCGACAAAAGCTCTGAATGCCCGGAAAAGCTTCAAAAAAGCCCAGGAGGTCGTCAATATGATTGTGAGAAATGTCAATGATCGAGAGGTTCAGGATACCACTTATATTGCCCATGGCGGGGCCATGGCCCAAATGATATTGGACCAAAGGGTTCTTAAAGAAATAGGCTTTCTGGCTATTGCAAACCTGGAAAGCGGAAAGACAATAGAAAGCCACAGAGATCCTATGGAAGAAATCTACTTCGTATTAAGCGGGGAAGGGGAAATGTCCGTGGATGAGGAGACGAGACATGTACGCCCCGGCGATGCCACCTGGATACCCGCAGGATCGCCCCACAGTCTCACGAACTCGTCGGAAGAGAATCTTCTCATCCTGGTGGTGGCCTCGCCGAACTGGTGAGAGGAAAGCAGGAGAAGCTAGGCCGCCGGCTTGAGAACAACCAGAGCGTCAACCGCCACGGGCTTGTCCCCGGAAAGGATGAGGGGGTTAATGTCTATCTCCTGGATGACTTCGTTTTCCATGCCGATAAGACCTACTTTCAAGAGGATCTCACAGAGGAGATCCATGTTGGCCGCGGGCATGCCGCGCACCGCTCCGAGGATTTTGTGAGCCTTGATTTCTTGGGTCATGTCCAGGGCGTCCTGTTTTTCCAGAGGAGCCACTCTGAAAGCGATGTCCTTGAGAATCTCAGTGAAAATCCCTCCTAACCCGAACATCACGCACGGTCCGAACTGAGGGTCCCGGGTCATCCCTGCGACCAATTCACGGGTTCCCTTGATCATTTCCTGCACCAAAATATCCTTTTCTTTCCCTTCCATGCGAGAGGTGAGCTCGTTAAAAGCAAGGATGGCTTCCTGCTCGTTCCGAATGTCCACCCTCACCAGCCCTTTTTCAGTCTTGTGGGCGAGGCTGGGGGAGCACCCCTTCAGGACAAGAGGAAAGCCTATGGCATGAGTCGCCTTTATGCACTCTTCCAGGCTGTGGACGAGAACTTCACGGGTAACAGGAATGCCGTAGGATTTGAGGAAATCCTTGGATTCGTATTCGGACAGAGTCTTGCGGCCCTCTCGCAGGGCCTTCTCCAGAATCGTGGATTTATTTTTCATGATTACCCTCCAGAGCAAGAAGACATATTGGAGTAATGGAGTAGCGGAGTACTGAAAAGAACAGGAAACGACACAGGAAAAGAAGCTACCACGAAAACACGAAGGTATGAAAGCACGAAAGAAGAAGGGGATTACTTAAACCCACTTGTATTTTTTCGTGTTTTCCGAATTTCGTGCTTTCGTGATTGGTTTTCTTCCTGGCAGTCTTTAACATCATTCCAATATTCCATTACTCCATTATTCCGACACTCCAGTACTCCGTTGTTTCATTTTTTCATACTCCCAAAGCAAAGCAAGCGTCTTAGCCGCTCGCTCAGGAGTGGGGATATTGATCAGGGCGCCCCCTTTTTCGAGGCGACCCACTTCTTTGTCCCAAATCCCCGGCGGTGCAATCAGGCAGGCAATAACCGGCTTTCGTTGTTTCCATTTCAGCAAGAGATCGGAAAAACCGGACACTGCGGCCCGGTTCGCCGATGCGAACATCATAAGGAGGAGGATAGCGTCCACATTGCGGTCCTCCATCACCGCTCCGATAATTCCCTCGATCGCCGACGTGTTGTACCATGCCGGCCCCATGTCCACAGGATTGGTCCGCAAGGCAAGAGGGGGAAGGAGATTGTTGATCACTCGCTGGGTCTCAGCACGGAAGCGAGCGATCTCCATCCCCTCGGTCTCGCAGACGTCCGAGGCCGCCATTCCGGGGCCTGCTTGGCCGGAAAGGATCGCCACTCTCCTGCCTTCAGGAAGGGGGCAAAGGCTAAGGGCACGAGCGGCATCCAAAAGCCTTTCCGCGCCATCCACGTAAAGGACGCCGGATTGTTTGAGAGCCCCCTTGTAGATCTCTTGTCTTCCAGCCAGTGAGCCGGTGTGCGAGAGAGAGGCTTGGTCCCCAGTGCGAGAGCGCCCTGTCTTATAGGCGACAACCGGTTTCGCGAAACGGGTTTGCTTTATCGTCTCCATGAGACTTCTTGGTTCGTCGAGGCCCTCCAGGTAAAGGGCAATCACCCGTGTATCCGAATCCTGCATCAAGTAAGGGACCATTTCTGGGAAATCTACATTGAGGCGGTTTCCCAGACCTACGATCTTGCTGATGCCTGCGTTCTGGCGCATGGCCATGAAACCCATGAGATGAGAAATGCCTCCACTTTGACTCACGAGGGCGATTCCGCCCTTAGGAAGCCATGAGAACTCGGGCGTAAAGGAGGCGTTCAGGTCGACATGGAGGTTGACCATGCCAAAGGTGTTCGGGCCGATGACCGGAATGCGGGCCTCATTTGCCAGCTCGGCCAGGATTTTCTGGAGCGCTGCTCCCTGGGAGTCGTCGATTTCCTTGAAGCCGGCGGAGATCAGCACAATCCCTTTTACTCCTTTGCGGGCACACTCGTGAAAAATTTCTGGAACAAGTTTCGCCGGCAGGACTACAATAGCCAGATCAATTTCCCCCGGGAAATCTTCAAGCGATGAAAAAGCGGGAAGATTCATGACCGACTTGGCGCCCGGATTTACCGGAACAATCGTTCCCTTGAAGCCGCCGGAAGTCAAACTCTTCATCACATGAAAACCGAGCTTGTCCTGCTTTTCCGACGCACCGATCACCGCAACGGTGTGAGGATTGAAGAGGGCTTTGAGGTTCTCGATCAGAACAGGATGGCTCATGAAACATGTCCTTGAGGAAATCACTGCCGCACTCATAGCAGCCTTTCACATTGATATCAATAACTAATGCAAATCTAAATCGCCCCACTCATACTGGATGATCATGACCACGCTGATGGCAGCGGTTTCGGCCCTCAAGATTCGACGGCCCAGGGAAACCGATACAAAGCCTGTATGGTGCGCCTCCTTCACCTCGCGTTCGGTAAATCCTCCTTCCGGTCCGACCATGGCGAAAACCCCGCGGGTCGGAGCGGTGGAACGGAGGAGGTCCTTAAGGCCTCTGGCGCCTTCCTGCTCCCACAAGAGGATTTTCAGACCCGAGTCCTTGCTCAGGCGTGCGAGCAGCTCATCGAAGGAGTGAATCGGATCGATCTCCGCGGCCATCGGGCGATCGGACTGTTTGGCGGCGCTCTGGGCAATCTCCTGCCAATGCCTGAGCTTGCCATGGGTTCTCTCGCCATCCACTTTGACTACCGTTCTGTCCGCAATGTAAGGCAGGATTCGGTCCACGCCCAGCTCGGACGTTTTCTCAACCACGAAGTCCATGGGGTTGGACTTGAGCAACGCCTGGCACAAGGTAATGCGGACAGGCGAGGGTTCAGGAGCTGGGATAGGCCTCTCAAGGCTGACGAGCACACGGTGGCGGCTTACCTCTTTAATTACCGCCAGAAAACGAGCGCCAACCCTGTCCAGGAGGACGATCCGGTCGCCGGGCCCCATTCTGAGCACTCTGGCGATGTGTTTGGCCTCAGCTCCGGTGATCGCAAAAGAGGCTTGTGTACCGAGAATCTCATCAACGTAGAAACGACGCATGAGGAACCCCATGGAAGATTGGAGTATTGGAGTGCTGGAGTAATGGAAAGCTCAGAAGCTGGATTGATGTTAAAGACTGCCAAGAAGAAAACCAATCACGAAAGCACGAAATTTGGAAGGCACGAAAAAATAAAAGTGGGTTTAAGTAACCCCCTTCTTCTTTCGTGCTTTCGTCCCTTCGTGTTTTCGTGGTAGCTTCTTGCCCTGTGTCGTTTTCTGTTTTTTTCAATACTCCACTACTCCAGTACTCCATCACTCCTTTCTCTTTGCTGTAATGCACGCCCACTCGGCCTGCGTGGCAACTTGAATCTCTTCGAATCCCAAGCGCTTGAGCGGTTTCTCCACCTCCTGCGCCTGTTCCCGCAGAAGACCGGAAAGGATCATCGTTCCATTCTTATCAAGAAGACGCTGGAAGTCAGGCAGAAGCTCCAGAAGAGTGTCGCGGGTGAGGTTGGCAACAAGAATAGAAGAAACACTGCCAAACCGGGTGATGGGTTCTGAAGAAAGGTCGATGAATGCCGAACAATCGTTTAACTCAATGTTTTGCCTGGCCCAGCGGAGCGCTTCAGGGTCTGTGTCTATGGCGAGGACTCTTCCAGCGCCGAGTTTAACCGCATAAATGGCGAGGATGCCGCTTCCTGTTCCCACGTCGAGCAGGTTCCATTCGCCGGCGGTTTGAAAGTTTTCTATGCTTTGGAGGCACATCCTGGTGGTGGGGTGAGCCCCTGTTCCAAAAGCGGGGCCAGGATCCATCCGGATCACGATGCCTCCAGGGGCCAGAGGCACAGGTTCCCAGACGGGCACAACCGTCAACCTCTCCGTAATTCGCTCGACATGGAAATGCCGCCTCCAGGTGAGACTCCAGTCCTCATCCTGGATCTTTGAAAAGCGAAGAGAGGCCTCGGCCGCCTCGGGAAAGAACTCCCTCAGTCGGCGGAGAAAAACCTCTATGCGAGTCTTGAGTTCTTCGAAGCGCTCTGTCATTGGCAAGTAGGCTCTCAACAAGGAATGCCCTTTTTCGCCAAAAACAACGCCCTTGCAACCAAGGTCAAACAGGAATGCGCTCACCGCCTCTTGAGCCGCAGGGTGGACTTCAACGAGAATCTCGACCCACCCGGGATGCTCGGTCCGGGCGGAAGGAGATTCCTTTTTGTCCGTGCATTTCTTCAAGTGGCAAGGTCTCCTGAGAAGTGGGCTACATCGTCAATCCCTCGAACCCGCCTGAGGCGGGCAGGAGCGGGAGTCCAAGAGGTCTTTGAAATACTGGATTCCCGCCTCCGCGAGAATGACAGATAGGAGCTTTATTGGATTTTTTACTAGCCCATAAAGAATGGGTGTCGAAAAAATGGAGTGATAAAGCGATGAGATGACATCCTGCACCCCAAAGCTCCATCACTCCATCACTCCAATACTCCAGTACTCCAATCTTCTTAGGCTTTTTCGAATACGTAGTTTAGTTGCCCATTGGGAAGCTTGTTGACGACAGCCTTGACCTCCATTCCCACCTTGATTTCGTTTTCAGGCATGTTCTTGGAGAGCCTGCCGAAGACTTTGTAGGTCCCATAATCGGCAAGAGCGATTGCATAGGGAAGGTCGGCTTCAAAACCGACCGGCCCGTATTCGAGCTTGCTGTAGGTCACGAGATTGCCCTTGCCGGTCACTTCAAACCATTCCACATTGCTGGCCAGGCATTTGTAGCAGTCCGCTCTAGGGGGAAAGAACGTCATGCCGCAGCCTTTGCATTTGGTCCCCATGACCTTGCCCTGTTCGAGATATCCGACGAAGTCATTGGTCTTCGTAATGGCCGTGAAGCTCACTGTTCCGAATTTCTTGAAACGCAGGTCCTCTTCCTTTTTCTTAGCCATAATATTACCTCCCGAAAATAAGGACGTTTCCGTAAAGGCCGACGCCGCCGATGTTATGGACCAGGCCGATCTGGGGATCCTTGACCTGCATGTTGCCTGCCTCTCCTCTGAGCTGGAGAACAATCGTTCTCACCTGAGATCCTCCGGTCGCGCCGATTGGGTGGCCCTTTGAGAGCAATCCGCCATCTACATTCACGGGAATGCTTCCCTCCTTGTAGGTCGCCTTGCTCCTGATGAGGTCTCGCCCTTCACCGGGCTTCGCAAAGCCCAGGTTTTCGTAGGCCATCATTTCCGCAATCGTGAAGCAGTCATGAACCTCAGCCACATTGATGTCCTTGGGAGTGACCCCGGCCATCTTGTAAGCCTGCCGGCCTGCGATCTCACCCACACTCAGGCCGGAGAAAAGATCCCTGCCGGCCATGTTCACGGGAGCGGAAGCCGCACCAATCCCCAGGAACCAAACCGGTTTCTTCAAAAAGGCTTTTGCTTTTTCTTCACTCGCAACGATGATGCAGGAACTCCCGTCTGCATTGGCGCAGCAGTCCCCGACGCGCAGCGGGCTTGCGACGGGTCCGGCCATGGGGTTTCCCGGATCCTTGAACATGTCGGCGGTCACGGCTTTCCTGTAAACCGCCTTCTCATTGATTTGACCGTAGGTGGACGCCTTGACGCGGATCAGGGCCAAGTCTTCAGACGTTGTGCCGTACTTTGCCATGTGGGCCCTTGCATGCATCGCGTAGTAAGCGGGCATCATGGTTCCGAAGGGGCTCTCCCATTGAATATCAGCCCCACGGCCCATCCTTTCCTGCGACTCTGCCGAGGAGATTTCCGACATTTTCTGGAACCCTATGACCATAACCACGTCGTGAAGCCCGGCTTTGACCATCGAGTAAGCCAGCTTCAGGCCCGTGGTGCTCGATGAACAAAGGGTTTCCACGTAAAAGGTCGGTTGAGGAGTGAGCCCCAGGTATTCCGCTAAGACCCCAGCCGGCGATCTCTGCTTGTCATATTCGGGGGCGGAGCACACGACCGTTGCATCGATATCCTTGACGGATACCTGCGCATCCTTCATGCACTCCTTAAATGATTCAAAGGCGAGCTCCCGGATGGATCCTGGAAACCCGCGCACAAAGGCACTCTGGCCTACACCGATAATTCCCACTTTTCCCATACACAACCTCCCAATGTTGATTCATAGCTTTCAAGGCAAGCCGGTTCTCGGATCAGAGACAGACTTCTGGAAAACGGCTCCAGCAACAAGCAAGAAGTGACAAATACCTAAAAACCGAACAACGAACAAACCATGACAGCAGCCGCATGATTTCCACCGGAGCCAACTCCAAAAGAAGCCTCAGTCTGGCGGCAAGCTTGCAATATAGGAAAAGAAGAAAGGAGGGTCAAGTCAAAAGAGGGAGAATTCCTCGGACTCCTCGACAGGGTAAAAAAGACTCAGGTCGCTTTCTTTAATCGTTTGAAGGCTCTCCGTGAGAAGGTATTCTTCCGCCTTTTTTCTAAAGCGATAGGAAGCTTCCTCCATGGCCTGGAGTTTTTCGTGGACCCCCCACTCCTTCAAGGTCTTCTTGATCCAATGAAAGAGGGCTTCGCTTCCGTAAAGGAGCGTTCCCTCGTGGAGAATTTTGCAGGCGACCATGTGTTTGAAGGAATCGAACCGAAGCTGTTCCGTGACCCGGTTCACGTCCTTGACGATGTAATCGATTTCTTCCTGAAGATGAGGGGTCATGAGAAGGCGGGATTTCTCCAAGAAGATGGCCTCATCCAGTTTCTCCACAAGATCCTTTGGGAAAAACGGATCGACGATCACGACAAGGTCCACATCCGAACCTTTGACCAGTTTCCCGGTGCTTCTCTCCGGGCGCAGGACGTCGTGGGCCATGTTGTAGACGATGTCGCCGGCGATGATAAAACAGACATGCTCATGGAGCGGCAAGGCATGTTCGAAACGGGCGGCCAGAGCAGCGACCACCGTGTAGGCGAGCTGCGACTTGGCGCGACTCACCTCTTCGATATGAGAGGCGATTTTCTGAGACCGCAGGAGGAGAGCGGCACGGTCGCAGGAAGGGCCGATGACAGTGTAGGTGAGGAATTCCCTGAGGATGGAGGGGGAAAGACGAGCGAATCCCTCGATCCTCCGATCGAGCCTGAGATAACGCGTACCCACGGCCAGCATGGACAGAGCACTGGATTGCTTGCAGGTCCTCCAGAGCAGAAGCCCATCCCCTCCGGTGGCTTGAAGGATTTCCGAGCCGGTGAGAGGCCCTTGCTGTTCCGAGAGCTCAAGAATTTGCTTTTCAAGAAGGCTCATGAAAACCCATTCCGAAACTGGGCCACTTCCTGATCCACGAACACTTTCAGCAACCTCGCCTCTTCCTCAGTCGCTTTTGCAATGCCTCCTGAAAGCCTGAGGAAATCCAGGAAACGGCAATCCATGGGAAGCAAATGGACGAATGGAGCGGTTGAAGTGCCATGGGATCTCAGGGGTAGTTGCTTTGAAACGCGACGGGCCAATTCCTCAACTTGATCCCTGAAGAGCGGGCTTTTCAGGAGCTCAAGGTTTTCGGAGTCGATGAGGGCTGTCAAGAGATAGGCATTTGCCCGAGGTGAGAGATCCGCCCTGAAAAAACAGTAGGTTTCAAGAATCGAATCTTTATGGAGATCTCGTTCATTCTCTGCCATGGGCACAAGGTTCAGAAGGGAGTCACCCCACCCCAGGATATGGAAGAGAGGATTCACGGTCCTGCTGGAATAGGAGAAGGAGTCAAGCCCGTCTGATAGGCGTAGCCAAAAAGCTTTGGCCACCGGAGCAAGGTGCGCGAAGACTCTCGCTTCCACACAGGATTCGCGAGCACATTTGTCGCCGAAATCCACCCTGTATCGGAGGTCTTCACCGTCGTTTTGAGAGGGGTGGAGGAGACACCCGATACGCTTGAAACTGCCATCTAGATATCCGAGCCCCCAGCAACTGAATCCCCTGATCGGTGAAAGGAACTTGTCCGCTCTCCGCAAGGAGGCCGTGTTTTCTCTGAGGACCCGTTTGATCTCGTTGGGATGCTGGAGATGCTCGTAGCTGGCCGGCCGGATGGGAGGACAGCAGGCGAAACAGGATTTTTTTTCATCCGGAGCACAGAGGGTAGCAGGAACTTCAGCCATGGTCTCAATGTCCTGCCTGGTCGTCAGGCTTTAAGGCCGGCCCGGGTAAGTCCTCGGGTTTGTTGATATTGAAAAGAGATCTCAAGTCTCGATCCCACAAACGGAGCTCTTCTTCATCCACGTAGCGCACACGCAGCCGGGCAAAGCACTTCACAATCTGGTGCTGATGTTGTCCGATCGCTTCATGAAGGATCGGGAGGCATTTCTTCGAGTAAAGGGCGTGAAGAGGTTCCAGCATCCAGTCCATGCGCGGGACCACTGCGTCGAAATCGTCCCTCACATCAACCAGGTGGCCGATAAGTTCCTCGCTCAGAAAGGGCATATCACAGGCGACGAAGAAACCAGCTTCATCCGATATGGTCATCAGGCCGGTGTAGATCCCGCCCATCGGCCCAAATCCTTTGACAAGATCTTCGACCATCGGGAGCTGCAGATAGGCATACTCGCCAGGCGTATTGGTCAACAGGATGACTCGGTGAAAGATAGCGCTCATGACCCTGGCCACTCGATCGACAAGTCGCATACCGTCGATCTCAACGAGGGCTTTGTTGCTTCCGTATCGGGAGCTCTTGCCGCCGAGAAGGATGAGCCCGGTCACATTCCCGAATGGGACAAAGTTGTCTTTGTTTTCATCAGCGGCCATGAGAGTCGGGTGTTTTCCAAAAGTTCTCTCCTTATACATAAAGATGGGGCACCCGTCAGCAAAAAAGCTTTTCGGAAAGCCTCCCGGTCCATGCCGCTTGTTGACACGGTGACGGATTGGTGGAAATATCAAATCGCGAGAATGCGAGCTCAGGGCTGCGTCCCGACTGGATACCATTCCCCTGAAGGAGGCTCTTTTGAAAACCGCTTTTCTCTACACGGACCGGTATTTCGAATACGATTACGGCTGCAGCCATCCGCTCAAGATCGAACGCCTCAAACTGACTTTTGATCTATGCAAGGCTTATCATCTCTTTGATCCAGACCAGGCAGCGCTCGTTGAAAGCGAGCCTGCGACTGAGTCAGAAGTTCTGCGTTTTCACACTCCTGCCTACGTGGAAGTCATGAAGGAGGCCAATGGAGGGTCGCTGCACCGCCTTTACACCCACGGTCTCGGACCTGTGGATAACCCCATCTTTCCTGGATTGTGGAACTGGTCGCTTCTCCACACAGGTGCATCGCTCCAGTGTTCCCGTCTGGTTTTGGACAAAAAAGCCCGAATTGCTTTCAACATTGCGGGGGGGCTGCACCATGCCTTGGCGGACAGAGCCTCCGGGTTCTGCTATGTCAATGATCCTGTGCTGGTCATTTGCCGGTTCCTGGATCAGGGGCAACGGGTGATGTATGTCGACATCGATGCCCATCATGGCGACGGCGTGCAGTGGGCGTTTTACCAGGATCCGAGGGTCTTGACGGTTTCTTTTCATCAGGACGGCAGCACGCTTTTTCCCGGAACGGGGAAAGCCGCAGAAATGGGAAAGGGACAAGGAGTGGGCTATTCAGTGAACGTCCCGATGCATCCCGGGACGGACGACGGGGTGTTCCTGGAAGGGTTCCATGCCGTTGTTCCCCGGCTTCTCGACAGTTTCAGGCCCGACGTGGTGGTGACACAGCTCGGGGTGGATACGTTCTGGAACGATCCCCTGGCTGATCTCGAGTTGACGACGAACGGATTTTGCCAGGTGATCTCCTTTATGGCCAAACATGCACCGGCGTGGGTCGCCTTGGGGGGAGGCGGGTATAATATCACCAATGTGGCGCGGGCTTGGACCTTGGCGTGGGCGGCCATGAACGGCATCCATCTGCCCGATGAATTGCCGGAATCCATGGTGGGGCGTCTTTGCTCAGGGGAAGGGGTGGTGTTGAAGTTGCGCGACAGTGAACGCATCAGCAGGCGGCATGACGAGTGCTTAGTGCACATGAAGCAAACGCTGGGGTTCCTTGAGCAGGAGGTTTTGCCGCTTGTGAAGAGTAGACAATAACAAGCAAGCAGCAGGAAGTAGCCAGTAAGCAGCAACAGGAAGTCAACCAAAGGATTTTTCTTTTACTGCTTACTCCTTACTGCCTACTGCCTACTCCAACGATGGGAATGTGGACGAGGGTAAAATCGTGATGGAAGAGATTCTGCCGCCTTTGAGAAGGGATTTGGAGTTCTTTCCTGCCCAACTCCAGGGTAAACAGTACGTTCTGATCCGGGATCACCTCGGGCTGGTCCAGGAGGGGAAAGCGATCGAGATTCCGCTTTATCAGCTCCTGGCGCTTCT
>Ga0105107_10002378_pt1 | contig 12381 bp, 8 predicted proteins | sample PPLLaktember2015_6_FD_79335 | JGI IMG/M metagenome (GOLD analysis project Ga0105107, IMG submission 79335) | Freshwater sediment microbial communities from Prairie Pothole Lake near Jamestown, North Dakota, USA - PPLs Lake P8 Core (1) Depth... | ecosystem: Environmental > Aquatic > Freshwater >... | reverse complement strand
GGCGGCCGGAGCGGACTGCCGCCCGGCGCCCGAGATCGCGAGGAGGGCGTCTCTGAACTCGCCCGCGTCCTGATACCGCGCTGCGGGGTCTTTCTCGAGCGCGCGGGTGACGATGGACGCGAGCGCGTCGGGCGCGTCGGGGACGAGCTCGGCCAGCGGGCGCGGCGCTTCGTTCGTGATCGAGTACATCGCCGCGAGCGGATGGTCCCCCCCGAAGGCGGGCTCGCCGGCGAGGAGCTCGTAGAGGAGGCTCCCCATTGAGAAGAGATCGCTCCGCGCGTCGACCTTCTTCCCCTGCACCTGTTCGGGGGACATGTAGCGCACCGTTCCGAGGGTGGCGCCATCGACCGTGATCGTCTCGCTCGCCTTGAGGCGCGCGATGCCGAAATCGGTGAGCTTCGCGATATCGTCGTGCGTGATGATGATGTTCTCGGGCTTGAGATCGCGGTGGATGATTCCCTCGGCGTGCAGCCGGGAGAGCGCGTCGAGGATGCCGACCACCCACCGGATGGCGTGCTCCCGGGAAACAGGGCCCCGCTCGACGACGGCCCGCATCGTCTCCCCCTGGAGGAGCTCCATTGCCAGAAACGGGGTGCCGTTGTCTTCGCCCGCCGCGTAGACGGTGACGATATTCGGGTGAGCGATCCGCGAGCAGGCCTTCGCCTCGCGGAGGAAGCGCTCCTTGGCCTGTGCCCCGAGCGCGGCGGGGAGAATGACCTTGACCGCGACATCCCGGTCGAGGGTGAGATCGCGGGCGCGGTACACGACACCCATGCCGCCCTGCCCGAGCGTTCCCGTGATCTCGTAGCCCGCGATCTTTTTCACATCCATGGCGTGTCCGCGAATCGAAGGGCCGGGTCCGTTTCCCGTTCAGCGCTGCTCGATCAGCTTGTCGTATTCGGCCATCGCCTCGTCCGTCCGGCCGGTTTCGGCGTAGAGCCGCGCGAGAATCGCGTGGAGCGCCCGGTTGGCCGGATCGATCTCGAGCGCTTTCGCCGTCTCGGCGATTGCCTCGCCGAAGAGCCGGTGCTCGAAGTAGAGACTCGCGCGCACGATGCGATAGGCCGGTTCGCTCGGGATATCGGCGCGGTCGATTCCGGCGATCGCCGCCTCGAGCTCCCTCTCCTCTTCGGGCTCGAGGATTTCGAAGAACGCGGCCTGGGTCCTCAGGGGAGGGAAACGGAGCGGGTCCGTCGTCTCCAGAGTCCAAGAGTATGAGATGCCGGGCGCGAGAGCCTCTTCGCTCTCCGGATGGCGGATGGTCTCGGCCCCCGTGACGTCGCGTTGCCAGAGGACGCCGTTTTCGCCGTACAGCTTGAGTCTGAGCTCCGTCGTCGAATCGGCCGCGCTCCAGGCGAATGCCGGATGGCCCCCGCGCACCGCCGTCTGGCAAGGTGATTCGAGGCGGATTTCAGACGCCTTGCCCGCGGAACGGAGCGCGGCGAGGGTGCCGACTCCCTCGGCATCCCTGAGCTTCAGAAAATTCTGGACCGGCTCGAAGCTGTTGCTTCTTTCCGCGGGGGACACGGCCGCGGGTTTCTTCGCGGCGCTCGCCCTGATCTGCAGGCTGCTCGCCGCGCCGATCGTGATCCAGGTACCGTTCTCGAAGTGAATCTCGGCTGCGGCCCCGGGGCCGGTGCGCACCTCATCCCCCGCGTTCAGCGACAGGCCGTACGCGCCCTTGTCCACGGCGCCGCCTTTTCGGAGCACCGTGACGTTTCCCGAGCAGGAGAGGATGAGGGCGGCGGGCGCGGTCGACCACGCGGCAGCGGAGAGGACGAGCGCGAGCGCGACAAGCGTCACGCATGCGAGCGGCAGTTTTCTCATCATGACTCCAACCTCTTTTCGACGGGTGTGCGTTTGAGACTTCCGGGCACCATTATACCGCGGCGTCCCGGCGAAACAAACGGGAAAAACCGCGGGGGCCCGGGGCGGTTCGCTGTTGCATGATCGCGCTCCAGAGACGTGCGCCGGCGCTCAGCTCCCGGATCTGGCGCCCGGCCGCCGCGGCGGATTCGAGCGCCTGGATTCCTTCAACTCCTTCTCGTACTCCGTCTGGAGCTCGAGAAAACGCGCATCCCCCGGCGAAGAGAGGAGCGATCCGCAAACGTCGGTCACGACGGCCGCGATCGAATCAGCCGCGAAGGTCACAGCCACTTCGGTGAATGAGTATTCCTTTTCGCCCGGGTCCGCAACGGTGGCCGTTCCGACGCGCTCGCCGAAGGTGCGCGCATGAGCGGCATGGGCGTTCAGCACGATATCGATCCCCGGCACCTCGCGCGCGAGATCGAGGCTCTGTTTCCAGCCTTGGTGGCTGATAGCGATAATGAGATCGCACCCGCGCGAGCGCAGATTCGTGACCGCCTCGAGGGCGGAAAGCTTCGGATCGACGACGTAGTAGTTCTTCATGAGGTCCGGGCCGCCCCGGTAGATGAACGCCGGGAGCGCCACGGAAAAGATGCCCACGCGAACGCCGCCCCTCCGGCCGAAGAGCGTCTTGGTGCCGCCCACTTCCTTGACGAGGTACTGCGGGGCCACGGGTTTCTTCTGCGTCTTGTCGATGATATTGGAGCTCACGAGAGGCACGCGGCATTCCGCCATGACAGCCCGAATCTTGTCCAGCCCGGTCCTCGCCTCATGCTCGCCGATACCGGCGGCATCGTATCCGAGGAGCTTCATTGCCTTGGAGAAATAGCGGTTGTCGATTTCCTGGTGTCTCCCCTGCTGGATCGAATAGAAATCGCCGGCATCGATGAGGAGCACGGGCCGTTCGAGACGCCTTTTCTCGACGAGGGAAGCCCACCGGGCCATCCCGCACTGCGTCGGTTTTCTTCACCCGCAGGGCTCGCGGTAGCCGCCGAGCCTGCTCGTGAAGAACACGCTGAGAGAGGTGCCGGCCGCGGGCCGTTCCGCCGCGCGCTCCGATCGGATGCTCTTCGATTTGAGCGGGAGGTAGATGGCGAGGAGAATGACGAGAACCGTGAGCGCCGCGCCGAGAAGGGAGAAGCGCCTAGGTGTTCTTGTTCTTTCCATACTTCTTCAGCTTCGAGTAGACCGTCGGCTTGGAAATGCCGAGGAGCGCCGCCGCCTTCGTCTTATCGCCGACTTTGTCGACGACCTTGTTCACAATGATGCCCTCCACCTTCGGGAGGATCGGATCGCTCGTCGAAAGCTCGAGGTTGTCGATGAGGGAATCGATCGTCTCCTCGATCGTCGCGCGCGACTCGGCGAGCCGGCTCAACGGTTTCTTGACGATGGAGTCGGGCAGATCTTCGGGGAGAATGGTCTCCTTTTTCGTGATGATGATGAGCCTGTTGATGAGGTTTTCGAGCTCGCGCACGTTGCCGGGCCAGTCGTAGGCGATGAGGAGCGCGAGCGCCTCGGGGGATATCTTCTTCACGGGGATGCCGTAGAGGCGGCAGAAGGTCGAGAGAAAATGAGCGCAGAGCGGCTCGATGTCTTCGGCCCGTTCTTTCAAGTCGGGGATGCGGATCGGAAAGATGTTGATTCGATAGTAGAGATCCTCGCGGAACCTCCCCTGCTTGACGAGGGAAAGGAGATCCTTATTGGTTGCGGCGATGATGCGCACGTTCGTCGTGATCGTGCTCGTGCCGCCGACGCGGTAGAACCGCTGTTCCTCGAGGACGTGGAGGAGCTTCGGTTGGAGCTGCAGAGGCATATCGCCGATCTCGTTGAGGAAGATCGTCCCCCCGTTTGCCGATTCGAAACGCCCGATGCGCTGCCGGTGAGCGCCGGTGAAGGCGCCCCGCTCGTGTCCGAAGAGCTCGCTCTCGAGGAGTTCGCCCGGGATCGCCGAACAGTTGATCGACACGAACGGTTTTTCCCCCCGCGCGCCGCCGTAATGTATCGATTTCGCGATGAGGTCCTTGCCGGTGCCGTTCGAGCCGGTGAGGAGCACTGTCGTGTCCATGCTCTTGATGCCTTCGATGAGCTCGTAGATATGCCGCATGGGAGGAGAGGCGCCGATGATATCCTGGAAGGTCACGCGCTCCCGGGGCCTCGCCGCCGCGGGCTTCGGCTGGAACCGGGGTTTCTCGAGCACGTCGATTCGTTCCTCCAGCAGCCTCTTTTCAATCGAGAGCGCGGCTTGCTGCGCGAACGAGATGAGAAGGCTGTGATCCTCATCGCCGGTGCGCCCCGCGCTCCGTCCCGAGTCGAGGTAGAGGAAACCGCCCGGTTCCTCTTGAATCCGCAGGGGGATGCACACGATGCGCGGGTGCTCCGCGAGGAAATCGTCTGTGACCTTGCCTTCGGGTATACCCATCCGCGTGCCGTCGAACGCGTACCCGAGCTGCAGCGTCATGCCGATGACCGCGCTGATGTTCCGATCGGTCAGCACCGATCCCGGCGCGAGCCCGCCGCTCGTCGAGAGGACGAGGAGCGAGTCTCGGCCTTCCATTCTGAGGACGAGCGCCGAGCGGTCCATCCCTGTGATTTTCCGCGCCGTTTCCGCGATCACGCCGTACAGAGACTCGGCATCGCGGATCGTTCGCAGGTGGGACGTGAGCCGGCAGAGCGCCCGGAAGCGGTCGGAATCTGAGATGATCTGATCACGGGCGAGGGGGGACCGCGCCTCGAGCGCCTCTTGAAGCAGCTTCGCCTGCTGGGGGATGTTTTCTCCCGTCTCAACGAGGGAGAGTGAGCGCAGGAGATATTCCCGCGCGAGCGGTTCGTTCCCCTCATCGAGGTGGAGGGCGCCGAGCTCCGCGGCGACCCCCGATGCGGTGCTCTTCTTGCCGAGGAGTGAGAGCTCCAGGCTCGCCGCCTCGAGCTTGTACTTGCCGTCTTCGAGTCTCCCCTGCGCGAGAAAGATGCGCCCCTCGAGGAGGTTGAGGAGCGCCGTTTCGAGACGAGAGCCGATCCGCTGATTGAGCGACCGCGCCCGCTCGAGCAGCTCAATCGTCTCCGGAAGCTTCCCGAGCGCGAACTGGAGCTCGCCGAGCTTCCGGTACACGACGGCTCGCTCCCTGAGCGATTTCGTTTTGTCGCAGAGATGGAGGTCTTTCGCGTAGTAGCTCGCCGCCTTGTCGAAGTTTCCCTGGAGGAAGAATATCTCGCCCATCGTTCCGTACGCCTCGGCGAGGAGCTGCTGATTGCCGATCGTTTCGGCGAGGCGGGCGGCCGTTATGCAGCACCGCTCCGCGTCCTTCGGCTTCTCCATGTCGAGATGGACGAGCGCGAGGTTGAGATTGGCCGCCGCGAGCCCCGGCAGGTTCTCATGGCGCTTCTTCATTTCCATGCTCTTCGTGAAGCACTCGAGCGCCTCGGCGAGAGATCCGAGCGAACGGTAGACGAGGCCGAGGTTGTTATAGGTCGCTGCGATCCCGATCTCATCCGCGCACTCTTCCCTGAGCACGAGGCAGCGCTTGTAGCACAGGATCGCGTCGTCGTACTTGCTCCGGTTCCAATTGATCGTGCCCATGAGGTTGTACGCTTGCGCGATCTCGGCGGGATTCTGTTTCTCGTTGAGGAGCTTGTGGACGAGGAGACAGTGTTCCCAGGAGCGATCGAACGCCCCGACGCGGTAATGAATCCAAGCCATATCGTTGTAGAGCTTCGCGCGCTCGCTGGACAGGAGATGTTCCCCGTGCGCGTCGAGCGCCTTCTCGAGGAGCTTCTCCGCTTTGAGAAATTCCCCTTTCTTTTCGAGAATCTCGCTCTCGCGCCGCGCCGCTTCGACGGCGAGATTCCGGAAGAGCGCGGGTTCCTTTTCCCGCGCGATATCCTCGCGGCACTCCCGATAGAAACACTCGGCGCGTTCCGTGCTCCCCGTCAGAGAAAAGTGGTTGCCGAGCTCGAGATAGAGGCCGTAGCGGGTATCCACAGGGAGCGCGCGATCGAGATGTTCGTCGAGGAAGGTTGTCGTGAAACAGCTGAGAGCGGCGAGTTTCTTCCGCTTCATGAAGAGCTGGAGCATCTCGAGCCCCCTGAGCGCCGCTTCCTCACGCGCGCCGCTCCGGAGAAGATGGGAGAACACGTAGGCGGCGGGGGCGCTCTTCATCTCCCGCAGATGGCGGGCGATGTTCCGATGGATCGATTCCTTCCGCTCGGGCGACAGGGACGAGAGCACCGCGAGCGCGAGACTCGAGCTCGCGAGTCCGAAGATCATGCACTGATCGCCGCCGGCGAGCCCCGAAATCTCGGTGCGCGCGCGCACGAGACCGCGCGCGATCAGCTTCTGGAGCGCGTTGAAGACGCCGTTTTCCTCCGGCGCGAAGATGCCGAGAATACAGGAGAGCGGGGCTTCGAATCCGAGCACGGCGAGGAATCCGAGCACCGAACGCTCCTCCGTCGCGAGCGCTTCGAGGAAGGCCGGGCCGCCCGCATCCGGCGCAGGGCCGGGACGCGACAGCGCCGCAATGAGATCGAGCCGAGCGAGCGCGAGCGGTGCATCCGTCCGGAGCGCCTCATCGATGAGCGGTTCCGACCCGGGGGGTGTAAGCTGCGCGAGAATGTGCCGCTTCTCGGAAGCGCTCGCAGGGGCGAGATCGATCTCGCGGACGGTGATCTCCCGCTTGGAGAACTCATCGGTGAGAGTCGGGACGAGACCGGGCATTTCCTCTCCCACGGCGATGACGGCGAGGTTGCAGCGGTCGACCGCACGGCAGAGATAATCGATGACGTGGCAGGCGAAGAGGGGCTCGCGCGCCCGATCGTCGACGAGCACGAAATCGAAAGGCTCGTTTCCCTCCCGTTCGGGCAGATCATCGAAGAGCGCGGAATCACCGGCGATTACGCCGTGCGCGAATCCCCATTCAGTGCGGAGGGTATGTGCGCAGAGCTCGAGAAAATGCGTCGTCCCCTCTCCCCGTTTTCCCCTCGCGATTACGATCTGTTTCTCGCCGTCCCGCGCCCTGAGCGCGATCTGCTTCAGCATGCGGAGCGGCGCGGCGGGATGGCCCGCCCGGAACGCGCGCGCCGGAATCGCCGCGCGTTCATTCGTTTCACGCTCCGCAAGAGCGGAGAGCTCGGCGAAGGCGGCATGGAACTTCGTCCCGGGAGTTTCCGGGCCGAGCGAGGCGAGGTGTTCGCGGAGACTCCCGATCGCGAGCGCCCTTTCATGGTCGACATGCGGAGCGAACGCGGCGAGAATCATCCCGAGATCGTGGAGGTTTCCATAGGGTTCCGCGGGGTCTCTCTCAGATGACGCGGCCGTCGATTCAACGAGCCGCATGATCCCGCCGGGCACGAGGTAGGCGAGGGGAAGAATGAGGGGAGAGTCGTGCGACAGGGCGAGGGATGGGAGCTCGAGGCGGGAGAAGGTGAGGCCCTCCTCGAGCCTCGCGAGCACGTACGAAACGATCGTCCGCATCGTGGCCGTTGCCTTCATGGGTTTCATCAGGGGAAGGGCCTTCGTGAGCGGGACGAGCTCCGTGGACGGGAGAAGAAAGCTCGCCGAGCCGTTCGACTGCTGGAGCGAGAGCGCCGCGGGAGCGATCGACCCCGGTTTCGCAAAAAGGTAGTCCCGCATCCGCAGGTCATCGATCGAGAGGCGCATGTGCGAAGGTATGTCGAGGGAGAAGAGGAGATACTCTCTCTCGCTCAGCGAATCGGCTACGCGGTAGGCGCGCCAGGGGGGGAAATCGCCGAACGGTTTCTTGACGATGTATCTCGAATTGAGCGATCCCTTGGAATTGTCCCGATTCATATATCCGCGCCCCGTTAACTTTCTTGACCGGTAAAAATACTTTACCTCACGCGGGTGAAAACCACAAGGGGATTTTTTCGGGGGAGCGGGATCAGGGTATGTAGAGCAGTCTCCCGCAGTTCTCGCACGTCTGCAGCTCGTTCCTGCTGACGAGAGAGAAGAATTGGGTAGGAAGCTTTACGAAGCATCCGAGGCAGAGGCTTCCCGTGACCGGAAGGATCGCCATGGTGTAATGCTGCGCGAGCTTTTCGTAGCGTTGGAGGAGGTTGCGGGGGACCTTTTTCGCCAGCTTGTCCCTCGCGTCCGTGAGCTCGCCCAAACCGGTGAGCTTGAAACCGAGACTCTGGAGTTCCTTCGAGGTCGCCTTATCCTTCACCTCCTTGATCATGATATCGAGGTCCTGGAGGGCGATGAGAAGGCGATGCTCGTCTTTCACTGATCCTTCTCCTGCAGGATTTTCACGAGCGACGGGTAGTCGGTGACCTCGTAGAGGTTCTTGAGCTTCGCGGGTTTCTGGATGAGGCTGATCAGCTCGCTCAGGATCGAGAGATACGTTTCAGAGCCCTTGTCCGACGGGGCCAGAATCAGGAAAAAAATCTTGGTCACTTTTCCGTCGAGAGCATCGAAATCGACTCCCGACGCGGAACGGGCGAAGAGCACCGTGAGGTCCTTGATCGCGAGCGACCTTCCGTGGGGGAAGGCGACCCCGTTGCCGAGCCCCGTGCTCCCGAGGCTCTCGCGGTTCTTCAGCATTTCAATAATAAACCGTTCGTCGGATATCTTGTGTTTGAGGGCGAGGTGGTGTACCATCTCCGTGAGCGCGCTCATCTTCTTCCGCGAGCGGAGATGGAATATACAGAGATCTTCTTCAAAGAACGAAATAAGCTTGGCAACTTCCATACTTTGCATAATATATCATTGTCCCACGTTTCTTGTATAGCACTTTCACGTTTTTCGGGCAATATTTTTTTGACACCGTGCGCCCCGTCCATTCAACGTGAATTAAATATTGGAGTTTGCGCGGCATGAGCACTCTCGAGATCACCCAGGGGCTCGTAGTGAGGATCAAAGGGGCCGATTACATCGTTGCGAGCGAAAACGGAGAGGTCCGCTGCAGCCTGCGGGGGCGTTTTCGTCTCTCCGAGACGGCGGGAGAGGTGCTGCCCGTCGTCGGCGATACGGTGCGATTCCGGAAGGGAGAGGGTAGGGACGCGCGCGCGCCGCAGGGGCTCATTATGGAAATCATGCCGCGGAAATCGGTTCTTGCGCGCACGGATCCGTCGCAGAGGAGGGGCTATCAGGTTCTCGGGGCGAACATGGATCAGGCGATCATCGTTTGCGCGGTGCGCGATCCCCTGCTCAATCTCCGGCTCCTCGACCGCATGCTCGTGGCGGCGGCAGCGGGCGGGATGGATGCGGTCATCTGCGTGAACAAGATGGATCTTGCGGGGAGCGCCGCGTCGATCGAGGAGCCGGTGCGGCAGTACCGCTCGATGGGCTATCGCGTCATGCTTTCGAGCGCGGTAACGGGGGTGGGGGTCGATGATCTCAGGGGGATTCTCGCGGGCAAGCTCTCCATTCTCTCGGGGCCGTCGGGGGGCGGCAAGACCTCTCTCCTCGCGCGCGTTCAGCCGGGGCTCGAGCTCGCGATATCCCCGGTGAGCGCGCGGACGGGCAAGGGAAGGCATACCACCACGCACTTCGAGCTTCATCCCCTCGCATGCGGCGGCTTTCTCGGGGATACGCCCGGCATCCGCGAGTTCGGCATCCAAGGGGTGACGAGGGGACGGCTGTCGCGCTATTTCAGGGATTTCGCACCGTGCGAGGGGCACTGCCGTTTCGCGGCGTGCTCGCACAGCCATGAGCCGGATTGCGCCGTCAAGGAGGCGGTGGCCGAGCGGCGTATCGCGCGGGAGCGGTACGAGAGCTATCTCAGGATACTCGAGACGCTGCCGGAGCGGTGACCTGCGGGCAGATAAAGATGATGGCGGCCTTTTGGGGAGGCCGCCATCCGCAAGAAGGGATTTTGGGATGGGGGCAAAACGTCCGCTCTCTGAGGGGTAATACGCGCTCGGGCGCGGAAAGGTTCCATCTTTTTTTGAGCGGTGCGGAGGATGTCGATGGGGAAGAAACTCGAGAGAGCTTCGAAAACCGCGCTCGGACGGTCCGTGGCCTTCTTTTTCCGCGCGGGCCGCATCTCGCGCGAGGAATTCGCGCGGTCGCGCATCTCGAGACTCCTCGTGATCCGGCAGCACAATCAAATGGGGGACATGCTGCTCGCCGCGGCCGCCTTCCGGGGGCTCCGAAGGCGCTTTCCGGACGCGCGGATCACGCTCATCGCCGCCCCCATCAACGCGGAGGTGGCGCGGCGAAATCCTTCCATCGACGAGGTGCTCGTGTACGCGAAGGAGAGAAACCGGCAGTCTCCTCTCGAGCTCGTTCGATTCATCGCGGAGCTCCGGCGGAGACGGTTCGACGCGGTCCTTGTTCTTAACACCGTCTCCTTCTCGGTGACGAGCGCGCTCCTGGCGGTGGCGAGCGGCGCCCGCATACGTCTCGGCTCGACGAGCCGTCCCTTCGGCACCGATCTGACCGCGAAGCTCTATCATCTCGAACTGCCGCTTCCCTCACGCGATGAGGCGGCTCGAATGCACGAGAGTGCGCACAATCTCCACCCGCTCGCGGCGATCGGCGTGAGCGAGCGGGATCTGTCCGCCGTTCTCGTGCCTTTCGATGCGGAGGAGCGGGAATGCGCGCGATTCATCGCCGCCGCGTTCGGCGCGGGGAAACCGTTTATCGTCGTGCATCCGGGGGCGGGGAAGAGACAGAACGTTTGGCCTCCCGCGCGCTTCGCGGAGGTCGTTTCCCTTCTCGGCGATCGCACGGGGATGGAGGCGGTAGCGGTGCGGGGACCCGTCGACGCCGGGGCGATGGATGAGTTCCTCGCCTCCTGCGCGGTATGTCCCGTCGTCCTCTCGAGCCCCACGGTGGGCTTTCTCGGGGCCCTCATGAAGCGCGCAGCGCTCACACTCTGCAACGACACCGGCATCATGCATGTGGCGGGCGCCGTCGGCGCCCGGTGCGTCGCCATTTTCGGGCCGACCGATCCCGCGCGGTGGAAGCCGGTGAAAGACTCGGTTGTGGCGGTGAAGTCGCGGGATGGGGATGTCTCGTCGGTGCGCGTGGAAGAGGTTCTCGCAGCGGCCCGCGCGCTACTTGGCGGATGAGAGAGGAACGAGGCTGATGGAGAGGCGGAGCGTCTCGTCCGGGGGCACGTACGCGTCGTTCGTCCAGGTCTGGAACCCGGTCTTCTTGATTTCCACGCGGTGCGGTCCGGCGGGAACGCTGAGCGGTTCCGCGAGCGGCACCGTTCCGCGGTAGGAACCGTCGACGAAGATCTGTGCGCCCCGTTCCGTCTCGAACAGAATCGAACCGGTGATCTCGGCGAGATCGATGTTTCTTCGCGAAAGCTCCCCGCTGCGTATCCGCACCGTCTCGATGTATTCGCGCCGACCGTCGGCGCGGCAGACGATCTCATGCGCTCCCTCGGGAAGCTCGAGCATCGCGAGCCGGCTGCCGTAGTATCGTCTTCTCCCGTCGATGCAGATTTCCGCCGGCGGATCGACCGCGATGTCGAGGAAACCAGTCGCGGGCGCTTCGATTCTGGACGGCGCCGAGGGAGGCGCGGATTTCGATTCAGCTGCCGCAACGGGCGCGCTCGCCGGCGGCTTCTCTATCCGCAGCTCGGTCCCGTGTATGCGGCCGGCCTTCTCCAATTCGATTCTTCGCACCGAATCGACGTTCGCCAGAATGAAACGCCGCCCCGCGTTCTCGAGAATGGTTCCCGTCTCGGCGGCGCCCCCGGCGGCGGACTCGGTGGGGTCCCCGTCGCCGGCCGCGGCGGTGTCGGGAGCCGCGGGCGCCGATTCATTCAACGGCGCCGCTTCGAGCGGAAATCCCGTAATGTCGAATCCCCCTTCCTCCTGTCCGGCGGATATGATCATCTCGCCGGGGGCGGGCAGGGGATCGCGCTCCCGGATTTCCTTCAGCGCCGTCGTGAGGCGTTCGCGCGCCGCAGGCGTGAGCGCCATGATGATCGCGGCGGCCGCAGCGGCTGCCGCAACGAGCGAGAGGGGCATGAGCCGTTTTTTTGCGCCCCGCGCGGCCGAGCGGCCCGGCAGCGGCGCCGGCGCGACATCGCTCTCCCCCGCGACGAGTCTCCGCAGCCTTTCCCGGCCGGAGAGTATCGTCTCCTGCCCGATGGCCGATTCGATCGCGCGCGCCATCTCGAGGGCGTTTCGGAACCGTTTCCCGGGCTCCCGGTGGAGGGCCTTGACGACGATGCTCTCCGCGGCGGGGTCCATATCTCTCCTGATGCGGGAAGGGGGCGGCACGGCGCCCGTTACGATGTTCTGGATGACGGCCGCGTAGTTCTCGGCGAGAAACGGTTGAGTTCCCGTCATCGCCTCGTAGCAGATCGTTCCGAGAGAGAAGAGGTCGCTCCGTCCGTCGATCGCTTCTCCGATCGCCTGCTCGGGGGACATGTAGAGCGGCGTGCCGAGGAGCGTGGAGGCAACCGTCATTTGCGTCTCGCTCTGGTGCAGCTTCGCGAGGCCGAAGTCGGTGATCTTCACCTGTCCCTCGCTCGTTATCATGATGTTGGCGGGCTTGATGTCGCGATGTATGATACCGCGCTGATGCGCGTGATCGAG
>Ga0105107_10002375_pt1 | contig 12390 bp, 8 predicted proteins | sample PPLLaktember2015_6_FD_79335 | JGI IMG/M metagenome (GOLD analysis project Ga0105107, IMG submission 79335) | Freshwater sediment microbial communities from Prairie Pothole Lake near Jamestown, North Dakota, USA - PPLs Lake P8 Core (1) Depth... | ecosystem: Environmental > Aquatic > Freshwater >... | reverse complement strand
TGATTGTGGAAGATGAGCCAAAGGTTGCATCATTTATTAAGAAGGGCCTTGAGGAGAACGGCTATGAGGCTGACCTGGCATACGACGGTCTGTCTGCCGAGAAGCTTGTGCGCCAGTACAAATTTGATCTGTTCATTCTTGATATAATCATCCCGGGGATAGGCGGTCTGGAACTGTGCAAAAGAATTAAGGTACTCTGCCCAAATGCTCCTGTTCTGATGCTCACAGCGCTTGGCACAACTGAGGACAAGCTTGAAGGTTTCGATGCAGGTGCCAACGACTACCTGGTCAAACCATTCGAATTCAGGGAGCTCCTTGCAAGGGTAAAGGTTTTGCTTAAAACCGGTAGCCAGCCTGTTGAACCAGTTAACAAGCTGATCGTTGCAGACCTGGAGCTTGATCTTGACAAAAAGACCGCCTTAAGGGGAAACTCTCATATTGACCTTACAGCCAAAGAGTTTTCATTGCTCGAATACTTCATGAGGAACGCCGGAAGAGTCCTCTCCCGGAACGATATTGCCGAGAAGGTATGGGATTCAAGCTTTGATTTCAGCACAAATGTCGTGGATGTTTATGTCAACTTCCTTCGGAAGAAAATTGATAAGGGATTTGACAAAAAGCTGATCCAGACAAAGGTTGGCTTTGGCTATATTTTTGGAAATTAACAGGATGCAGATCAGGACAAAACTAACCCTTCAGTTTCTCCTGCTCGGGGGAATAATAATGATAGTTGTATCGGTCATAATCTATTTGTCCTCAGCAACCTTCTACAGAAATGACTTTTATGATCTTTTAAGATCAAGAGCCAGGAGCATAACCCAGCTTGCGCTCGACAGTTATGAATTCAATGCAAATCATGCCCTGAGAGCCGGAACTGATAATCCGGGCAGACTTCAGGATGAAAAAATTATAATTCTCAATTTCAGGAATGACACTTTATACATTTCAGACAGAAGCTGGGAATTAAAGATGATGAATACCATTGCCGGACAGGTAAAATCAAATGGAGAGGTATTCACAATTCAGGATCAGTATGAAGTGCTGGGATCGTTGTACTCTACAGGTTCGTACGAGTTTGTCGTAATTGCGGCAGCCATAGATAATGACGGTCCGCTGCGTATGAAGAAATTAAGAAATCTGCTTATTATAGTATGCCTTATAGGTCTCATGATGTTTTCCGTAGCCGGATGGTTCTATTCCGGAAGAGCTTTGAAGCCAATTTCAAAAGTGGTAAAAAAGGTTGAGGAGATCACAATTACCAGGCTGAACCTGAGAGTTCCCGAAGGCAATGGGACCGATGAGATAGGCCGGCTCGCAAAAACCTTCAACAGGATGCTTGAGCGCCTGGAAAACTCATTTGCAGTGCAGAAGGACTTTATAGCGAATGCCTCTCATGAGCTCAGGACTCCGCTTACCTCAATAAACGGGCAGATCGAGGTCCTTATGATGAAAGACCGTTCAACCAGTGAGTATAAATCAGCGCTAGAATCAGTTCTTGAAGACATCAGATCGCTTATTGACCTCTCGAACAGGTTGTTACTGATTGCGCGAACCAGTGCTGAAAGCCCGGCAATCCCGGAAAACAAGGTCAGGATCGATGAAGTTCTCTGGCAGTCCAGGGATGAGATCAGAAAGTTCAATAATGATTTTCACATCAACATTTTAATTGACGATTCATTGACTGAATCAGAGCAGATGATGATCGCCGGTGATGAATACCTGCTCAAGGTTGCAGTATCAAATATTATCGAAAATGCATGCAAATTTTCGCCCGACCATTCAGTCAATATTAATCTTGAACACACCGAAAACAGCATTGAAGTAATATTTGAAGATAAAGGTATTGGCATCTCGGAAGCCGACATGGCAAAAATCTTTGAACCATTCTACCGGGGCGCGAATACTGTTTCCGTGCCCGGAACCGGTATAGGGCTCTCACTTGTTAAAAGGATTATTGAGAACCATAACGGGATTATCATAATTTCATCACAGGCCGGAAAGGGAACAGCTGTCAGGATTAAATTCCCGACGGTCTCCTGAATTACTGTTCAATTCTCTGTAACCCTGACAGGACCTAATTAAAATCAAATATTTTACTAAACACTTAATCTAAATTTAATTTGATTTTAATCCATATTTAATAATCATATTATATTATTAGATTATTATTTAAACCAGTTTCGATTGTGAAAATTAGTGTAACCTGACTTTTGTATTTTAAACTAAACTGAAGAAAATCAATATATATCTGCTGTCTAAGTATGTAGTGCCCTCATAACTGCAATTTATCAACACTTTTTATTCAACCGAAATAACTGCGACCTGTTGTCTGAATAATTATTAAATGCTATACATAATGTTTCGAAAATGGAATTACCGGGGATGCAACACTTACAGGTGTTATATCTTCCTTTTTTTTCTTTTTATGGTCATATCATCCTGCCAGTCAAACAATAAACCCGCTGGCAAATCTTCCGAAGGATCCCCTTCAGCAGCTGTACTGGCTGCCACTGATGATTTCTTCCAGGAAATCTCGCAAGAGATCGGATTGAATTTCCGTCACTCGCTTGGTGCTGATGACCTTACAAACATCATTGAATCGAATGGCGGAGGTGCCGTGTTCCTGGATTATGACCAGGACGGCTTCATCGATATTTACGCCAGTAGCGGCACATGGCTTGAGGGATTCAGCAATGGTGAAAAACCTGCAGAATTACCCGGAAATCACCTTTACCGAAATCGTGGGGACGGGACTTTTGAAGACGTCACAAAGAGGGCAGGGGTGGGCGGACCATGGTACAGTATGGGAGTTTCAAGCAGTGATTTCAATAACGACGGTTACCCCGACCTGTACCTGAGCAATTATGGTCCGAATGTCCTGTTTAAAAATAATGGCAACGGATCTTTTTCCGATATTACAAAGCGCGCTAATGTCGGAGGAGGGAATAAATGCAGTGTGGGGGCAGTGTGGTTTGACTATGACAACGACAGGTTCCTCGATTTATATGTGGGCAACTACCTGGAGTTTGATCCGGATTACAAATATTACTATGCACCTGACGGCTTTCCCGGACCAATGGCTTACGATGCCCAGAAGGATGTATTATACCATAACAATGGTGACGGGACTTTTGAAGATGTCACAGAAAAAATGGGAATAGACGATATTGACGGGAGGTCCATGGGAGTTGGTGCAGCAGATTACGATGCCGATGGTTTTGTTGATGTTTTTGTTGCCAACGATCATACGTTGAACTATCTGTGGCATAATGATATGGGCCAGGGATTTACAGACAGGGGAACAATGTCGGGAACAGCATTCAGCCAGGCTGGGGAGGCCACAGTAAGCATGTCGGTCGACTTTGCCGATTTCAATGATGATGGCCTCCTGGACCTCTTTGTTTCGGACGATACTTATTGCTCACTTTATGAGAATTTAGGCAATGGTATCTTCTCGGACAGGGGCATAGCTTCAAATATTTCAATGTCAGCGGCACAATTTGTCGGATGGTCATCATCTTTTACTGATTATGACAACGACGGTGATGTCGATATCTTTAAAACCAATGGTGCGCTTAAACACCTGTACGGCCAGGAGGATCAGATGTTCCAAAACGAAGGTGGCGGAAAATTCAGGGACATTTCCCTGGAGCTCGGCAGATATTTCCATGAGGAATTTGTCGGACGGGGAGCGTGCCTGGGTGACTATGACAATGACGGCGATTTGGATATTTTCATTGTTAACCTCAACGACAGGTGTGTATTCCTGCGAAATAATAAAGGGAACCGGAACAACTGGCTGCTGCTTAAGCTAACCGGTACCACCAGCAATAAGGATGCGATCGGAGCCAGGATAAAAGTTACAGCCGGAGGAAAAACCCTGACAGCGCAAAAAAAGAACACAACGGGATATCTTTCCCAGAACGATCCCAGGGTGCATTTCGGGCTGGCAAAAAATGAAATGGCTCAAAAGATTGAAATTACCTGGCCCTCCGGGAAGGTACAAACTCTCGAAAATATCAAGGCCAACCAGATCCTTGAAATTACAGAACCTTAATATCAGCGGTTTATGATCGGACGGATAGTAGTTAATCTTAAAACATTTGCCCTTTGCCTTGCCTGCCTGCTGATTTCCTGCGAAGGCAGACCTGTAAAAAACGGGATGCTGATCCTTTCGGAGACCCCTGGAAATATAAAGTCGGATCTTTTAAGTGGTCCATCCGGGCGATATTTTCCAGGGGCCCGGATCAGTGTCATCCGACCGGGGAAACCAGATTCACATTTTATACTTACAGAGGATTTTTATTCTGCGTGTCAGCCTGCAATTTCTTTTGATGGAGCCCGTATGCTTTTCACCGCACAGAAGAGGGAGGAAGATACCTGGCAGATCTGGGAAATGGAGCTGGATAATATCAGGAGCAGGAAGATCACCTCTTTCAGTGAAAACTGTTCCGATCCAGCATATCTTCCTGACGGACGGCTTGTTTTCAGCAAACTGACAATCAATGATACTGTTAAATCCGCACACTGCCTGTTTTCATGCAACCCGGACGGTTCGGACCTTCGTCAGATAACCTTCAGTCCTGTTAATTACCTTTCCACCATTGTATTGAAAGATGGCCGGTTGCTGACTTTCAGCTGGCCTTTGCTCAATGACAGGGGTGAACCTATGCTGACAGTTATGCGGCCCGATGGCACAAAGGCCGATAAGTTTTGTGGGGGTACAGGCGGTAGTTCATTGATTGGAAGCCTTCATGAGACACCTGACGGCAAAATAGTATTTACCGAATCTACCGGAGGGGATCCGTCTGTGGCTGATCTGATATCCGTCAATTATAACAGGCCACTCCATACAAGAATTAATCTGACTTCGCAGATCAAAGAAGAGATTGCTGCTGTCCTGCCTCTCAGCCTTAATAAATTCCTGATTTCCTGCCGGGGTTCAGATTCTGGAAAATTGGAACTCCGTGAATTTGATCCGGAGAATAAAACAATAGGGCAGGTAATCTGGTCTGATCCGGATTATAATATCCTGGAAGCCTTTATTGTGAGATCGACCGGGAGACCGAAAAAGCTGCCAAGTGAAGTGGATTTGGAAGTAAAAACAGGACTGCTGCTTTGCCAGGATATAAATTTTCTTAACCAGGAACTTACAGGCAAATTTTCAATTGCCGGTAAGGCTTCGAGGATAGAGGTACTCGGTGTGGACACAACTTATGGGATAGTGCAGGTTGAAGAAGACGGGTCATTTCAGTTAAAGGTAATGGCCGACACTCCCTTTCAGATCAGAACCCTTGATAAGGATGGCAATGTTGTTAACGGCCCGTGTTCATGGTTATGGATGCGTCCCAATGAACGGCGGGGATGTATCGGGTGTCACGAAGATCCTGAAATGGTTCCGGATAATATAGTGTCGCTGGCAATAAGAAAATCCCCGGTTATGATACCGGTGCATATCACAGAGGTAAAGGAGAAGATCATAGAACTGGAATAGTATGAAGACATATTTAAAAATATTAATCCCTGTTGGAACTCTTTGCATCCTGAGTGCTGTTTTTTATTCTCCTTATAAACGCTGGGCAAGTGAACATGTTAACTATATTACTGCCGTTGATGATCATCCGCTGAAGTGCGGATCATGTCACCTGCATATGCAGAAATCCGGCATTATCTCGAAAATTGTAAATGCCCGATATTACTCACCTTTTAATCTCGCTGTATCCAAAGACGGCAGGAATCTGTATGTGGTTGCGGAAGAAGGGAATGCGTTATTGGTTATAAATACGGATAAACAAAAGGTTTCAGATAAAATTGAAGTAGGTACCCGACCGCATAGCGTCATCCTCAGTGAAGACGGAAGAACTGCATATGTCACCAACCAATGGTCAGATAATGTGTCGGTGGTTGACCTTAACCGGTTCGTTGTTATTAATACTCTTAAAACAGGCGGAGGTCCTGCCGGACTCGCTCTGAGTACTGACGGAAGGTACCTCTACACTGTAAACTCATTTTCTTCGGACCTGTCGATAATTGATCTTTCAACCAGTAAAGAACAGAAAAGACTGACGGCAGGTAATAATCCTGCCGGTGCAAGGATAAATGCAAATGGCACACTGCTTTATGTCACAAGCCGCCGTACACTATCTGCTCCATACGGTGATACACTAAGATGTGAGCTTACAATAGTTAATGACCGGAATCAGAGGGTCGCTGAACGCAGGGATATAAAGCAGGCATACATGATGGAGAATATTGCCTTCACACCTTCGGGAGATCTTGCATTAATACCTATGATAAGACCAAAAAACAATGTCCCGACAATTCAGATTGAAAGAGGATGGATGATGACAAACGGCATTACAATAATTGAACAGAAACCGGACGGAAGAACCGTACAGCTTCTGATTGACGAACCAAATGCATATTACGCTGATCCGTTTGGTATAGTTATTACTCCCGACAGTAAACGGGCATTTATATCATGTGCCGGCGTTGACAAGATTACAGTAATTGATATCGATTCAATAAGGAAACTTATCGAAGGATCGACCGATGAGGAACTTAATATGTATTCAAATCATCTTGGAATCAGCAGCCGGTTTGTTATAAAACGGATACCCACCGGTCCAAATCCCAAGGGTCTTGTTCTTTCACCTGACGGCCGGAAGCTATATGTTGCTGAACACCTGGGAGACAGGGTTGCGGTAATAAATACTGAGAGCATGGAGACAACAGGCACAATTGATCTTGGAGGACCTGACAGGATAACTGTCGCCCGGCAGGGGCGCCGTCTCCTGAATAATGCCGGGCACACTTTCCAGACCCAGTATTCATGTTATACATGTCATCCCGACACGCATGAGGACGGCCTTGTATATAATATGGCATCGAAGGATATGGGCAGGAACATCACAAATACCCAGTCACTGAGAAACATTGGTGACACACCACCATATAAATGGAACGGTAAAAACCAGACTGTCTTCAAGCAGGACGGCATGCGGTTTTCGACAGTCCTGACAAGAACAGAAGCATTCAGCTATAAAGACCTTGACGCCCTTTCATCCTACATAATGACAGGAATCCCTAATCCTCCAAATCTGCAGTATAATCCCGATGGTGAGCTTACCGAAATTCAGGAACGCGGCAAGATGATTTTCGAGCGAACACATGACTTTAACGGTAATGAGATCCCGGTAGTTAATCGCTGTGTTACCTGTCATCCTGCACCTTATTATACAAATAAGGAGACGACCAACGTTGGCACGCTTGCAGCATCAGACGATTCAATCCTTTTTGATACTCCCCACCTGAACAATATTTTTGCCTCGCCGCCTTATCTGCATGACGGACGCGCGGCAACACTTGAAGAGATCTGGACGATACACGGCAAAACTGAAGAGCATGGCGCAGTGAATGATCTTACCAAAATACAGCTCAATGAGCTTGTTGAATATCTGAAATCACTCAGGGATCCGGATTACGAAAAACACGGAAATGAAATAAAATATGCATCATTCGGAAAAAATTAAACAGTCATAAATGAAAAAAAATCTGTCGAAATATCTCGTCGTAATATTTAGTCTGGCTGTAATAATATTGGCCGGATTGATTATATTAAAGAAACCTGTAAAAGCTGAAAAACCAGACAAAAATGAGAATATAGCCTTAAGCGGATATTATCGCAACAGCTCAGACGGGGATCCCGGGAATAGTGCCACAGTTATAAAGGAAGCCAAAGCAATGCCCGTGTACGGAAACTGGAGAAATTTTACAACTTTGGACGGCCTTCCTTCTGATAAGGCATACGCTGTCAGGGTTGATGATGGCCGGGTTCTTGTGGGTACACATGATGGACTTGCCGTATATGAAAATGGGAAATGGGAAACATATACTACTGAAGACGGGCTGGCCCATAACGGGGTTGTATCCATTGATGTCAGTCAGCTGACAGGTGATGTCTGGATCGGAACACTTGGTGGATTGAACCGCTGGTCGGGAGGCAAATTCGAGACATTTAACCAGTTCAACAGCGGAATGCCAAATGATCTGGTTTATAACGTTTTTTGCTATGGTAATGATATATGGGTGGCAACAGGTGGCGGTGCCGGACATTATGACACACAGACCAAACAATGGGAAATATTCAATGAACAGAATGCCCCCATGCATGAGCCCTGGACCTATGCTCTTTCAGCCGGCGACGGAAAAGTCTGGATCGCTGCCTGGGGAGCGGGAGTGATAGAATACAACACTGAAACAAAACATTTCAGGGATTATGTTGATCCTGACGGTTTCATGGAGATTGACCTTCAGCCTGACGATGGCCCAATTCATGATATTACAACTGCAACATCCTACGGCAACGGTATTTTATGGGTCTCAACCTACTTTGGGATGAGCCGGTATGACGGTAAAAACTGGAATGGCTATTTTGATCATGACAGTGGCCTGGCTAGCAATTTTATAAACTTCCTCCGGGCTGAAGGACCTGTGGTATATGTATGCAGTGATAACGGATTAAGCACCTTCAACGGAGAGACATGGGTAACCTACAAGAAAAATGACTACGACGAAAATGGCAGAGCCATCATAACAAACGGAACGGAGAAAAAGGAAGTGCCCCTGTCTCCTTCTATCTCCCACAATTTTATAATAGGTGTTGATGCAGCGGATGATGTTTTATGGGTCGCTACTTCAAAAGGTGTGGCAAGGGGAGAAAGAATAAAATAATCCGGAATATTATAACTGAGTAATAATACTAAAGCTTTGAAATGGATAATATGCAGTTACCAATCGATCTAACAAAACTTACTGAAGGTGAGCGGACTGAAATGATAGAACTGGGAATGCTTTCAAAAAGCTACCTCGTTAAAGATTATAGCTACCCCATTGTTCACAAGGAACGTCCTCCGATTGAAAAATTTCCTGTACATGCGCCTCAGGTTATTAATGAGGCTTACGATTATCAGAGACCATCATCTTTTACAAGAGCTTTAAGGTTTGAGCTTGGGGGATACAAAGTATTGCTCATGTCAGGTACTGCCAGTGTAAATGAAGAAGGGAAAGCAGAACATCCGGGAGATTTCAGAGCCCAGACCTGGAGAACCTACAGGAATATTACAAACCTGCTGAAGGCTGAAGGAATGACCTGGCATGATGTTGTAAGAACAACGAATTATCTCCGGGATATAGAAAGGGATTATGAAGTATTCAACAAGATCCGTACTTCATTTTTCAAATGGATGAATCTTGACCCTTTACCTGCAAGTACAGGGATACAGGCCAGGCTTTGCTGGGAAAGCCTTCTTGTGGAAATTGAAACTTATGCTGTTTGTAAAATTAAATAACTTATGAACATGAAACCAATATTCGGCATTTTAATTGGTGCTCTTCTTTTGATGCCAATTTCCCTTTCGTATGGACAGGAAAAGAATGTGAATTACGGCAATATTCCGGATGAACTGGTAGCTTATGACAAATATCAGAAAGCTTATAAATATCATTTTCTTACGCCTATTCAATTTTATGGAGCCGGACGTGAGAAGCTTCCTCCTACTGGTCTGACAGAGGTTAGAATAGGATTCCTCGGTCCGCTGGAAGGTTCGGTTATCCTGCCGCTTGGTAAACAAATGCTGCAGGGGACTCAGCTTGCCATTGAAGAGGCGAATAAGAAAGGTGGCTATAAGGGTATTCCCTATAAATTAATGATACATAATGATGTTGGGCTTTGGGGTGCAGCAGCAAATGAAGTTGTAAAAATGGACGATGAAAAAGTCTGGGCATTTGTAGGCACAATCGATGATAACAACTCTCATATTGCGATAAGGGCTGCTTTAAAACTTGAAATACCCAATATGAATACAGGTGATCCGGATCCCACTTTTACTGAAACAAATATACCATGGGTTATACGTGTCATTCCTGACGACCGGCAAAGCGGGTATGCGTTGGTTGACCGGATATACAGGAAGGATAAACACTCGCGCGTGGCAGTAATGAGAGCCAACAATCGGTATGGCAGAGTCGGAATACTGCATTTTAACCGTTCAGCGACACGCATCGGATACCCGATAATTATTGAAGAGCGGTTCAAGGATGGAGAAACTGACTTTAAAGAACGGTTGGAACGGATAAAGAAAACTTCGCCAGATGCGATAGTGCTCTGGGGAAATGCCAAAGAATCAGCTCTGATCCTGCAGCAAATACGTGAGCTTGGAATGAAACAGCCCGTATATGGTTCTGACAGGATGGTCAGTCAGGAATTTCTCAAAATAGCAGGCAGCTTAGCCGAAGGAATAGTAACTACCTGCCAGTATAATCCTGATTCTAGTGATCCTAAACTTAAGGCATTTAAGGCAAACTATATAAAAAGGTTCGGACAGGAGCCCGATGTGTTTGCAGCTCATGCGTATGACGGAACCAATATGCTTATAGAAGCAATTGAGAAAGTCGGGTTAAACCGTGTACTTATCCGCGACATACTTACTGATTTGAAAACATTCCAGGGATATCAGGGTGTTACAGGTGTGGTGAACTTTGATGCAACCTGGAACAATGTAAGACCCATTTTCATAGCTGAAGTCCGCAATGGAAAGTTTAAATTTTCGCCTGCGTCTCCATTTGAGAAGGGGGAAGTTATATATAAGAAACCTAAATCAGGATATTCATATTAAAAGCTATATAAGATGGAATCAACTGATTACAATGATCCGGCGATGATGGGAGGAAGTTCAATTCCAGTAAGGGTAAACCGCAAGTCGAAACCTGAACCAACATTTGTTAAAGTAAACGAAATCCTGGTTGGTTCTTCTGAAGTTGTCATAATTGCGGGACCCTGTTCGGTGGAAAACCGTGAACAACTGATGGAAACTGCAAAAGCAGTAAAGTCGGCCGGGGGAGTGATTCTGAGAGGTGGAGCCTTCAAGCCCCGTTCTTCTCCATACAACTTTCAGGGACTCGGAGAGGAAGGATTAAAATTACTAATGGAGGCCAGAAAGGAAACTGGATTGCCAATTGTGACCGAAGTTATGGACACCCGTCTGGTTGAACTGGTTGCCGGTTATGCTGATATATTGCAGATCGGTTCACGGAATATGCAAAACTATCCACTGTTAAAGGAAGTTGGGATGCTCCGGAAACCGGTTTTACTGAAACGTGGTATGATGGCCAGTATTGAAGAGTTCTTGCTTGCAGCAGAATATATCCTCAACCAGGGCAATGACCAGGTAATACTTTGTGAGCGAGGTATACGGACTTTTGAGCCCTCAACACGGAACACTCTTGACCTTAGCGCGGTACCAATGCTTAAACACCTGACCCATCTTCCTGTAATCGTGGATCCAAGCCACGGGACAGGCCACAGATGGATGGTACCGTCAATGGCAAAAGCAGCAGTAGCAGCCGGTGCCGACGGACTTATAATGGAGGTACATTATAAGCCGGAGGAAGCACTCTGTGATGGCCAGCAGTCACTAAGCCCGGATGAATTTACCAGGTTGATGGCTGATCTGAAGAAAATTGCACAGGCTGTCGGAAGAGAATTATGTCAGTATGAGATTGCCTGAAAAGCAGGAATTCAGCACCACCAGACCGGGGTGGGGGTTCTTCACAAAAGCCCTCGTTCAGCTTTGCCTTTTGGTTCCTCTTCTGACAATTACGGGCATCCTTAAAGCAATTCCCCAGGTACAGGCAGGTGGTGAAGAACCTGTAAAAATCGGTTTATTGATCCAGGACAGCAGTAACACATCCGCTTTTCGCGGTGCTGAACTGGCTGTGAATATTGCTAACCGGAATGGTGGTTTGAATGGCCGTCCGTTTCAGCTTGTTGTACGGTCAATGGAAGGTCCGTGGGGTACCGGACCCAAACAGGCAGTAAACCTGATATTTGAAGAGGAGGTCTGGGCAATTTTAGGATCTCATGACGGACGCAATGCCCACCTCGTTGAACAGGCTGCCACAAAATCACAGGTGGTATTCGTATCAGCATGGTCAGGTGATCCGACGCTTTCCCAGGCTTTTGTTCCGTGGTTCTTTAACTGCGTTCCGAACGACCAGCAGCAGGCAGCAGCATTGGTCACTGAGATCTATAACAACAGGAAAATGAGTAATGTGGCAATTGTTTCCGACAATGAATATGATTCAAAACAAGCCTTTAACAATTTCCTGAAAAAAACAAGACAAGATGGAAAGCCCGATCCCGTTAATTTTCTGTTTGAAAAGTACGGCAATGAAATAAATAGTCTGGACAATGAGTTACGAAAGGCCGGCTCCGGCTGTGTTATTTTATTCTGCAGCCCATCCAATTCCCTGAAATTGTTCCGGGAATTTAAAGGACTCAAAATTGACCTGCCGGTTTTTGGTTTTTTACAGCTTTTAAATGAAGATTTG
>Ga0105107_10002374_pt1 | contig 12391 bp, 14 predicted proteins | sample PPLLaktember2015_6_FD_79335 | JGI IMG/M metagenome (GOLD analysis project Ga0105107, IMG submission 79335) | Freshwater sediment microbial communities from Prairie Pothole Lake near Jamestown, North Dakota, USA - PPLs Lake P8 Core (1) Depth... | ecosystem: Environmental > Aquatic > Freshwater >... | reverse complement strand
TCCAGCGGAGGCGCTTTCAACCTCACCTATGCACCAGCTGTTGCCGGAAACTGGACTATTGTCGCAGAGTGGGCATCAGACAACAGCTTATATTCTTCTGCATCAAGCGATCCCATTTTGATGGAAGTGACTGCAGCCACAATTCAGTCTGCCATAGAATGTGTTTACGTCGTAGCCATCATATTAGTGGTGATGAGTGTTGCTTTGCTCGGATATACGTACTTTAAACGAGCCAAAAAATGATGCCTTATAAGCCGATATGAATTGTTGGAGTCAGTGGGCTGAATATGCGTATATGCTTGATTAATCCACCTCGCATACAACCTAGAGCATGGGGAAAACCGAGCGTAGTTCCCCCTTTAGGTTTAGCCTATGTAGCAGCAGTACTCGAAAAAGCTCACGAAGTACGCATTATAGACGCTCCCACAGAAGGCTGGCGAAATCTCCGAATAGATGAAACGAAATACCAGGTCGGCCTAAGCAACACGGAAATAGCGGACAAAGTCAAACATTGGTCACCCAGTATAGTCGTCATAGAAATCCCGTTTTCAGGTTGGATTAAACCCGCGTTCGAGGTTGCATCTACAGTGAAGAGCATTGACAAATCCATCTCTACCGTTTTGGAGGGACCGCATCCTTCTGCAAGACCAAAAGAATGCCTTGCAAATCCAAATGTTGACTTTGTTGTAATAGGCGAACCTGAAAATACAATTTTAGAATTGGCGAATGCGTTAGAAAAGGAAGCTCCAGATTTCAACGGAATACGGGGCATTGGCTTTGTCCAAGATGGAGTGCCAGTCATTACTTCACCGCGGCCTCCATTGGAAGACCTGGATTCTCTTCCATTCCCCGCGAGGCATTTGCTGCCCATGGAAGAATATTTTGCTGCAGTAAAAGAAAACCCGCTGAGAGGGGAAATTTACAAGCCTTGGACCGAGATTCTCACGAGCAGAGGTTGCCCGTACAACTGCGTTTTTTGTACACATCATATCGTCTGGGGGAGAAAATGGCGGGGAAGAAGTCCTGAAAATGTGGTTGATGAGATAGAACAAGTTGTAAAGACGTACCACGTTAAACAAGTTGATTTCCTAGACGATAACATGACGCTAGACCGGAAGCGAATGGAAGACATCTGTGATCTAATCATAAAACGAGGGTTAAGGATTGAATGGTTTACTCCAAACGGCGTAAGAGCTGATACTCTAGATGAGAGACTTTTGACAAAAATGAAAAAGTCTGGCTGCAAAAAAATCCGTGTTGCACCAGAGTCTGGAGTTCAGCGTGTAGTGGACCAAATTATCAAGAAGAACTTGGACCTCAAAAGTGTTGAACGCGCAGTCGTCCTCTGTAAGAAAGTGGGAATTAAGGTCGGCTGTTTCTTTGTAATCGGGCTTATAGGAGAAACAAAAGAAGAAATCAATGAGACCATAAAATTTGCCTACAGACTTAGACAGCTCGGGGCCGAAAGTTTTGTTTTTAGCATAGCTACGCCAATTCAAGGGACTGAACTGTATGAACAAGCCAAACGCGGCGGCTTCTTGAGAGACTGTTTCAGCGATGAAGCCTTAGCCGCGGCTGAACCCCTGATTGAAACACCCGAGTTTACAGCAAACGAACTGCGTGAGCTGTGTGCACAAGCCAATCTTGTTAACCCAACCTTCACCCGTGACAAAATAGTGCGAGCCGTTCGGAATCCAAAGAAGACAGTGAGACTGTTGCTGGATAAGAACTGAAGTGTCGACTCAAATAGATTTCACTTTAAACTAGCTCTCCAAGTACTTTCAGCTCTCTTTTTTCGTTTGTTTTAAATATGCCTTTTCGCAACTGTTCTCCAAGCGTGAGAGTGTTGTCAGAAGACTCAGATGTTGAAAGCCAAGAGAAGGAAACCGTACAAGGCAAGAAAAAATACGAATTCATCGAAGACCTACCAGGAGTAGGACCTGCCACATCTCAGAAACTACGCGAGCTTGGTTACCATACCGTTGAATCTTTAGCCATGGCAACCGCACGCGAGCTAGAACCCATAGGTGTCGGCGAGAAAAAGGGCTTTGCAATCATTGAGGCAGCGCGCTCAGCTATAGGAGTAAGTTTCATACGAGCAGATGAACTGCTCAAAATGCGTCAAAACGTCCTGCGTCTAACTACAGGTAGCAGGGCCTTGGATAACATCTTGGACGGCGGATTGGAGACGCAGACAATAACCGAGTTTTACGGCGAATACGGTAGCGGAAAAAGCCAGATCTGCCATCAACTATGCGTCAATGTCCAGTTGCCTCCAGAACGTGGAGGGCTCAACGGCTCTGCTTTGTATGTAGACACGGAGAATACTTTCAGGCTTGAACGTATCGTGCAGATGTCTAGGCATTTAGGTCTGGAGCCTGAAAATGTGGTTAAGAACATTATTTACGCCGAAGCGTACACATCGGATCATCAGATGTTTCTTTTGGAGAATGCGGACGAGATCATTAAAGCGAACAACGTGAAATTGATCATTGTGGACTCTCTGACCGCCCATTTCAGAAGTGAGTACATAGGCAGGGAAATGCTGGCTTCCAGACAGCAAAAACTAAACAAACACATGCACAAACTCATTGGTCTAGCCAGAGCATTCAACGCTGTGGCCGTCGTGACCAATCAAGTCATGGCAAAACCTGACATTTTCTTCGGAGACGCCGTTCAACCAATAGGGGGGCACATTGTTGGACACACGAGTCATACACGCATTTATCTTAGGAGAGCTGCACGTGGCCCCATACGGATAGCTAGGTTGGTTTCAAGTCCCTATCTGCCTGAAGGCGAGGAAATACTTAAAGTAACTGAAAACGGAATAGAGGATGTCTCTGAAGAGGAAAAAGCTAGCAAAGGTCGGGGACACTAGGAATGCCAATATCTCAAGCGTTAGTCACCAGATACTTCCAACTTATAGTCAACAGACAGTTTACAGAAGCTGAAAGGGAGTTAGAACGACTCAAGCAAAAGATGCAGAAAACTGAATGGAACAGAGGATACTTCAGGGCTTTACGTGGAATGTACCTTTCCCGCAAAAACAACAATGACTCGTATGCACTCTTCCCTAAATTGGACTTGAGCGACAAAGCGGCCTTGCATGAATATAGACGTGAATTTCTGGATCACATGCGTAATGGGCTCCATGGTGACTTTGACCGCGGCTACTTTTCAGCCTGGGCAGACTGTATGCGTATACTCTCGCGTATGGACGTTGCTCCTCCTCAGAGAAGTGACCAAAACGTCGAAAAGGAAGCAATTGAGACCCTTAGAGGCGATAAGAGCCAAGCCACAATGGCGAATTTTATACAGAAGACAACACAGCAATAAGCATTCAGACAACTACTGGCGGCTTGAGAAAAGAATAGAATAGTATGAAAAAGACCGCCCACGCCAAAAAGTACATGAATATGCCCATTGTCATGATCTTAGACTGTTTTTCCACCTTGGTTGCGAATTTGGCTTTCAAAATGTAATATGACAACAAATAGACCAATAATGCCGTTGTTATGCCGTTGAGAAACGCAGTGAACGATGCTTCGTTAGACATCGTGGCTACAAATGCGCTTATCAAACCCGCCAATAGACCTAACGCCAGTCTGATCCAGTATATCAGTACCAATGGTTTCAAATGTCTTCAATCCTTGCAGACTATATTTTAGGCCTTAATTAAAAAGTTGCCTAGTCAAGACACAGAGTTTTTCTGCGGTTTCTTAGAAATTGGGTAAATTCGCTGGGTATTCTAGCCTCGGACTCCTATTTAGCGTGAAAGGTTTTTTTATACTCCGTTTCCACTTTAAATTCAGGAGAGCACTTTGCAGAAGCGAGAGTTCACGAGTGTCGACGTTTCTGTCGTTGTACGCGAATTGAAAGATACGGTAGTGAATTCTCGGGTAAATAATGTCTATCAACTCGACCCAAAGATCCTGGTTTTCAAGCTGCATAAGACTGGCGAACCTCCTATACGCCTTGTCATGGAAGCTGGTAGACGATTGCATTTGACAACCTATGCATTGGAGAGTCCACATGCACCCCCGTCTTTTTGCATGGCTCTGAGGAAATATCTCCGTGGAGCTTGGATAACCGATGTAGCTCAGCACGAATTTGAGCGCATAGTCACCTTTCGATTTAGGACAAAATCTGGTACGTTAGGCTTGGTTCTTGAACTTTTCGGAGACGGTAACATAATATTAACCGGAGAAAAAGCTGAGATACTGCAGGCTTTAGTTTTTAAGCGAATGCGCGACCGAAACATATTGCGCAACGAGGTTTTCCAGTTTCCGCCCTCAATCAGCATGAACTCCTTTAAGGTGACGGCAGATGCTCTGCAAGAGGCTTTAAGGAATTCAGGAGATGCAGAAGTTGTGAGGGCAGCGGCACGTTTTCTCGGAGTGGGCGGATTCTACGCTGAGGAAATTCTTCTCAGGGCTAATGTGGATAAAAGGACACGTTGTAACGAGTTGAAGGACAGCGACTTCAAATCCATCTTTGATCAACTTCAGAGTCTGCTTTCAGCAGTTACCGCACACGAGTTAGAACCGAACATAATATTGGCTGAAGATGGCACTTTTCTTGACGTTGCGCCATTCAGACTAAAGCGTTATGAAGCCAACAAAAAACAGCATTTCAGCAGTTACAACTTGGCGCTGGATGAGTTTTATGCTAGAGCCACTACGATTGAGAAAGCGGTTGATAGCTCTCAGACTGAAAAGTTGACTCGCGAAGCTGAAAGACTAAGGCGAGTCATTTCTGAACAGGAACAAGCTCTGCGTGAGGATGAAAATGAGGCAGAAAGGAACAAACAAATTGGCAATTCCATTTATGCCAATTCAGTGGAAATTCAGAACCTCCTGGAAAAGTTCGCAACCGCAAATCGAGAAGGAAAAGGGCTACATTCTGTTCTTTCCGAGGTTGCAGCCGCTGAGGGTTCATCCAGTAATGCAAAAATTCACATCGAATCATTTGATGCTCGAAATCAAGCGCTTAACATTTTCTTAGAGGATTTGCATTTCAGCTTGAGCTTGCGCAAAACTCTCTTCGAGATCGCAGCCGAATACTACGAACGTAGCAAGAAGGCTAAGCAAAAATCAGTCGGCACACTATCCGCTTTAGACGAATCCCGAAAGAAACTGACCGAAATTGAGCAGAAACTATCCGAAGCTGAGACTGCCAAACTCTCCAAACCCGAAGAAGAAATCAAGAGAATGGCCCAGCTCAAGATGAAAAACAAGGAGTGGTTTGAGAAATTTCGCTGGTTCAAATCGTCTGACGACTTTTTGGTTGTTGCCGGAAAAGACACGGTCAGCAATGAAGTTCTAATAAAAAAGTACGTGACACAAGGGGATGTGGTTTTTCACGCCGAAATCACGGGTGCCCCATTTGTTGTGGTCAAATCAGACGGCAAAGAAATAAGCGAACAAACCCTGCGTGAAGCTGCCGAGTTTGCTGCTGCCTATTCGCGGGCTTGGCGTGAAGGCACAGGTTCAGCTGACGTTTACTGGGTTAAACCAGATCAGTTGAGCAAGAGTGGGCCATCTGGGGAGTACGTACCCCACGGAGCGTTTGCAGTTCAGGGAAAAAGAAACTGGGCCCGTAGTGTGCCGTTAAGACTTGCTATAGGTGTTTTATTTAACGAAGAAATCATATTCGTTGGCGGACCGGTTGAAGCTGTGAAGAATAGAACAAACGTTTACTTGACCATGGTGCCTGGTGATTTGAACGGAAAAGAACTTCTATGGCAAGTCTTGGGCGTTTTAGCTTCGAAACTTCCCAAAGAGCAGCGTGAAAAAGTTAGAAAAGCGTCAATTGAGAGTATAAGAGATATGGTGCCCTACACCAAGGCAACGTTGGTTGACATCTCACGTTAGCTAAAATATAGCGTTATTGGACCTTGGAGAGCGCCCCAAGTATAAAAGGAAGATTCTTCCAACATGATGCTACTTTCGGAAACATGGTCTCTATAGTTTTTTACTCATAACATAGGCGTCTTCGCCATCTGAATAATAGCCGTTGATGGTTCGACTAACTTCAAAACCAAGTTTCTTATACAACCCGACGCCTGAACCGTTTGTAACCCTAACTTCCAGAAAACACTGTTTTGCTTTGTAGTAGCGCATCCCATCCATGGCAGTAGTAATCAGCGCAGTGGCAATGCCTTTGCGTCTGCCTTGAGGCAAAACCGCGATAGATACTATGTGTCCCTTCCTTATCAATCCGGTCAGACCGAAATTTGAGAGTCCGACTTCGATGCGACACATTATGTAGCCAACGATTTTTCCGTCCTCTTCCGCAACGATGAATGTTTCAGGAAATCGTTGGTGCAGGTCGATGAAGAAATAGTCCGTGTAATTCTCAGGCAAGCAAACCCGGTTAATCTGAATTACACTCTGCAAATCGCCTGGCTGGAACTTGCGCAGCTTGAAGGTCTGTTGCATCTTTTCGCCTTCTTAAACGAGATTTCTATATTAGACTTAAAGTTTGTGTTCTATAACGTATCACGTCGGCTATTTCTGAGAAAATCAAGCAAAAAGTGTTCTTCCTAGACGATTATTCTGCAGGTCTGACCTGTGGCAATGTGGAATTTCCTTTGGCAATAGTCCAAATTCTGGCTTGCGAACCAGCAATAACCATAGCCTCTCTTAAAGCGTCGTTGACTGCTCTTGCTGTTTTCAGCTTGAAAATGTTTGAGGCGTAATAATCAGGCAAAGATGAAACCAGTATGATTTGATGGCTCTGAAGCGCCTTGAGCAAATAGTATGCTTTATGCCCGCCTAGCGCAAAATTGTGTTTGATTTCTCGTTCAGCGGCTTTCAGATCCTCGAATTTCATCATCCATTCGTAGAAGACTTGATTTCCGTGCCCTTCTGGGCATTCGGCGACGAGAATGATGACGCCTCCGCGCTTCACAACTTCAAGAGCGTTGTCCAATGCTTTGTATGCTTGATAGAGATTAATGTCGGCTGGATGACCTCCTGGGCTGACCACAACGATGTCTGCTCTGCGGTCAACTTCGACGCGGTACATTTCATCCACCAGTTTAACGGCTTCGTCAAACGCTTGCTGCAAATCCCCGGCAAATGCCTTCACGACTTCACCTTTGCTGTTGGTTACGACATTCAAGATGAAATCAACTTTCGCAAGCCTTGCCGCTTCCGTCATATCCTCGTGCACGGGATTTTGATTCAAGATTCCAGTGTGTGCGTTCGAGTTCAGGAGCATTGCATGGTTATGCTTTATTGTCTCTTCACCAGCTACGGCTGGCATCACACTTTTACGTCCACCGCCGTATCCGGCGTAGTAGTGAAAACCAACGTCCCCTAACAACACTTTCACGTCAGCTTCAGCGAAGTCTCGATTCAAGAAGATCTTGTTGCCATGCGTCTTAGTCGTTCCCACATAGACTAGATCTTGAGCCTTACAGTCGTGGCTGAGGATTTTAACTCTGCGAGATATTTCCTCACCAACAATTTTCGTTGATTCTTCAGGTTTGACAGCTCTATGCGTGCCACAACCAAAGATGACCGTGACATTCTCATCCTTCACGCCAGCAAGCTGCAGTTCTTCGAGAACAGGCAAAATCATAACTGCCGTCGGGGCATCTCTGGTACTGTCATCCACAACAATTGCCACTTTGCTTTCCTTGTGAGCGATCTCGCTTAGACGCTTGGAGCCTATGACTTCTCTCAAAGCACGTTCCACTTCAGCCTTCGAATCGGGTACTCCCAAAAGTTCTTTGGGTTCAATTGAACCGAGGAGGTTTCTAGCAGGAACTCTGACACACACGTCGCTCTTGCCGTAGGGAAGCCAAACGTCTACCATGAAAACCACACGGTGATAATGGACAAGAAGGCGCGAAGCGGCTATTAAGCCTTATCAGCCTTAGCAGTGAGATTGCTTCCACCCTTTGCGGTGGAAAACACTATGCTGATAGAATTTCTATTGTCTAGGTGCAAAGTTGAAGAATCACACAAAGTACTCATAACGAGCAAGCCCTCTCTGAATCTTAAAAAGACAAATAGTAGGGCATGAGTGACCTATTGAGTAGAATGAAACGTTTCGTTCCTAAAAACGAAGTGATGTCGAGATGTATTCTTGCAGCCTTCAACTTATCAGCGTGCCCACAAGGTAACTGTGGATCTTTTCTTTTTGAGGACACATTGCAGCCCTATTTGGAGTATAATGGCTACGCTGAATTGCGCCTTCAGACAGAGTCCTGCAAGTGATATTTTGAATTTCCTACACTACAGTACCGACAAGTCTGGCTCTTTCAAACACTTCTTCCCTGTGAGGAGCCAGGTCCAATTCATCAGTGTGGTCTTTTCCGGCGCCATGCAAGCCCATGTGGTCACCGTCGCTCCAGAGTCTACTTTGCGAAACGTCGTAGACTTTTCCCTGATACGCAATATAGGCAGGTTTGCCACTTTTGCCGTCATACTGCTTTAGCTCATCCAGCGTAATCTTCTTGAGTTCTTCTGCCAAAAGTTTCACCTAACGCATTCTACATTCTAAGAGGAAGTTTTAAACATTTGGGTTAGATCCGAAACCTTATTCAGGGATTGTCTGGCTGTATTGAAGACACCGCCGATGTTAGCTTCACTGCAAGACACTTTCCAAATTCAAATATTATCAGAAGAAGAATTCTGTCTTGGCAGAAGAACCCAAAAAAGAAGATATAGTTGTTGCATGTATTGGTTAAGAGAGGACGGTTTATGCCTTATTGCAGAAAATGTGGTGCCGAGATTGGAGATGAGGCAAAATTTTGCAGTGTCTGCGGAACCCCCGTGGCAATCTCTGATTCGACGGAGTCTGTGAAGAAAGAATTTTCACCTGCTTCCGGATTGAAGATGGCTTTGTGGGGTGAACGCTTTGTTGCTTGGTTGATAGATGTGTTGATTATAGGGGCTATAACTGGTCTATTGGGATTGGTGACGACATTCTCTTTTCAATCGACAATGTTTGGCTGGCCGGGATGGATTCCATTCTTCAACTTTAATCCTAATGGGGTTGTGCTGTTTCTGTATTGGATGTTTATGGAGAGCAGATATGGCCAATCATTCGGAAAAATGGTCATGCGGATCAGAGTCACAAGGTTGGACGGTTCCCACATGGGAATCGGTAATGCTGCATTGGAAAGCGTTGGAAAAGCTTTCTTGTTACCCTTGGATTTGCTGATAGGGTATTTTCTTTATCCAGGAAAAAGGCAGAGAATCTTTAATTACATCTCGGAAACGATAGTCACCAAAATAACCTGAGCCCACATGGAAGAAACCTACGGCAACTCTCGTGGATAGGCGCCGAGTTTCCCAGAAAATTAGGATGACCTTCTGGAAATCCGAAATGTGATTCAAAAGGTTTATTTTTGACCGCGGAGCTAGCATTGGAACGGTTGGCGGACAACCTTGTCCGCTGGGATGTGGCCGAAAGGCTGAACCGTAAACTTCAACGTAGTTGAGATGTGAAAAAGATGGCATACAAGTATATGGCTGAAGAATGGGCTAAACCAGAGATATCGTTCCTGGACGAACTCATGCGCCAACGCTTAATCGAGTGGCGAAAGCAGCGAACTGTTGTGCGGATCGAAAGACCGACAAGACTCGATCGCGCGAGAAAACTTGGTTACAAAGCTAAACAAGGCTTCGTCATGGCTCGGGCAAGTGTCAGAAGAGGCGGGCTGAGAAAGGAACGACCTAGATCAGGGCGTAGACCAAAACGTATGGGTGTTAAGAAGTTCAAACCCGCAAAAAGCCTACGCTTAATCGCTGAAGAACGCACAGCCAAGAAATTCCCTAATCTAGAAGTATTGAACAGCTACTGGGTTGGCGAGGACGGACGCCACAAATGGTTTGAAGTGATACTTTTAGACAAGAATCACCCAGCGATAAAGACTGATAGAGATGTAGGTTGGATAACAGAGAAGCAACATCATCGACGAGTCTTTCGCAGCCTAACCAGTTCAGGTAAGAAAGTCCGGAGTCTACGCAGAAAGGGTAGAGGCGCAGAGAAATTCCGACCCAGCAGACGCAAAGGCGCAAAAGGAGCGCAATAGAATGCATCACATTAAGCCTTCAATCCAGAAATCGGATGGAAGACACCGTAGCGGCAGGGGTTTCAGTATTGAAGAGATTAAGAAAGCGGGATTAGACCAATCAGGAGCCAAAAAGATGAAAATACCAGTTGACAAACGAAGGAAAACAGCACACGAAGCCAACATCTCAGAACTGAAGGCCTTCAAAGAGAAGCAACAAGTAGAGGCTAAGCCAAAACCGAAGCCAAAAGTGCAGCAAGCCAAGAAAAAACCTAAAAAGTAAAACCGCCCTAAGCAGAAGAGCGGTGCCATCAAGTGTCTTCTAAACCTCCAGTCGGATACGTTAATGTAAAAGTCTTCTCCCATGCAACTGAGGACCCAGAGAAGGTTCAGACCGCAGTGCGCAATACCCTGCCAGAAGAACTCGCCCAGGGCGCAATTTTTGGGAAGACTGGTTTAACGGGACACCACGGCAACCCAATAACACTTTTTGAAACAAGATTTACTGATAAAGACGCAATTTCTTCAGTTATTCAAAAACTTGCCCTCGGCATAACCTCCTTAGATAAAATAAAACTCGGTGATGAATTGAGTCTCCACGTGGAGGGGCGAGATCTTTACTTGCGATTTGACAAACAATCCGCATATCACAGTGAATTACGATTTTCTTCAAAAGACCCCATCCACTTCAAGATTCATTTTAACAACAAGACATCCGAGGAAATAGTTCTGCTTTGCAAGGAGACAGGATTACTGCCATGACACGAACTTTTGCAGATTTGCACCTCTGTGCTAATCCAAAAGAAAGCGAAGGCCTTTCAAAAATGGCGTCCAAAGCTGCAAAGCTCGGCTACACTTTAATGGGAGTTCCACTCTCACCTGAAAAATGCGAAGAAGAATATTCAAAGCTGCGAAATTTGGATAATGCTGATAGAGGAGATTTTGCATCCCGAGTGGATTTGAAGCCGAAATCGCAGAATGAGCTAATACGCCTCTTGAGAAAGCTGAGAAGGAAGTTTGAGGTAGTCTGTGTGATGTGCGAAAACAAAGAAGTCGCCAGACAAGCAGCAAAAGACCACCGTGTTGACTTGTTGAGTTTTCCTTCCATTGATTTTCGCAGAAACTACTTTGACAGGGCTGAGGCCGAATTGGCTAGCAATAGTTCGGCTGCTTTAGAATTTGACATTAAACCACTTCTAGCATTGAGGGGTCCTTCACGGGTCAGGTTGCTTTCGGGCCTGAAGAGGGAAGTTGCGGTTGCACGGGAATTTCGTGTGCCTATCGTCGTTTCTAGCGGTGCTAATGAGGAGTGTCTTCTAAGGAAGCCAAGAGAAATGGCTGTTTTGGCTGAGCTTACCGGTTTGAGTGAGACTCAAGCGTTGGATGCTGTTTCAACCAATCCCCAGGCGATAGTGAAGCGCAACAGGGCGAAGCTTTGCGCTGGTTACGTTGCGCCTGGAATTCGCGTTTTAAAGGAAGGTAAGGACTGTTGAAACGAGTGAAACGTAGATATTTAGCATTACAGATTGAAGTTGAGCGAATGCCCAGTGAAAGAGAGTTCATTGATGCGGTTTGGAGCTCCATTGTACAACTTTACGGGGAATTCGGAGCAAGCCAAACAGGTCTGGCTTTGATATCGTATGACGTCGAAAGGAATTCTGCGGTGATTCGAACTGCCCTTGGAGCTTTGAGTATGGTTCGTGCTTCTGTAGCTTTGATTACTAGTTTGGCTGGAACAAAAGCTTCAGTGCACATTCTGGCCATTTCAGGGACTATTAAATCCCTTTTTCCGAAGCCCATGCAAAAATAGATAATGTCATCTGAAACGATTTTAGTCAATTATTATTTGGGGGGAAAAGCGACTTCTTCTATGCTACCATATGTCGCGTCAAAGTGGAATCCAAGCTTCTGATCTCGATATTTAGGAACGATGCAGATGGTTGATGAAAGTAAACCACACAGTAATGTTAAGACAAGCAAAACAATGCTAAAGTATATGATATATTGAACAATCTTTCATAGAATATTGAGGAAAACTTATCAATGACCACAACGCTGTCTTAGCGTTGCGTCTTTCAAGGGAAAACAAGCAGCTAGAGTCATGCCACATGAAGGTAGACAATTTCTATTTCAAAAGGACACTTAACACTGAACCTATCATAGATGATACGACGCTGAGAGATGGCATTCAGATGCCTGGCTTAGCTACAGGCCCAAAAGACGCGGCAAAAATAGCTCAGCTTCTAAGCAAAATTGGCGTTGAGAGAATTGAGCTTTTCCATTATCAGGCACCTGACAAGCAGGCAGCAAGACTAATTCAAAACATGAACCTTGATTTGAGGGTGGCGGGATGGTGTCGGG
>Ga0105107_10002373_pt1 | contig 12392 bp, 8 predicted proteins | sample PPLLaktember2015_6_FD_79335 | JGI IMG/M metagenome (GOLD analysis project Ga0105107, IMG submission 79335) | Freshwater sediment microbial communities from Prairie Pothole Lake near Jamestown, North Dakota, USA - PPLs Lake P8 Core (1) Depth... | ecosystem: Environmental > Aquatic > Freshwater >... | reverse complement strand
GCGTATCACGAGAAGGGCCGGCACAACGACGACGACCTCCAGGCGTGGCTCGGCGCGCGGCTCGAGGAAGGGCGCGACGCGGGGCTGACCACCGTGCTCCTCAGCCAGAACGAGCCCTACGCGCGAAGGAAGAACAGTGGAGGCGTGGCCGTCCACGAGCGGCGCGAGCTCTGCGACGAGGACCTGGGCGCGTTCGTGGACGCGGGCCTCATCCACGCGTGGTTCTGGGGCGACGAGCACTACGCGGCGTTGTACGAGCCGAACGACGCGATGCCGTTCGTCGGCAGCTGCGTCGGGCACGGCGGTTACCCGTTCGGCATCAAGCGAGACGACGCGGGACCGAACGACCTCGTGCCCCTGGTGTGGGCCGAAACCGGATCGCGCTTCGAGGGCATCCAGGGGCTGCGGCAAGACCGGGGCAACAACGGCTTCTGCCACGTCACGCTGGCGCCGGACGGGATCGAGCTGCGCTACATCGACTGGCGCTTCCGCACGAGGAAGGAGGCGACCCTGCGGCGCGTGGGAAACAGGCTGCGCGTGGTGCCGCGGGCCCAACATTGAGTGATTGGCGATTGCAGATTGGCGATTGATTGCAGATTGGTCAATTGAGCCATTGGGCGATTAATTGACGATTGGGGGATTGCGGGATTGAGTGATTCGGCGTGTGTCGCGCTGTGGCGTGTGTCACGCGACGGCGTGTCGAGCTCACGCGAGGCGCCGCGACGGTCGAGGAATCGCTCAATCATCCAATCGCCCAATCGCCCAATCGCCCAATCGCTCAATCGCTCAATCAATCACTCAATCCCACAATCCCCAATCGTCAATCAATCGCCAATCTGCAATCACCAATCGCTCAATGTTCAGCCCCACCCACCCCCTCCGCCCGATAGGCCTCCAGCGCCTCGCGGTTGAAGCACGCGAAGATCACCTGCTGCAGTGAGCCGGGATCCGCGAGCGCCTCGCGCACCGTGGCCACCGCCACCCTGGTCGCCTCCGCCAGCGGATAGCCGTAGATGCCCGTGCTGATCGCGGGGAACGCAATGCTCTTCACGTTGTGCTCGCGCGCCAGCGCCAGACAGGCGCGATAGGCCGAGGCCAGTAGCTCCGCCTCGCCCGAGGCCCCGCCCTGCCAGATGGGCCCCACGGCGTGAATCACGTAGCGCGCCGGCAGGCCGAAGCCATGCGTGATGCGGGCGTCACCCGTCGGGCACGGCGCCACGTGCTTGCAGGCCGCCGCCAGCTCGGGCCCCGCCGCGCGGTGGATGGCGCCGCACACGCCGCCGCCGGGCAGCAGCCCGCTGTTGGCGGCGTTGACGATGGCGTCGACGTTGAGAGTGGTGATGTCGGTGAGAACGGCGGACACGTGAAGCGCCATGACGGGATCGTCTCACGGCGGGAGGGGCCGCGCACGTCGGGAGGGAATTGCGCCGGGAGTCCGTAGTCCGGAACCGACGGCCCCTTGCGGATTCTGCAGCGAGAGGCATCGCGAGAGTACGCAGGAACTGCGCACGGAAGGTTGGCCGTCCGACAGAACCGCGCGCCAATCGCGTGATCGCGGCGCCGGCACGATGTGTGCTCTGTTTCACCTGCGCGCGCCCGCGTTTTCCGCGCGGGAGACGATGGTAGGATGGCCGACGAGATGAGCATGCAGGAAGTGGCCAGCAAGCTGGAAGGCCGCTTCGATAACCTGGAGGGCCGCTTCGATAACCTGGAGGGCCGCTTCGACACACTGGAAGGCCGCCTCGACGAGCAGGCCGTCCGCCTCGACTCGCTGGACACGAAGGCGGGCCTTGCGCTCGACGCGTTCTCGGCTCTGAATGACTCGATGGAGCGCCACTTCAAGGCGGCGAACGAGAAGTGGGACGAGCAGTTCCGCGTGCTGAAGGACGTCGCCCGCATGACCAGCCTGCGCGTGGGTCGGCTCGAGACGCGGCGGAAACGGCGGTGAGCATCACCGAAACCGCCCACCCCTCCGCGGCGTCCCAAGTACCAGCGTGACCCCCATCTCCTTCATCGTCCCCGCCCACAACGAACAGCAGCTGCTCGGGCGCACGCTCTCGGCCCTGCACGCGGCGGCCATGGCCGTCGGCGTGCCCTACGACATCGTCGTCGCCGACGACAGCTCCACCGACGACACCGCATCCATCGCCGCCCACCACGGCGCGACGGTGGTGCACGTGCGGCACCGGCAGATTGCCGCCACGCGCAACGCCGGCGCCGCGGCGGCGCGCGGCGACCTCCTCATCTTCGTGGACGCCGACACCATCGTCCCGGAGGAGACCTTTCGGGCCACACTGGCCGCGTGGCGCGGCGGGGCGATTGGCGGTGGCGCGAGCGTGCACCTGGACGGACGGCTGCCTCTTTCGGCCCGCTTGGGGATGCCCGCATTCCGCATGGGGATGCGCGCCGCGCGACTGGCGGCGGGCTGCTACGTATTCTGCACGCGCGAGGCCTTCGATGCGGTGGGCGGGTTCGACACGCAGCTCTTCGCAGGCGAGGAGCTGGCCTTCAGCCGATCGCTGTGGCGGCAGGGTCGCTTCGTCGTACTCCCCGAGCCCGTCGTCTCGTCCGGCCGCAAGCTGCGCACGCACTCGGCGTGGGAGGTCGCGAAACTGTTCCTGGCCGCCGCGCGCGGGCCCGCGGTGATCCGCAGTCGACGGCACCTGGAGATCTGGTACGGCGAGCGGAGACACGATCCGGACGCCACGCGATAACAGGTGCGAACAGGTGCGGCCGGACCGGTGCGGGTTGCGGGCGCTACGCCTCGGCCCGCCAGCGCTCGACTTCGGCGAGCGCTTCGGTCGGGCGCTCGCGCGTGACTGGCAGCTGGCCCGCATAGACCTTCCCGGTCTCGCCGTCCAGCGTGATGACGTCGCCTTCGACCAGCGCGCGCGCGCCGATCGTGCAGCGGCACCGCGCGGCGTCCACGCGGAGATCGGCGCAGCCCACCAGGCACACGCGCCCCAGGTGCCGCGCCACCACCGCGGCGTGCGAGGTGCGCCCGCCGGCCGTGGTCAGCACACCCGCTGACGCCGCGATCCCCGCCACGTCGTCGGTGGCGATGTCCGGTCGCACGAGGATCACGGGCTCGCTGGCCGCGCGGTCACGCGCGCGCTCCACGTCGAACACCACGGCGCCGGACGCCACGCCCAGGCCGGCGCCCACGGCCGTGGCCAGCGGCGTGGCGGTGTCGGGCACATCCAGGCGCACGCGCTCGATGCTGTTCAGGTCGAAGGGCCGGAGCTGCTCCAGCGCCTCGCGCGGGGTCACGAGGCCCGCCGCGATCATGTCCACCGCCATCCGCAGCGCGGCCCACGCCGTGCGCTTGCCCGCGCGCGTCTGCAGGAAGTAGAGCCGCCCATCCTGCACGGTGAACTCGAAGTCCTGCATGTCGCGGAACCCGGCCTCGAGCCGGGCTTTTGCCTCGACGAGCTCGGCGTGCACACCGGGTAGCACATCGGCCAGTCCGGCCACGCCAGCCACACGGTGCCTGCCGGAGACCACGTCCTCACCCTGCGCCGCGAACAGGAAATCCACGTAGAGCGTATCGGCGCCGGTGGAGGGATCGCGGGTGAAGCCCACGCCCGATCCGGACGTGCCGCCGCCGTTGCCGAACACCATTGCCTGCACCACCACCGCGGTGCCGCTGTCCTCGGGCACGCCGGTCAGCCGGCGATACTCGCGCGCCCTTGATGACGACCACGACCGGAACACCGCCGCAATCGCGGCGTCGAGCTGCACGCCGGGATCCGCAGGCACGGCATCGCCCGCCAGCGCCCTGGCGGAGACAGCCGTGGCCCGGGCCAGGTCCCGCATCGACAGCGGATCCAGGTCGCGCACGGACGACACGCCTGCCCCCGCGAGGTGCGCGCGCTCCACCTCGTCGAAGGGCGCGGCCGCACATCCCATGACGGTCTCGGCAAACGCGCGGGCGAAGCGCCGATACGCATCCCACGCCAGCCACGGATTGCCGGAGGCGCGCACCAGGCCGCGCACGGTCTGCTCGGTGAGACCGACATTCAGCACGGTGTCGAGCATGCCGGGCATCGAGACCGGCGGGCTGGACCGCACCGAGAGGAGCAAGGGGTTGCGTCCGCCGAAGCCCCGACCCGTGTCGCGCTCGATGGCGGCAAGCGCCGCCCGGATCTGCGGCCGGAGGGTGTCGGGCAGGGTACCGCCGGCATCGAGGAACTCACGGCACGCCGCCGTGCTCAACACGAAGGCTGGAGGCACGCGAAGGCCGAGCGCGGCCAGCCGTTGCAGGTTCGCCGCCTTCGATCCCACGATGTCTGGCGCAAGCGGGCCGCCCCCCTCCAGCGCGCCGGCGCCGATGGGCAGCACGCGCGGATCGTCCATCGCGGCGACGCTCATGCTTCGGCCATCAGGTCGCCGAGGACGTGGTCCTTCAGCATGAGCCCGCATCGCGCCAGCGAGTCGGTGGCCTGCTCCAGGGTGGACGCGAGTCGCGAGAGCAGGTGCAGCTCGCGGAAGTCCGCGGCGTGGTCGAGGAACACGGTCTGCGCCCGTCGCTCGGCCGCGTCCGAGTCGTGCTCGATGGTCACCAGTTGGTCGACGGCGACGAGGAAGTCCTGCACGTCGTCGCGTCCGCCGCCGTGCTGGACATCGCGCGCGATCTCCACGCTCCGCACCCAGCTCTGGGCGCCGCGCACGGCCAGGTCCGCGAGCTCCTGCAACGCGCCCAGCGAGGCCGCCCCGCAGCCGCGCTGCTGCAGCAGCGTCAGCCGGAACGTCGCCTCCTCCAACCCATCGGCTACATCGTCCGCCTCGGCCAGCAGGCGCGCGACGGCGGAGGCGCCGGCCGACTGGCGCGACGCGCCGCGGGCCGCGCGCACGATTTCGTCCGCGCGCGTCTCCCATCGCTTGGCCCGTTCGGCGGCCTGCGTCACCGAGGTGGCATCCGCCGCCGTTGCCGCGCGGAGCAGCGCATCCCGCAGCGATCCGGCGATGGCGCCCACGAGCGCGGCGTGATCGGTGACATGGGTAATCGCGCCCTGCTCGGCCTGGTGGAACAGCTCGATGAGCTCGGCCTCCACTTCGTCCCGAATGAGCCGCAGCGAGCGCCCGTTCGCGAAGCCCTCGCTGGTGATGCGCAGCACCGACATCAGGAACCCGCGCGCGAGGTCGGCGCCGACCACTTCGTCCAGTCGCGCCCCATACGGGAGGTGCACACCTGGAATCCGCTCGAGCGCCCGGCTGATCAGCCGCTCGCCACCGGCCTCGAGAAACGCGCGATGGCCGATGTCGTGCTCGGCCGCCCAGCGCAGGATGCCCACGGCGTCGCCCTTGCCGACGAAGCGCGAAAGCCGCTTGCGCGCGCGATTCCAATCGATGAGGAACACGAGGCGCGAGCCCAGGAAGGCGAGATTGCGCTCGAGCTCCTCACGGCTGCCTGCGACAAGACGGCCGCCGCGCGTTTCGTAGCCGCCGGCTCCGCCGGAGGCGCGAACGGTCCACACGGCGCCGAGCGGCGTGAACAGCTCCTGGAAGAACTGCCCGCGCGGGACGTGGATGTCGGTGTAGGTGATGGACAGCTCGAGGCCGTCCACATGGGCCACCAGCACGTGCGCGTCGGTGGTGCCGATGTCGTTCTGGATGACGAGCCGGTTTCCGCTGCGGGTGGCAGTGGTGCCCAGGCCTGGATGTGCGAGCTTGAGCGCGGAGGTGGCGTTGACGCCGCGCATGAACGCCTGGACGAGCGCCCGGTCCTCGTCCCGGAGCCCGTAAGTGCTGGCGCCATCGATCGATTCGGCGTACAGCTCCGCCTGCATCCGGTTCAGCGCCTTGTGCAGGTCCATCACCAGCAGGTGCAGGCTGTCGCCGCCGGCCCGTTCGGCGCGGCTGACGCGGTCGAAGTAGGACGGCGGCAGATGGTCGCCGTCGGGCGCGGACGACGATCGCAGGGCCTCGAGGCGGGTCTCGAAGGCCTCGCCGGCTCGTGGCGAGGGTCCGTCGCCAACACCCACGGGCGCCAGCATCTCGTCGATGCTCGCGAGCAACCGGGCGTGAACCTCCGCGACCGCAGGCACGACGACGTTCCCGTCCGCGTCGCGCCGGCTACGGGCCGCCAGGGCATCCAGCGTGGGGTCGTCTTCACCCACCGCGATCCGGTCGGTCCGCAGGTCGGCTGCCTCGGCGCCCGGGCTGGCGTCGGCGTGGTCGCGACACGCCAGCAGCAGCGCCATGTAGTACTTGGCGCGGTCGTTCGCGGCCAACCCCCGCGCAATCAGCTCGGGCAGGACGAGCGAGCGCTCGCCCAGCTGCTCCACGATGTCGATCTTCTGGGTCACGGTCCGACCCCATCATCGCGCCGGGCCGATGCCAAGGGCAAGCGATTGGATGGCCGGAAGATGAGAGGAAGATGAGAAGAAGATGAGAACGTGATCTAGCGGATCCAACAGCGCTCAACGGCGCGCGCAACTGTGCTACAGTCCCGCTGTCGCCAATCTCGGTCCGGCGATGCAACTCCCCCAGGCTAGACGGTGAAGAGTGGGCACGTCTCACTTTTCTCTTTTGGTTCTCTCCGCGCCGCGCCCCCCGGCGCGATCGGCGCTCCCAGGACGTCCCCTCCGGCGAGCACCAAATATGCACGTGCACGTCCGAACGAGACTAAGGACGCTCGTCGCGGCGTGCAGTCGCACGACGGCGTGCGCACGAGCGCGCACGGGAAGGATTACGGGTTCGTGTTTACCGACACCGCTTTGCCTGCGTCGCTCTCGGCCGTGCACCTGGCGCTGGCGATGCTCCGGCGCCATCGCGCCGGCGCTCGCGGCGTGCTCAGCCCGTTCGTGCTGCCGTCGTTCCTCTTCGCGGCGCTGCCCTGGGTGTGGCACTCGCCTCTTGCCCTCGGCGTCGGGCTTGTCGCCCACATTGCGTGGTTCGCGGTATGCGAGCTGCTGGCGCCGCCGCCTGCGCGGACGGCGATGGCCCGACCCGCCGCGCCTGCGCGTCCGGCCGCCGCAGCGCGCCCCGCTGCGGGCAGGACCGCCGGCAAGCCGGGCGCCGCCAGACCGACTGCGCCCGCGTCTCGTCCCGGGTTTCAGACCACGACGGTCCTCGCGGTGCTGGACGAAGCCTCCGACATCAAGACCCTGCGCCTGGCACGCCCGGAGGGCTTCGACTTCGTCCCCGGCCAGTTCGTTCCCGTCCGCCTGCAGATCGACGGCAAGCCGCACGTGCGCTGCTACTCCATCAGCTCGCCGCCGGATACGAAGGGCTATCTCGAGATCTCGGTCCGCCGCCAGGGACTCGTGTCCGGCACCCTGCACGCCACCATGCGCGCCGGCGCCACGCTGGCCATCAACCGTCCCGCAGGACAGTTCGTCTACCCCGGCGGCGACGACCGTCCCATCGCCCTGGTCGCGGGCGGCATCGGCATCACGCCGCTGCTCTCCATGCTGCGGCACGCCGTGGCGTCTGATCCGACGCGGCCCATTACCCTGCTCTACTCCGCGCGCCGCGAACACGACATTGCCTTCCTGAACGAGCTTCGTGTGCTGGCCGCGCGCCATCCGCAGGTGAAGATCGCCATCACCCTCACGCAGCCCGTCGAGCAGCCACGCGCCAGCGACGATGGGATGCGGTGGAGGGCGGGCCGTATCGACGCGGAGTTCGTGCGGCAGTACGTGCCCGCCCCCGCGCACACCGTGTTCTGCATGTGCGGCCCGGGCCCGATGCTGGAGGGCATGACCACGCTCCTCTCCGGGATGGGCGTGCCGGCCTCGCAGATCCGATTCGAGCACTTCGAGACGGCCGTGGCCGCGTCGCAGGTGAACCCGTCGGGCGAGGCCGAGCGCGCGGAGCGCGCGCCCGCAGCAGCGTCGAGCGATGAGTCCTATCGCGTGACGTTCGAGGAGAGCGGCCGCGCGGCCACCGCCACGCCGGCCATGACGCTGCTCGAGGCCGCGGAAGCCGAAGGCGTGGCCATTCCCTCCTCGTGCCGGTCCGGCGTATGCCAGGCGTGCCGCACCCGGCTGAAGGACGGACAGGCCGACTGCCGCTCGGACGTCCTGGACCCCGAAGACCGCGACGCGGGCTTCATCCTGCCGTGCGTCACCTGGGCCACGAGCGACTGCGTGCTGGAGGCCTGACGGGACGATGGGCGCTCCGGCTGCCGCGCGCAGCATGCACCTGGTCCTCGTCGTGGCGGGCGTCGTGTGCCTGCTGGTGGCGCTGACCGTGCTCGTCGTGTTCGGCGGCTGGGAGTACTACCGCGCGCCGCTCGGCACGCGCGGGTATCTGCCGTCGCACCAGGTGCTGCGGCCCTCGGGATGGGTCGGGCTTCCGCTGGGCATCGCGGGCGCCGTGGCCATGCTCTCCACCTTGCCCTATGCCGCCCGCAAGCGGTGGACGCCCCTCAAGCGCCTCGGCACGGTGCCCGGCTGGCTCGAGGTCCACATCTTCTTCGGCATCGTCGGCCCCGTGCTGGTGACGCTGCACACCTCGTTCAAGTTCAACGGGCTCATCTCGGTGGGCTACTGGCTGATGATGGCGGTCTGGGCGTCGGGGTTCGTCGGGCGCTACCTGTACGTCCGCATCCCGAAGAGCATCCGCGGCGCGGAGCTCACGCGCGCGGAGGTCGACGCGCAACTGCTCGACGTGCGCACGCGGCTCGCCACGCTGCCGCTGCCCGAGGCCGCCCGGGCGGAGATCGAGGCGTTCGAGGCGACGATGACCCCGCCGGATGGCCGCGCGCCGGGCCTCCTGGACCTGTTTCTCGGCGAGCTGCGCGTCCGCGTGCGGCTGGCGCTCATCCGGCGGCACCTGCGCGCCGTGGGGGTGGACCTCACGGCCGTCCACGACGCCATTGCCCTGGCCTCGGACCGCGCAGTGATCGTGCGCCGCCTGGCGCACCTGCAGCGCACGCGCCATCTCTTCGAGCTCTGGCACGTCTTCCACCGCCCCCTCGTCTACGGCATGTTCGTCATCGTCGGGCTGCACGTGGCGGTGGCGATGTATCTGGGTTACGCGAGGCTCGCGTCGTGAGTCACGTCGGGAGTCGGGAGTCGGGAGTCGGGAGTCGGTCCTGGTGGGTGCTTGCGCTGGCCGCCGCTCTTCTGCTCGTGCCCGCCGGCGCGGCGGAGGCACAGCTGGGCGCGCTGCTGTCGCCGGGGCGGCTGGCGAAGGCACATGCGGCGCTCGAGGGGGTGACCAACTGCCTCCAGTGCCACTCGGCGGGACGGCAGGTGGCGGCGGACAAGTGCCTCTCGTGTCACCAGCCAGTGGCGGATCGGATGGCCCGCAAGGTCGGCGTCCATCGCAACGTCACCACCGACTGCGTGACGTGCCACGTGGAGCACGCGGGCGCCGACGCGGAGCTGCGGCCGTTCGACACCGCGAACTTCAATCATCGGGTCGAGACCGGCTACGCGCTGGACGGCCTGCACGCGCCACTCGCGCAGCAGTGCGCGTCGTGCCACAAGACGCGATCGTTCCTGTCGGTGAGCACATCGTGCGCGTCGTGCCACACCGACACGCACAAGGGGTCGCTCGGGGCCAACTGCGCCACCTGCCACAGCACGGCAGTCCGATTCACCCAGGCCACCAGCGGCTTCAACCACACGCTGACCGCCTACCCGCTGACCGGCGCGCACGCCACCGTGGCCTGTGCCTCGTGCCACGTGAACAAGGTCTACAAGGGCGTGGCGTTTGCCTCGTGCGCCAACTGCCACCAGAACCCGCACCAGCCGCGCCTTCCCGGCGAGTGCAGCAGCTGCCACACCACCGGCGCCTGGCGCACCACGAAGGTTGATCACGCTCGGACGGCGTTCCCGCTCAGGGGCAAGCACACGGAGGTGGCCTGCGCGCAGTGCCACGTACGGCCCGCGCTGGCCGTGAAGCCGAAGTCGGACACCTGCGCGTCGTGCCACACCGACCCGCACAAGGGCGTGTTCAAGCAGGACTGCAACGCGTGCCACAACGAGACCAGCTTCAAGAAGGGGACCTTCGATCACGCCACGACGAAGTTCCCGCTGGTGGACAGGCACGCGGGGCTGGCGTGCGCCGAGTGCCATGCCGGCGTCTCGAATCCGGCGCCGATGCCCGTGCGCACCGCGGCCTCGCGCCAGACCCGCACGGCACCCGCGCGCGTCGCGTCGCGCGCGGCGCCCGTGGGCGCTGGCGCCGTGGCACACACCGCCGCCGACTTCCGCGGCCTGCGCACGAACTGCGACTCGTGCCACACCGACGTCCACCGCGCCGAGCTGGGCACGGCGTGCGAGACATGCCACACCGCGCGGTCGTTCGAGGTAACGCCGTTCACCCACGCGAAGCCGCGCCCGTTCTTCGCCGGACAGCACGCCCCGGTCAAGTGCCAGGAGTGTCACGTTCAGACGATGCAGCCGGTGAGGACCAGTGTGAAGGAACTGGCGCCCCGCGTGGGATTCGTGGCCACGGCGACCGCGTGCGCTTCGTGCCACCGCGACGTGCACCTCGGGCAGGTGCGCCAGACCTGCGAGAGCTGCCACGCCGTCGAGACCGCGGACTTCGGCGTGGTGGGCTTCTCGCACGCGACGTCCACGTTCCCGCTGAAGGGGAAGCACGCGCCGCTCGCCTGCGATTCATGCCACAAGGTGGAGACGCGCGCGTTCCCCGCGGGGACCGGCACCGCGCGGCGTCTCACCGGCATCGGTGCCGCGTGCGCGGCGTGCCATCAGGATCCGCACGCGGGGCAGTTGAAGGACGCCTGCCAGGACTGCCACACCGAGGATTCGTTCCACATCACGAAGTACACGCACCGGAACCAGCGCCGGCTGCGGGACTTCTTCACCGGCCGACACGTGTCCCCCCCGTGCGCGTCGTGCCACAAGCCCGGGCCGGCTCGCGCGGCCACGGGCACGCCCGTCGTGGGCTATGCCATCCCGACCACCTGCACCACGTGCCATACCGACATCCACCGGGGCAGCCTCGGGCCTGCCTGCGAATCGTGCCATCGACCGTGACGAGGTGATGACGATGACCCGCCTCCTGCGCTTGCTCCTGCTGTCGTTTGCCATTGCGCTGGCTCTGGCTTCCCCCGCCGCAGCGCAGTTCGAGACACCGAACCGCCAGTTCCACAACCAGACCGGCTTTCCCCTGGAAGGGCGCCACCGCGACGTGGCCTGCACGTCGTGCCACATCAACAGCGTCTACAAGGGCACGCCCACGCGGTGCTACGACTGCCACTGGGAGCGGCGGCAGGACGACCGCTTCCGCCTGCAACTGGGATCCCAGTGCGAGACGTGCCACCGCCCGGTGTCGTGGACGGCGGTTCGTTTCGACCACGGCGCCTCGACGGGCATGCCGCTGAACGGCGCGCACCGGCAGGTGGCCTGCCAGTCGTGTCACCTCAACAACAACTTCAAGACGGCCAACACCAGCTGTATCACGTGTCACCAGGAGGACTACCAGTCGGCCCAGACACCCAACCACCTGGCCGCGGGCTTCCCGACCACGTGTGAGGCGTGCCATCGCCCGAGCGACACCACGTTCAACCAGGCCACCTTCGATCACCAGGCGTCGTTCGCCCTGGTGGGCGCGCACGCGCAGGCCACCTGCGCCACGTGCCACCGGAACAGCGTCTTCCGCGGCACCGCGCGCGACTGCGTGGGGTGTCATCGCACCGAGTACGAGCGGACGTCCTCGCCGAACCACGCGGCCGCGGGCTTCCCCACCACCTGCGAGAGCTGCCACCGGGAGACCGACCCCGGCTGGCGCGGCTCGGGCACGGGGTTCAACCACGCGAGCGTCTTCGCGCTGGTGGGCCAGCACGCTCAGCAGCAGTGCGCCACGTGTCATCGCAACAACGTCTACCGCGGTACCGCGCGCGACTGCGTGGGGTGTCACCAGGACGCGTACAACCGGACCACGGCGCCCGCGCATGCCGCGGCGGGCTTCCCCACCTCGTGCGAGAACTGTCATCGCGCGACGGACACGAGCTGGCGGGGGTCTGGGACGGGGTTCAACCACGCCAGCGTCTTCGCGCTGGTCGGCCAGCACGCCCAAGCGGCGTGCACCACGTGCCATCGCAACAACGTCTATCGCGGCACCGCGCGCGACTGCGTGGGCTGTCACCAAGAGCTGTACAACCGCACCACGGCGCCCGCGCATGCCGCGGCGGGCTTCCCCACCACGTGCGAGAGCTGCCACCAGGCATCGGCCTCGAGCTGGGGTGGTGGCGGGTTCAACCACGCCAGCGTCTTCGCGCTGCAGGGACGGCACGCGCAGGCGGCGTGCACCACGTGTCACCGCAACAGCGTCTATCGAGGCACGCCACGCGAGTGCGTCGGCTGCCACCAGGATCAGTACAACCGCACGACGGCCCCCGCGCACGCCGCGGCCGGCTTCCCCACGACGTGCGAGAACTGCCACCGGGCCTCGGACACGAGCTGGCAGGG
>Ga0105107_10002372_pt1 | contig 12392 bp, 9 predicted proteins | sample PPLLaktember2015_6_FD_79335 | JGI IMG/M metagenome (GOLD analysis project Ga0105107, IMG submission 79335) | Freshwater sediment microbial communities from Prairie Pothole Lake near Jamestown, North Dakota, USA - PPLs Lake P8 Core (1) Depth... | ecosystem: Environmental > Aquatic > Freshwater >... | reverse complement strand
GGATTCGCCCTCGGGGCGGCCCTTCGGGCTCATGCACGTCGGACATCGCCAGCGATTCTACGTGCTTTCCGCAAGGCGCAGCCCGTGACCGCGATCCTGGTGATCCGCCCGAGCTCGCTGGGCGACATCGTGCACGCGCTTGCGCTCGTCACCGACGTGGTCGCCGCGCATCCGGGCGTGGCCATCGACTGGGTCGCCGAGGAGGCGTTCGTCGACCTGCCCGCGCTCTCCCCGCACGTGCGCCGCGTGATCCCGCTCGCCCTGCGGCGGTGGCGGCGCGCGCCGCTCACGGCGGCGACTTGGCGCGAACTCGCTGCGTTCCGCCGTGACGTCGCTCGCGAACGCTACCAGGCGATCCTCGACCTGCAGGAGCAGGTGAAAGGCGGCATCGTGGCGTGCATGGCGCGCGGGCCGCGCCACGGGTTCGACCGGGCGAGCATCCGCGAGCCGATCGCCACGCTGTTCGACGACGTCCACCACGCCGTGCCGAGGGGACTGCACTTCGCGCAGCGCTGCCGCACGCTCGCCGCCGCCGCCCTCGGGTACGCCTGCGCAGGCGCGCCGCGCTGGAACCTGGTGGCACCGGCAGCCGCCGCAGCGCTGCCGGAGCGGCCGGTGATCGTCGCGCTGCACGCCACGTCGCGGGAGGACAAGCTGTGGCCGGAGGAGCGCTGGCGGGCGCTCCTCGGTGGTTTCGCCGACGCGGGTTTCGCGACCGTGCTGCCGTGGGGCAGCCCCGTGGAGCGGGCACGCAGCGAACGTCTCGCCGCGGGCGTCGCGCATGCGGTGGTGCCACCGCGGCAATCGTTGGCAGCACTTGCCGCGCTGCTGTCGCGCGTCGAGCTCGCGGTAGGCGTCGACACCGGGCTCACGCACCTCGCGGCCGCGCTTGGGACGCCGACCATCGCGCTCTTCACCGAGACCAACCCCGCGGGGGCTGGCGTCGCGATCGTCGGCGCACACGCGCGCGACCTCGGCGGCAACGGCATCGTGCCCGCGCTCGCGGACGTGCAGGAGGCGGCTGGCACGCTGTTGCGCGCCGCGCCGCGCTGCTGAACATGCGAACGCTGTACACCCTGCTCTGGTGTCTTGCGTTACCGCTGCTGCCCTTCAGGCTCTGGTGGCGCGGGCGTCGCGAGCCCGGCTACCGGGCGCGCATCGGCGAGCGCTTCGGGCGCTACGCCGCGGACGTGCCGCGCCCGCGCGGCGAAGTCATCTGGATCCACGCGGTCTCGCTCGGCGAGACGCGGGCGGCGGAGCCGCTGGTCAAGCGCATCGCGCGCGCCCGCCCGCAGGCGACGATCCTGCTGACCTCGATGACCGCCACGGGACGCGAGGCCGGTCGCGCCCTCGACGGCGGCCGCGTGATCCAGGCGTGGCTGCCCTACGACGTACCGTTCGCGGTCGACGCGTTCCTCGCCCGCTTCGCGCCCCGCGCGGGCCTGCTGATGGAGACCGAGCTCTGGCCGAACCTCGTCCACGCATGCCGGGCACGCGGGGTGCCGATCCACCTCGTCAACGCGCGCATGTCGACGAAATCGGCCGCCGGCTACCGCAAATTCGCGACGCTGACCCGGCCCATGCTCGAGGCGCTGGCGGGAATTGCCGCGCAGACCCCGTCGGATGCGCAACGGCTGGAGGCACTGGGCGCGCGCGACGTGACCGTGACCGGCAGCCTGAAATTCGACATGGCCGTGCCCGACGCGATGGTCGAGCGCGGCGCGGCGCTGCGCACGCGCTTCGGCCGCGGGCGCCCGGTGTGGCTTGCCGCCTCCACGCGCGACGGCGAGGAGGCGCTGCTGCTCGACGCGATGGCGCGGGGCACGCTGCCTGCCGATGCGCTGCTGCTGCTCGTGCCGAGGCACCCGCAGCGCTTCGACGAGGTCTTCGCGCTGGTCGAGGCACGCGGCCTCGCCTGCGTACGGCGCACGAGCGACACGCCGGTCGAGCCAGCGACCCGCGTCGTGCTCGGCGACTCGCTCGGCGAGATGCTCGCCTATTGTGCGGCCGCGGACGTGGCATTCGTCGGCGGCAGCCTGCTGCCGCTCGGCGGGCAGAACCTGCTCGAGCCGATCGCCGTCGGCGTGCCGACGTTGGTCGGCCCGCACACGTTCAATTTCGCCGAGACGACCGAGCGTGCGATCGAAGCGGGCGCCGCGCGTCGCATCGCGGACGCGGAGGCGCTGGTGCGTGAAGTCGACGTGCTGCTGCGCCAGCCGCAGCAACGGGCAGTGATGCGCGACGCGGCAACGACGTTCATGGCCGCGCATCGCGGCGCCGCCGATCGGCTGTGGGCCTGGCTCGAGCCGCGCCTCTAGCGGGACCGGTCAACCGCCGAGGCGGCGGTTGATGTCCTCCAGGTCCAGTTCGGAGAGCGTGCCCGAGGCCGCCTTGAGCCGCAGCACGCTGATCAGGTAGTTGAAGTAAGCCTGTGCGAGGTCGCGGCGGGTCTGGAACACGATCTGCACGACGTTCAGCACGTCGAGGTTGGTGCGCACGCCGACCTCCTGCCCGAGCTTGTTCGACGCGAGCGCCGTCTCGGCCGAGCGCAGCGCCTGCTTGAGCGCGCCGACGGTGGCCGCCGTGCTGTTGACGCCGGTGAAGCCGACCTGCGCGTTCGAGAGCGCGTTGCGGCGCGCGACCTCGAGCGACTGGCGGGCGCTCTCCTGGAGCGCGAGGGCCTCGCGCACACGCGACTCGACGAAGCCGCCCTGGTAGATGGGCACGTTCAGCTGCACGCCGATGTTCGCGTTGCGCTGGTTGTAGTTGAAGTCGCTGGCGATCGAACCCGTGCCCCACGTCAATCCGGCGCCGGCGACGAGATCGACCGTCGGCAGGTGGCCGGCACGGGCACGCTCGATCTCGAGCGTCGCGACGTCGACGTTGTACCCGGCGATGCGCACGTTGAGGTTCTCGGCGAGCGCGCGATCGAGCCACGCGTCGAGCACGTTCGGGTTGGGCAGCTCGGGCTCGAACGCCGGGCCGAGCTTCTTCAGCGCGCCGGGCATCCGGCCGATGATCGTGCGCAGCACCGTGCGCTTGTTGTCGAGGTCGTTGCGCGCGACGATTTCCTGCGCGACGATGGTGTCGAAGCGCGCCTGCGCCTCGTTGGTGTCGGTGATCGTCGCCACCCCGACCTCGAAATTGCGTTGCGCCTGCGCGAGCTGCTCGGACACCGCGGCCTTCTGCGCCTCGGCGAGCTCGATGTTGACCTCGGCGAGCAGCACGTCGAAGTACGCGACCGCGACGCGCAGGATCAGCTCCTGCTGGGCCACGGCGAGCGTGAAGTCGGCCTGCTCGACGATGCGCTTCGCCTGGTCGTAGGCGAGCGAGTTCTGCCTGCGGTAGAGCGGTTGCGATGCGGAGATCGTGACGCCCGCGTTGCTGTAGCTGTTCGCCGTGACCGGCACCGTGCCGCCCGAGAAGTCGGTGCGGCCGTCCTGCAGGAACGCCGAGCCGCCCGCCGCGACGTACGGCAGCAGCGCGGAGCGCGCCTGCGGCACGCGCTCCTGCGTCGCCGCCCAGTTGGAGCGCGCCGCCGCCAGCGACGGATCATTCTGCTGGGCCTCGCGGTAGACCTGCATCAGGTCCTCGGCCGCGACCGGACCCGCGAGTGCAGCGAGAATCAGGGCGGTGCTGAGACGGAGCTTCATCGTGGGACCATCCGCTTCGTTCGTTGACCGTTCAGTAGCGGCGCATCGCGGGATCGACCTGATCGGCCCATCCCGCGACGCCGCCGCGCAGGTTGTAGACGCGGGCGAAGCCCTCGCGCGCGAGCCACATGGCCGCGTGCAAGCTGCGCCGGCCGTGGTGGCAGACGACGACGATGTCGCGATCGCGCGGCAACTCGTCGGCCGACCCCGGCAGCGACCGCAGTGGCACCAGCTTCGAGTCGCCGATCCGGCACACCTCGTGCTCCCACGGCTCGCGCACGTCGAGGAGCAGAGGCGGTACCCGGCTCACGTCGCGCAGCCAGAGGGCGAGTTCCTGCGGTTCGAGCTCCGGGATCAAAACGTGAACCTCGCGGGCTGTGCCGCATTGACGAGGGGCGGCACCACGGTCTCGAACAGGTTGGTCGCGACGGGCGCGCCCGCGACACTGCGGCGCACGAGGCGCGCGGCCATCACCGGTGCGTCGCCGACGATCGCGAACAGCCTGCCGCCGGGAACGAGTTGCGCGGCGAACGCGTCCGGCAGCACCGGGGTGGATCCGGTCAGCACGATCGCGTCGTAGGCGTCGTGACCGAAGCCGCGCGCGCCGTCACCCACCTCCACCCGCACGCGCTCGAAGCCGTGACGGACGAGAATCGCGCGCGCGGCCGCCGCGCGCCCCGCGTCGAGCTCGACGCTCGTCACCCGCGCGCCACGCGCAGCGAGGAGCGCAGTGAAGTAGCCGCTGCCGGTGCCGATCTCGAGCACGTGGTCGTCGGGCTTCACCGCGAGCACCTGGAGCACGCGCGCCTCCAGCTTGGGCGTCCACATCCGCTGCCCGCCGCCCAGCGGAATCTCGAGGTCCGCGAAGGCGAGCGAGCGGTAGGCCGCGGGGACGAACTCCTCGCGCTTCACCGTGAAGAGCAGCTCGAGGACCTGCGGATCGAGCACGTCCCAGGTACGGATCTGCTGCTCGACCATGTTGAAGCGGGCGCGCTCGACGTCGAAGGTGCTCATTGCGGGGCGTTTCGGCTTTGGGAGGCTCTGACAAGCTGCTAACTGACCGTGGGTCATTCTAGCAAACGCCGCCGTCCGGCACGGTGACGCGGATCACGTTGGGACCGCGTTACCTGCCGGGCGGGCCTCCCGGTCAGTCGTCCGCGCCGGCCGGCGCGACCCCTTCGCCGCGGGCGAGCGCCGCGCGCCGGGCCCGGCGTCGCTCCTCGCCGTTGGCGATGTACGTGTACAGCACCGGCACCACGACCAGCGTGAGCAGCGTCGACGTGACGACGCCGCCGATGATCGCACGGCCCATCGGCGCCTGCGTCTCGCCGCCCTCGCCCAGGCCGAGCGCGAGCGGCAGCATGCCGGCGATCATCGCCGCGGTGGTCATCACGATCGGCCGCAGGCGCACCTGGCCGGCCTGCGCGAGCGCGTCGTGGACGGCCGCGCCGCCGGCACGGGCCCGGTTCGCGAAATCGACCAGCAGGATCGCGTTCTTGGTCACGAGCCCCATCAGCATGATCACGCCGATCACCGAGAAGATGTTGAGCGTCGTGCCGGTGACGAGCAATGCGAGGAATACGCCGATCAGCGAGAGCGGCAGGCTCGCCATGATCGCGATCGGCTGCAGGAAGCTGCCGAACTGCGAGGCGAGGATCAGGTAGATGAAGATCACCGCGAGCCCGAGCGCCGCGAGCGCCGCCTTGAACGACTCCTCCATGTCCTTCTGCTGGCCACCGACGTCGAAGCGGTAGCCGGGCGGCAGCTCGGCCTTCATCTCCTCGATCACCTTGTTCACGTCGCGGCCCGCGTCGCCCGAGGGCCGCCCGACGACGTTGGCGTAGAGCGCGACGCGGCGCTGCAGCTCCTGGCGCTTGATGATCTGCGGGCTGGTCGACTCCGCCACTTCGGCGATCTGCCGCAACGGCACCATGCGCAGCTCGCCGTCGGGCCCGCGCTTGCCCGTCGAGATCGGCAGGTTGCCGAGGTCGGTGGCGAGCCGCCGCCGGTCCTTCGGCAGCTGCACGTTGACCTCGTAGTTGTTGCCGTCGGGCGCCAGCCAGTAGCTCACCGTGTCGCCGGCCAGGAGCGGCCGCAGCGTGTTGCCGACCTGCTGCACGGTGATGCCGAGCTCCGCGGCGGCGGCATTGTTGAGCCGCACCGACAGCGCGGGGTTGGCGGCCTTGTCGGAGGTCTCGAGGTCGGCGATGCCGGGGACCTTCGCGACACGGGCCTGGAAGTCGCGCATGATCGACGACAGCGTCTCCGGATCGGGCCCCGTCAGGTTCACCCAGATCGGCCGCATGAAGCCGAGCGTGAGCTCGATGCCGGCGATGGGCGCGAGCGTCTTGCGGATCTCGCGCTCCAGCGTTTTCTGCGAGCGGTCGCGCTGGTCGCGGTCGACGAGCCGCAGGTTGACGCGTGCGTAGTTGCGGCCCTCGTCGGTGCCGACCGTGGACATCGCCAGCCGGATCTCCGGGAACGCCCGCAGCGCCTTCTCGACCTGGCGCACCTTGCTGTCGGTGAACTCGAGGCTCGAACCGACCGGCGTGTTGAGGCGCAGCGAGATGAACCCCTCGTCCGCCTCAGGGACGAACTCGCTGCCGACGAGCGGCGGCACCGTGAAGCTCGCGAGGAACAGCGCGGTGGCGATGGCGAGCACCGACTTGCGGTGGGCAAGCGACCAGTCGAGGATGCGCCCGTACAGGCGGTGCATACCCTCGATGCCGCGTTCGATCGCCTCCATCAGCCGTCCGAGCCACGGCACGCGGCGGAAGCGGCCCTCGGCAGGGTCGCGCCACACCGACGAGAGCATCGGGTCGAGCGTGAACGAGACGAACAGGCTCACCAGCACCGCGACCGTGACCGTGACGCCGAACTGGTAGAAGAAGCGCCCGATGATGCCCTGCATGAAGGCGATCGGCACGAACACCGCGACAATCGCGAACGTGGTCGCCATCACGGCCAGCCCGATCTCGTCGGTGGCCTCCTGCGCCGCCTGGCGGTGGCTCTTGCCCATCGCGAGGTGGCGGACGATGTTCTCGCGCACGACGATCGCGTCGTCGATCAGGAGGCCGATGCACAGCGACAGCGCCATCAGCGTGAGGAAGTTGAGCGTGAACCCGAACGCGTACAGCGCGATGAACGTGGCCACCACGGAGAGCGGCAGCGTGAGGCCGGTGATCACCGTGCTGCGCCAGCTGTGCAGGAACAGGAACACGATCAGCACGGTGAGGAGCGCGCCCTCGACGATCGTCTGCTTGACGCGATTCACGCTTCGCTCGACCGCTTCAGCAGTCGAGTTGACGACCTCGATCTCGACGTCCGCGGGCAGCCGCGCCTTGAGCGTGCCGACCGCCTGCACGATCGCGCGGCCGGTGTCGACGATGTTGGCGTCCTGCGCCTTCAAGAGATCGAGCGTGATCGCCGGGCGGCCGTTGATGCGGGCGTACGAGGTCTCCTCCTTCTCGCCGTCGATCACGTCGGCGACCTGCGACAGGTAGACGGGGCCGGCGCCCTGCTGCGCGACGATCACGCGCTCGAATTGCGCGGGCTCGCGGAGCTTGCCCTCGACGCGCACCAGGGCGTCGCTTTGGCCGCGGGTGATCCGGCCCGCCGGGACGTCCTGGTTCGCCGCGCGCACCGCGGCGATCAGCTGGTCGACGCCGATGCCGAGCGCATTGAGCGCCTCGGGCTTCACGCGGATCAGCACCTGGCGCGTCACCCGGCCATTGACGTCGACGCGCGCGACGCCCGGCAGGTTCTCGAGCCCCTTGACAATCGTCTGGTCGGTGAGCGAGGTCAGCTCGCGCAGGCCCACGGTCTTCGACAGCACCGCGAGCGAGACCACCGGCTGCTGGTTCTCGGTGTCGGCGCGGATCACCAGCGGATCCTTGACGTCGCGCGGGAAGCCGGGCCGCACCAATGCGATCTTGTCGCGCACGTCCTGGATCGCGCGGGCGACGTCGGTGTCCAGCCTGAACTCGGCGAACACCTGACTCGTGCCCTCGAGCGAGTTGCTGCGGATCATCTTGACGCCCGAGATCTGGTTGATCGCGTATTCGAGCGGCTTGGTGACGTCGGTCTCCACCGCCTCGGGGGACGCGCCCGGATAGCTCGTCAGCACCAGCACGAACGGCAGCGACACCTCGGGCATCTGCTCGACCTTGAGACGCTGGTACGAGAACAGTCCGAGCACCAGCAGGCCGACCATCACCATCGTGGCGAAGACCGGGTTGCGGATCGAGACGCGCGTCATCCACATGGGTGTGGCTCCCGCCGGGCCGCGGCGTCAGCCGGCCGGCCTGGCCGCGCCCGCGGGCCGCGGCGAGGTGGCGTTCGAAGACGACGAAGGCGACTTGACCAGCGCCGGCGCGCCCTCCTTCAGGTTGTCGAAGCGCGCGGCGAGCACCGGCGCGCCTGCCGGCAGCGGGGTCCGGATCTCGACCCGGCCCGCCTCGTCGTCGCGACGGCCAAGCGTCACGAGGCGCCGCGACAGCTTGCCGTCGTCGACCGTCCACACGTAGCTCTGCCCCGCCTCGGTGCGCACGGCACCGAGCGGCAGCGTCGGCACCGGCGCGGAGCTCGCGAGTCCGATGCGGCCGCTCGCAAACATCCCGCTCTTCAGCGCGGCGTCGGCGTTCGGGAGGCCCACGAACACCAGGATCGAGCGCGTGCCCGGCTCGGTCGTCGGGTTGATGCGCTCGATGCGCCCGCCGAAGCGCCGGTCGCCGTAGCCGTCGACGGCGAGCTCGACCGGCATGCCGACCTTGATCTCCGGCACGTCGACCGCCGGGACGTTTGCGGCGAGCTCGAGGTCGCGCAAGTCGACGATCGTGAGGAGCGGCGCATCGAAGGCCACCTTTTCGCCGGGCTGCACGTGGCGCTTGGCGACGATGCCCGACAGGGGCGCGGCGACCGTCGCATCCCTGCGCGCATTCTGCGCGAGACGCAGCTGGGCTTCCGCGGACTTCACGCTGCCCTGCGCGACCGACAGGCTCGACTCGGTGCCGTCGAAGGCGTTCTGCGAGATGAACTTCTCGTTCAACAGCCGCACGTTCATCGCGCGCGTCTTCTCGGCGAGCGCGAGCTGCGCCTTGGCGCTCTCGTAGGCGCCGAGGCGCTCGGCGACGCGGGCGTCGAGGTCGGCGGTGTCGAAGCGGGCCACTGCCTGCCCCTCCCGCACCGGCTCGCCCTCGCGGACCTCGACCTTGCGAACCTCGCCGGAGACCCGCGCCTTGATCACCGCCTGGCGCACCGGCTGGAGGGCGCCGGACACCGCGAGCCAACGGGAGAGCGGCCGCATCTCGACGGCCGTCAGGTCCGCGGCGGCGAACTCGAGGGTCGGCGGCGCCTTGGCGCGCAGGCCGTCGGACTCGGCTCCTTTCTTGGCGACGCGAAGCGCGACCGCGCCGCCCAGCGCGCCCGCAACGGCGAGGATCGCCAGCGTGGCAAGGACGCGGCGACGGGTGAAACGAATGGCCATGCAATCCCCCTGGGTGCGGACGCGTCGCCGGTCGATGGCGCGCGCCCCCCGCGAGTTCGCCGGCGTTCTTCGGGGCTCGTGGCCCCGTGTGCGCCGCGACACACGTTCGATGCGGCGAACCCGGTTGCCGGATTCGCGACGAGCCCGAAGCTTAGGGGCGGGGCCGGTCCGGGAGCAAGCCGGCCGTGACGAAGCGCCACCCGGAGCGACGAGGTGCGGGCGGCGCTCGTGACCGGCGCCGCCGGCCCCCGGAAGGCATCCGGCGACCGGGGCCGCCTTTCGTCACGGAATTGACACTTGTATTCGGCACGGCAGATAATCCTGTGTTTGCCCCCTCCCCATCCCGCATCCTCGTCGTCCAGGAGACTTCGCACATGACCCTCAACAAGATTGGCCTGACGCTCGTCGCGTCCGCCGTCGTTGCGCTCTACGGCTGCGGCCAGGAGCAACCCAAGCAGGCCCAGGCTCCCGCCGCCCCGGCCGCCCCCGCCGCGCCGGTCGAGGAAGTCGTCACGATCAAGCTCGGCCACGCCGGCCCGCTCACCGGCGGCATCGCCCACCTCGGCAAGGACAACGAGAACGGCGCCCGGCTCGCCGTCGAGCAGGCCACCGTCAAGAAGCTCAAGATCGGCGGCAAGACGGTCAAGTTCGAACTGATGGGCGAGGACGACCAGGCGGACCCGAAACTCGGCCCGACGATCGCCCAGAAGTTCGCCGACGCGAAGGTCGCCGGCGTGGTCGGCCACCTCAACTCGGGCGTCACGATCCCCGCCTCGGCCGTCTACAACCAGGCTGGCATCCCGATGATCTCGGGCTCGGCGACCAACCCGAAGCTCACCGAGCAGGGCTTCAAGAACGTCTTCCGCGTCGTCGGCCGTGACGACCAGCAGGGTCCGGCGGTCGCGCAGTTCCTGCAGTCGATGAAGATCAAGAAGGCGGCGGTCGTCGACGACGCCACCGCCTACGGCGAGGGCCTTGCCAACGAGGTCGAGAAGTCGCTGAAGGCCGCGGGCGTGCAGATCGTCGCGCGCGAGAAGACCAACGACAAGGCCACCGACTTCAAGGCGATCCTCACCAAGATGAAGGGCAAGACCCCCGACGCGATCTTCTACGGCGGCATGGACGCGACCGGCGGCCCGATGCTGAAGCAGGCGCGCGAGCTCGGCATCAAGTCCGTGTTCAGCTTCGGCGACGGCGCGTGCACCGACACGATGAAGCAGCTCGCCGGCGACGCCTCGGCCGAGGGCCTGATCTGCTCGCAGGCCGGCCTGCCGGCGCTGGCGGCGTCGAAGGAGTTCCTCGACGGCTACAAGGCCAAGTTCAACGTCGACCCGATCATCTACGCGCCGTTCACTTACGATGCCGCGAACCTGCTGATCGCTGCGATGCAGAAGGCGGACTCGGCCGACCCGGCCAAGTACCTGCCCGAGCTGCAGAAGATCAGCCACAAGGGCGCGACCGGCACGATCGAGTTCGACGACAAGGGCGACCGCAAGAACGCCGAGATCACGATCTTCACGATGAAGGCCGGCAAGCTCGAGCCGATCGCGGTCGTGCAGGGCGGCAAGAGCATCGCCTTCGCCGAGTTCATGAAGCCCGCGGCGGCCCCGGCCGCCGCTCCGGGTCCGACCGCCGCTCCGGCTCCGGCTGCCGCCCCGGCGGCGCCCGCGCCGAAGCAGTAAGCGGCTTCCGGCCGACGAGAAACGGCGTCCTGCGGGGCGCCGTTTTTTTGCGGCTTGCCCTCGCCTGACGTTGCCTCCACAATCGCCCGGAGCGTCGGGGACGCGACCGTCCTGCCTCCTGTCAACTGACCCCTGTCGCCTGGGATGAAACGACCCCCACGCTCACTGCGTTCGCTGCCCCCGGAGGGGGCGCGTCAGCCCCTTGGGGCGGCCCATCGGGGCTGACATGGACACCTTCCTGCAGCAGATCATCAACGGCGTGACGCTCGGCAGCGTCTACGCCGTCGTGGCGCTCGGCTACACGATGGTCTACGGCATCATCCAGCTCATCAACTTCGCGCACGGCGAGGTGGTGATGATCGGCGCGATGGTCGCCTACAGCGTCATCGTCGCGCTGGTCGGCTCCGGTGCGCCGCTGCCGCCGCTGGCCATCCTGCTCACGGGCGCGCTGGTGGCGATCCCCGTGTGCATGGCGGTGGGCTTCACGCTCGAGAGGGTCGCCTACCGGCCGCTGCGCGGCGCGCCGCGGCTCGCGCCGCTCATCACCGCGATCGGCCTGTCGATCATTCTCCAGCACCTCGCGATGATCGTCTGGAGCCGCAACCCGCTGCCCTACCCGCAGATCGTGCAGACGGTCAGCTATCACGTCACGGCGAACCCGAACGGCGCCACCATCACCAACGTCCAGATAGCGATCATCGTGGTGTCGGTGGCGATGATGGCCGGGCTCACCGCGCTCGTCTACCGCACGAAGCTCGGCATCGCGATGCGCGCGACCGCGCAGAACCAGCCGGTCGCCGGACTGATGGGCATCGACATCAACCGCGTGATCGCACTCACGTTCGTCATCGCCGGCGGCCTCGGGTCGGTCGCGGGCGTCATGGTGGGCACCTACTACGGCATCGCGCACTACCAGATGGGCTTCCTGCTCGGCCTCAAGGCCTTCTCCGCCGCGGTGCTGGGCGGCATCGGCAACCTCGCGGGCGCGATGCTCGGCGGCCTCCTGCTCGGCATCATCGAGGCGCTGGGCGCGGGCTACGTCGGCGACCTGACCAACCTCTGCCACTTCACGGAGTGGTCCGAGGCGCTCGCGAAACGGTGCGAGACCGACCACAACGTCGCGCTGTTCGGCAGCAACTACCAGGACGTGTTCGCCTTCGCAGTGCTGATCCTGGTGCTCGTGTTCCGGCCGTCGGGTCTGCTCGGCGAGCGGGTCTCCGACCGGGCCTAGGATGACACGCGCCCCACGCTCGCCGCGCACGCCGCCCGCCGAGGGACCGACATGCGTCCGCTGATCGACACTTCGCGCCATCCGGCGCTCGTCTGGGCCGGCGTGGCGATCGTCGGCCTCGCGCTGCTCGTGCTGCCGTTCGCGCTCACCGGCGTCGGCACCGCCTGGGTGCGAATCACCAACCTGGCGATCCTGTTCGTGTTCCTCGCGCTCGGCTTGAACATCGTCGTGGGCTTCGCCGGGCTGCTCGACCTCGGCTACATCGCGTTCTACGCGGTCGGCGCGTACGTCTACGCGCTGCTCGCCTCGCCGCACTTCGGCATCCACCTGCCGTTCTGGGT
>Ga0105107_10002370_pt1 | contig 12400 bp, 15 predicted proteins | sample PPLLaktember2015_6_FD_79335 | JGI IMG/M metagenome (GOLD analysis project Ga0105107, IMG submission 79335) | Freshwater sediment microbial communities from Prairie Pothole Lake near Jamestown, North Dakota, USA - PPLs Lake P8 Core (1) Depth... | ecosystem: Environmental > Aquatic > Freshwater >... | reverse complement strand
GTGCATTACCTGCAGGATGAAGCCATCCAGGTCGTCAGCGGACGCCTTGGATATCAGGTCCTCGGCCGTGAGGCACAGTACGCGGGTCCTGGTGAGCTCGTCGTCTGGCCCGCCGGCACGGCACACAAGTGGTGGAATGCCGGCAACACCGAGCTGCGCACGACGGGCTGGTGCAGGCCGCCTCACAATGTCGAATTCTTTCTCGGCGCGCTGATCGCATCGACGAAGGAGAACGGCGGCCGTCCCGGACTCTTCGACGTCGCTTTCCTGATGACTCGCTATCGACGCGAGTACGCGATGCTCGAGATGCCAGCCGCCGTGCGGCGCGTCGTGATGCCGCTCATCTACAGCGTCGGCCGGGTTCTGGGGAAGTACGACAAATACACGTCTGCACCGATTCCGATCGTGCCTCGGCGCGACTGACGGCCGAACCTCGGGCTGGATAAATCACTGCGTCGATGCGGCGCGTGGCTTTTTGTCAGCCCTGACGCAGAGTTGCGGAGACGCAGAGAATCTTTCTGGCAGGGTGCTGAAAAAGTGACTGTCCTGCCACGAGATCACGACGTATGACAGCACGCAAAAGACAACGCCGGGCCGCCGAGGTCAGAAATTTACCAGACGTCTTCCTGATCTCGGCGCCCCGGCGTCCCGGCGTCTTGAACACTGCTTTGCGCCGATGTCTGTTCGAGTCGAGCGAGTCATGTCCAGAGACCGCTCCGCGGCGCTGGATGGCAGCGTGAAGAGAGTGAAACAGATCATCGTGCCGGCTCTCATCATCATGGGCGTGATAGCCGTGGCGTTTATCGTCTACCTGCTGACCTGGCCCGTTGAGATCAATCCGGCAGCTTGGACCCCTCCACGGGCTCCCTCCCCGACAGGGATATTCGCGCCGAACGATCGCCTGACTCACCTCGAGAAGCTTGCTGAAGGGTACATAGGTCCGGAGTCGGTCGCGATCGACGAGAAGGGGTACCTCTATGCCGGCCTGCTTGATGGAAGGATTCTTCGAATTGGGCCGGCTGACGCGACCGTCGAAACCCATGCTCGAGCTCATGAGCCCTTGGGAATGGAGTTCGACGCCCACGGTAACCTGATCGTGGCAGACGCCAGCTTGGGACTCATCTCGGTGGATCCTGCTGGAAACATAACTACGCTGTGCAGGGAAGTGGACGGAACCTCGATCAACTTCGCCGATGACCTGGCCATCACGTCAGATGGGATGGTCTACTTCACCGATGCGTCGACCAGATTCACCAACAGGGAGTCCTTTTCCGACGTGTTTGAACATCGCCCAAATGGGCGATTGCTGGCGTACGACCCAAGTACGGGCGACACGCGCGTGCTGCGGGACGCACTCTATTTCCCAAACGGCATCGCGGTTGGGCCGAATGAGACCTACCTGCTGTTCAGTGAAACCTCGATGTACAGGGTCCAGCGTTTGTGGCTGACAGGGGACAGAGCTGGCCAGTCGGACATCTTCATTGACAATCTCCCGGGCTTTCCAGACAACATCTCTTTTAATGGCGAGGACACATTCTGGATTGCCTTGGCTGGAGGGCCCCGGTTACGTTCGATGCTCGATCCACTTCTTCCACATCCATTGCTCCGCAAAATCCTCTGGCGAATACCGGGACTCTTCAGTGCAACATCCACGGGCGAGGGCTACGTTCTCGGGCTCGACCTGGAAGGCAACGTCATTCACAGCTTGCAGGACGTGACGGGTGAGACGTACCCAGACACCACGAGCGTCATCGAATACAAAGGGTCGCTGTACATCGGGAGCTTCAGCGCGGATGGTGTTGGTCGCATTCCAGTGCCGCGACCTCCGAATCCGCGGCGATGAACGTAAGGCCGCCGCGCTCACTGCGGCGTTAAACTGATGGAGCCAAACGGACGGCCAGTTGTTCAGCGCACGTCAGGAGGACGCCGATGATGGATCCGATCAGACGCAAAATACTGAAAGCGGGTGCCGCCGCGACGGTGATGGCCGCAGTGCCGGATGCACTTGCGCAGCAGACTGGGCGGGAAGGAACTGCCATGTCTTTCTACGAAAAAGGCCCCGTTCGCATCCGCTATCAGGAGACCGGCTCGGGCTTCCCGTTGTTGCTCATCGCCGGCGGGGGACTGAACTCGAGGATCTCCGGCCTGACGAGTCCCTTTGACCCGATCGAGGAGTTCAAGGGAGAGTACCGCTGCATCGCGTCAGATCTGCGCAACGCGAACGGCGGCCAGTCCACCGGCCCGCTCGAGATCGACCGGCCGTGGGATGCCTATACCGATGACCATCTCGGTGTGATGGATCACCTGGGCATCGACAAGTTCATGGTGCTGGGCTTCTGCATCGGGGGCCCCTTCATCTGGAACCTCCTTCGGCGGGCGCCCAATCGTGTTGTCGCCGCCGTGCTGGCGCAGCCCAGCGGGTCGCGTCCGGAGATGCGCGATCTTTTCTACGACAACAATATGAAGGGGTGGGGTCCAGAGCTGGTCAAGCGGCGGCCCGAGATCACGATGGAGATGGTCGACAAGTTTCTGACCAGGATGTACCGCACCAACCCCGACTTCGTCTTCACCGTCACGCGCGACTTCGTGCGCCAGTGCCAGACGCCGGTGCTGATCCTGCCCGACGATATCCCGGCGCATCCGTACGCGGTCGCCATGGAGGCCGCGATGCTCGCGCCGAACGCGGAAGTGAGCATGTTCCCGTGGAAGGAACCCAAGGAACGGATTCCCCTCGCGGTGCGCCAGATACGTTCCTTCCTCCGGGCGCATCGGCCCGCTTCTGCTTAGGGCGGACTATGGTGTGCCGGTGGCCACAAGAGGACAGCATGCAAATGAGGCACGTCGCGTGGCTGTCGAACAGAGCGTGCAACGCGCCGCAGGCTGCGCAAGACGAATCACATCACAGCGAGGCGCACACATGGGACCCAGTGAAATCACAGTCGGTGAATTCCTCTACGAAGCAGTGGTCGGTTTCACCGAAGTTGTCGAATACATGGTGCCTTCATCACCGCATGGTTGAATCAGCTGCAGGGATGGGGTCCGGGCACGGTCGATCCGGGACGAAGCGAGGTGAAGGTGAAAGCGTATGCCGCCCGACCAACAGACGAACCCGCGCGAAACGCGGCGCTGAGTTCTCCAAAAACGCAAATGACCTGTGCGGCTCTGGGTTTTTGCGTCAAGGCCCATGGTCGCGCTGAAGCTGGGCACTACCCTCCGAATCAGGACGCGGACTCGGTCAGCCGCATCCGTCAGATCGACAAGAGGTACCCATGGCTCCTGGTAGTCGCCGCGTAGTGCTGACCTGCTTGATAGGCCTCAGTCTGGCGTTGCTGCTCGTCGGCCTGGTGAGTGGAACGGTATTGCGCCATCTGGTTCAGATCATCCCTATTGTTGTTGCGGTGGGGCTGCTGATGTATCGGCCAGAGTGGGGAGCGTATGCGTCGCTTCCCATCTTTCTCTTCTGGATCTTTATTGTCGTGTTGATTTGGTTGTTTCTGCTTGGCCTTTCGAGTGTTGCGAATGGGCGCTATACGGCCATCGAGGTGCTGTCCACGTTTCTGATGGTCGCCTTTGCAGCGGTGGGCATCACGGGAGCCGTACGGCTCGGAAGACCATTGCGATTACTCGGGAGGGTGTCGACCGTCATTTTTTTCGCCGGCGTTCAGGTTGCTGCCATGTGGGTGAGTTTTCTGCAGCCCATCGCCAATCGATAGCCCGAGAGGTGTGGACGAAATCTGTTACCCTCACATGCCGGCGATCTACCAAGAGGTTAGCCTCGAGAAGACTTGAACGACACCAGAGCAGTTGTCAGAACCCTCAGTATGTTTTCGACCTGGCCCGGCACGGAGCGACGATACGGTCCGGGCACGCCCTGATTTGCAGGATGCCCAAGTCGTGGCCTATTTTCTTCACATACGTGCGAGGAAACCAGAAGCCTTGACGATATCACTGCGCAGTTAGGGCCGTGACGGAGAGCCCCGTTTTCAAGAAGGAGCATGCATGCGTCGGACTATGTCGGTAACCTGCACTCTCGCCCTGCTCTTGGCAGCTTCCACCGGGTTCGGCGAAGACGGCTCGCGCCTTCTCTCCCTTGATCATTACGTGCGCGTGAAGTCGACTGCGCCAGGCATCGCCGGCCAGGCGGCGCAGATCTACGTCCGCGAAGTCGTGCTCGCGGGTACGGCATTGCGCGGCGGTCCGGCCCCGGACCGCGTCGTGCTGTTCGTACACGGAGCGGGCACCCCGGCGGAAGTCGCGTTCGACGTTCCGCACAAGGACTACAGCTGGATGGCCTATCTGGCCGCGGCGGGTTTCGATGCGTTCTCAATGGACATGACCGGCTACGGCCGTTCCACGCGCCCGCCGGCGATGAACGACCCTTGCAGTCTTTCGAAGGAGCAGCAGGCCCAATTCGTGCCGACATTGATTCCCGCGCCGTGTGCACCGTCGCATCCCACCCCGATCACGACGATGGGTTCGGACTGGAACGATATCGGAGCGGTGGTCGATTACCTGCGCGTGCTACGTCGTGTCGATAAGGTATCGCTCGTCGCCTGGTCCCAGGGCGGACCACGCGCGGGTGGTTATGCCGCACGAAATCCGGAGAAGGTGTCACGGTTGGTTGTGCTGGCGCCTGCCTATAACCGTGCGTCGCGGCTCGAAGCACCGAACCCGCTTCCGCCAAGCAACGGCCCCATGACCGCCCAGTCGAAGGCGGACTTTACGGCCAACTGGGATCGCCAGATCGGCTGTCCTGAGCAGTACGAACCCGCGACCAGTGCCGCAGTCTGGGCCGACATGCTTGCGTCCGATACCGTGGGCGCTACCTGGGGCACCGGTATTCGCCGGGCGCCGCAGGTGCCCACCTGGGGTTTCAATCAGGCGGTCGTCGCAAAAATGCAGACGCCTTTCCTGATGGTGGCGGGCGTGCACGACAAGCAGGTGATGCCTGAGCGCGTCCGCGAACTCTACGCCGATTTGGGCGCGAAGCAGAAAGTGCTCGTCGATCTCGCCTGCTCGTCGCACAACGCCATGTGGGAAAAGAACCACTTGTTGCTGTTCAACGCCTCGCTTGAATGGCTGAAGGACGGCAAGGTGAACGGTATGTCTGAAGGCGAAGTAAAGATCGGCTACTGATGGGATATATCACTCTTCGTTTCGGGGCGTTCGTTCTCGCAGCGTCGTCTCTCGCGAACATCGCCGCCTGCGGCGGCGGTCAGCCGTCGGTGGCACCTGAACGCGCGGACCAGCAGAAAGCCCTCAGGCTCTATGTGTTCGACTGCGGCACTCTGAACGTCGACCCAGCCCGATTCCGCCTGACGAGGGAAGAGGTTGCGACGACTGATTTGTCCGTCGCCTGCTTCCTGGTTGTGCATCCACAGGGAAGGTTGATATGGGACCCGGGCGCTGTGCCCGACGCCGACTGGACACCGACTGGCAATCCTGTCGTTCATCATGTGGTGTTGCCGGATCTAGGCGAACGAGATGTGACGTTGCGAAAGCCGTTGATGGGGCAGTTATCTGAAGCGGGCTATTCACCAGGTGACGTCACGTATCTCGCGTTCTCCCACCACCATTGGGACCACACCGCCAATGCCAATGCATTCGCCGGTGCCACGTGGCTCGTCCGACAGGCCGAGCGCGACGCGATGTTTGCCGAAAAGCCACCGGGTGTGACGCAGCCTTCCTACTATGCGGCGCTGAAGGACAGCAAGACCGTCATCATCGAGAGCGACGAGCACGACGTGTTCGGCGACGGTGCCGTCATCATGAAGCGTGCGGCAGGCCACACGCCCGGCCACCAGGTTTTGTACGTCAAATTGCCGCAGACCGGTGGCGTCGTACTGTCCGGCGATCTCTATCACTTCCCCGAAGCGCGCACGCTGAAGCGTGTTGCAACGTTCGACTTCGACCAGGCGCAGTCACTCGTCTCGAGAGAAGCTGTCGAAGCCTTTCTTACGAAGACTGGCGCCGAGCTGTGGATTCAGCACGATCAGGTTGGCAACAGTCGGCTGAAGAAGGCGCCGGAATACTACGAATGAGGCAGGTGGGAGGGCCAATGAAACGCGGCTTGTTCACGGCGGGTGTAATCGGCAGCCTGGCTGCCATTGGATTCGCGCAAGGAACCGGTCGCACGCACGACCTGGCGCTCGCTCCGCAACACGTGCACTGGGGCCATTACGACGCACGCGTGAAGCCGGCCCTGACGATTGCGTCGGGCGATCGCGTGCGCGTCGAAACGATGGTTGCGCGCGGCCTCGAGCGCTTGAGGCTCGCGGGTGTGACCGAGGCCGAGATTCCCGAGTCGATGCGGGCGGTCGAACGCGTCGTCAGCGATAGAGGTCCAGGGCCCCATCCGATGACCGGCCCGATTTACGTTGAAGGCGCTGAGCCTGGAGATTCATTGGAAGTACGGCTCCTCGCTATCGACTTTTTACATCCGTTCGGGGTGGCGGCCTTCAGCCCGGGCGGCGGGGTGCTGCCCAGCGATTTTCCCTATGCGCAGCTTCGACTCATCCGCTGGCAGGCGGGCGCCGACAGCGTCGAGTTTCGGCCGGGCCTGCGGTTGCCGCTCGCCCCCTTCTTCGGATCGATTGGTGTTGCGCCTCCAGTCCTCAGCGGCAGAGTCTCGAGCACGCCGCCGGGATGGCACGGCGGCAATCTCGACAACAAGGATCTCATCGCGGGTTCGGTGTTGTACCTGCCGGTTCATGTATCGGGCGCGCTGCTGTCGATCGGCGATGGTCATGCCATGCAAGGCCACGGCGAAGTGACCGGCACGGCACTCGAGACGTCACTCACAGGGACGATCGAAGTGCGTCTGCGCAAGGGGCAGCGACTCAGGTGGCCTCGAGCGGAGACCCCGACTCATTACATGGCGATGGGGCTGGATCCCGATCTCGACGAAGCAGCGCGTCTGGCTACGCGTGAGATGGTCGACTATCTGGTGGCAGAGAAGGGCCTTTCGCGCGACGACGCCTACATCCTGTGTTCGCTTTCAGCAGATCTACACATCACGCAAGCCGTCGATGGCACAAAGGGCGTCCATGCCATGATCGCGAAGTCGATATTCAAGTAGATTGAAGGGCAGGAGGGCAGCATGCGCATTGCGTTCGTCGCGCTCCTTGCCATAGTGTCTGCGGTCCAGTCTGCCGCCTGCGCCTCGGGCTCGCGCCAAGGTCCGGCTGCGCGCCCGGAGGCCGCGCTGGTCGGCTCGTGGACTCTGGTGTCGTTCGAGTCGCGCACCGCGGATGGTGGAATCGGCTATCCTCTCGGGCGCGCGGCCAGAGGGCGGCTCTCGTACGACGCCGCCGGACACATGTCCGCGCATCTGATGAATCCAGAAAGGCCGGCGTTCGCTTCTGGGGATCTGACGCGAGGCAGCGACGCCGAGGTGCGCGCGGCCATGGGCGGCTACATCGCATACTACGGTACTTACAGCGTCGATCTCTCACGCGGAGTCGTCACACACCACGTCGAGGGCGCATTGTTTCCGAACTGGATAGGCAGCGATCAGATACGCAACTTTCAGCTGGACGATGACCGGCTGACGATCACGACGCCGTCGATACAGATTGGCGGAAAGGATTCACCCACGGTGCTTGTCTGGGAGCGCGCCCGGTAACGCACCCGCGCTTACGATGCTTTTTCACATCAGCGAAGAAGCGCGTATCAAGAGATTCGAGCCCCGCCCCTGCCCAACCTGTGGCCTCTTCGGGACGAGATCGTCGCGTCGAGTCTGCAGTTCTCGATCATCCGGATGCGCAACGCGCAACCGCCAAGGGCCGCCATATGAAGAGAACACTCGGATCGTTCACGCACATCAGCCTCGACGGCTACTATTGCGACGCGCGCGGTGACATGAGCTTCGCCCACAAGCCGCCGCAAGATACAGAATGGAACGAGTTCGTCGCCAGTAACGCGAGCGGCGGCGGGATGCTGCTTTTCGGCCGCACGACATACGACATGATGGCCGCCTGGTGGCCCACACCAATGGCCGCGCAGGCCATGCCCGAGGTTGCGGCGAGCATGAACGCGATGCCCAAGATCGTGTGCTCGCGAACGCTGAGCTCAGCCAACTGGACCAACACGACGCTGGTGAAGGACGACCTCGTTGGGACGGTTCGCCGAATGAAGGAAGAAGCGGGTCCTGATATCACGATCCTTGGCAGCGGCAGCATCGTCACGCAGCTTGCCGACGCAGGACTCATCGACACGTTCCAGGTAGTGCTAGACCCCGTTGCGCTCGGCGCCGGCAAGTCACTCTTCTCCGGCCTCACGAAGCGGCTGCAACTGGTGCTTACGAACACGCGCGTGTTCGGCGATGGATCGGTCGTGCTATGGTACGCCCCACGTTGAAGAGGGAGAGCGAGCGGTAGCGCATGACGAAGCAGCAGATCAACCCTCCCTCGGTGTTCAGGAGTCTCGATCACGGGTTCCCTCAGGCGGTGGTCACAAGCGGCCAGCGAATGCTTTACGTGTCGGGTCAGACAGCGTGGGACGCAGAGCGGCGCCTGGTGGGTGGCTCAGACTTGACTGCCCAGGCAAGACAAGCGTTCCTGAACCTTCGTGCGGTGGTAGAGGCTGGCGGGTCCGCGCTTTCTGACGTGGTGTCGTTGCGGATCTACGTTGTCAATTACAGGCCGGAGAGTGCGGACGCAGTGGGCGGCGCGTTCCGCGAGTTCTTCTCAGCCGAATCTGCCCCCGCGACCACCTGGATAGGTGTGGCCGCACTCGCTCGTCCGGATTTCCTGATAGAGATCGAGGCCACTGCGGTCTTCGACTAACAAGAGTGCCGAAGGCAGGCGTCACTACGGCAATGAAACGGCCACCTCCCGATTGGCGGCTCTATGCCCTTTCGACTTGCTTTGCAGCGCTGCCCTTTGCGTTCGCACTGTTTCGCGCCGTCGAGACCGGCGACGACTTTCGCTATTTATGGGTCGCGCTGGCCTGCCTGTGTGGCGCAACGGCGATCATGGCGGTCGCAGGACGAACTCGCCTGGGATCGATGGCGGCCGTCGCCGTGTCAGCAGGGGTATTCATCATTGCGACGCTGTTTGCGGTATTGGCGGCCCTGCTACTTGGGACAACGTTGGGCCTGGGGATCCTGGTAGTCGCGTCTGCCTTCGGCTTCTGTTTCGCAGTCGGCTCTTTGCTTTATATTCTCGCGGGTCCCGAAGTACCGGGCTGAATGGCCACACGGCCAGACGGAACGACGCTGTCGTTCCTAGCGGAGCGCTGATCTCTCAGCTTCTGTATAGTGGTCCTCCATGCCGTATCCCGTTTCAGTCACCCTGGAGCCGTTGCTCACGAATCGCAACAGGTTGACGACGGCGTTTCGGCTGATTCTGGCGATCCCGCATCTGATTCTGGTGGGAGGGATCGGCCTGGGCGTGGCCACCAGTGGCGACAGCCGGACGACGGCCGGCAGCGAGGGAGGCTTGTTCGGCGCCGTCGCCATCTTCCTCGCAATCGTGAGCTGGTTCACGATTCTTTTCGCTGGTACGCACATCGCCGGCATCCGGCAGTTCACGTCCTACTACCTGCGCTGGCGGCTCCGCGCGATCGCGTATCTGATGCTGCTCGAAGACGTCTATCCGCCGTTTGGTGACGCGCCGTACCCGGCATCGATCGAGATCGCCGATCCCGCGCCTGCACGCGACCGGGTGTCGGTCGGTCTGAGGATTCTCTTCGCTCTTCCTCACATCGTCGTACTGTCCTTCGTGCTCGTGGCGTGGGGTGTCGCCACAATCGCCGCATGGTTCGTCATTCTGTTCACGGGCAACTATCCGCAGCGCCTGTACGAGTTTGGTGTGGGCGTGCTCCGGTGGCGGCTCCGGGTCGAGGCGTACATGCTGCTGATGGTGGATGAGTTTCCGCCGTTTTCGCTGAAATAGTCATGGGAACCGCGACGTGCGTTCCGAAGCGGTCGCTGCCGACAAGCCTTCAGGGAGGATGTTCATGAAAGTCGTTTCGACTCTGGTTGCGATTACGGCTCTTGGGTTCGGCATCGTGGCGGCTCAGTCGGGTACGAGCGTGTTGTTCATCGGCAACAGCTTCCTGTTTGGCGCCGGTTCGCCCGTGCGGTTTTATCGCGCCGACAGCGTCACCGACCTCAACAGCGAAGGCATTGGCGGTGTGCCCGCCCTCTTCAAGTCGTTTGCCGATCAAGCCGGCCTCGACTACGACGTCTACCTCGAGACGCGTGGTGGCAGCGGGTTCGAGTTCCATCTCGAGAACAAGCTCGGCGTCATCGCCAGGCGCCCCTGGAACATCGTCGTGATGAACGGTCAAAGCACGCTCGACCTGCAAAAGCACGGCGACCCCACCAAACTCATCACGACAGCGAAACAACTGGCCGACGTCCTGCACAGCCGCAATCCGAAGGTGCAGATTCACCTGGTGGCGACCTGGTCGCGCGCCGACCAGACCTACCCATCCGGTGGCTCATGGTTTGGCAAGCCGATCGAGGCGATGGCTCGCGATGTGCGAGCTGGCAACGACAAGGCCGCGGCGGCTGCGTCCGCCGTCACGTCGGTCATCCCGGTCGGCGAAGCCTGGAATCGTGCGATGCAGACGGGCGTGGCCGATCCAAATCCGTACGACGGCATCGAGTCGAAGAAGCTGGATCTCTGGACTTACGATCACTATCACGCCAGCACACCCGGGTACTATCTCGAAGCGCTCGTCATTTTCGGTCGGATCACCGGACGGGATCCCCGCTCGCTTGGGGAGAATGAATGCTCTGCGTACGAGTTGGGGTTGCCTCGCCCCGATGTCAAAGCGCTGCAGCAGGTGGCCTTCGACGAGCTCGCGGCCCAGGGCAAGATCGCGCCCGCGCCACTGGTCCTGCCCAAGCCGGTCAATCCTGAACGCTGCATCAGCGCGCGGTGATGCATGCGGATGGACTTGAACACACTGTTTGACGTCGCAGAGCGCGCTCGCGGGCGGCGAGGACTGTCTTCAGAAGAGCGGCGATTCGTACGTGACGTCGTGCCTGTTCAGCTCGCTTCGTTTCCGCAGATCGCGCTTCCGAAACGCATCCAGCATCCGGGCGGGTTCGTCGTATCGGGAGCGCCGGTTGGAACCTTCGTTCGCAGCGCACTGCTGATTGCCGGGCAAAAGGCACTTGGCGCGAGATACCGCGGCTCGCGTTTCTACGAGACCGTGGAGAGGGATCTCGGCTTCCGGATCATGCGCTCACATTTTCATCACGGTTATCCCAAGGGCACGCACTGCTGTGTTCAATGCACCCTTGCGGTGTACCCCGTACTGGAGCATGAGGCGATCAGATACTTCGACTGCGCCGAGCTCGCTGAAACGGTGAGGCGCATCATCAAGCGTCGGCAGTGGCGGTTCAGCAGACCGGTCAACCCGAAAATACTGAGCTGGGCATTGCAGCAGGCTTCGTCATAAGACACCAAGATGGGTGAGTTGGGTGTCGCGAGATTCTCAGTGCTCTCTGCGTTCTCTGTGGTAGATGGGGTTCGCAATGTCGAAGTATTCCGAAGCGATCAACAGGCACTACGGTCCCACGGACATTTCGTCACGGATCATCGAGAGACTTCAGAAGGCGGGGAAGGACATCGCCCGGCTTTCCCGCGACGAGCTGGCGTCGTTCGACGAGTTTCACGGGGGCGGACGGGAATCAACCCGAGAGCTGGCTCGAATCGCGGTCGAGCGTCCCGGCTTGAAGATTCTCGATGTCGGGAGCGGCGTCGGTGGGCCGGCGCGGACCCTTGCCGCCGAGTTTGGCTGCGAAGTAACCGGGATGGACGTAACAGCGGAATATTGCCGGGCTGCGACAATGCTGACCGATATGGTGGGTCTCGCCAGCAAGGTTCGATTCCTGTGCGCCAACGCGCTCGATATGCCGTTCGCCGACGCGGCCTTTGACGTGGTTTGGTCGCAGAACACGTTGATGAACATCGAAGACAAGGCCCGCTTGTTCCGGGAAACTCGCCGGGTGCTGCGGCCTGGAGGGCTGTTCGCGTTCGAGACCGTCCTTGAAGGAACGGCCCCCGACATCCACTTCCCCGTATTCTGGGCGGCTTCGCCGTCGTTGAGCTTCCTCGTGGAACCCGGAGAGCTGAAAACCCTACTATCCTCTGCGGGAATGCGCGAGACGAGGTGGGACAATACGACCGCGCGCTCGATCGCGAGCCAGAAGAAACGCAACGAAACGATACGGCGTGACGGTCCCCCGGTGCTTGGCCTGGAAGTCATTGTGCCGGACGATCTGCTCGCGAAAATGGACAACGGTCTTCGCAATAATGTGGAGGGCCGGACGCTGACTGTGCAGGCTGTGTATGCGGGCGGGTCTTCAGACCCGCCCTACGTTAGACCGCATGACGGCTGATGGCACACGGAAGGCGAAGAAAGAAGACAGAGGTTGTGCATG
>Ga0105107_10002369_pt1 | contig 12405 bp, 9 predicted proteins | sample PPLLaktember2015_6_FD_79335 | JGI IMG/M metagenome (GOLD analysis project Ga0105107, IMG submission 79335) | Freshwater sediment microbial communities from Prairie Pothole Lake near Jamestown, North Dakota, USA - PPLs Lake P8 Core (1) Depth... | ecosystem: Environmental > Aquatic > Freshwater >... | reverse complement strand
GCGGCGATGCGCGAAACGCTGCGGCGAGACGCAGCGGCGACAGCCGCAGGGGTCATCGTGCCAATGCTCTCAAGGGCATCGTGAGCGCCCGGCATGCGATCGTTTGCGGCGTGGACGAGGCGGGGCGCGGCCCGCTCGCCGGGCCAGTCTACGCGGCTGCTGTCATTCTTGGAGACGGCACAAGGCTCGACGGGCTCGCCGACTCGAAGGCGCTGACGGCAGCGGCGCGCGAAGCGCTGCGCCAGGAGATCGAGGCGAAGGCCCTCGCGTGGTCGGTCGCCAGCGCATCGGTCGCCGAGATCGACGCGATCAACATTCTCCAGGCGACGCTGCTTGCGATGCGTAGAGCCGTCGAGCAGCTTTCGCACGTGCCGGGCGAGGTGCTGATCGATGGGCTGCACTGTCCCCCGTTGCGCTATCCCGCGCGAGCAGTCGTGCGCGGAGATGCGAGCGTGGCGGAAATATCGGCGGCATCGATTCTCGCCAAGACGGCACGTGACAGACATATGCTGGATCTCGATGCCCGCTATCCCGAGTACGGTTTTGCTCGAAACAAGGGATATTCGACACGAGACCATATTCAGGCATTGCGCCGCTTCGGTGCCACCCCGGTACACCGCCGAAGCTTCGCGCCCGTGCGCGAGGTCGTATACTCTCTGTTCTAGCCGAGGCCTCGAGAGCCGAGCCATGCGCGTTGCCCTTCTCATCCATCTGCTTGGCGCGATCATCTGGATCGGGGGCATGTTCTTCGCGTATGTCGCCCTGCGTCCCGCCGCGGCGAGGGTGCTCGAGCCGCCGCAGCGCCTGCCCTTGTGGCGCGAGACACTGGGGCGGTTCTTCACGTGGGTGTGGGTCTCCATAGCCGCAATCTTCGCCACCGGCGTTCACATGCTCGGCTCCGCATATGGCTTCACGGGAGCGCCGCACTACGTGCTTGTCATGCTGGCGATCGCACTCGTGATGACGGCGATTTTCGGGTACGTCTACTTCGTCCCGTTCAAGGCCCTGGCGCAGCAGGTCGATGCCCGCAATTGGCGGGCGGCAGGTTCCGTGCTGAACGTCATTCGCCGCCTCGTGGCAACAAACCTGGCGCTCGGGATGGCGACCGTCATCGTGGCAGTCATCGGTGGTGTCCTGGCGTAGTCCGGATTTTCCCGCCGTCCGGCTTGCCTTCGCCGCCGAGGGATAGGTTGCGTGGCTGCTGATAAGCGACCCGGAATCGCCATCACGGTTGAGCGCCCTCCTGACGCGCATGCATCGGAGGAAGGGTGCGTACCGTCGGCATGAGGCTGGTGAGCTCTCGCGCCAATCCCCAGTACAAGTTACTGCGGCTGTTGGCGAAATCCGCGCACGAGCGCCGCACGAAGGGGTGCACGATTCTGGACGGTCCCCACCTGGTGTCCGGATTCATCGACCGTTGCGGGGCGCCCAAGCTCATCGTCGTGAGCAAGGATGCCGGTGATGATTCGGAGGTCGAAGCGGTGCTCGCGCGAGCCGGTGCCTGCCCGGTCCTGTGTCTTGCGACGGAGCTATTCCGGCAACTGGCTCCGGTTGAAACCCCGGTGGGCATCCTCGCGGTGATCGATATTCCGCAAAGCGATCAAACGGCGGGATCGGGCGACTTCGCCGTGATGCTGGAAGGCGTTCAGGACCCGGGAAACGTCGGCACGATCATTCGCTCGGCCGCAGCCGCAGGAGCCGATGAAGTACTACTATCCTCGGGTTGCGCGGATGCCTGGTCGCCGCGTACGTTGCGTGCGGCAATGGGTGCGCATTTTGCCATCCCGGTTCACACCGGAGTCGATCTCCGGGAGGCCGTGTCGCGCTTCCCGGGCGTCAGCGTTGCGGCGGTCGGCGACAGGGGATTGCCGCCGCACGAAGTCGATCTGCGTGGGCGCGTCGCGCTCTTGTTCGGGAGCGAGGGCGCGGGCCTGAGCGAGGCGCTACGGCAAAAGGCCGATGTGCTCGTCTCCATTCCCATGGCGCGAGGGATCGAATCGCTGAGCGTCGGTGCGGCGGCCGCAGTCGTCCTGTTCGAGCGCGTTCGTCAGTTGTCGGCAAAGAGGAGTCCGGTCGAACGAAGCGGTTGAGACCTCAGGCAGCACGGCTCGCCGTCGCTTTGCCGGCCGTTCAGTACACGTGACGTACGAGACGCGTGTCATGCAGGATGGTCGCCGCGATTTCCTCGATCGACTTGCTGGTCGTGTCGAGGTAGGGAACGCCCTCCTGACGCATCAGCGCTTCGGCGGCGCGCACCTCGAATTGGCAGTTGGTAAGCGTCGAATAGCGGCTGCCCGGACGACGCTCGTTGCGGACGCGTTGCAGGCGTTCCGGATCGATGGTGAGGCCGTAGAGCTTGCGGCGCAGATGATGAAGCTGAGGCGGCAGTGCGTTCCGGCTGAAATCCTCGGCGACGAGCGGATAGTTGGCGGTGCGGATCCCGTACTGAAGCGCCATGTACAAGCAGGTCGGCGTCTTGCCCGAACGCGACACGCCGACGAGGACGATGTCGGCTTCCGCGAGATCGCGGGTCGATATGCCATCGTCGTGGCTGAGAGCGAAGTTGACGGCCTCGATTCGGCGATGGTAGCTGTCGAGGTTGCCGGCGCTGTGCGAGCGCCCCATCACGCGGGCCGAGCGCAGTCCGAGCTCTTGTTCGAGAATGGCGATGAAGAACTGATAGCAGTCGATCACCAGGGCGTTCGCGCCAATCAGTGCCTGCTCGATCTCGGGGTTCACCAAAGTGCAGAAGACCAGGGCGCGCGTACCGTCCTCGGCGGCGGCCTGATTGATCTCGTCGGCGAGGCCCTTCGCCTTGTCGATGGAATCGACGAAAGGCTTCGTGACCTCGTTGAACTGAACGCCCTCGAACTGCGTGAGCAGGCTGTGACCGAGCATTTCGCACGTGATGCCGGTGCGGTCGGAAACGAAGAATGCCGTGCGTTTCGTGACACCGTTGGCCGGATGCATGAGCGCTCGCGTCGGCGGATCGAACGGGTAAAATATCCATTTTCTCCACCGCTTACAACCTCGACGGAGCCTCATGTCCAAGGGCTATCTGGTATGGCTGCAAGATCTTCGCATGTCCGACATCGGCCGAGTCGGCGGCAAGAACGCTTCGCTCGGCGAGATGATCGGGGAGCTTGCGCCACTGGGAATCCGCGTCCCCGGCGGATTTGCCACGACCGCAGACGCGTTCAGGGAGTTTTTGGCGACGAACGGGCTCGACAAGCGCATCGAGGGTGCCATGGCCCGATTGAACGTGGAGGACGTGCAGGCGCTCGCCCGCTGCGGCGCCGATGTTAGGAGCTGGATCGAGGCGCAGCCGCTGCCGGCCGAGCTGGAGAGTGGCATTCGAGAGGCATATGCACGCATGCAATCGGAGATGGATCCCGATGTCTCGGTCGCCGTGCGCTCCTCGGCGACGGCTGAGGATCTTCCCGACGCGAGCTTCGCGGGGCAGCAGGAAACGTACCTGAACGTGCATGGCGTGGACAACGTGCTGGCTTCGGTCAAGCGCGTCTTCGCCTCGCTGTACAACGACCGGGCAATCGCGTACCGCGTTCATCAGGGGTTCGTCCACGCGGAGGTTGCGCTATCGGCGGGCATCCAACGCATGGTACGGAGCGACCTGGCCGCGAGCGGCGTGATGTTCACGCTCGACACAGAGTCCGGTTTCGATCAGGTGGTCTTGCTCACGGCTGCCTATGGCCTCGGCGAAGCGGTGGTGCAGGGTGCGGTCAATCCGGACGAGTTCTATGTGTACAAGCGCGGTCTGGCCGACAAACGGCCCGCGATCCTGCGACGCTCGCTCGGATCCAAGGCGATGCGGATGGTGTATTCCGACAGCCGCGAGCCGGGACGATCCGTACTCACCGAGCCGGTTCCCGAGCACGAGCGCAAACAGTTCTGCATCACCGATCAGGACGTCGAGCAGTTGGGCCGCTTCGCGATGGCGATCGAGGCCCACTACGGCCGGCCGATGGACATCGAGTGGGGCAAGGACGGGATCGACGGCCGCATCTACATCCTGCAGGCGCGTCCGGAAACCGTGCAGGCGCAGGCGCGGGTCGACTCCCTGAAGCGCTACAGGCTGAAGGGGCGCTCGGAGATTCTCGTGTCCGGGCGCGCCATCGGGCAAAAAGTCGGGAGCGGTCCGGTTCGCCTGGTGACCGACCCGCAGGAGATGGGGCGCGTCAGGGACGGTGACGTGCTCGTGACGGACATGACCGACCCCGATTGGGAGCCTATCATGAAACGGGCCGCCGCAATCGTGACCAACCGCGGTGGTAGGACCTGCCACGCTGCGATCATCGCGCGCGAGCTCGGCATTCCGGCCGTGGTCGGGACGGGGGACGCGACACGCGTACTCGGAGAGGGCGATCCGGTCACCGTATCGTGCGCCGAGGGCGATACCGGTAACGTGTACCGCGGAATACTTCGGGTCGAGGAGATCAATTTCGCCCTGGATGCCATGCCCGAGCCGCCAATCAAGATCGCGATGAATGTCGGCAATCCGGAGCTCGCGTTCGAGTTCCAGCGGCTGCCAAACGCGGGGATCGGTCTCGCCCGGCTGGAGTTCATCATCGCCAGAATGATCGGCGTGCATCCCAAAGCGATCCTGAATTATCCGAATCTGCCCGCCGATCTGAAGCGTTCCGTGGAGGCGCAGTGCGCGGGATACCCGGACCCGGTAACGTTCTATGTCGAAAAGCTCGTCGAAGGTGTGGCGACGCTTGGCGCCGCCTTCTACCCCAAGCCCGTGATCGTTCGGCTGTCAGACTTCAAATCGAATGAGTATTCGAGCCTCGTCGGCGGCACCAGGTACGAGCCGAGGGAAGAGAATCCCATGCTGGGGTTTCGCGGGGCGTCGCGCTACATTGCGGAGTCGTTTCGCGACTGTTTCGAGCTCGAGTGTCGTGCCATGCGCAAGGTACGCGACGAAATGGGGCTTACCAACGTGGAGATCATGGTGCCTTTCGTGCGCACGTTGGACGAAGCCCGGCGGGTCGTCGATCTGCTCGAGCGCAACGGATTGGAGCGGGGCCGCAACGGGCTGCGGCTCATCATGATGTGCGAGATTCCGTCGAATGCCGTGCTCGCGGACCGGTTCCTGGAGTATTTCGACGGCTTCTCGATCGGATCGAACGACATGACGCAGCTGACCCTCGGGCTTGACCGTGATTCCGGCATCGTGGCTGGCGATTTCGACGAGCGCGATCCGGCCGCGAAGCACATGCTGCACCTCGCAATCCAGGCCTGCCGTCGCGCCAACAAATACGTGGGCATCTGCGGTCAGGGTCCGTCGGATCATCCGGATCTCGCGAAGTGGCTGGTCGAGGAAGGAATCCAAAGCCTATCGCTCAATCCGGACTCCGTGATCGAGACCTGGCTTTACTTGTGCGGGAAGGAGGAAGCGTGAGCGCTCGGCGCAGATACGTCCGCGGCGTTGTTGGCTCAATCCGATTGAGCTATGATTGCGCAGCGGGAACCGACCGATGACGCGATATATCTTTGTCACAGGTGGCGTGGTGTCCTCCCTGGGCAAAGGCATCGCTGCCGCTTCGCTCGGGGCGATTCTCGAGTCCCGAGGCATTCGGGTCACGATGCTCAAGCTGGATCCGTACATCAACGTCGATCCAGGCACCATGAGCCCCTTCCAGCACGGCGAAGTCTTCGTCACCGAGGACGGCGCCGAAACCGATCTCGATCTGGGCCACTATGAGCGCTTCGTCAACCACAGGATGACGAAGCGCAACAACTTCACTACCGGCCAGATCTACGACAGCGTGATCCGCAAGGAGCGCAGAGGCGAGTATCTCGGCGGTACGGTTCAGGTCATACCGCACATCACCGACGAGATCAAGCACTTCATCCGGCTGGGTGCGGGCGACGCCGAGGTTGCCATCGTCGAGATCGGCGGCACGGTAGGCGACATCGAGTCGCTGCCGTTTCTGGAAGCGATTCGGCAGATGGGGATCGAGCTGCCGCGCAATCACGTCTGCTACATTCATCTCACGCTGGTTCCCTTCATCGGCTCGGCGGGTGAGATGAAGACCAAGCCCACGCAGCATTCGGTGAAGGAGTTGCGCGGGATCGGAATCCAGCCGGATGTGCTTCTGTGCCGGGCCGACCGCCCGCTGCCCGAGGACGAGCGGCGCAAGATTGCGCTGTTCACGAACGTCAGCGTGGAGGCCGTCATCTCGGCGGTCGACGTCGATTCGATCTACAAGATCCCCTCGATGCTGCACGCCCAGCATCTCGACGACATCGTGTGTCGGGTGCTCGCCCTCAATCCGCAACCCGCCGATCTGGGGGTCTGGGAACGTCTCGTGGAGCGACTGGAGCATCCGCGCGCACAGGTCGATATTGCGCTCGTGGGCAAGTACGTGGACCTCACCGAGTCGTACAAGTCGCTGTCGGAGGCGCTGGTCCATGCCGGGATACATACCGGGGCCAAGCCGAAAATTCACTACATCGATTCCGAGAACATCGAGCGCGAAGGCACGGCGTGCCTCGAGGGCATGCACGCAATACTGGTCCCCGGGGGATTCGGCAAACGCGGGGTCGAAGGCAAGATCGCTGCGATCCGGTTTGCCCGAGAGCGCGGCGTGCCCTACCTGGGCATCTGCCTCGGGATGCAGCTCGCCATCATCGAGTACGCGCGCAACGTGGTTGGTCTTGCCGACGCTCACAGCACGGAGTTCGATCCCCAGTCGGAGCATCCGGTGATCGCGCTAATCACCGAGTGGCATACCCGGGACGGGCAGACCGAGGTGCGCACGACGCAGTCGGATCTCGGCGGAACGATGCGCCTGGGCGGGCAGGAGTGCACCCTTGCCGAGGGCAGCGTGGTGAGATCGATCTACCGCCAGGACATCATCTCGGAGCGACACCGGCATCGATACGAGGTGAACAATCGGTTCCGCGCCGCCTTGGAGCAGCACGGCATGCGGTTCTCCGGCATATCCGTGAAGGACGACCTGGCGGAGATGATCGAGCTGCCCGATCACCCCTGGTTCGTTGCCTGTCAGTTCCATCCCGAGTTCACCTCGACGCCGCGCGGCGGCCACCCGTTGTTTAGTGCATTCCTCGCGGCCGCGATGCGGCATGGTTTGGGGGAGCGGCGCGACACCGGGTCGGAGGCCGAGCGGCGGCTTCACACGACCGCCTGAACTCGATCGCCATGGGCGCGGTACCGACACGATGAGACTCTGTGATTTCGAAGTTGGCCTCGACCGGCCTCTGTTCCTGATTGCGGGACCGTGCGTCATCGAATCTCGCGAGCTGGTGATGCGTACGGCCGAGCGGCTGCGCGGGATCTCGCAGCGCGTGGGGGTCCCGTTCATCTTCAAGGCGTCCTTCGACAAGGCCAATCGCAGCTCGTCCGCTTCGTTTCGCGGCCTGGGGATGGACGATGGCCTGGCCATTTTGGGCGAAGTGCGCCGTGAGCTTGGCGTGCCGGTGCTCACCGACGTGCACGAGTCCGATCAGGCGACGGCGGTCGCCGCGGTCGTGGACGTTCTGCAGACGCCGGCTTTTCTCTGCCGGCAGACCGACTTCATTCGCGCCGTGGCGTCGGCGGGGCGTCCCGTGAACATCAAGAAGGGCCAGTTTCTTTCACCCGGCGAGATGAAGAACGTGGTCGCGAAGGCCAAGGAGGCGAGCGGGATCGATAACGTCCTGGTGTGCGAGCGAGGGTTCGCCTTCGGCTACAACAACCTGGTTTCCGACATGCGCTCACTGTCGATCATGCGTGAAACGGGCTGTCCCGTGGTGTTCGATGCCACCCACTCGGTGCAGCTTCCGGGCGGCCAAGGGAGCGCAAGCGGGGGTGAGCGCCAGTTCGTGCCCGTGCTTGCGCGGGCTGCGACGGCAGCCGGAATCGCGGGCCTCTTCATGGAGACCCACCCCGATCCCGCGCGTGCGTTGTCGGACGGGCCGAACGCCTGGCCGCTCGATCTCATGGAGCCGCTCCTCAAGGTGCTAAAGGCCATCGACGAGCTGGTGAAGGCACAGGGATTCCCCGAGCAGTCCATCGCGGCCGGAAAAAAATAATCTGCTGAATTGAAGGAACAACAATCATGAGTACGATCGTCGATGTGGTGGCGCGCGAGATTCTCGACTCGCGCGGATTGCCGACCGTTGAAGCGGATGTGCTGCTCGAGTCCGGGGTGATGGGCCGGGCGGCAGTGCCTTCCGGGGCTTCGACGGGGGAGCGCGAAGCCATCGAGCTGCGCGATGGCGACAGCGCTCGGTATCTAGGCAAGGGCGTGCTGCGCGCGATCGAGCACGTGAACACCGAGATTTGCGAAGCCATCATGGGCCTGGACGCGATGGAGCAGTGCTTCATCGATCAGACCATGATCGATCTGGACGACACCGACAACAAATCGCGTCTGGGGGCCAACGCCATGCTGGCGGTCTCCCTGGCGGTCGCCAAGGCGGCTGCCGAAGAGTCGGGCTTGCCGCTGTACCGATATATCGGAGGCGCCGGTCGAATGGCATTGCCGGTGCCAATGATGAACGTGATCAACGGCGGTGCACACGCGAACAACAACCTCGATCTGCAGGAATTCATGCTTATCCCGGTCGGCACAGAAAGCCTGCGCGAGGCGCTGCGCTGCGGCTCAGAGATCTTCCACACGCTCAAAAGGATCATCCACGGACGCGGCATGCCGACGACAGTGGGCGATGAAGGCGGATTTGCTCCCAGCCTTCAGAGCAACGAAGCTGCGCTGGCGCTGATCATGGAGGCCATAGAGGCAGCGGGATACTCGCCGGGCAAACAGGTTGCGATCGGACTCGATTGTGCGGCCTCGGAGTTTTTCGAGAACGGCGTATATCGGCTGGCATCGGAGAATCGAAATCTCGGTGCTGAGCAGTTTGCCGATTACCTCGCAGACCTGGTGGAACGTTATCCGATCCTCAGCATCGAGGACGGGATGGCCGAGGGCGACTGGGACGGCTGGAAGGTACTCACCGAGCGGCTCGACGGCAAAGTGCAGCTGGTCGGCGACGACGTGTTCTGCACCAATACGAAGATCATTCGCGAAGGGATCCGTCGCGGAATAGCCAATTCGGTGCTGATCAAGATCAACCAGATCGGAACGCTCACCGAGACGTTGGATGCGATCGAAATGGCCAAGACCGCGGGTTATGCGGTCGTCGTGTCGCACCGCTCGGGAGAGACCGAGGATACGACGATCGCCGACATCGCCGTGGCCACCAATGCCCTGCAGATCAAGACCGGATCTCTCGCCCGATCGGACCGGCTGGCAAAGTACAACCAGCTCTTGCGCATCGAGGAAGACCTCGGCGATGCGGCAAGCTATGCGGGCCGGCGCGCTTTCTACCAGCTCGACTCGGACTAGGCACGAGCGGCGATGGCGGCCCGTGTCGTCGCGCTGGCGCTGATCGGTCTGATCGTTGCCATGCAGTACGGTCTGTGGCTCGGCAGGGGCAGCTGGCTCAGGGTATGGGAGATCGACCGGCAGATTGCCGAGCAGCGTCGGACCAATGAACGCCTAAGCGCTCGCAATGCGGCGCTCGATGCCGAGGTGCGTGACTTGAAGGAAGGATTGGGTGCGATCGAAGAGCGGGCTCGCAACGAGCTGGGCATGGTGCGTCACGACGAGATTTTTTTCCAAGTGCTGGAACCGAAGCGCAGTGGCAACAATTGGGGCCCGTCGAGCGCTCTGGCCGCAGAACGCCAGACCGCGACGCCATGACCGCAGTCCTGCTTGATGGCAAGGCAGCCTCGCAGCAAGTGCTGCAGGGGTTGATCCCACGCGTAAATGCGCTCAAGGCCGCCGGAATTTCTCCCCGCTTGGCAGTGGTGCGCGTCGGGGACGATCCGGCCTCGAAAGTCTATATTCGGGCGAAGATTCGGGCCTGCGAGCAGGCGGGCGTGGCTGGCGACGAGTTCGAGCTGCCGGCGAGTGCACGCGAGCAGGATGTTGTGGAAAGACTGAGCGTGCTCAACGCCGATCGCGCAGTTCATGGCATTCTCGTTCAATTGCCCTTGCCGCGCGGCATCGACGCGCATCGGGTCGCAGGCCATGTCGACCCCGAGAAGGATGTCGATGGCCTGCATGCGATGAATCTCGGCCGCTTGTTGCAGGGGCAGGCGATCTTTCGTCCCTGCACTCCTGCGGGGATACTGCGGCTTCTCGATCACCACGAGATCCAGCTTCAAGGCAGGCACGCGGTCGTCGTCGGCCGCAGCGAGATCGTGGGCAAACCGATGGCGTTGCTGCTCATCGAACGCGACGCCACGGTGACCGTCTGCCATTCGAAGACGCCGGACCTCGGCGCAATGACGCGGCTTGCCGATCTGGTCGTGGTGGCCGTAGGTCGGACGCATCTGCTGAAAGCCGACATGGTCAAGGCTGGCGCAGTCGTTGTCGACGTCGGCGTCAACCGCTTGGAAGACGGCCGGCTCGCGGGTGATGCCGCGTTCGACGAGCTCTTGCCGCGGGTCTCGCATATCACGCCCGTGCCAGGCGGCGTGGGGCCGATGACGGTAGCCATGCTGATCGAGAATACCGTCAAAGCCGCCGAGCGATGTCGGTAGCCGGCTAGGCGCCTGGGGTTTCGCCAGCCGGAGCGAGCACGAGCGCTCGGTGTTCGCCGGAACGCGGAGCCGGCAAGGCGGTATTCCCTCAACAATCGCGAGCTCCTGGCCGACTTGCGGCTGCCTCGTTTCATTACGGGTTTGTTTGAATCGAATACCCCTCACGGCAGCACAGATACGCAGCCTGAACTGGTCTGCCGATTGCACACATGATCGGACCGGTACTGTCGCCGCCGCTCGATCGGGGCTGGTATAGTTGAACGCTTTTCGGCTTACACACACTCTTACATCATGCTTTCACTGTCGTTCGGCTTCGCTTTCGAAGATCTCTACTCATCCGCAGGCCTCGCCCGCCTCGATGCCGCTTTTCGAGCTCGGTTAAGCGCGGATGATCCACCGCTTGGTGCGCGACTCGATGCAGCGCGGGCCGACCCCTGCGTGCTGTCTCGAAAGGAGGAGGCTGCCCTGCTGCTTGCACTCTCGCCGCATCTCGAGAGCTTCGTTGCCGAGCTCTTCGGGATCGAGCGTGAGCTCGCGGCGATGAGGGACGAACATCTTGCGCTCGGTTGCTTGTACTCGTGCAAGCGGCAGTTCGTGCAACGTAAGGCAGCGACCCGGGTCAAGCCGCAAGAGGTCGCCGGTTTCGACGCAACTGCGGCGAGGCGCGATCTCGAGGGCCGCTTCGGCGAACCTTTCAGCGAGCTCGCCTTCGCTCGCCATGTCACCGGCTGGCAAGGCTCGGAGGCAGTGCACGCTGAGGCGCTCGAGCTCGCGTTGAGGTATGCGGGATGGGCAATTCATACCGATGCGGGGCGTGCGATTCATCGCGACGGCGTGTTGTTCAAGGTCCCGCGAAAGCTCGATCCCACTCGCCTGGTGCCGGTCGTCGAAACTGCGGGCGATCGATACAAGACCTATCACCTGGACCATGTCCGGCGCCGGCAGGGATTCGGCCTGACCGATAGGGGCACGGACCTGGTGGGTGCGCTCGACCAGGCGAACTATTGCATCTGGTGCCATGAACAGGGCAAGGACTCCTGCTCGCAGGGGTTGCGAGAGAAGGCCGCTGCGGACGGCACGCCGGGAGCGTTCAAAAAGTCGGTGTTCGGCGTTACCCTGGCGGGCTGCCCGCTCGAGGAGCGCATCTCCGAATTCCACAAGCTCAAGGTCGAGGGCCAGCCGATCGGCGCTCTGGCGATGATCGTCGTGGACAACCCGATCGCTGCCGCGACGGGCCACCGCATTTGCAACGATTGCATGAAAGCCTGCATCTACCAGAAGCAGGACCCGGTCGATATTCCGCAGGCGGAAACGCGAACGCTGAAGGACGTGCTCGCCCTGTCCTGGGGGTTCGAGATCTACAGCCTGCTGACACGCTGGAATCCCCTGAATCTTCGCTTCCCCCATGCCAGGGCGGCCACCGGCCGGCGCGCGCTCGTGGTCGGGATGGGACCCGCCGGGTTCACCCTCGCGCATTATCTGCTCAACGAAGGCCATACCGTGGTCGGCATCGACGGACTCAAGGTCGAGCCGCTCGACGGCGGCTTGTCCGGCGTGAGCGAAGATGGCAAACGCGTTCCCTTCCGTCCAATCCGCGACGTGAACGAGCTCTACGAGGCGCTCGACGAGCGGGTGATGGCCGGATTCGGCGGCGTGGCCGAGTACGGTATCACAGTGCGCTGGGACAAGAACTTCCTCAAGATAGTGCGCTTGCTGCTGGAGCGGCGCAGCCGTTTTGCGCTGCACGGCGGGGTTCGCTTCGGCGGCACGCTCGACGTCGCCGGAGCCTTCGAGCTCGGCTTCGATCACATCGCGCTGTGCGCCGGCGC
>Ga0105107_10002368_pt1 | contig 12407 bp, 7 predicted proteins | sample PPLLaktember2015_6_FD_79335 | JGI IMG/M metagenome (GOLD analysis project Ga0105107, IMG submission 79335) | Freshwater sediment microbial communities from Prairie Pothole Lake near Jamestown, North Dakota, USA - PPLs Lake P8 Core (1) Depth... | ecosystem: Environmental > Aquatic > Freshwater >... | reverse complement strand
GTTGAGATCGACGGGCGCGGTCTCTTCGGGGTTGGAGCCCCCGGAGCGTGACAGGTTCAACAGCCCGTTCACGATCTTCGCCGCGCGGAACGTCTGCTGCTCGATCTTCTCGAGCATGCGCGTCTTCGGATCGTCCGGATCCGCGTTGGTCAGGAGCATCTGCGTGAAGCTCGAGATGCCGGTGAGCGGGGTGTTGACCTCGTGCGCGACGCCTGCGGCCAGCAGGCCGACCGACGCCATCTTGTCGGAGATCTGCAGCTGCTCTTCGAGGTGCACGCGCTCGGTGACGTTCTCGATGATGATGATGTTGCCCACCGTCGACATGCTGAACTGGCCGCTCGGGGCCCTCAGCGGCACCGTCGCGATGTTCACGCGCAGCCGCTCTCCCGCCTTCGTGGCGCGTCCCGCCAGCGGCACGCGAAACAGCGACGCGCCGTCCGGCGATTCGCGCTGGGCCGCGCGAAGGGCTTCGACGAACGGCCCGTCGAATACTTCCTCGAGCTTGTGTCGCTTTGCTTCGCTCGCCGTCAGGCCGTAGATGCCTTCGAGGGCCCTGTTCCAGCGGATGACTCGGCCATTCAGATCCTCGACGACAAGACCGTTGTCGAGCGACTCGACGATGTTCTCGTTGAACTCCTGCAGACGCTGAAGCTCGCCGGCCTTGAGCTGGAGCTGGCGATACAGCCGGCCGTTCTCGAGCGCCGTCGCCACGTGACTGCCCACCGCCGACAACAACGCCATGTCTTCGCTGCTCAACGGCTCGCCCTGCCCGCGCTGCCCGAGCGCGAGCACGGCAATCGTGCCGCCTTTCGACACGCACGGCACGAAGTAGTGCACGCCGCGAAGGCGCCAGAACGCAAGCTCTTCGGACGGAAACGCGCCATGCAGCCGCGGATCGTCGAGCGACAGCGCCATCCCGCCCGCAAGGCTGGCCGCGATCTGCGAGTGCCGTCTCAACCCGCTGACAGCGAGATCGCCGAACCCTTCGGCGCGAATCACCTCGTAGTCGCCGGACCCTTCGTTGACGAGCAGCAACACCATGCGATCGATGACGAAGGTGTCGCGGATCCGGGCGACCAGGCGCTCGCTGAGCCGATCGAGGTCGAGGTCGCTGTTCAGATCGCGCGCGAAGCCCACGAGCGCGCGCCGGTAATCGTACTTGTCGCGATAGAACGCGCGATCGAGCGCATTCTGGATGGCGCTCTTCACGGGACTGAACAACAGCACCACCACGATCGTGGCGAGCATCGCGATGATCATGTTGTGGCGTTCCGCCGCGTCCAGGAAGACGACGCCGGCGAGGCGGAGCAGCGTCGCATAGATGGTGAAGATCGCCAGAATGACGGCCGTGTACACCAGGCTGCGCTTGACGATGACCTCGACGTCCATCAGGCGATAGCGGATGAGCGCCGACGCGAACGCGAGCGGCACGAGGCTCAGCGGCACGACCGAGAGCTCCATCGGCAGCGACACCCGAAGGCCCAACGCGTAGGGCAGCGCGTACCCGATGGCGAACGGCCCGGCGCCGAACGCGGTGCCCCAGACAATCCATCGCAGCTGCCGGCGCGCCGTCGCCGACCGCACGCGATCCATCGCGCGCGTCAGCACGACGAGGCCGACGATCATGTACACCGACAGATACAGCGGCTCGATCTGATCGAGCAGGGTGAGCAGCCGCGAGTAGAACTGCGTGTTCAGCGGGAGTCTGCCGACCGCGACGACATTGGCCGCGAACAACACCCCGGCCGGGACGTAAAGCAGCCCGACGAGCTGCCGGCCCGCGCGGCGAACCCACGCTTCCGGACGATCGGGAAACACGAGGGTGAAGTGGAGGAAGAGGGGGGCCAGGAGCAACGTGGCCACCACATCCGCCCAATAGAAGTACCAGTCGAGCCGATCGAGGCGGCTGAACGAGAACGTCAGCGTCCCGAAGAAGGCGAGGCACAGCCAGAAGAAATGCAGCGTCGCCGGATCGTGCGGGCGCCGCAGCCGCACGGACGCGCCGACGAGCAGCGTAAAGATGCCGATGGCGGCGCCAATCACATACAGGGTCGCGTTGCCGCCGGGAATCGGCGCCACCTCGACGTTGATCATCTGATGCTCGCCGAGACGCAGCACCGTGTAGGACAACGGCCTGGACTGCGTCGCGCCGGCGAGCGCCCCATGCACCGCGTCGACCGTCTCGACTGCCGCGCCGTCGATGGCGACAAGCACATCGCCAGGCCGAATGCCTGCCGCCATCGCACCGCCGCGAGCTGCCACATCAACGGCGGTCACCCCTTCCGGACGCGATTCCCACAACACGCCGTCTTCGAGCTTGTGCGACGTCGCGCGTACAGCGATATTCAGCGCGCCAAAGCACAGCAGAACACCGACCAGGGCGAAGAGACCCCAGCCAGCCAGCGGACGCCGCTGCGTTCGATGGAACTGGTCCTTCATCGGTTTACGGCCATGGGGGGAACGCGCGTGAGACTGCAAACGCTATACCCCTAAGCGCACTCGTGAATGTGCCAACAATCTATTCTCTTGCAGTAGTTTATCGGCTTTTGAGGCAGAAAAATCCAGCCAAATGGACGAAAAAATCCATGATATTGGATTCTAGCCCAGGAGAAAGGCGGAATTTAGAACCGGACGAGGAGACCACCGACGATGCGTTTCGGCGCCCGAACGGCGAACGCCTCGTCGTAAACCGAGGACTCGACATCGGCCTCGCGGAACATGTTGCGGATGTCCAGGAGCGCTTCCCAGTCCGCGTTGGAGAAACGCAGGAAGGGCAGCGACTGATTCACCCGCACGTTGAACCGTGTATTCGCGCTGGCGCGCATCATCGCGTCCGGCTCGCTGCTCCAGAACGCGCTGTTCACGCGGTATCTGGCGTAAACCTTGGTCGCGGTCTGGGGAATCGTGGCCTCGATGGAAGTCTGCAGGTCGTGAACCTTCTCGTTGGACGTCAGCGGCATCGTGCGCACGGCACGCGCCATCGTCATGTCGGAGTTGGGATCCCAGTACGCCGTGGCGACGGTGTACTCGATGGTGCCGCGCACGTACCCGGGCACTTCGTGGGTCATCCCGGCGCCCCAACCTCGCGCGTCGAGATCGCCGGCAGTCGCCACGTAGTAGTGGCCGAGCGGAGTCTCGTTGCGCCCGGGAACGACGTCGAAGATTTCGATCAGTTGATGGTCCACACGCTGGTCGAACCCGCGCACCGACACGGTGACGCCGGCCGCCAGATCGCGCTCGATCTCGACCTGCATGTGACGCGTCTCTTCGGGCCTGAACCGCCCGTCGTAGGCGAGCGACGAGAACGTGCGCTCCGGCGGCAGCCAGAGCCCTGTGACCGACGGCGCAAACTCCTCCGCGCCCGGCACGAGCACCTTGCGCGACGCGAGCGCCTTGACGCGGAATCCATCGAGCGGCACGGTGACGCTGAAACGCGGGCTCCACACGCCCGGGCCGCCAAGGTAGTCGTAGCGCGCGTATTCCGTCCCGTAACCGAGCACGAGGCGCGGCGACACCGTCCACTCGTCGTAGCCGAAGACACTGCCGACGTTCCGCGCGCTTTCCCGAATCGCCCCGAGCGCCGCGGCATTCCCCCCGTCGTAGCGCTGCGTGCTGTAGGACAGCCCCAACTCGTAGGCGTGGTTCGCCGATTCAATCGACTTGTACGAGCCGGCGACAATCCAGGACGAGAGATCGCCCTGCGTCATCGCGCCCTGCATCGACCACGCGCCGCCCGCGGCCTGCGTGTTGACCGACACGTACGCGACGCTGCGCGGCCCGTTCTCCGCAAAAATCTCACCCGGACTATCGAACGAGTCGATCGTCATCAGGTTGACTTGCCCCGACAAGGGAAGATCGCTGAAGAAGGCAATGGGCACCATCGCGGCGCCCGAGTGGCGCGCCAGCCAGCGTGGTGACACGTCTTCTTCGTCCTCCTCGGTCCAGACCGCGCCGGCGCTGTCCTTCAGAATGCTGCGAGGCAGATGGCGCAGGCGCCACGCCGTCTCGCCGTCTTCCGCCGCTTCCTGTTCGGCGTGCTCCACCGGCACGGGCTTCGGAGTGTCTTGCGACGCCTCGACGCCGAACCCCGCGAGCTGCGTCACCTGCGCTGCAGGCGCCTCTGCCACGGGCGCCGGCACCGGCATCAGAACGGGAGTCTTTCGGGCGCGCGACAGCTGGATTTCGGGAAGGGACACCTTCGACGTGGTGAGCTGCACCGTGCGCCCGCGCGACTTGAAGTAGCCGCGCGAATGCACGCTCAAAATGTAAGGGCCGTAGGGAAGCTCGCGCAGCGTGTACCGGCCCTCGCGATCGGTCGAGGCCGCCGCCGTGGTTCTGCCCACGACCGACACCATCGCGCCGGCCACGGGACTCTGGTTGTCGTCGAGCACCCGCCCTTCGATGCTGCCCGCCGGAAACGCGTGGCGGCTGGGTCGGGCGTCTTTGGGGGTCTGCGCGTACGCAGCTGGAGCGCCAAGCACGAAGACCGCGATTGCCGCCGCAGGGATCCATCGGGTCATAAAGCTGAAACCCTCACCCCATCCGCACCGGCCCGGCGGGCCGGTCCTACATCACTACTAGTCCGTAACCGTAAAGTTCACGTTCCGGGTAATCGTCTGGCCGTTGGTCTTGTCGCTGACCTTGATCTCCATCCGATAGTCGCCCGGTTGAATCGCGCCCTTCACCGGAATACCCTGCCCGACAAACACCTGGTGGCCGGCCTTCACGTCGAACTGGCCAGGCAGCGTCGTCGCGTTGAACGCCTGCGTCGCGAGCTTCGTGAACGGCTTCTCTTCGTTCGCCCTGTAGAACAGGTAGTCGACGTCGAGGTCCGGTTTGCCGGTGCCCGCCGCAACGCCTTCATTGTAGATGAAAAACACGAACATGAGCTCGCCGGACTGCGGTATCGGCTTGCCGAAGGAGGGCACCACCTTATAGCCGGAGATCGTGAAGGGTTGCTCCAGCTGCTGCTGCGCCGTCAGCTGCTCGGGGGCCGGGTTGAGGCCCGAGGCCATGATGACGCTGCTCGTCGTCAGCCCGGTGTTCAGGTCGGGCACCGACAGGTCGTGCGCGATGACGGCCGTCTTCGGCAGCACCTTGCGGTCACGTCCCTGCCGTTCCCGCATCGCCACGTAGAGGGTGTATTCGCCGGCCGGCAACTGCAGCGCGCGCGGCACTTCCGACACGTCTCCCGCGGCGACGATGTTCTTCTCGGTCAGGAAATACGCATCGGCGAACGGCCATTCGGCGTCGATGCCCTTACCGGTCGGGGGAGGAGCGCCCTTCTGCACCGCCCGGACGTACATCGCGACCGGAAACGAACTGAATTTCCCGCCGCCGACCTCGACGATATACGGGATGTAGACGGTCTCGTTCGACTTCAGAAAATGGCTTTGGAACTTCAGCTTCAGATCGGCTGGCGCCGGCTCTTTTCCCGCCATGACCGCGTCGACGGTCTCGCTGAGCGCGATGTACTCGCGCCGCTCGTCTCCACTGAGCTTCCTCTGTGGTTCGGGGGCCGGGGGCTTCTCCTGGGCGAATGACGGGTAGCAAACGGACGCCGCGAGAACCACTGCACCGGCGAGGACGGACACGCGACGGAAGTTCATTCGGAATCTCCTCTAATTCCCATTAAAAGGGGCCCTTGAGCGTAATTTAGGATGATAGGACGGCGGTGCGAAACAAGTCAAACGGGTTGCGTCCGAACCCTTTCTGATCAAGTGTTTTAGCCGTGGTCGACGACTCGCTGGTCATACTGCTTGCGGGGGGCGCCGGCGAGCGCTTGTATCCGCTTACCAGAGATCGCGCAAAACCGGCCGTTTTCTTCGGCGGCCCCTACCGGATCATCGACTTCACTCTGAGCAATTGCCTCAATTCGGGGCTGCGCCGTATCTTCATCGCCACGCAGTACAAATCGCTCTCGCTGAACCGGCACATCCGGATGGGCTGGAGCATCGTGTCCGAGGAGCTGGGCGAATTCGTCGAGATTCTTCCCCCGCAGAAACGCGTCAGCGAACACTGGTACCAGGGCACCGCCGACGCGGTCTACCAGAATCTCTACTCGATCGTGCAGGAGAACCCCCATCACGTGATCGTGCTGTCGGGCGATCACGTGTACAAGATGGATTACGCCCGGATGCTGCGCTTCCACAAGGACCGCGGCGCGGCCGTGACGCTCGCCGCGATCGAAATTCCCATCCACGAGTCGGCGCGATTCGGCGTCCTGTCGGTGGACGAGCAGGACAAAGTGACCGGGTTCATCGAAAAATCGAAGAACGCGCCGACCATTCCAGGCTCGCCCGATCTCGCGCTCGGATCGATGGGCATCTACGTCTTCGATACGGATGTGCTGCTGAAGGCGCTCGAAGCCGACGCCGCGAAGCCGTCGAGCCACGACTTCGGCAAGGACATCATTCCCGCGCTCATCAACGAGCTGCCGACCTACGCGTACCGGTTCTACGACGAGAACAAGAAGGCGTCGAAGTACTGGCGCGACATCGGAACGCTCGATGCGTTCTACGACGCCAACATGGATCTCTGCGGCGTCGACCCCGAGTTCAATCTGTACGATCCGGAATGGCCGATGCGCACCTACCAGCCGCAGGCGCCGCCGGCCAAGTTCGTGTTCGCCGAAAAGGGACGCCGCAGCGGGACGGCGCTCGACTCGGTCATCTCGCCCGGCTGCATCATCTCTGGAAGCCAGGTGGTCGGCAGCGTGCTGTGCCCGAACGTTCGCGTCCACAGTTACGGACACATCGAGCAGTCGATGCTGATGCCCGGCGTGCGCGTCGGACGCCATGTGCGGATTCGCCGCGCCATCATCGACCGCGACGTGCTCATTCCGCGCGGCGCGGTCATCGGATACAACCCTGAAGAAGATCGCAAACGACACACGGTCACCGACCTCGGAGTCGTCGTCGTCACCGAAGACGACGATCCGCTGGTCGAGCCCATCAGCGACGAAGCGCTCCGCATCGAAGCCGAAGACGACGGGAGATAACTCTTGAAAATCGCCAGCGTGCACGGAAGAGAAATTCTGGATTCGCGCGGAAACCCGACTGTCGAAGTGGACATCACGCTCGCAAGCGGAGCCTCCGGCCGCGCGGCGGTGCCGTCGGGCGCGTCCACCGGCGAGCGGGAGGCGCTCGAGCTGCGGGACGGAGACAGGAAGCGCTACCTCGGCAAGGGAGTGTTGAAGGCGGTCGCCCACGTGAACGGCGAGATCGCCAACGCGGTCGTCGGCGTCGAGCTCGACCAGGAGGCGCTCGACCGCAAGATGATTGCCCTGGACGGCACGCCGACCAAGAGCCGCCTCGGCGCGAACGCCGTGCTCGGCGTGTCGATGGCCGCCGCGCACGCGGCCGCCGCCGAAGCCCGGAAGCCGTTGTGGGCGCACCTCGCGACGGGGGGCGGCGACCGTTTGCTCCCGGTCCCGATGATGAACATCCTCAACGGCGGGGCGCATGCCGACTCGAACGTCGACGTGCAGGAGTTCATGGTGATGCCCGTTGGCGCGCCGACGTTCGCCGAAGCCCTCCGCACCGGCGCCGAGATCTTTCACGCGCTCCGCGCGTCGCTGAAGAAACGAGGCCTCGGGACCGGTGTCGGCGACGAGGGCGGGTTTGCCCCCAGCCTGAAGTCGAATCGCGAAGCGCTGGAGTTAGTGCTCGAGGCGGTCGCCAGCGCCGGCTTCAAGGCCGGCGGCGATGTGTTTCTCGCGCTCGACGTGGCGTCGAGCGAGCTGTGGGAGAACGGCCGCTACGTGTTCAAGAAGTCGGGCGAGCCGGCGCGCAGCATCGAAGAGATGGTCGCCATGCTGGCCGAGTGGTCGCGCGACTACCCCATCATCTCCATCGAGGACGGCGTGGCGGAGGGCGACTGGACGGGCTGGGCGCTGCTGACGAGGGAAATCGGCGAGAAGGTTCAGCTCGTTGGCGACGACGTGTTCGTCACCAACCCGGAGATCCTCAAACGCGGCATCCAGGAGAACGTCGCCAATGCGCTGCTCGTGAAAGTGAACCAGATCGGCACGATGAGCGAGACGCTCGACGCGATGGCCATCGCGCGCGGCGCCGGGTACGCGTGCATCGTGTCGCATCGCTCCGGCGAAACCGAAGACGTCACGATCGCGGATTTGGCCGTGGCCACCAACGCCGGACAGATCAAGACGGGCTCCGCCAGCCGCACCGACCGCGTGGCGAAATACAACCAGCTTCTGCGCATCGAAGAAGCGCTCGGAAAGAGCGGGCGCTACGCGGGACGCCAGGCGATTCGCCAGCTCGCGTCGCGATCATGAACCCTTCGACTTCGCGCAGGGCAGGTAAGGGCCCGCTGGTTCTTGTGGTGCTCGACGGATGGGGCCTGCGCGAAGCGCGCGAAGGCAACGCGATCAAACTGGCCCGCACGCCGGCCTATTCCGAGCTGATCGACCGGTACCCTCATGCCTCGCTGACCGCATCGGGCGAGGCGGTGGGCCTGCCGCCAGGACAAATGGGCAATTCCGAAGTCGGCCATATCACGATGGGGGCCGGCCGCGTGGTGTATCAGGACCTCACGCGCATCGACAAGAGCATTCGCGACGGGGAGTTCTTCACCAGACCGGCGCTCGTCGACGCGATGGCGCGGTGCAAAAGCGGACGCCACGCGCTGCACCTCATCGGCCTGGTGTCGCCCAACGGCATTCACAGCCACACGCGCCACCTTTACGCGCTCATCGAAATGGCGGCGCGCCAGGGCGTCGATCGCGTCTTCGTGCAGGCCTTCACAGACGGGCGGGATACGTCGCCGAACGGCGGCGCGGGTTTCGTCGGGGAGCTCGAACGCGTCATGGAGTCGGTGGGCGTCGGCCGCGTCGCCTCGGTCGGCGGACGCTATTACGCGATGGACCGCGACAACCGGTGGGAGCGCACGAAGAAGGCGTACGATGCGGTCGTCGGAGGCGACGCGGCGCACACCAGATCGGCGGTGGAATTCATCCGAGAGTCGTACGAAGCCGGCGTGACCGATGAGTTCGTCGTGCCGGGGACGGTGGTCGGCGCCGACGATCGGCCGATTGGCCCGATCTCAGGTGAAGACAGCGTCATCTTCTTCAACTTCCGGACCGATCGCACGCGGCAGCTGACGCGCGCGCTCGCCTTCGAAGACTTCGCCGGATTCGAGCGCAGGCCGTATCCGAAGCCAATTCTCCTGACGACAATGACCCAGTACGACCGGACGTTCACCTTCCCGGCCGTGTTTCCGCCGCAATCGCTCACGGGATCGTTCGCCGAGGTGATGGCCGCGCAAGGGCTGCTGAACCTGCGCGTCGCGGAAACGGAGAAGTATCCCCACGTCAGCTATTTCTTCAATTGCGGCATCGAGAAGCCGTATCCGGGGGAAGACCGCATCCTCGTGCCGTCGCCGAAGGTGGCCACCTACGACCTGCAGCCCGAGATGAGCGCGAAGGGCATCACCGAGAATCTGGTGAACGACGTCGAAGGAGGCAAGCACGATGTCATTATTTGTAACTTTGCCAACGCCGACATGGTCGGGCACACCGGAAATCTCGAGGCCGCCGTCATCGCCGTCGAGACGGTCGATCGCTGCCTCGCCCGAATCGTGCGGGCGGTGCGTGAGGCAGGCGGCACGCTGATTGTGACGGCCGATCACGGCAACGCCGAAGAGATGTGGAATACCGAGTTGAACGAGCCGCATACGGCACACACGTGCAATCCGGTGCCTGTGATCGTGGTTCAGGATCTGAAGGGGATGCGCCTGCGCGAAGACGGGTCGCTGAAGGACATCGCGCCGACGATGCTGGGAATCTTGGGTGTGCCTGAGCCGGAAGAGATGACGGGGGAAGACTTGCGGATACTGTAAGTGGAAAGTAGAAAGTAGAAAGTAGAAAGTAGAAAGGAATAGAGATCGGCGCGGCGTTGATCTCTATTCCTTTTTCGTTCTTCGGCCTTCCTTACGCGTGTCGTCTTACTCGACTTCCTCTTTCTTCGCTTCGTCGGCGGCAATCCTCAGCGAGCGCAGGAACCGGCGATCGTTCGCCGTCATGTCGAGCGCCCGACGGGCCACTACCTTGGCCGGCGTCGGTACTTTGACCATCGCGCCACCCTTCTCGGTAGTAGTCGTACGGTTGACGAAACCGACAACCGCCTCGAGCGTCACCTTCATTTCAAAGCCTGCAGCGCGTGCCTTCTCGCGACACGCCTCGACCTGAGGATCATCTGCGACAGCAGCAGCAATGGCATCGGCGAGCTCGCGAGCCAGCCGGTTGACGATGTCGTCCATTGTTTGATCCTCCTTAGTCGGGGCCCTAAGCCCCTATCCCTAGTGTTCTCCGGCGGAAGCATCGCAATCGGGCTCTTGCCTACACCATGAGCACGACAGAAACCTGTCCACCTGATCCGTCATTTGTAAAGATATCGGTCTCGAGAAACCGCGAGTGTAGGACGAGTTTTATTGTAGGGCCGTGGTTCGGTAGTGTCAAGAACGTTAGAATTCCGGTTGTGGGGCTATATGGTTGATTCTTCTCACGTTCCGGGCGATCTCGCGGACTGGGATCCCGACCGCGACCTCGGCCGTCCCGGGGAATTCCCGTTCACCAGGGGCATTCAGCCCACGATGTACCGCGGCCGGCTGTGGACGATGCGCCAGTACGCCGGGTTCGGTACGGCGGGCGAATCGAACCAGCGCTATCGGCACCTTCTGGCCCAGGGCGTCACAGGGTTGAGCGTCGCGTTCGATCTGCCCACGCAGATAGGGTACGACTCGGACCACGCGCTCGCGTCAGGGGAAGTGGGGCGCGTCGGCGTCGCGATCGACTCGCTCGACGACATGATGGAGCTCTTCGACGGCATTCCCCTCGATCGCGTATCGACCTCGATGACGATCAACTCGACCGCCATCATTCTGCTGGCGCTCTATGTCGCCACCGCCGACCACCGCGGCATCGACCGGACGAAACTGTCCGGCACGGTACAAAATGACATGCTGAAAGAGTATCTGGCGCGGGGCACTTACATTTATCCGCCCCAGGCGTCGCTGCGGCTCGTCACCGACATCTTCGCGTTCTGCGAGCGCGAGCTGCCGCAGTGGAACGCGATTTCGGTGAGCGGCTATCACATCCGCGAAGCCGGCTCCACGGCCGTGCAGGAGGTCGCCTTCACGCTCGGCAACGGCATCGCGTACATCGAGGCGGGCCGGGCCCGCGGGCTGTCCGCCGAGTCGCTCGGCGAGCGCATGTCTTTTTTCTTCGCGGCGCACAACGATTTCCTGGAAGAAATCGCGAAGTTCCGGGCGGCGCGCCGCATGTGGGCGCGCATCATGAACGATCGCTTCGGCGTGACGAGCCCGCGGGCGCAGCAGTTGCGCTTTCACGCACAGACGGCAGGCAGCACGCTGACCGCCCAGCAGCCCGACAACAACCTCGTGCGCATCGCGGTGCAGGCGCTGGCCGCCGTCCTGGGCGGCGCGCAGTCGCTGCACTGCAACAGCCGCGACGAGGCACTCGCGCTGCCGACGGAAGAATCGGCCACGCTCGCGCTGAGAACCCAGCAGATCATCGCGTTCGAATCGGGCGTCGCCAACACGGTCGACCCCGTCGGCGGTTCGTACGAGATCGAGAGCCGCACGAACGAGATCGAGAACGACGCGCGGGCGCTCCTCGCGCGGATAGACGAGGCGGGGGGCACCTTGAGGGCCGTCGAGTCGGGGATGATCCAGCGCGAAATTCAGGAGTCGGCGTTCCGCGCGCAGCGCGCCATCGACTCGGGCAAATCGCCGGTCGTCGGCGTCACGAAGTTCCAGACCGAGGAAGGGCCCACGATTCCGACGTTCCGGATCGATCCGGAGGTCGAACGCGTGCAGCGCACGCGCGTGGTCGCGGTTCGCGCCGCGCGCGACGCGGGCGCCTGGCGCGCGTCGCTCGACGCGGTGCACCTCGCCGCGCGTGACGGCTCGAATCTCGTGCCCCCCATCATCGAGGCCGTGCGCGCAAAGGCCACGGTGGGAGAAATCTCGGATACGCTGCGCGCGGTCTTCGGCGAGCATCGCGAGGCGTCGATTGTGTAGGGCGGGTCTTGCTCTGCAGACCCGCCCGGCGAGCCTTGTCTGTTTGATGTGACCACTTGACGATGACTGCGGAACAGCCCCTTTTGCGGGTTCAGAATCTCACCACCATCTTCAGGACTCCCAATGGCGTCGTGCGGGCAGTCGATGAGGTGAGCTTCGAGCTGCGGCGGGGCGAAACGCTCGGCATCGTCGGCGAATCCGGCAGCGGCAAGTCGATGACGGCGCTGTCGATTCTGCGGCTGGTGCAACCGCCGGGAGAGATACGAGGCGGACCGATCAGCTTCAACGGACGCAGCGACCTGCTGGAACTGAGCGAGCGCGATATGCGCGCCATCCGCGGCGCCGAG